>MDSY01111114.1_pt1 | contig 175086 bp, 148 predicted proteins | sample 811131 | NCBI WGS metagenome assembly MDSY01 (sample SAMN05326643, study PRJNA326480) | marine metagenome | isolation source: seawater | place: Atlantic Ocean: South West | collected 2010 | reverse complement strand
TAAGGGAAACATAGAAAATCTGGTTGAAAATAGCAATAATAAGAAATTGATAACAGATGATTCAAGAATTGAAGATCAAACTAAAGGAAACATAGAAAATCTGGTTGAAAGTAGCAGTAAATCAAGTGTTTCAACTAGTAATGCTGACTTAGAAGGAACATGGAATTTGATAATACAAAATCTTCCACCATTTTTAGCGGGATTAATTAAAGAGCATGGGTGTCTTGTTAGTCACAAGGGAAGAACTGTAACTGTTGGTATGTCTAGTTCTCCATTACTTGAACTAACAAAAAGTAAGCTTTCTGAAATTGAATTAGCTTTTGAAAAAGTCATAGGCCATAAAGTTACCATAAGTCTTAAAGTAGAAACAAAGCCAAAATCTAGCCAAGATTTACTACGTAAATCAAATTCAGATATCCCTAACAGCGCTAATAATCCAGCAAAAAATATAATTAAAAACAAAAGTCTAAATAGTAATAACAATATACAAAAAACAAATAATACAGAAGAAACAGTTTTAAATAATAACCAAAAACTTTCCTGTAAATCAGGAGTTGGTGTTTCTACTAAAATATCTAAACAATCTTTCAAGGATCCTGATTTAATAGATTTACCCAGTAATGGAGTTACTCAAATAGCGAAAAAATTAGCTACATTTTTTAAGGGAGAGATCATAGATAATCACAAGAATAAGAAAGACAATGATTCTTTTCAGGACCTATCCATATCAGATAATTCACAAGAAAAAATAATTACAAATATATGTCAAGATTCTCAAGTTAAAGAAGAAGAGCAATATATTTATGAGACAAAAAAACCATTTTTCTCAGATAATATTAAAAGTGAAATAATAGATAATAAAGAGTTACTGGAACAAAAACTACAAAAAAAAATTAAAGGGAGACCAATAATAATAAAAGAAGAAGATTTGGAATTCTAAATAACATAACAATTATTTTTTTATCTCTAGAATTATTTTTGAATTAAATGTCAAATAATAAATTCACATTGATGACAGTTATTATTTAGTAAATATTTCTATTTAAGAATATTTGCTTTTAGATTATCAAATTAAAGAATTATAATTCAAAAAATCAATTATAATATTATTTTCTTAACAATAGTTTGCTAAAGTAATTATCAAGCAAATTAATAAACTATTACTTAAATAAATCGATATTAATATTTTATGCCAGGTGACTACTACAAAACTCTTGGGGTTGATCGTAACTCCAGTAAAGACGATTTAAAACAAGCTTATCGACGTCTTGCACGAAAATACCACCCTGATGTAAATAAAGAAGCAGGAGCTGAAGAACGTTTCAAAGAAATTAACCGCGCATACGAGGTATTGTCTGAGCCTGATACACGAAGTCGCTATGATCAGTTTGGAGAAGCCGGAGTTAGTGGGGCAAACGGTTTTAATCAAGGAGATATGGGAGATATGGGCGGTTTTGCCGATATCTTTGAAACTATTTTTAGTGGATTTGGAGGTGGTGCTGGTACATCCAATACACGTCGCCGTAACGAGCCAACTAAGGGAGATGATTTACGTCTTGACCTTAAATTGAATTTTCGTGAAGCAATATTTGGAGGAGAGAAAGAAATTCGTATTCCTCACCTTGAAATATGTACAGTGTGTCAAGGTAGTGGGGCTAAGCCAGGGACACAAAAAACTACTTGTCCGACTTGTGATGGCCAAGGCCAAGTCCGTCGTTCAACTCGTACTCCATTTGGAAGCTTTGCTCAAGTTTCTACCTGTCCAACTTGTAATGGTGAAGGACAAATTATTAAAGAAAAATGTGAAGTTTGTGGAGGTGCTGGACGTAGACAAGTAACTGAGAAAGTGAAAATTACGATTCCAGCTGGGGTAGGTGATGGAACTCGTCTTAGGGTATCACGTAAGGGAGATGCTGGATTAAGAGGAGGAGTGGCAGGAGATCTTTATGTATACCTATATGTTGAGTCTGACAAGGTATTTACTAGAGAAAAGATGAATATCCTTTCTGAAATTAAAATTAGTTATCTTCAGGCGATTCTTGGATGTACTGTATCAGTAGATACAGTAGATGGAAAGAAAGATTTATCCATCCCTTCTGGTACTCAGCCTAGGACAATCTTAACTCTAGATAATCTAGGTGTACCAAAGTTAGGAAATGATGCTATCCGTGGTGATCATTTAATTACAGTTAATGTAGACATTCCGACTAGAATTAATTCTGAAGAAAGAGAACTTCTGGAGAAACTAGCTGTAATTAAGGGTCAAACTCATGGGAAAGGTGGAATAGAAGGATTCTTAGGAAGTCTATTTAATAAATGAATTCTTTAAACTCAAATGAATTGCTTTTAGATTTACGTGGCGTCTCTTGTCCTGTAAATTTTATTCGAATTAAATTAAGGTTAGAAAGTATTCCTTCTAGTTCTATTTTAGAAGTTTGGTTAGATGCTGGTGAGCCTATGGAGCAGGTTCCTGAGAGCTTAGCCATGGAAGGGTACAAGATAGAATCCATGGAAGACTGCCATGGATTTTTTTCTATTAAAATTCTGCGTCCTTAAACATTAAAAAATTAAAATCTATCGATATAAAGAATTACTCATTAATTCCACTATATTTTATTATGAATCTTGTTTATTATGTGTGATATGGATTCAACACATATTTTCTTATCTACGACTATTCCAGAATTTTATGGAACAGTCGTAGCAGCTCAAGCTAACTTTTATCGGGTTTATTTAGATGAAAACCATGAGTATGAGAATTATGATTTTAGCTCATATTTACTTTGTACTCGACGTGAACGTCTTAAAAAAATTGGACAAAACGTTATGGTAGGAGATCGTGTAATAATAAAAAAGTCTAGTCTTCAAGATCTTCGAGGGTTAATTATTTCTGTCTTGCCTCGTAAAACAGAATTATCTCGTCCCAAAGTAGCTAATGCAGATCAGATACTTTTACTTTTTCCTTTTAAAGAACCTGAATTAGAACCTTGGCAATTGAGTCGTTTTCTTATTAAAGCAGAATCAACATTAATTCCATTAGTTTTATGTCTTAATAAAGCTGACCTAATTAAACCTGATGAACAGAAAAAATGGAAAATGAGATTGAAAAAATGGGGATATACTCCCCATTTAATTAGCATCTTAAACATTCAGGGGATTCAGGAACTATATGATTGCTTGCAAAATAAGATTACAATCTTTGCTGGTCCTTCTGGAGCTGGCAAATCTAGCTTAATTAACAAGTTAGTTCCTAATATTGAGCAAAGAGTTGATAAAGTTTCAGGTAAATTGCGCAAAGGCCGTCATACTACTCGTCATGTTGAACTTTTTAGATTACCTAAAGGAGGCTTAGTAGCTGATACGCCTGGTTTTAATCAAGCTGACTTACAATGTGATCCTCGTAAACTAATTAATTATTTTCCTGAAGTGAGAAGCCAACTCAAACAAGGTGAATGTCAATTTAATAATTGTCTTCATAGAAGTGAACCAAATTGTATTATTAGTAAAAGTTGGGAAAGGTACGAACATTATTTAACTATTCTGGCAGAAATGCTTTCACAAAAAGAAGTAGAACAAAAAAAGAAAGTTCAAGAATCAACATTAAAACTTAAAATTAAAGCTTTTGGGGAAGAAGTCTATGAACCAAAATTAGAGATTAAAAAATATCGGCGTTATTCTAGGCAGGATAAAAACCAAAGGTTACGAGAGTTTTATAAAAATGGAGATTTAGAGTAACTGCAGATAGTAAAAAAGTAATTTTATATTATAAAAATAAATTGTTAATATTTATTTGAGGAAGAAATTATTTTGCAAGAACAGTGACGATATGAAAATTAAACATTATTACTGTTTCTAAAGTATTAGATTTATATCCTCAATAAATTTTTTATTTACTAATTTCAAAAATTATGTAGTTATATTTTAAAGTGACCTTGGATATAATGATTTAATAAATTGCTTACTTACTTTTGTGATATGGAGATTAAATTATACTCGTTTCATAAAGCATCATTAAAATAATATCTTTCAATATTATTAGTACTTAAATAGTTTTAAGTTAAAAATAAGTACATATTTAGACTTTATTTCTATTTTTTTTTAGTTCCAATAAACTTACTGTCCCTACTAAAAAAGAATAAATTGCATATTTAACATAGTTTTTATAGCTTTTATTTTCCAATCTTATATGGTAAACCACTATTAAAGATTCAATAAAATGAATCATGAGTGCACATCGGCTTATCCAAAGTAAAAATCTTAAATAATTATGAGATTCATAATTATTAACTAATATATATGCACTACACAATTCACATATGATAGCGCTACTAATTAAAATTATAGAAATTATTTTAGCTAAAAGAATAGTTGGTTTATTAAGTTTCACAACTCAGTTTTCCCTCGTAAATTTGTTTACATCTAGTAAATAAAAGTTAGTACTAGAAGGTAAAGTGTTTGCACTTAACAGGAGAATTTAGTGGATTGATTAAAATATTTTTAATATAGAATTTATATAATTTTGTGGTTATCTGTTTATTATCTTATAAATAAAGGTATTTGAATAACAATTCAACTTTAATAAATAGCATTAGTTGAAAAACTGAAAATTTTTAGAGAAATATAAAATATCTAGAAAAACAATATAACTTATAGTGCATAGTGTTAAGATCATACATTATTTAAGATATGTTTTTGTCATATTAGTATGATCTTTTTATTAGAAATTGGCACAGAAGAATTACCCACAAGTTTCGTTGACCGTGCTATTAATCAGTGGAAACAAATCATTCCTACTAGTTTAAAAAAGAATTTTTTGAGTTCAGAGTCTATTTTTGTATATGGAACGCCAAGAAGACTTGCTGTTATAATTACTGGTCTATTAGATAAGCAAACAGACCGTAACGAATTAATAAAAGGTCCTAGTGTAAAAGCAGCATTTACAGAAGGAAAACCAACAATAGCTTTAGAAGGATTTTTACGAAAACAAAATGTTGAAATTGAAGCCTTGGAGATTCGTTCTACTAAAAAAGGAGAATGCGTATTTGTTGATAAAAAAATACAGGGCATTAAAACAACTGAGATTTTACCAGAATTAATTAATGCTTGGATTGGTGGTTTAGAGGGTAAAAGATTCATGAAATGGGGGAATGGCGATTTTAAATTTTCCCGTCCTATTAGATGGATAGTATCTTTGTGTGATTCTCAAATATTACCTATCAAGATTGAAAATGGAGATAGTGTAATAACTAGTAGCTCTTTTTCATATGGACACCGAGTTTTAAGACCTGGCCCTATTAATATTCCACATGCTGCTTCCTATGTAGATATATTAAAATCTGCTTATGTTGAGGTCGATCCTGCTAGACGTTATAACATTATTGAAAATGATATTAAAACCATAGCTGAAAATGCAAAAGGAGTTATCGATACTTCTCATGAGTTATTAAAGGAAGTTGTAAATTTAGTGGAATACCCTACGGCAATTTTAGGAACTTTTAATGAAGAATTCTTAGAACTTCCTGATGAAGTTATTAAAACTGTAATGATTAAACATCAAAGGTATTTTCCTATCAAAAAGATATCTAGTAATCAACTTTTATCACAATTTATTAGTATTTCAAATGGTGATCCTAGTAAGAGTACAATAATTACTCAGGGAAATGAAAAAGTATTAAAAGCAAGGCTATCAGATGCTCAGTTTTTTTATGCATCTGATAGTAATCAATCTCTAAGTAGTTATTTACCTAAATTAGAGAATGTTACTTTTCAAAAAGAATTAGGGAGTATAAGAAATAAGGTAGATCGAATTATCAATATTTCTAAGCAAGTATCAAATCAATTACAGTTTACGCCACAACAAATAGAAGAAGTTTTGAGGACAGCTTTATTATGCAAAGCTGATCTTGTAACTCAAATGGTATATGAGTTTCCCGAACTGCAGGGAATTATGGGACAAAAATATGCTTTAGTCAGCGGAGAGTTAGAGATTGTCGCTCAGGGAATCTTTGATCATTATTTACCACGTGGTCATGATGATCAAATGCCGAAATCTTTGACAGGTATTGTCGTTGGGATTGCTGATCGTTTAGATACTTTGATTGGAATTTTTGGACTAGGAATGATTCCAACAGGCTCATCTGATCCTTTTGGCTTAAGAAGAGCAGCAAACGCAATTATTTCCATAGCATGGGGATCTCAATTGTCTATAAATCTATCTGGTTTAATATCTGAAGGGTGCCAATCATTTCTTTTAAATAATCCTGAACAAAAATCTCCTCTAAAATCTTTAAGAAACTTCTTTGCTCAAAGAATTCAATCTTTATTACAAGATGAAATGGGGATTGATTATGATTTAGTAAACGCAGTATTAGGTGATGTAGAGTCTGAATATATAGAGCGCGCTTTTCAAGATATTACAGATTTAAAAAAACGTGCTCAATTTTTACAAAATATACGTAATAATGGGATTTTAGAGAAAGTATATCAAACTATTAATCGTTCAACTCGATTAGCGAAGCAAGGTAATCTTGGCTATGAAGAGTTTAGTCCTTCCGTAATTATTGACAATAATTTATTTAAAAAATTATCAGAACAACAATTGTATGATAGCTTAATCAATTTAGAGCCTACAATAAATTTTGTTGTAACTAATAAAGATTATGATCTGTTAATGAAAGGGCTAATCAATATTATTCCTCTAGTTGATGAATTCTTCGATGGCAAAAATAGCGTTTTGGTAATGGATGAGAATCAGAAAGTCAAACAAAATCGTTTAAATTTATTAGGAATTTTACGTAATTATGGAAGGATTTTGGCTGACTTTGGTGAAATTGTTAAAAGTTAATATAATTTGAAACTATAAATAACTTTCATCTCATAAATATTATAGAAATTATGATTTTACTAAAAGTTTGTGATTTTTAAGTTTCATTAAACCTTTTTAAAATTTCATAATCAACATTTAATTGATATTCTTTGTTTTATATATATAAAATACAGATTATAAAATTATGGTGTAATAAGATTCTACCAAGTTATCTTATTACACTACATCATCATCAACAAACATAGACTCTTCTTGTGTTTCAATACGCCAGTTTTCATTCTCTCCCCCAATAATAAATTGTTTAATTTTAATCAATTCTTTATCCAATTGATTTAATGAATTTATCAGAATGTCTAATGAAAATAAGTCACTAGTGCCTAAGTCAAGCCAACAACGCCCCCATAGATCTTGATATTCAAAATCTCCCATGTTGTGCATAAGAGCCATCATACTATTGTCAAGAATATCTGTATCATAATTCATATAACTAATATCAATTCCTGCATCTTGTACTTGTAAATTTTCAGCATTAAATGCTCCTAATTTACCTAAATAAAACCAAGAATTAAATACTTCTTCAATATACTGTTTTTCTAGATTGGATGGTATCGTTTCAAATTCTAACCATATCCATAGATCAAAAGGATTGAATTCTCGAAATTTGATTTCCATAAAATAATAAAGAGTTGACTAAAAATTATATTGTAAGAGTGTTTGATCAAAATTGATCAAATGTTAGATATTTAATTAGTGAAGATAAAAACTAGAATAGAAAATTAACCAACTTTCATCTCTCAGTCAATGAAGACAAAGAAGATAAGTTTAGACCAATAGTATTGATATCAATACCAGCTTTATGAGCTACTAAGACACCTAGTGCTTCTAAATATGAATTTACTGTGATAGCTTTTAGTTTTAATGATTCAGGTAAAACATTAATGGCTGTTTCATTTTCCGCTACTGCTATTAGTACTGAATTTCTTTGATTAAGACTAAGAACAGATGATCCTCCACAAGCAGTTGCTGGAACTACTAAAGCATCAACATCATCAGCCCAAATACTATGAAAATTTTGTTTAGTGACAAATTGTGGTGCACGGCTTAATCCAACTAAGACAGAAGATAAAAACGTATATCCTAGTTCTTCCGCTGCTGAACGAGGAGAAATAGTACTATCTAATGGTAAAGGATTTAAGGCAGGAGCATGGGCAGCTGGTATGCAAAACTGACTAACTATCAAATGCGAAATAACTGATTCAGCACCTGCTATGGGATCAACACCACTTCCAGAACGATAATTATTAAGTAACGTTTTATCTATTTCATCAGGAAAACGAGATACTACAGCGATCGCTTCAGCCCTATCTATATTAATTAATTTTTCAGCAGCTCGTAGCAAACTACCCGGATTACTAATTGTCCCCCAACTTGTTCCTGAGTTGGTAATACGGAGTTCTACTCCTAGTGAAGCATCAGTCACTATATAATCAGTTAGTTTTAGTCCAAGAGTTGCTCTAGCCGCGTTTGCCGCTTGTATATGTCTTAACATTAAATCCGACTCAATTCCTTGATCAAGAATTAGTCCAACTCTATTTGAAAGTACCGGATCTAGTCCCCAATTACCACAAGAAAAATTATCTAAACCATATCCTTCAACATAAAGGATATTGCTAGAAGGCCAATATAATTGCGCTCCATTTAAAACATTAGGATGAGTAATTAAATAGTCACATATTTTTGCCATAGCTCTAGCTAAAGGTAATGCATCTCCAGCATAACCACCAATAGACGCTCCAATACCAGTAGGAACAATTAAAACAGCATTATAAGGACGACTAAACACAAGTTTGTTACAGAATAATAATTAATGTTTTTAGTATAATTAAATTGTTGATTTTAAAACAACTTTATATTTATCTATCAATATCTTTAATAACAACAGCTTCCACTTGAGCAATTTGTTTTTCGACATCTACTTTCGTGATTGCCCAACGTAAAGATTTTCCATGCTTTGATAATTCTATCTCTATACTTTTTTGAAGCGTTTTAATGTCTTCTGGTATTCTAACTGTTAACTCAATAAAAGAAGTAACCATTAGTTTATATAAATTTTATATGTAGAAATATCTTATCTTTTTTATAAACTAAATACTTTGCCATTAGTTTTAGTTGACCATGTTTAATAATATAGTCGAATACCCATGTCGTTAGGCATAGATATTCGACTTTAAAATAGTTTTGCAGTGAGATATCATGCAAAATCTGTACAAGACATTTTGCTACATGGATTCTACAACTTTTCCTTTGAAAACTTTTCCAGCAGAGAATGCTGGAACTGTAGTTGCAGGAATAGTAATTGGTTGACCTGTTTGAGGATTCATACCTTTTCGTTCTTTTCTGTCTCTTGGCTCAAATGTTCCGAACCCTACTAGAACTACCTTATTTCCAGAAGCAACTGTTTCCATGATTGTACTTGTTAGTGCATCTAAAATTTGGCTTGTTTCCTTTTTGGTAAGGCGAGTTTTTGCAGCAATAGTGTTAACGAGGTCTTCTTTATTCATTGTTAATTGATAGAAAACTATGACTGAAGCTGATTATAGCGGAAAACAATTTTTAAATCATCCAATAATTAAGTGAGAACTATTATTTTCTTTATGTAATAACCTTTTTTCGCTACTTTTTTATGTGATTTAATAGCTTAAATTAGTTACCTTAATAAAAAGTATATATATTCAAGTTATAGTTTCTCCGTAAAGTATTAGTACATATTTTTGAGCCACTCTAATCAAGAATTAAGTTAACGATGTATAAAAACTCCTAGTCCTATAAGGATTATTCCCCATAGTTTTTGTCTCTGAATATTTTCTTTTAATATTAATTTGGCTCCTAACATACTTATAATGTACGTTAGTGCAGTTGCTGGACGAGCAAAACTAATATCTGTCCAACTTAAAACAGATATAAAACTAAAAAATGCGATACCTTGGCAAGCAATACCACTAATTATTAAAGGACTGGTGATTATCTTAATAATCATTTTTTTAACTTCTGGTAAAGTTACTCTTTCTATTTCTCCTATTTTTTTCATACCAACTGCTAACAACAAATCTCCACTAGCATCAGATACAGAACTAATCATGATTGCTAACCAAGTCTTTGAAATAGTCAAACTAAATGGTAAAAAAAACAGAGGTAAATTTCTAGATTTAAGATTGTTATGCTGAACTGAATCAGCCGTACTACTGTCGCTTAATCCTACACATAAGGCACCACAAGAAATAATAAAAGTACTTACCCATCTCATACCCGTAACATCCTCGCCTAAAATAGCCCAAGCAAAAATACCATTTAGCACATAACTAGAGGCATGAATAGGTAATACATAACTAAGATCTAATTTTGAAATTGCTGTTAAGTAAAGACTTAAAGAAATTATCAGTATTCCTAATCCTAATAAAATCCAATGATTAGTTAGGACGTAAGTAATTAAATATAGAATAATTGTTGGATCAGAAGAATCAAAGCCAACGAAATCTTTCATTCCTCGGCTTAGAAAAATATCGCCTAATACTTGAGTAATTGATAAAGATGCTAATAATAAAAATATTTTCACAGTTTCTAATGATTGCTCACTAATTTTTAGCTGCTTTGTCTGATTCTCTCTTGGTTCTCTATTAAGTTCATATTAACTATTTATTAAACTTTCTTATTAAAATAATTATCTTAATATTTAGAGAAAGAAATATCAAAGCTTATTTTTTGCGAATAAAGATATTTAGATAGAAAAATAAATTAGAACTAATAGCTATTTATACATTCTAATGTCTATCTTTAGACATTCCATAAAACATTTTATAAAGTTCACAATTCAAACATAGGAACTAAATCAACTTCAACAAGTCATTCACCATGAATGAAAAAATTCTCATGTTAAAACAAAAATATTATATATAAAAAGCTAAGATTATGTTCTTTTGTAATTTCAGCTACCTTAAAAGTGTCATATGAAGCTGTCTATTATCATCCCCGTTTACAATGAAATCCATACCATATCTATTATTCTAGCAAAAATAGCTATGGTTCTTCCAAATGTAGATAAAGAAATCATTCTAGTGGATGATGGATCTACAGATGGTACTCGAGAATGGCTAGTAGGGAACTTTGGTTCTGCTAATACAAAACCTGTTGAAGCGTTATTAAATAATGGTTCTCTTACAGCTATAGATAAAATTAAAAACAATTCACAGCAATTATCTACAAAAATACAAGGAGAAACAGCTTTAATAACAGTAAGCATAATTTTCCATCATTTTAATCAAGGTAAAGGCGCCGCATTAAGAACAGGATTTAAGAAGTCTACTGGAGAAGTTCTTGTTATACAAGACGCCGACTTAGAATATGATCCACAGGACTGGAAACGAATGTGGAAATTAATTGCGGAAAATAATGCAGATATAGTTTACGGAAGCCGTTTTTATGGTGAACCTCATCGAGTATTATACTTTCACCATCTTCTAGGAAATCAAGTAATATCTAATTTGATTAATCTGTTATGTAACACTACTCTTACAGACATCGAAGTTTGTTATAAAATGTTTCGTCGTGAGGTTATAAATGAAATGGAACTCATTTGTAATGACTTTGGATTTGAAGTAGAGTTCACAATTAAAATTACTAAGGCTCGTAAATGGCGAATATACGAAACTGGTATTTCTTACTATGGAAGAACTTACGAGGAAGGTAAAAAAATTAATTGGAAAGACGGTGTTAAAGCTCTAGGATATATTTTATGGTTTTGGTTGTTTAATTAATACTATTAATTTCATCTTGTACAGCTCGATGATCATGTCGTAAAGGTATTTGAATACCTTTTGGTAACTGATTAAATTTAATCATGGCTTTATCAAAATAGACATATGCTTCTTTGAGTAAATTAAAGCTTTTTATTTCGCTTTCTTCAGTTTTACCTTGTTTGCGAAGTAATTGTCCTTTAAAGTAATGCAGCTCAGGATTATTAGGATTATTATCAAGAGCAATGTTAATGTAGCTCATAGCTTTGTTATATTCTCCTAAGTCTCGATAAGCAGCAAATAAAGCACGATCAACCATATATTTTGGAGCTGCATATTTTTCAAAACGTAAAATAGCATCTTTTGGTGATGAAAAAGGTAAATTAACAGACAGAATTAGTTCAAGATATCCCTTTAATAAATTAAATTCTGGGTCTTGTGGGTCAATATTCTCGGATATATCAAGATAGTCAAAAACTAACTGCAGCTTGTCAACTGCCCCCAAAGGTCCGTGCATTTTAAAAGTATATGCTCCTTGGAGGAAGTGGCCTACTGCTTGATAAAGATTACCTCTCAATAAATCACTAGATACTAATTTTTTTGCGACAGCTAAAGTTTTATCTGCAGAATTCTTCATGGTTTCCCAATCTTCATTTGAATAAGCTAATGATGCTTCTATCGCATAGGCTAAAGGCTCATTACCTTCAGTTCTAATTGCTTTCTGCAAATAACTTTTACCTTTTTGATAATTACCTTCTTTAAAGATCTCAGTAAAAGCTGCTGCAGTATTTTCTCCGATAGGCCTTGGCTTGATCTTACGGAAAGGATCACTAGCTTGAGCATAATCTTCTGCAAAACTTAACATTAATATAGACAATATAAATGAGATAATTCTCTTTGTTATTACTAGTTGATTTATCATAATTTCCCTGAGAAATAATTTTGTGAAAATATCGGACTCTTCTTTGTTGTAATCATAATATTTTCTCAATCTATATGGTGTTAATTATTTTTGAAGAAGATATATCTTTTCTTTTAACGTTACCAATTAATTTTGGTAACGTTTTAATATCTAAAATTTCTAGATTATTCATATTGTAAGTAATATATTTTGTTTCTTTTAATAATAGAGAAATATTAATTACTGTTAATGTTTTTATAGGAGGCAGTTTACTATTTAACAATCTACGAGGACCACCTCCTAATGCTCCACTATAGAGTAGTTCTAACTTACCTTTTTTACCAGGATAGTAAGCATGATGATGACCACTAATATAAGTATGAACATCATATTTTTCTAATAAAAATTGTAATTTTTCCCCATTTTTAATGAAATTACCGTTATTATTTCTTCCTACTGCGATGGGAAAAAGGGGAAGGTGACCAATGACAAAACGAAGTTTTGCTTGTTTAGACTCTAAACTTTTTAAACTATGCTCAATCCAAGTTAATTGTTCCTTAGAGATAATATGAGTAGAAGCATCTAAAACTAAATAAAATATATTGTTTTGATTAAAAGTATAATAAAAAGGAAATTTGCTTTTATCAATAAAATTTAATCTAAGGTTACGTTGGGAATTATTCCAAAATTTGGAAGCTATAATTCTTTCTTTATAAAAGGTTAATTGATCTCTATACATTGCTCCTGAAGCATCATGATTACCAAGAGAAAATCCAAACGGTATCTTTAATTGCTTTAAAGGTAAAGCAATATTATTATTAAAAGCCATCCACATTGATTGTATTTGCTTTTTGGTTAAAGAATACTTCTGACCAGCAATCATATCTCCTGCACATAGAACTAAATCAGGTTTCCACTGCTTGATTAAAGATATACTTTTAATAACTTCTGGAGCATAGCTAGTCGTTCCATATTCACCATTAAGATCACTAATAACAACTACTCTTATTTCTTGTTTTAGAATATTTGGCAAATCAGAAGCAGCAGCGCTAGGAGATACGGATAATACTTTGCTTAAAAAATTTAAGTTTTGTTTTTGAATATTAATATTTTTATTACGAATTAAAAAGTTATGTATCAAAGAAAAAACTTTTCCTCCGAACATACTTCCTATAATTACCAAAAAGCTACGGCGTTTATAAAGCATCTTTCTATACTGTATATTGAACTGTATATTGAATTTACATAGATTATGATATTTATCATTAATATCAATTTCATAAAGTAAAACTATAAATAGTCTGTTGCTCCCAGGGATTAGTGCACTGGGAAGGGCTTTTACTTAAAGGAAATATATGACGTTTAATACCAACTTGCAAGCCTGACATAGGATCATCTTCAGAAGAAATCAAAAATTCTAGTCGCTTAACACTTGTCCAACTTACTAAATTATCAAGAACTTGTGTAATAGCTTTTACATTGACATGATTAGGATCACAATACCAGTTTTTATTAATCGTTTGAACTTGTTTAAATCCTAGGTGAAATATTATTGAAGGTTGTTCAAATAAAGCATTTGCTACTGGTCTAACTTCTTCTTGTAAAAAGAGTTCTACAGAACGACTCAGGTCACGTATTTGCTCTAAATGTTGATAATGTTCTGCAACTGAATTAATTTCTATTTTCCATTCAATAGCAACAGTTACCAGGTAAGTTCGTAAAAGTAAATGTCCTAGTTTCTCTGCTTTTGTTGCTAAATAATTTGAATTATAGTAATTAGATTCTATTAATAATGGAAGACGTTCAACTATTTCTAATCCATATCCTTTCAGTCCTGCAATTTTTCTTGGATTATTAGTGATAAGACGAATTTTTTTTATGCCTAAATCATTAAGCATCTGAGCTCCCATGCCATAATCTCTTAAGTCTGCAGGAAATCCTAATCTTTCATTTGCTTCTACAGTATCAAGGCCTATATCTTGTAATGAATAAGCTTTTAACTTATTTATTAATCCAATCCCTCTACCTTCTTGTCTAAGATAAACAACAACACCCGCTTGTGCTTCTTCTATTTTCTTTAGTGCAGTTTGTAATTGCATTCTACAGTCACAACGCAATGATCCCAAAGCATCACCTGTCAAGCATTCAGAATGCATTCTTACCATTACTGGGTGTTCTTTAAACTTATCAGGTTCTCCTTTAACAATTGCAACATGTTCTGTATTGTCTAATACATTTCTATAAGCATAAAGTCGAAAAGTTCCAAACTTACTTGGAAATTGACAAACTGTTTCTCTATATACGAAACGATCATGTTGCAGACGATAACTAATTAAATCTGCAATACTAATAAGTTTTAAATTATGTTTTTCCCCATAATCAATCAATTCTGGAAGGCGAGCCATTGAACCATCTAGGTTTTGTATTTCACAAATTACACCAGCCGGATACAAGCCTGCTAATCTAGATAAATCTACAGCTGCTTCAGTATGGCCAGCTCGTTTAAGTACTCCTCCAACTTTTGCACGAATCGGGAAAATATGACCAGGACGAGTTAAATCTTCAGGCTGTGTACTAGGATCAATAGCAATTTGAATAGTTTTGGATCTATCCTCTGCAGAAATGCCAGTAGTAACACCGAAATGAGGTGAAGCATCAATACTTACAGTAAAAGCAGTTTGGTTACTATCAGTATTTTTAGTAACCATTAGAGGAAGATCTAGATCATCTAATTGTTTTCCATTCATAGCTAAACATACTAATCCCCTTGCTTCCGTTGCCATAAAATTTATAATGCTGGGAGTAGCAAACTGAGCAGCACAAATAAGATCACCTTCATTTTCTCGGTTTTCATCATCTACAACGATGACAGCACGACCAACTTTAATATCGGCTAAAGCAGCTTCTATAGAATCAAATTCAAAAATCAGGTTTCGTGAGGCATTCACAAGTTATTATTTAAAATGGTAGGATTGATCTCATTCTAGATTGTAAAGGACTTAAATGTATAGGTTTAAAGGATAGAACTTGTTCTATTTAATTACTAAAATTTTTTACAAAATTAAGATATCAGGTAAGTACTAATCATAAATAAGATTTAAAAATAAAAACAAATAAACGTGTAGTAAACATTATTTATAGTCTAAACATTTCATGTAGAAAAGAGATAACTAGTGTCTACTAGTTATGTATAATAACAAAAAATTATTTGCTCAATAAATGTCATTAAAAAGGCTAATCTCAGGTATCCTAATTAGAATGACCAAAGATTAACAAGAAAAAATATGGAGATTAGCGGACTTGAACCGCTGACATCCTGCTTGCAAAGCAGGCGCTCTACCAACTGAGCTAAACCCCCAAAGTTGTTTAATAATTGAGTTACGACTTAACCTAACTATTAACCTCTCATAGCATACATAACAATAGCATAAATATGCAAGTTTTTTTATTTTAATTCTTTAATTGCTTATCTTTCCTTAACAATGCAGTGTACTTTAATTCAATTTGTAATGGAGGCCAACATTTTTTAAAAAGTAACTGTATTAAATTTTTAAAGTTTTTTGTTATTATTCTGTCATAGTTACTTATAAAATTATTTTTTATGTCTTATACCATCGCAACTTTTTACAAATTTATTTTTTTGCCTGAATATACTGAAAAAAAGCAATTATTACTTAAATTCTGCCAAGATCACAGTATTAAAGGAACTATATTGCTGTCTCAGGAAGGAATAAACGCTACTATTGCAGGAATTCCTGAAGATATCCAAGCAACTATTAACTATTTAAAGAAAGATAATTATTTTCTGGATTTAGATGTCAAGTATTCTACTTCTTCTTATCTTCCTTTTAAACGTATGAAAGTTAGGTTAAAGAAAGAGATAGTAACATTAGGGATGACTGATATTGATCCTGAACAACAGGTGGGAACTTATGTTGCTCCTGAAAATTGGAATAATATACTTGAAGATAAAGAAATTATTGTAATCGATACAAGAAATATTTATGAAATAGCAATTGGTACTTTTAAAGGTGCAATTAATCCCAATACTCATTTTTTTAGGGAATTTCCTGACTATGTTAGAAATTATTTAAATCCTAATAAACATAAAAAGGTTGCTATGTTTTGTACTGGAGGAATAAGATGTGAAAAAGCTTCATCATACTTATTAAAAAAAGGATTTAAAGAAGTTTTTCATCTCAAAGGGGGAGTTCTAAATTATTTGAAGAACATCTCTAAATCTCAAAGTTTATGGCAAGGCGAATGTTTCGTTTTTGATGAAAGGGTTGCTGTTCAACATAAATTAGAAAAAGGAAACTATAAAATGTGTAAAGGATGTGGTTATCCCTTACTTAATAAGTCTGATTTGTTTGATTGTTCTGAAAAAAACAACTCTTGCCCTCATTGTGATTCTAGTCTAAATATCAAGGAAAGATTATGAACAATATCATAGCTTCCTCTGGCTATACGTTACCTGTTTTTGCTTGCGCATCATCAATCGCAGCCTTGTTCAGATTACAAAATAGAAAAATTAATGACGAGATTTATCTTGATCTAGTTGAACCATCAACAATAATAACTGTTCCTATTAATCAAGTAGTCAAAATTCACCAAAATAAATCTTTAGCAATTACTGAGAGTAATCCAGGTGATAATCTTGATTTAACTAGAAATACTCCTATTTGGGTAATAGTAGAATTAAAAAAACGTAATCATAATCAAACACAAATTGTTATAAAAGGAGGAGAAGGTGTTGGCAAACAGATTCATAATGGCTTTAAGGATGCCATTTATTTCTATGCCGAAAAACTATTAAAATATAATTTACAATTTTATCTGACTTCTACGGAAAAAATTATAGTTACGATCATCCTGCCAGAAGGTAAAAAACTTGCAAAACAAACTTCAAATGAATCCTTTGGAATAGTTCAAGGATTATCACTATTGGGTACTTCTGGCATAGCTAGACCTTTAAGTACAATTAGCCAATTGCACAATTGTCAAAAAGAATTACAAAAAAAATCTCAAGAAACTGATACTTTAGTATTTTGCCTAGGAGAAAATGGTTTATTTGTAGCTAAAAAAATAGGTATTCATTCTCAGAATATAATCAAGACAGCTAATTGGATAGGGCCATTATTGATAATGGCTGGAGCCGAAAGAATTAACTCTATTTTATTGTTCGGATATCATGGAAAGTTAATTAAACTTGCAGGGGGTATTTTTAACACTCATCATCACTTAGCAGATGGACGATTAGAAGTATTAATTACTCATGGAGTCAAGGTAGGATTACCACCTAAGAATCTACAAAGTTTATTTAAATGTCAAACAGCAGAAGATGCTCTAAATTTTTTAAGAAAGTTAGATAAAGAAACAAATAATCAATGGGGTAATAAAATTTATCAATCAATTGCTGAAACAATTGATAAAAAAGCACAAGCTTATATTAATAAACATGTTAGTTTTAACGTCACTATAGGATCAATTCTTTTTAAACGGGATAGGACCATTGTGGTATCTAGTAGTACAGGGAAGTTTTTATTGAAGAAATTAATACAAGTATAATTTATGAAATAAAAGTTAAATTCTAACTGTTCTATAATTCCTATAAAAGCTATCTCTGGAGGCTTTTCTTTATGTTAAAAATAATTTATATGATTATAACTGATACTATTTTTTGACTTGATAATTACTTAAGAGATGTTTGATATAACTTAAATATTAATTCTAGTTTTAGAATTAATATTTTTTAAGAAGTGTATTTTTAGATATAAATTATCTTACAAAAATAACAAAAGATAATTTACGATTTCAATGATATTTTTTAAACTAATTTTATTAAAGTAAATTCATTACTATACATGAGTACTTTTTTCCTGGATAATAGTTGGCTAATTCCGTTTTATGGTTTGATAGGTACGCTACTTTCTCTACCTTGGTCAATCAATATTACTCTAAGAGCTGGGCCTCTTTTCGGAGCTTATCTAAACTTGTTAATGAGTTTTTTAGCATTTGTTCACAACTCTTTTGCTTTTATTTTAATTTGGAAAACACCAGTTCAACACTTGGTTTTTGATTGGTTAAATGTAGCTAAATTACATTTATCTTTATCTGTTGAATTATCTCCTATTAGTTTAGGAGCTTTGGAGCTCATTACTTGTATTAGTTTTTTATCTCAAATATATGCTTTAGGTTACATGGAAAAAGATTCCTCTTTAGCTCGTTTCTTGGGAATGATGGGAATTTTTGAAGCATCTTTGGGAGGTATTGCTCTCAGTGATTCTTTATTGTTAAGTTATGGGCTCTTAGAAATTTTAACTTTATCTACTTATCTTTTGGTAGGTTTTTGGTATGCTCAACCACTGGTGAAAACGGCAGCAAGAGACGCTTTTTTAACCAAAAGAGTAGGAGATATATTTTTTTTTATGGGGTTAGTAGCCCTATCAAGTTATGGAGAAGGGTTGACTTTTTCCGAATTAGAAGTCTGGGCTTCAAATACTTCAATCTCAATGTTAAACGTAACTTTATTGGGATTATCACTGATTGCAGGATTAACAGGGAAATGTGCCCAGTTTCCTTTGAATTTGTGGTTAGACAAAGCTATGGAGGGACCTAATCCTGCGAGTATAATGAGAAATTCTATAGTTGTGTCTGCCGGAGCTTATGTTCTTATAAAGTTACAGCCAATTTTTGCCTTATCGTCTATAGCTTCTAACGTATTAATTGTTTTAGGAATTGTCACTAGTATTGGTACTTCTTTAATAGCCATGGCTCAAATAGATATTAAAAGGGCTTTATGTCACTCTACGAGCACCTACTTAGGTTTAGTATTTATTGCTGTCGGTTTAGGCCATATTGATGTTGCTTTTTTATTAATATGCGCACACTTAATTCCAAAAGCACTACTATTTATGAGTGTTGGATCTATTGTTTTCACTACAAATAGTCAAAATATTACCGAAATGGGAGGCCTATGGTCAAAAATGCCAGTTACAACTATCGCTTTTTTGACTGGTTCAAGTGGTTTAGTGGCATTATTTCCTATGGGCATGTTTTGGACATGGAAAATTTGGTTTGATAATTATTGGAGTATTTCTTTTTATTATTTATTAGTTACTTTAACTATTATCAATATGTTGTGTGCTTTTAACTTAACTAGAATTTTTTGTACTGTTTTTTTAGGGGTTTCTCAAAATAAAACGAAACGAACACCAGAGGTCGGCTGGCTTATGTCATTTCCGATGATAATTTTGATAATTTTTGTTTTAATTGAGCCTATTATACCTATGCATTTGGTATTACAGGTATCTTCAATAATGAATTCAGTATGTTTTACTATCATTTTATCAGGTTTGTTTGGCTGTTTGCTTGGAGCTAAGTACAGAGTATCTAGTAAAAAGTTTACTAATTTATGGTTACATTTTTTTCAAGATATATTTGCTCACGATTTTTATTTAGAACAAGTTTATGCCCTAACTATTGTGGGCTTAGTTAAAAATATTTCACGTATAACATCTTGGTTTGATAGTTATATTATTGATGGCCTTAATAATTTAATTAGTTATATAGTTTTCTTCAGTAGTAGTATCCTAAAATATGCTAATTCAGGACAATTACAACTGTATGTGTTAACAATATTTACAGGACTATGGTTTAGTATACTTATATGGCTCTTCTTACTCAGAAATCAGTTATTATTAATTTCTAACATTGATTATTTTTCTTGAGTTAACTAATTTTTAAAATTAGTTTTTATTCTTAAATAATTATTATATAAATATTTTTTTACATTCTAGGAATTAAAAATTTGTCAGTCCTTAGTTGCTTAATTTGGTTACCTTTATTAAGTGCTATTTTAATAATATTTTTTTTTAAACAGCAAGATAGTAACTATTGTCGTTTATTTGCTATTTTTATATCAATTATTTTATTGATTTTAACTTTAGTTATTATTTTCAAATTTAATATAAACGATCCAGAAATACAGTTTTATGAATCTTTTCTCTGGATAAAAAAGATTGGTTTAAACTATAGCCTAGGAGTTGATGGACTGTCTTTACCACTGTTGTGCCTTAATAATTTACTTACTTTAATTACTATCTATAGTAGCGGTAAAAACATACAGAAACAGAATTTTTATTACGGATTAATATTCATTTTAAATAGTGGTATATCTGGAGCTTTCTTATCACAAGATTTACTATTATTTTTGATTTTTTATGAATTAGAAACTATTCCATTATATTTTTTGCTCGTAATTTGGGGCGGAATTAAACGTGATTATGCTTCTATTAAGTTTTTAATATATACATCTATTTCTGGAATTCTTGTTTTGATATCTTTCTTAGGATTAGTATGGTTAGCAGAAATCCCTACATTTAATTATTGGTCTTTACGTTCTCATTCGTTATCCCTTACACATCAACTATTCTTATTAATTCCATTATTGATTGGCCTAAGTATTAAAATTCCTATTGTTCCTTTTCATTCTTGGTTACCAGATACACATGTAGAGGCTTCAACACCTGTTTCCATTTTACTAGCAGGAATCTTGCTAAAGTTAGGTACTTATGGTCTACTACGTTTTGGGATTGGCTTATTTCCAGATGGATGGGTATTTTTATCTCCTGTATTGGCAACTTTAGCCGTCGTTAGTGCGTTATATGGAGCTTCTTGTGCTATTGCACAAAAAGATATGAAAAAAGTAGTTGCTTACTCTTCTATTGCTCATATGGCCTATATACTACTAGCATCATCTGCAAGTACTCCACTAAGTTTAAATGCTGCTGTTTTTCAGATGATTAGTCACGGATTAATTTCTGCTTTATTATTTCTTCTTGTAGGGATTGTTTATGAAAAAACAGGCAGTCGTGATGTGGACTTTTTGTCAGGTCTATTCAATTCACAGCACGGTTTACCTATTACAGGAAGTTTAATTATTCTTGGGGTAATGGCAAGTTCTGGTATCCCTGGAATGATTGGTTTTATAGCAGAATTTTTAGTATTTCGAGGTAGCTTTCCTGTTTTTCCAATTCAGACTTTACTATGTTTAATAGGTAGCGGGTTAACAGCAGTATATTTTTTATTAATGGTAAATCGTGTTTTTTTTGGAAGATTGACTCCAAGATTGGTTAACATTCCTCGTATATACTGGTCTGAAAGATCTCCAGCATTACTTTTAGCAGTTTTAATTATAACATTGGGAATTCAGCCTAACTGGCTATTGCGTTGGAGTGAAACTTCAATAAATATTTTACTAATAAAATAAAAAAATAATATAACTAACAAATTAATAATTTTGAGTTTTATTAATTGATACTATAGTGTAGCGCTATGCAAGTTAATAATATTAATTAACTAATGTTTTCTTAATTATGATAAAGAGATTTTATTACAATTAAGAAACAAAATATTGTTGAAAGTGTATTGTAGAAAATGTTGTAGAGTAATTAATGGTAGTGTATTAGTTTTGGAAGAGTGAATATGAATCAACTAGCGGCAAGAGTGAAGAAAATTACTCCCTCGATCACCCTTGATATTGCTGCTAAAGCTAAACAGATGAAGATGCAAGGTATAGACGTTTGTAGTCTTAGTTCGGGGGAACCAGACTTTGATACACCTCAACATATTAAAAACTCAGCAGTATTAGCTTTACAGAAAGGTAAAACTAAATATGGTCCGGTATCAGGTGAATTAGCGTTGAAAGAGGCTATAGTAAATAAATTAAAGAAAGATAACAAATTAGACTATACTCCCGACAACATTATTGTGACGAATGGAGGGAAACATTCATTATTTAGTCTAATGTTAGCCTTAATAGAGAGTGGAGACGAAGTGATTATTCCTGCTCCTTATTGGCTTAGTTACCCCGAGATGGTGAGATTAGCTCAAGGTACACCTGTTATTGTAGAGACTCAAGCAGAAACAAATTATAAAATTACACCTAAGCAATTATTAAAGGCCATTACTTTAAAAACAAAATTGTTTATTCTAAATTCTCCGTCTAATCCTACTGGTGCAGTTTATACATATCAGGAAATTAAGGAATTGGCACAAATAATCGTAGACAATGATATATGGGTTGTTTCTGACGAAATTTATGAAAAGATTCTTTATTCTAAAGCAGAACATACTAGTATTGGCGCAGTAGGTGAAGATATCTTTAAAAAAACAATTATTAGTAATGGATTTTCTAAAAGTTATGCTATGACAGGATGGCGTCTTGGTTATTTAGCAGGTCCAAATGACTTAATTAAAACTGTAAGTACTATTCAAAGTCATAGTACCTCTAATGTTTGTACTTTTGCTCAGTATGGAGCTATTGCTGCTTTAGAAGAAGAGGAATCTTCGAAGTGTGTTCAAGAAATGTTAAATGCCTTTACAGATCGTCGTAATAGTATTCTTGAAAGAATTGCAGCCATTCCAAAAATAAGTTGTCCCATCCCAATGGGAGCATTTTATGTATTCATTGATATTAGTCAAATAAGTAAAAGTTCTATACAGTTTTCAGATGATTTATTGGAAAAATACCAAGTTGCTGTTATTCCGGGACAAGTATTCGGTAACGATAATTGTATCCGTATTTCTTATGCCACTGACCTAATGTCTATTGAAAAAGGAATGAATAGAATAGAAGAATTTATTGATACACTTAAGTAACATTTATTAAGATAAGAAGTGATTAAGTGAGGAATTTATAGAGCATAAATAATTTTTAAAATTTAAATATTGAATCTTAAAGTTGTTAATCTTCATCTATAATCATAAGTTCAACTTTACTATTAGTTTTATCAGTAATAGTAAGAAACAAAAATTTACAATTATAGTCTTTTATAATTTGAATGTCGTTAATCCTCTAACGAATAAATGCAATTAATTAAATTTATTTCCTTTCTGTTTTTTTTCCAATTTTTTAATCTTTCGTCATCACTCATAACATCTAAATTTTATATAAGATCTGCAATTGCTACTGAGATTAGAACATTTGGCGAAAATGGTATTGAGACTCATAATGGTACTTCAGGGAAAGATGGTAATAATAGCGAAGATTTAACCATCTTTATTGATGATTCTCCCCTAAATCTTGACTTAGCAGGAGAAAGCGGACAAGTAGGAGAAAATGGGGGACATGGTAACGATCCAAAATGTATAAATCAGCCTTTAAATGTTCAATATCACTTAAAGGCTTCCAATGGTGGAAATGGTGGAAGTGGTGGAAATGGCGGAAATGGTGGAAATGGCGGAAATTTAACTTTATATACAAGTAATATCAAAAACTTAAGTAAAATCTTTGTTAATGCAGGAGGAGGTCAAGGAGGACAACCAGGGCAAGGAGGAATTGGAGCAGAAGGATGTAAATGTAATAACTATTATTGGGCACTGGAAAGTTGTGATAATGAACCAGGTACTTCTGGTTATAGCTGCACAACTTTAAAGTTTAAATGTCAAGATGGTAATAATGGTTTGAATGGTGTTAGTGGAACTTTGGGAAAAGATGGTCGAAGAGGACATTTAACTTTGATTAACCTTGACAAGCCCCTTGAACCTGATAAGTCTGCGGTAACAGTAAGTATGGCCACTTTAAAAAATAAAGGTTATCTTTTATCAAAGAATATTTGGGAAACTAAAAAAAATGCAGCCGCCTTATTCGCTCCTGCTTCTATAATTAATGATCAATATTTAGCTTTGGTAGAAAGATTAGAACATTCTTTTTTATTAATTTGGAATGCTCCCCAATCTTTTAGTAATTTTGCCCATCAGCAAGTAACTCTACAATATATCAATAACAAAGGTATTGTAATTAATATTCCTGATGATATTTGGATAGAAGCGACTACACAACAGCATAAAAAGATTACACAATTTATAGTTCATAACTCTATAAAAAAAAGTGATGCAACCCGCTTAAAGGTTCAGGAAATTTCTGGGAAAGAAAAAAAATTACAATTAATATTAGTTGATAAAGCAGATAAATCTTCTCTAGTTTCAACTAAATTCAACATTATTTATAGTGTTACTTATTCAGATCCATGGTTAAAACCGGTTTCTGATTATAGTACAAAATATAGAGGAGAGATTCCAAGTAATTTAGTTACTTTAAATGGTAGTAAATTCACAATTAATGTTGGAGAATTGCCTATTGATTCAAAATACTTACAATCTGGTTTAGGCGTGAAAATTAAACTTATTATAAATAGAAACTTTGCTGGTTATGCTGATGAACAAGTTATTATTTTTAAAGATACTATTGGTACTTTTAAATAATTGAAAGGTATAAGAATTTTCTAATACTTATTACATAAAAAATTGGCAAAATCATTTTTAATAATGACCTCATTTTATAGATTTTTATACCTTAGGTGGATCTAATAATAGGATAATACTAATTAAAATATTTCTGAGGGTTAGTAATGATCGTAAGTTTTTTTTATTAAAAATCAAGCTAATTACTAGAAATATGAATTAATCTGAAAAATAAAATTCTTATGTAAAAGACTAATGAGTAAAATATAAGAAACTTAACTCGTTATGTGATAATTGTTGAAGTAGTAAATAACTGAAAATTAACTGAAAAATAAATATGTTATTGCTAAATATTTATAATCTAATCGAAACGCCTACTTCGATTTTAATATGACAACTGATTCCTTAACCTTACTGAAGCAAATTCAAGTTTTAGATCCTGTAACTAATACTCATTCTATTCGCGACATTTTATTAGATAAGGAAAAAATTCTTAAAATAGATTTTCATATAGATAAGATTTCCTCAAATACAGAAATTATTAACGGTAAAGATCTTATTTTTGCTCCAGGATTAGTAGATCTATATAGTTATAGTCAAGAGCCTGGTCATGAATCCAGAGAAACATTAGAAAATTTAGCAGCTTCCGCCATTGCAGGAGGGTTTACTCGTGTTGGTATACTTCCTCAAACTATTCCACCAGTTGATACTTTAACTTCTCTTACCTATTTACAACAACGAGCAAAAGAAGTTTTACCTGTAAAACTAAATTTTTGGGGAAATCTTACAAAAGATGGGAAAGGTGAACAAATGACAGAGTTAAGAGAGTTAGCAATAAATGGGGTACTAGGATTTACAGATAATCAGCAAATAGAAAGTTTAGGTATGTTGTGGCGATTGTTGGAATATCTTAAACCTCTTGAGAAACCTATTGCTCTAGTTCCAGATTGTTTTTCTTTAAAAGGTAACGGAGTAATTAGGGAGGGTTCTTCTTCAATTAATTATGGTCTTAATGTAAACCCTTCCATAGCAGAATCAACAGCAGTTGCATCAATACTAGAAGTAGTAGCTGTGACTCAAACCCCTGTCCATTTAATGAGAATCTCTACTCATCGCTCGATTGAACTAATTGCATGGGGAAAATCAAGAGGTATTCCAGTTACTGCAAGTACAACTTGGATGCATATGTTGTTAGACTCAGAAGCAATTGCTAGTTATGATCCTAATCTAAGATTGAACCCTCCTTTAGGGAATCCAGAAGATCGAACTGCATTAATTAATGGAATTTCAGAAGGTGTGATTGACATGATAGCCGTTGATCACCATGCCTATACTTATGAAGAAAAAACAGTACCTTTTGCGGAAGCTCCTCCAGGAACTATAGGATTAGAATTAGCATTACCCTTACTTTGGCAAGAATTAGTAGCAACTAAAAAATTATCAGCAGTCCAGTTATGGAAGGCACTAAGCAGTGAACCCCGTAAATATTTAGGAGAGCCTTTAACTTCCATCAAAGAAGGTTCTCCTTTAGAATTTATTATTTTTGATCCTAATAAATCTTGGGAAATTTCTCCATCTAACCTTTCCTCTCTAAGTCATAACACTTTTTGGTTAGGACATAAAATAAAAGGGAAAGTAACTGCTAGTTTTATAAAATAAAAGTAGTAACATATATAATTTTACTATCTTAGAGAAATCGCTAAAGTTTTAATTTTAGCAACACTACATTAATCATTCAATAATAAATATGTTTGATTGAATTTATTAAAAAAGAGGTAAGTTTTCAAGAACTTACCTCTTAGATATAGTTTTAACTTTTTAATAAAAATTAAAGATATTTTTCGAGAGTAGAGGCTAAAGTTGTTTTAGGAACAGCACCTACAACCATATCAACTCTTTGACCTCCTTTAAAAATCATAAGAGTAGGAATACTGCGGATTCCATATTGACTAGCTGTATTGGGATTTTCATCAGTGTTAAGCTTAACTACTTTTATTTGTCCCGCGTATTGTTCTGCTATTTCGTCTACGACTGGAGCTACCATACGACAAGGACCACACCAAGGTGCCCAAAAATCAACCAAAACAGGGACTTCACTCTCTAAGACATCTGTTTTGAAACTACTATCTGTAACTTGCGCTGTAGCTGACATATAAGAATTCCTTTAATTGCTCATATTTCTCTAGAATACTCTAGGGTTTTATTCTACCACATCAAAAACTCTCTTTAGATTTACTTAAATTTTATAGATTATTATTTAATAAGAAACCGTCCGAACATTGCCGGACGGAGTGTGGTGTGAGGAGTGAACGGAAACAATTGTTTCCGCTTCTTCTATTGTAGGGGAAAATTTACATTTTGATTTATGAATCTTAGTGTAAACAAAAACTTTTCTTTTACTTAATGTGTTAGGCTGAGCATCTGTAATTATTTTAGTCTAAATTATTAACAAATTAGATTGCTAAAGCTACAATTAAAAAATCAGACAATAGCATTTGATTTTTAAATCTTTATGACTACTTCTGCCGATTTCCTTTCTAAATTAAATCATTCTCAACGTTGTGCTGTAGAACATTTTTGTGGTCCTCTTCTAGTTATTGCAGGAGCTGGATCAGGTAAAACACGTGCACTTACTTATAGGATCGCAAACTTAATTATTTACAATAAAGTTAATCCTGAATCTATTCTTGCTGTAACGTTTACAAATAAAGCAGCAAAAGAAATGAAAGATCGACTTGATAAGCTGCTTGCTCAAGAAATTTCTTCAAAAAATTATAAACAACCGTTTGATTCTCTGTCAGAATTTAATCAAAAAAAACTACTTTCCTTTATTTATAAAAAAACTACAAAACAATTATGGATAGGTACTTTTCATAGTTTGTGCGCAAGGATTCTGCGTTACGATATCAATAAATATCAAGATAGTAAGAAAAGAAAGTGGGATAGAAATTTTTCTATTTTTGATGAATCTGATGTTCAAAATATTTTAAAAAATATAATCTTAAAACAATTTAATTTAGATGAAAAAACTTTTAATCCTAGAGCAATTCGCTACGCTATAAGTAGTGCTAAAAATTTAGGTTTGTCTCCTGAAGAATATTTAAAAGAGCACTCTTACTCAAAAGGACGCGTTATTGCAGAAATTTATGACGAATATCAAACTCAACTTGCTGAAAATAATGCCCTAGATTTTGATGATTTAATTTTAATTCCAGTATGCTTATTTCAAGATAATAAGTCTGTTTTAGGTTATTGGCATTCTCAGTTTAAGCACATTCTAGTTGACGAATATCAGGATACAAACAGAATTCAATATACGTTAATACAATTATTAACAACAAATGGAAAAATAAATAAGAATAGCTGGAATTGGAAAAATCGGTCCATTTTTGTCGTAGGAGATGCAGATCAATCTATTTATAGTTTTCGGATGGCTGATTTTACAATTTTGCTCAATTTTCAGGCTGAATTTGGAGATGGTTTGCCAGATGACGACACTAAAACTATGATAAAACTGGAAAATAATTATAGATCAACAGAAAATATATTAGTCGCAGCCAATAATCTCATATATAAGAATAGTCAACGTATTGATAAAACTCTTAAAGCAACAAGAGGCAAAGGCGAAAAAATTTATTGTTATAAAGCAGATGACGAACATATAGAAGCAGAGTTTGTCATTAGTAAAATCCAGGAACTAATAAGTATAAATTCTGAATTAAGTTGGAAAGACATTGCTTTTTTGTATAGAGTTAATTCTCAATCTAGACCATTTGAAGATATTTTGGTCCGTAAAAGCATTCCTTATACTATTGTAGGAGGATTTAAATTTTATGATCGTCAAGAAATTAAAGATTCGGTAGCATATTTACGCTTAATTGTTAACCCCTATGATACTGTAAGTCTTTTAAGAGTTATCAACTCTCCTCGTCGTGGTATTGGAAAAACAACTATTGACTTGTTATTAAAAGCCTCTCAAGAACTAAAAACTTCCTTATGGGAAATACTTATTGACGAGACTTCTGTGAAAACTTTAACAGGAAAATCTTCAAAAGCAGTTCTTAATTTTGTACATATGATTAAAAAATTACAAGAAAAATCAACTGAGTTAGTATCTACGGATATTTTTAATCAAGTAATGCAGAAATCAGGATATATAGATGATTTAAAAAGAAAGGAAACAGAAGAGTCAGATAATAGATTAGAAAATCTTCAAGAACTATATAATGCTATGAATCAATATCGAGAGGAAAATAATGATCCTAGTTTACAAGGCTATTTAACTAATGCATCTCTTGCTTCTGATTTAGATAATTTAGAAAATGAAAACAATAAAGTATCTCTTATGACATTACATTCTGCAAAAGGGTTAGAATTTCCTGTTGTTTTTTTAGTAGGCTTGGAACAAGGAACTTTGCCACATATTCGTAGCCTTAATAATCCTCTGTCTTTAGAAGAAGAAAGACGTTTATGCTATGTAGGAATAACTCGTGCACAAGAAAAGTTATTTATAACCTATGCTAGGGAACGATCCGTATGGGGATCAAAAGAAACTAAAATCGTTTCACAGTTTTTGGAGGAAATTCCTCAAAATTTAATAGATAACCATACAAATATAATTCCTGAAAAATCTTCATGGAAAAAGAACAACTCTATGGACAATAATACTAAATGGGCAGTTGGTGACCATTTAGTACACTATAGTTTTGGAGAGGGTGAAGTCACACATGTTTTAGGATCAGAAAAAAAAGTGAATCTAGCTATTAAATTTAAAAATTTGGGAAGAAAAATCATTGATCCTAGTACAAATTCAGTTACTAAAATTTTCTAGTAAAGATAATTGCACTTTAAATATAACAACTTACCATATAGACATATGATTTTTAATATAATTACATTAATCAATACTATTGATTAATGTAATTATAGTAAGTTCTGGAGAACAGAAAAATCTTCCTGGTGAATATGTTCCTAACCCTCGATTTACATATAGTTTATTCTTACCTATACTATGCAATCCCAAACCCCATTTCCAATTTTTTACAATACTTAAGCTATATTTAGCTAAAGGAAAATATCTTTGTAACTTACGAGGAATTCTTTTATGTATTTTTTGAAATAACATTAAACATGGTCCAAAACCTGGAATGATAATCTGTCCGCCATGAGTATGCCCTGATAACTGTAAATCAACACGCCATTTTTTTAAAATACTTGCTGTATCAGGATTGTGGGATAGAACTAATCGAGGCTGTGATGGAGATAATTTTTGCATAACAGCTTCAGGATTAAATTCTTGCGACCAATAATCTGCTAATCCTACTATTGGTAAATATTCTCCTAAAGGGTAAGCAATTTCATTACAAAGAACTTTAATATCTACATGACTGAATGCTTGTGTTATGAATTTTTTCTCGTTTTCATGTAAAGTATCATGGTTTCCTAAAACTGCATAAACTCCTTTTTTGCTTGTTAATAAATTTAGCTGTGAAGCCAATTTATTAACAGAATTAGTTGAGTTAGTAATATAATCTCCTGTTAACAAGATAAGATCTGGTTTTTCTGCATTACTTAGTTGGATTGCTTTCATAAGTAATGAAGTAGAAAGAGAAATTCCATCGTAATGAAAATCTGATAATTGGATAATTTTTACTTGGTTTAGAGAATGAGGTAAACCTGTAATTGGAATTGTAATTTTCTCAATATTGAGAAAATTTTTATAAAATTGAATAAGCATAATTTTATATCCTCTATGATTTATCTTAAAACATGGTGAGACACCATAAAATTATTGCAGTAATCAACAAAGATAAAATTCCCATAATACCTGCTAAAGGTTTTTGCTTAACTCCGACTATATAGTTACCTGCTGAGTCTGTATATGTAATTAATTTTGCAGATTCTAATAAAGATATTCCAAGAATCCATCCTGCATGTAATCCCCAAGGCATGCCCAGGCTACCATAGAACCATTTTGCTTCTGTTAAGACCATACCCATTAACCATAGTCCGGGTAATTGAGGAATAGTTTCTTCTCTTTCCCAAATTAAGTGAAGTAACATAAAAACTACATTACAAATAATAGCGGCTATTAATATATTATGATCATCTTCTAAAATTGTTTGTATCAATCCTCTAAAAACCAATTCTTCTGTCAATCCTATCCATAGAACTAAACTTAGAGTAGGTAATAAGATTTTCTTTAATATAGCTTTATTTTCGAAATTCCATTTTAGATAATTAAACTTCTCTTCTATTTTAAATAAAATTATTAAACTCAATAAGCTTATAAATAAGCCTAGAAAAAAATCAATTAAAAATTTATAGTTGAGAACTAATCCATAATTAGCTAAAGATTTATCATCTAAAATTAATATTAAAAATATTAAGACAGGAACTAGTAAATATAAAGAACTCAGTAGTAATATTTTTTGATTAGGTTTTAATGGTTCAAGTGGTTTCCAAACAATCTTTTTACTTACAAAAATAGCAATAGGTAGCCAGATAATAAACCAAGTGAGTATTAAGAGAGTAATTTTAATCTCACTGGGAAAAGTCTTAAAAGATATCGATAATTGTTCAATGAAGAGGGAAGATGATACCACTTCCCATTTAATACGATTTAGAATAAAGCCTAAGCTATCTTGTACTGCTCTTAATAACATTGTGGAGCGTATTTATAGATTAATTTTTTATTCACAATAACACATACTATTTTTGGAGACATATCTCAAAATTTAGATATTAAGCATTCTTTTTCGTTCCTTAGTCATTAATCCTATTTATTGTCTAAGGCTAATGACTATCTTCTTTTATCCTAGTTAACAATATCATCTACATTTATTGAGATTGAAAATAATTTAAGTAACATCTTTTTCTTCAACCTCAACTTGTTTTAGATGAATATGTTTATAACCAAGTTTGATCTCAAATTCATCACCGGGTTTTAGTCCCATTTGTTCGGTGTAAGTAGAACCAATAACAATTTGACCATTTTTGTGAACGCTAACACGAAATGTAGGTTCACGTCCTCGTCCATCTTTGTTAGAGCCAGGCTCTAAGGGAACTCCTTTAGCTCCTAAAACTGCATCGTAAAAATCAGTTAAATTAACACGAATTTGTCCGTCTTTTGTTACTGAATAGTATCCACACTCTTTAGCAGTTTCTCTTCGAGGTTTATGTGATAATTCTTTTACCTTTTGAAGTAAGGCTTTTCCCATTAAGGGAGTAGAATTTGCATTGGTCATATTTTCTCAATGTCCTTTGAATGTGCATTAGTGATAGCTAGTGATTAATATAATTAATCACTAGCTATCATATCAAAAATATAACTTTAAATCTTTAAATTCAAATAAAAAAAATACATAATTATCAACTTAATATTCTTCTCTTTAAAGAATCAAAATAAATATAGGTAGCTTAACCATATAATTAAGTTTTTATTTTGATTCTTCAATAATACTAGTAACTGAGTTAACAAATAAAAAGAATAAAATTTATTTTAAGAATTCTAAAACCTCACCCTAGACATAGATCTCTGGAATATTAGGAAAGTAAAAAAAACTTTCAAAACGATAAAATAAAAAGTAAGATAAATAACACTTAACTTTTTCTCAAGCTACTTTTATTACTGCTGTACAATACTTTTATAAACCCTATAATGGAGCATTGTTAGAATTCTATACTCAATACTTAAAACTTAATGGAATAAAATTGAGTTAGCTGTACTTTAAAACTTAATTTGTTTAAAGAGATATTACAAGTTTTTAAAATAAGATAGGTTGTCAAATTTCATAAATAACATCTAATCTATGTTTAATAATTTAATACATTATTGAAATTTTAATGCTACAAGTTATTTTTAAAAAGTAAAGATATGTAGTATTTCAACCTAGGAAGGTAAATTAACTTTTTTGAGTAAATTAATTCTGTAAAACTGAGGTATTTGTAAGTAATTTTATTTTTAAAACTAAAAACTTTAAATATTTTTATAAATGATTGTGCAAAATGATAAAAATTATTGCCTAAGTAATTCTTAGTAGCTCATTGTTCAAAATGTAGAATATATTACGTTGTCTAAACTATGTTTGCTTTCTAGAAATTATTGTATAGAAATATTTGGTTTAACTAATTAAAAATTATGCGTATCTGTACTTTAATTTTATATGATTATTATTCGCTTAATATTTATCATACTTTCCCAGTATTTCATATTTAGATGTTTAATACTTCCTTAACTTATTTTTATTGGCTCAGTACCTCTATTCATGTTGTTACATCAACATGATATTATTAACAATGACTCGCTATAAAGCTTTTTCTAACACGATAGATAAAGTAGTAAGGAATATTTAATAATTTGCAATTATTGTATTCTCTTACGAAGCTCACTTAGAATTACAAACTTAAATTAGCTTTGATTTTAAAGATAGGCTAACTTTTAGTTAAATAAAAACCTGTAACTGTATGCAATCAACCAGGTCTATTTCTCAAGCTTCTGATACGGAAACAATTCAGACAGATTTTATGAAGGATTACTATCAGTTGCAGCGTACGCTTATGTTGCTAAGTATAGTACTTACAATAATCATCTTCACATGTGTCTGGATATTTCATTCCTTGCTTTTGGCTCTTAATTACTTACTAGGAGCTCTTGTAGGAATCGTTTATCTAAAAATATTAGCGAAAGAAGTAGAGAAAGTTGGAACCTCACAGCAAAAACTAGGTAAAAAAGGATTAATTCTAATTGCAGCTATGATCATCGTGGCTAGTCAATGGCAAAAACTTTACATTGTCCCAGTCTTCTTGGGATTTTTGACTTATAAGATCGCCATAATTGCTTATACCATACAGAATGTAATGGTTCCAGCACAAAAGAGCGATTAAGATTCCATTCAGTGACCAGATTTGGTAAATTCTACCCAATGACAATGTTACATGGTTTACACATTTCAAACACCTTATCCCTTGCTGCCTTAGAAGTTGGTAAGCACTGGTACTGGGAAATTGGCAATCTGAGGTTACATGGGCAAGTATTTCTTGCTTCCTGGTTTGTCATCGCCCTATTGGTTATTGCATCTTTATCTGCAACTCGTAATATTCAACGAGTTCCTAGTGGGATGCAAAATTTTATGGAGTATGTTTTAGAATTTCTACGAGATTTGGCTAAGAACCAACTCGGAGAAAAACATTATAGACAATGGTTACCCTTCATTGGGACACTGTTTTTGTTTATTTTTGTTTCTAATTGGTCAGGAGCTTTAATTCCATGGAAACTTATAGAAATTCCAGAGGGTGAATTAGCTGCTCCTACTAATGACATTAATACAACTGTTGCATTAGCACTTTTAACTTCCTTAGCTTACTTTTACGCAGGTCTTAGTAAAAAAGGTTTAGGTTATTTTGCTAACTATATTCAGCCTATTCCTATTCTGTTACCTATTAAAATCTTAGAAGACTTTACCAAGCCTCTTTCTTTGAGTTTTCGTCTATTTGGTAATATCTTAGCTGATGAGCTAGTAGTAGGAGTACTTGTATTTCTTGTTCCTCTGCTAGTGCCATTACCATTAATGGCACTAGGACTTTTCACTAGTGCGATTCAAGCTTTAGTATTTGCCACCCTAGCCGGAGCTTATATACATGAAGCAATCGAATCAGAAGAGGAAGAAGAACACTAATAAGAGTAAGGTCTTGGCTAAGCAGACTGTTAAAAAGAAAAATATCTGTTAAGCAAAAATGACCAAAACGTAAGACAATAGACAGAGGAGATGGATATAAAGTTTCCATCATTAACTCAGATTCTTACTTATTGGGAGTTTATAGAGACAGAATTGAATATTTTAGTCTTGCTTCAAAACTTATACTCCTAAGTTATTTAAGTTGACAATTAGCTCGTAATTTGTTTCATCAATAAAATCGAGGAAGAATTAATATGGATTCTACTATTGCTGCCGCTTCTGTTATCGCTGCTGCCCTAGCTGTTGGTTTAGCTGCTATTGGACCTGGTATAGGTCAGGGTAACGCTTCAGGTCAAGCTGTTTCTGGGATTGCTCGTCAGCCAGAAGCTGAAGGAAAAATTCGTGGAACTCTACTTTTAACTTTAGCTTTTATGGAATCTTTGACCATCTATGGTCTAGTAATTTCTCTTGTTCTCTTATTTGCTAATCCCTTCATTTAGGATTTAGTCGGTTAATAGAGGTAGCTACATGGCTGCCTCTCAATCATAAAATAAAAGACCTAGTTGAGTAAGTTATGTTTGATTTTGACGCAACTTTGCCAGTTATGGCATTGCAATTTATCCTATTAGTAATTATTCTAAACGCCACTTTTTATAAGCCTCTTAATGAGGTACTAGATAAACGAGCTGACTATATCCGTCAGCAAGAAATAGGTGGAAAAGAGCATTTAGAGAAAGCTAGAGAACTGGCTGCCCAGTACGAACAACAATTATCAGAGACAAGAAAGAAGTCTCAAGAGGTTGTTATTTCTGCTCAATCAGAGGCTAAAAAAATTGCCAGTGAAGCAATTGTTATTGCTCAACAAGAAGCCCAAATTAAGAAAGAAGCTGTTGCTAAAGAGATTGCGCAACAGCGCCAAGATGCCCTAAAAGTTCTAGAAAAACAGGTTGACATATTAAGTCATCAAATTTTAGAAAAACTTTTAGGTCCAAAGTTAATCAAGTAACGACGCCGTCCTTTGGGTGATAAACCGGTATGATCGATTCTTTATTATTAGTTGCTGAAAGCCACGCTGAAAGTGGCCCCTTAATTGGGTTTCATTTCGATTTTTTGGAAAGTAACATTTTCAATCTAGCCATTCTTGTTGGTATCTTAGTATTTTATGGAAGTAAGATTATAAAAGATACCCTCGCTGAAAGGCACAATTCCATAGCTCTGTCTATTCAAGAAGCTGAAAAGAAACAACAGCAAGCAATTACTTCTTTAGCTCAAGAAGAAAAAAGATTAGCTCAAGCTCAAATTGAAGCAGAAAGAATTCATAAAGCTGCTCAAGAGAGGGCTGTAGCTATTAAAGCTGAAATCTTGGCACAGAACGAAAAAGACATTGCACGTCTTAAGGAAACTGCTGCTGCGGATCTTTCATCTGAGCAAGAACGAGTAATTGCGCAGTTAAAAAAACAAATTGCAGAACAAGCTATTGTTAAAGCAGAGGAGCAATTGAAATCTAAAGTTGATAATAATGTTCAACAAACACTTATTAACCGTAATATTGATCGGTTAGGAGGTTCGTAGTGAAAGGATCACTAGTTAATGCAGAAATTGCAGAGCCCTATGCTCAAGCTATGATGTCTATTGCCGAATCCCATAAAATCACAAGATTAGTTGAACAAGACTGTAAAACCGTCTTGCAGATTCTGAAAGATTCCTCGGAGCTAAGAGCTTTCATTAGCTCTCCTGTTATTAAAGATGAGGATAAAAAGTCTGTACTAAACAAGATACTTGGGAAAAATACTCATCAATATTTCCGTAATTTTGTGATGCTTCTAATAGAAAAGCGTAGAATCGCTTTACTTGAAGCTACTTGTCAAAGATATATAGATTTGGCAAGAAAATTAACTAACACTGTTCTCGCTAAAGTGACTGTTACAACTGAAATAAGCGAGGAGCAGCGTTCTGCCATTAGCGATAAAATTAAAGGTTTGACTGGGGCTGAATCAGTAGAAATGGAGATAGGTAAGGATCCTGACTTAATTGGAGGATTCATTATCAAAATTGGCTCCCAAGTATTTGATGCTAGTCTTCGAGGTCAGTTACGGCGCATAAGCGTAAGTCTTAGCGGAACCTTATAATTTTCTCTCATTGTAGTTCATTCAATTGTTAAAAAACCCCATTATGGTTAGTATCAGACCTGACGAAATTAGTAGTATTATTCGCCAACAAATTGAATCTTATGATCAAAGTGTTCAAGTCTCCGATGTAGGAACTGTTCTTCAGGTTGGAGATGGGACTGTTCGGATACATGGCTTAGAGCAAGCTATGGCAGGAGAATTGTTGGAATTTGAAGACGGAACGATTGGGATTGCTCTTAACTTAGAAGAAGATAACGTTGGGGCCGTTTTAATGGGAACCGGCTTAGATATTCAGGAAGGTAGTACTGTTAAAGCTACTGGAAAAATTGCCCAAGTTCCTGTAGGGGAAGCTATGGTTGGTCGGGTGGTTGACTCTTTAGGTCGTCCAATTGACGGTAAAGGAGATATTAAGGCATCAGAATATAGATTAATTGAGTCTACTGCTCCTGGCATTATTGCTAGAAAATCAGTATGTGAGCCTTTACAAACTGGAATTACAGCTATTGATGCAATGATTCCTATTGGTAGAGGACAACGGGAATTAATCATTGGTGATCGTAAAACAGGAAAAACTGCTATTGCGATTGACACCATAATCAACCAAAAATCTGAAGATGTAATTTGTGTTTATGTTGCGATTGGACAAAAAGCTTCTACCGTAGCACAAGTCATTGGAGTTTTGGAAGAAAAAGGTGCAATGGACTACACTATAGTAGTTGCAGCCAATGCGAATGATCCTGCTACTCTACAATATCTCGCACCTTACACAGGAGCAAGTTTAGCAGAATTTTTCATGTATAAAGGAAAACATACCTTAGTTATTTATGATGATTTGACAAAACAAGCACAGGCTTATCGTCAATTATCTTTATTATTACGTCGTCCACCAGGAAGAGAAGCTTATCCTGGCGATGTTTTCTACATTCATTCTCGCCTGTTAGAAAGAGCAGCTAAACTTAGTCCAGAACTTGGTGAAGGTAGTATGACCGCTCTACCTGTAATTGAAACTCAGGCTGGAGATGTGTCAGCATATATTCCAACCAATGTAATTTCTATTACAGATGGACAAATATTTCTTTCCAGCGATTTATTCAACTCAGGCTTCCGTCCTGCTATTAACGCAGGTATCTCTGTTAGTAGAGTTGGATCCGCTGCTCAGACAAAAGCGATGAAGCAGGTTGCAGGTAAATTAAAGTTAGAGTTAGCTCAGTTTGCAGAACTAGAAGCTTTTTCTCAGTTTGCGTCTGATCTTGATGCAGCAACTCAATCTCAGCTTGCACGGGGTCAAAGATTACGCCAAATTTTAAAGCAATCTGAAAACTCTCCTCTTGCTGTTTGGGAACAAGTATCTATCGCCTATGCTGGTTTGAATGGTCATATTGATGAGATACCAGTAGAGAAAGCTCTGGAATTTTCTATTGGGTTAAGAGAATACATAGCTAGTAGCAAGCCTAAATACGTTGAAATTGTCAAAGGTGAGAAAAAACTTACCGATGAAGCAGAAAAATTGCTAAAAGAAGCAATTGCAGAATACAAACAAGCGTTTGCTGCTTAATTAAGTAAGGGTAAACTCAATGTTTACCTTTACTTAAAAGCTAAAACATTAGCTGAAGATCCAAAATGATGAGAGTCCGATAAATAATTACTAAATATTATGGCTAATCTTAAAGCTATCCGAGATCGTATTGACTCGGTCAAAAATACCAAAAAAATTACTGAAGCCATGCGTTTGGTGGCAGCAGCCAAAGTTCGCCGTGCTCAAGAGAGAGTTGTTTCTACTAGGCCTTTCGCTAATATTTTAGCTAATGTTCTTTACAATTTACTAAATCGTCTGAAATATGGGGATGTTGATTTATCTCTATTAAAACAGAGAGCAGTAAAAACTGTAGCGATTGTAGTAATTTCAGGAGATCGAGGATTATGTGGAGGCTATAATAGCTACGTTATCCGTCGAGCAGAGAAACGCATTAAGGAATTGCAAGATAAAGGAATCAATCCCTGCTTGATAACCATCGGACGTAAATCTACTCAATATTTCTCAAAACGTAAAATATCTGTAAAGGCTAAATACATAGGTTTGGAGCAAATTCCCACAAGTGATGACGCAATGCCTATTGCTGATGAGTTAATATCATTATTTCTGTCAGAAACTGTAGACCGAGTTGAACTAGTTTATACTCGTTTTGTTTCTTTGATTAACTCTAGTCCAGTTGTACAAACCTTAGCTCCTTTAAATTTACAAGGCTTAGAACCTGAAGACGATGAGATTTTTCGTTTAATAACTCGTGAAGGTGAATTTCAAGTTGAACGGCAAACAATAGAGAAACCTGTTCATAACTTGTCTCAAGACATGATTTTTGAACAAGATCCAGTTCAAATTTTAGATGCTTTATTGCCTTTATATATTAATAACCAGTTGCTCAGAGCACTACAGGAATCAGCTGCTAGTGAATTGGCAGCCAGGATGACTGCGATGAGTAATGCTAGTGAGAATGCTACTCAACTAGCTGGGTCTCTAACAATGTCATACAATAAGGCTCGTCAAGCATCAATCACTCAGCAATTAATGGAAGTAGTTGCTGGAGCAAATGCATTATAGACTATATTTAGAATCTATAATATTGAAAGTATAAGGCATTTAGAATTATTCTAAACGCCTTTTTATTTTAATTAATAGATGGAAATAAATTACTCAAAATACTTTATCTAACCAGAAAATAGAAACTTTAAAAGTGTCATTTTTATAATAATCTGAATCTTATTTTTAATAATTAAAGTAAGGGAATATTTATTTTGTATGGCAAATAGATTAAATATATACTTAATTTTTTATTAATAGTAAATACTCCATAAATAAATTTGGTACTTAAAATTAAAAAGCTTGAAATCAAAAACTAAAGATTTCGTGACGAACTCTTTTAGGAGAAAAAAAAATTGTAATAGATTTTAGGTGTAAGAAATTGATAAAAAATCTTGATTTTCGCAATATTAATACTTTATGGTCTTCTATAATTGCAGAAACCTTATCTAATTTAGGCTTAAAAACGGCTATTATTTGTCCTGGATCTCGTTCAACTCCTCTTACTGTAGCATTCGCCAATCACCCTAAAATAGAAACCATACCAATTTTGGATGAGAGATCAGCATCTTTTTTCGCATTAGGTATAGCAAAGCGTTCTCGTCTACCTGTTGTTTTAATTTGTACTTCGGGAACAGCGGGAGCAAATTTTTATCCAGCTGTTATTGAAGCCAGGGAAAGTAAAACTGCGCTAATAATCTTAACAGCTGATCGTCCTCCAGAATTGAGGGATTGCCATGCTGGACAAGCAATTGATCAAGTTAAACTATATGGTAGTTATTGTAATTGGTATACTGAGTTATCTTTACCTCTCATAGAAATAAAACTATTAAGTTATTTAAGACAAACCATAATTTCTTCCTGGAACAAATCTTTTCTTCCTAATAAAGGTGTTGTTCATATAAACTGTCCTTTCCGTGAACCTTTAGCACCATTCACTCAACCAGAAATTGAGTTACTCTCCTTTAAGAAATATTTTAAGGACTTTTTTTTAGATATTAATGAAGATAGTAGAGTATCTTCAAGCAATTACTGTAAATTTGACATATCTAATTATTTAAATAAATGGAGATCTATTAAAAAAGGAATTATTATTGCAGGAGTAAATAATTCTACAAATCCATCTCTTTACTGTAAAAATATTGCTTTTATTTCTAGATTTTTAAATTATCCAATTCTGGCAGAAGCTTTGTCTCCGTTAAGAAATTTTGCAAATAAAAATCCTAATTTAATTAATACTTACGATGTCATTTTATGTAATCCAAAACTAAAGGAATCTCTAAAACCAGATATAGTAATTCAGTTTGGACAGTTTCCTACCAGCAAAAGACTACGAAAATGGTTAGAACAAACTCAAGCTCGATATTGGTTAATTGATAGCTCTTCAGATAACTTTGATCCACTTCACAATCATAGTTTTTCAATTTATTCTTCTGTTGAAAATTTAGATCTAAGAAATATAAAAAATACTATGTCTACAAAATCAAACTCAGAATATTTGAAAAGATGGAAAATAATAAATGATAATGTTAACAAAAATATTCAGTCAACTTTTACTGGAATAGATTTAATGTTGCAAGCAAAATTACCTTTTATCCTTTCTACGATATTACCTCTCCAGACTAATATCTTTATTGCTAATAGTATGTCGGTGCGTTATGCAGAATCTTTTTGGTTTCCTAACAACAAAGAATTAATACCATATTTTAACCGAGGTGCTAATGGAATAGAAGGCACTTTGTCCAGTGCCTTAGGGATGGCTCAAAATAGCAGCAACAACATTCTAGTTACTGGAGACTTAGCTCTTTTACACGATACAAACGGGTTCCTTGTTAGTAAAAAATTTAAAGGACATTTGACTATTATTTTAATAAATAACAATGGAGGAGGTATTTTTGAAATGTTACCCATTTCTAAGGATAAACTCTTGTTTGAAGATTATTTTGCAACTCCCCAAAATATTGATTTTGCAAAACTTTGTAACACTTATGATATTCAACATATTAATATTCAAGATTGGCGACATCTACAAGAATTACTAAATCCTTTACCTACTCTTGGAGTACGTGTTTTAGAACTAACTATCAAACGAGAAGAAGATGCTAGTTGGTTTCAAAATAATATTTCTAAATTTACAGATTAAATTTAAAAATATTCTTTAGTAGTGAATAAATTATAGAAAAATATCCTAAGTCAATATTAGAATATGAAAAACTTATAAACTGTGTAGTAATTAATATTATTTTGAATATTTATTTAACCATTTGAACTGGCATCACTAAGTATGTCATTTTCAAACCACCTAAAGGATTAAAAATTACTGGTTTATTTCCTTCGTTAAGTTGCATTTTTATTTCTTTAGTTGATAGAGCTTTTAAACCATCCATTAAGTACTTGATATTGAAAGCTATATCACCACTTTCTCCTGTTATTTTTGCTTCAATTGATTCTTCAGCACTACCCAGATCTTGAGTCTCTACAGATAAAAGAATAATTTGTTTTTTATTATTAAAGACACATTTTACTAAATTATTTTTTTGGCTTGCTAAAACAGCCACTCTCTCAAGACTATTTAAGAAATTTTTTCTATCTAAACTTATAACATGCTCAAACTTTTGTGGTATCAGCATACTATATTTTGGATAATTTCCATCCAATTTACGAATAGTTAACTTCTGTTTTCCTAAATAAAATATGACTTGCAGATCATCTATTTGCAATTGAATAACTTCAAAATCATTATTATTATGAATAATTTTCTCTAATTCTCTCAAAGCTTTTGCAGGAATTGTAACTGAAAATTCATTTGAATTTTTAGTTTTAAGAGTTTGTTCTTTCTTATTATCGATTTCTGAAGAGAACATAGCCTCTACTACTGATAATCTATGCCCATCTGTTGCAGCAAATTCTAAACTATCAGCAGTTCCCTTTAAATGAACTCCAGTTAGTACTTGTTTAAGTTCATCATTACTTGATGCAAACAATACACCTCTTAATCCTTCGGTTATCGTAATAGTAGGTAATTCAATAAAATCATCATTTTCAATCATTGGTAAAGGAGGAAATTCGTCCGCACTTATTGTTCTTATTTGAAACTTACCTGATGCTGATTTAAGATATAGTAAATTTGTCTGGTTATCTTTTGTCTCCTCACTTATAAGGCTTATTTCCCCTTCTGGTAATCGAGATACAATATCATTAAGTAATTTTGCTGGTAGAGTTGTTTGGCCTCCTTCACTGATATTAGCATCAAAGCTAGTTTCGATACCAAGACTTAGATCAAATGCAGTTAGGCTAATTTTTTGTTTTACGATATCTGCAACCATCAGGACATTTGCTAGAATAGGATGAGTAGGTCGAGTAGGAACTGCTCGACTAACCAGAGATAAGTTATTGCTAAAATCATTTTGGCTGCAAACAAATTTCATATTTAAATTAATTAGGTTAATTAAATGTAAATTATATTTTTAATTATTTTGTTCTTACTTATATTATATAACAACTGTCTTAATCATTAATTTATTGATTTTTACATGAATCATATCAAAAGAATTAGAAAAACTTTGAAACTAATATTTGTCTAAATAATATTTTCTTTTTACAATTAGATAGCTAAGCTTATAATCATATATCTTGAAAAAACGACTTGATATTCTTCTAGTAGAGAAAAACTTATACACTTCTCGTCAGCAAGCACAAAGATGCATTCGTGCTGGAGAAGTTAAAATTAATCAAAGAATTATTGACAAACCTGGGACAGAAATTAATATAAAAGCTGAAATTGAGGTAAAGATTAAACCTCCATATGTTTCGCGCGGAGGGAAAAAACTTGAAAAAGCTCTTAAAACTTTTCAGGTTTCTGTAGTGGATAGGATATGTCTTGATGGGGGTATTTCAACAGGAGGCTTTAGTGATTGTTTGTTACAGTCAGGGGCTCGTTTAGTATATGGAATAGATGTAGGATACGGACAAGTTGCTTGGTCATTAAGACAAAATAAAAGAATATTCTTAAAGGAAAGAACAAATATTCGTTATCTTACTCCTGATATTTTATATGAAAAAAATATCCAAGCTAACTTAGGAGTTGTAGATGTTTCTTTTATTTCGTTAACTAAAATTTTAGAACCTTTGTCAAGACTTTTGACTAGTCCAAAAGAGGTTATATTGCTTGTTAAACCACAATTTGAAGTTGGTAAATCTAAGATAGGAAAAAACGGAGTTGTTCGTGATTTAAAAGATCACTGCGAAGCAATTTGTAAAATAATAGAAGTTTCTTATGGTTTAGGATGGTTATATTGCGGATTAACTCATTCTCCTATTAAGGGTCCTGCAGGTAATACTGAGTATTTGCTATGGTTACGATCTGATTATGGTAGTCAGAATTATTTCTCAAATCAAGTTGAAGCAATATGTTCACAATATTTATAGTATATGCTGATGTGCCATCATATATTAATGACTTATAAAAAATATTTATATAAAACTGCAACTAAAAAAATTAAGCTTGTATTAATTAGATATGATATTCTGACGATCTTACCTTCGGGCCAACCTACTAATTCTAGATGGTGATGCAAAGGTGCCATCATTAGAAGTCTTTTTCCTTTCCCTTGACTATCTTTGGTCATCTTATAATAAGTAACTTGAATAATTACAGACAAAGATTCTATAAAAAAAATTCCACTGAGGATAAAAAGCTCCCAAAAATGACCACTTAAAATTCCTACTCCAGCAAGGGCTCCTCCCAAAGCTAGAGAGCCGGTATCTCCCATAAATACCTTAGCAGGATTGCTATTGTGAAGTAAAAAACCTAAACAACTTCCAGCGATACAAGCACAAAAGATACTGAGATCAGATGAAGTGTCTAAAATAATAATTCCTAGTCCTAAAAAAGTTAATGCTCCTGTTCCTCCGGCTAAGCCATCAATTCCGTCTGTAAGGTTAATTGCATTGCTTTCTGAAACTAATACAAAAACGGATAAGAACCAAAATAATATTCCTGCTTCTAAAATTATATTACCAGGCAATATAATTTCGTTCATTGTTATTATTTGAGTTGATTTTATCCATATACAAAAAACAATAGCTACTGTTATTTGCAAAAATAATTTTGTACGAGGAGAAAGTCCTAAATTTGATTGTCGTCTTAAAATATACCAATCATCAATCCACCCAATAGACATATAGGCTAGAGTTAGAAGAGATATGGTAATTGTTATAAGAGAGAAGTTAGACCATACTAAAGTTACTAAAATAGCGATTGGAATAAAAAATATTCCGCCCATTGTTGGAGTACCTGCCTTACTTAGATGTTTTTTAACACCATCTTCTTGTATGACTTGCTCTATTTTTAACCTTTTTAGTAGTGGAACTGCAATATAACCTAAAAGACTACTTATAAGCAGAGAAAGCCCTAATGGAAATGTCAAGATATGATGAAAATTTATATTCTTATTATCTAATATGACAAAACTTCCAACCAAAAGAACATTTATCAAAATAAGCAAAATCAATAGATTATTTGCTAATATTTTTTTTATAAGTATTGAAAAGGAGAATATTTTATTCACAGCTAAAGATTTGATATTTTAAACTTAAAAATAGATTGTGTAAGATCAGGAAAAGCAATTCCCTATCTATTTTAGCAACTTAGCTCTTATATACTAGTCATTGCTGTTCAAATTCAAATCCTCATCATCGTAATTTTCATCGACATCTATTAAATCAGAAATTTCTGCATCTTCTTCAGAAGTCGTCTTAATTTCTTCTTGCTCACGGTAGATTAAACGATTTGTTGCTTCTAACCAATTAATAATAGAAGAGTCTCTTTTAATGGGAATAACGGTGGCTGGCTCATATCGAGCTTCTTGGCTAATAGCTGGACTTTCAAAAAAGCTTTCTTTAGACATTAAGTTTAATTTAATAACTCAGATTAATTATATAACTCAGACTAATTATATTAACATTAGTTGAGAATACTGAAAACTAGTTTTATTTTTCTACAAGCTTAAATTCGCGTACAATCTTCTTGAACTATTGTTTTAGACATAATAAATATGCAATTACTTTTTACAACTAATTGTTATTAGAATACACATTAATGCTTAACCTTAAAGACATCGTATATCATCCTCCTGCCTCCGCTGAACCTATTTTAAAATCTATTGCATTAGAATTAGGATTTAATCAATTAGGTGTTATTGTTGGTCCTAGTGGTTCCGGAAAAACAACATTGCTAGAAATTCTTGCAGGATTAGTAGAGCAAACCCAAGGAAAAATTTTTTGGAGTGGTCAAGAAATCACTAATTCAGAGTTACAACAAATATCAGGATTAGTTTTTCAATTTCCTGAACGCCATTTTTGCAGCAGTAATATCTTAGAAGAACTAAGATTAGGTCACTTAAAAATTACTAGAGAGGAAATTGAAATTGCTTTAGAAGAAGTAGGTCTACAGGATATCGTCTTAAGCACTTCTCCGCACAATATTAGTGGTGGACAGCAAAGAAGATTAGCTCTAGCAGTTCAACTAATTCGTCAACCTAACTTATTATTATTGGACGAACCAACAGCAGGTTTAGATTGGTCAATGCGTAAACAGTTAATTAATTTAGTATCTAAATTAAAACGACATTGGACTTTAATAATTGTTTCTCATGATCCTTCTGAGTTATTAACAATAGCTGATAAATGTTGGAAAATTAATAAAGGAAAGTTAGAACAAGTCAATATGAACAGTTAGAAAAAATTTTATTAACTATGTATATTAATTTTCTCCTTTGACTTATGTTGACTAGCAATCAGAGCGACTAAAAACCACCATAGAGTATTTACTTGTGGACGATACCAAACAGTATCAAATAAACCTTGCATCAATAAACCAACTATTGCAGCAACTGCAGCAATAATCCATATTCCGTGAGAGTTTTTATCATTTTTAAGTTTGTTAATTTTTTGTATTCCTTGATTAATTATTGTAAAAATAAGCCAAATAAAAATACTTAATCCCACTAATCCCATCTCTACTGCTGTCTCTAAAAAAACAGAGTATGCACTTAAAGCACTATATTTTGGGCTCATATAAAGTGGATATATTTTACTAAATGCATCATTTCCTGGGCCAATGCCTAGAAAAGGATAATCTTTTATCATATTTACTACTGATGTCCATACGTTGATACGAAAGTTATTACTACTATCGGCTCTTCCAATAAAAATACTCATAATTCTTGATTGTAAAATATCATTAGAGGCAATAAGAACGAAAATAAAACTTATTAATGTTCCAAATGTTATGGGTAAAAGCCACTGCCGCCAAAATAGAGGAAGTTCATCTTTAAACCATGTAAAAAGTAATAATGAAAATATTACCAAGCAGATTATAAGCGCTATCCAACCACTACGACTGCCTGTAAAGTAAAGACAAAAAGTATTGATTAGAAGAATAGTTAATGCTAATAATTTAGGTAATGTTTTTTGCCAAACAAAAAAAGCAGCCATGCTTAAAGCAATTGAAGGCAAGATATATGCGGATAATAAATTAGGATTACCTAAATAACTATAAACTCTAATTGAATTAGAAAAATAAGCAGTTGGATCGTTCCATGTCGCTAATTGTTCTACTCCGAAAAGTCTCTGTCTTACTCCATAAATACCTACCAATAGTCCGGATCCTAAAGTAGATAAAATCAACCAATTGGTTAGGATAGGTGAGCGTAGAATATGAGATGTACAAGCAAAAAAAATCAAATATAGCGTTAGTTTTATAAATCCCGAAAAAGCTGCATCTCTAACAGGAGAAAAAATAACTGCGATCGCTGAAATAACCCAATACAAAAAGACTAATAAATGTATGGAGTTGAAAACTGGTTGTTCACGTTCAGAAACAATTAATATTATCCAATACATGGCAATCGAGATAAGCCATATACCAATAACTCCCGTTGTAACAAATGGGCTAAACATCAATATAAGACTAATTAGCAAAGCACCAATAGTCTTTCCCCATCGCAATAGAAAACTAGATTGTCGCCAATTTCGAAATAAACCAACAATACGATAATAAAAGCTGGCTTTTAACCATATTTCTGGAGAAAAAGAAGAAAAAGTAATCAAACCCCAAATAAATTTCATAAATTATCTTTAAAAATTTTTATTGATTAATTATTTTGTTTTCCATTGATTTATAGCTAGAAAACTTATTAATTTAGAATCCAAAATTAAGATTTTGCGTCACATTTATAATGTCCTCAATTCTTCTTTTCCTGTTCCCTTGAAAACTTTTATTGTGTACTTTATAACTAAATTCAATAATGAATCTATTTAAAGGGAGATAACCTGTTGAATACGCTAATTCATCCTACAGCTATCATTCATAAGAATGCGCAACTACACCCTACTACTGAAGTAGGACCTTATGCTGTCATTGGTGATCAGGTTAAAGTAGGTGCACAAACGATTATTGGCTCTCATGCAGTTATTGAAGGTCCAACAGAAATTGGAATGAATAACTATATATTCCCTAGTGCAGTTATCGGAGCGGCTCCGCAAGATTTAAAATATAAAAATTGTTCTAGTCGCGTCGAAATTGGTAATGGTAATACAATTCGAGAGTTCGTCACAATTAATCGTGCGACTTTCGCTAATGAAGTTACTAAAATTGGTAACAATAATTTACTGATGGCTTACGTACACGTTGCTCATAATTGTTTACTTGAAGATAATATAATTATTGCTAATTCTGTATCTCTTGCAGGCCATGTCCATATTGAGTCCAGAGCTGTTGTAGGTGGTGCCTTAGGTATACACCAATTCGTAAGAATCGGTCGTAATGCCATGTTAGGAGGAATGAGTAGAATTGACCGCGATGCACCTCCATTTATGATGATTGAAGGGAACCCTTCTAGAGTAAGATCGCTTAATTTGATTGGATTAAAGCGTTCTGGGCTTACTGTCGAAGACATTCGTCATCTCAAAAAAGCATTTCGTTTACTATATCATTCTGGTTTAACTCTACAACAGGCATTAAAGCAATTAAAGACTTTTGAAAGTAATGAATATACTAAATATCTACATCAATTTCTGGAATTATCAATTACAGGAGAAAAAAGACGTGGATTAATTCCAGGTAAACATTAAAATAATTAGGGATTAAAGTAATTAATGAAAATTTTTGTTAGTACAGGTGAAGTCTCGGGTGATTTACAGGGCTCACTATTAGTTGAGGCTCTTTATCGTCAAGCGAAACTTCAGAATATTCCTATAGAAATTATGGCATTAGGAGGTGATGCTATGATCTCTGCTGGTGCTGATTTGCTCGGCAATACAGCAGCTATAGGTTCTATTGGGATTATAGAAGCATTACCTTTTATAATCCCAACTTGGCGGATGCAAAATAGGGTAAAAGCTTACTTAAGAGATAACCCTCCAGATCTTTTAGTTTTATTAGACTATATGGGTCCGAATGTTTCTCTTGGCAAGTATGTTAGAAAAAATTTACCCCAAGTACCTATTATTTACTATATTGCACCTCAGTCTTGGGTCTGGTCTCCTAATAATAAAACAATTGAACAATTTGCTGAAATAACTGATCTTCTTTTAGCAATTTTTCCAGAAGAAGCTAGATTTTTTGAACAAAAAGGTGTCAATGTAAAATGGGTAGGCCATCCCTTATTAGATAGAATAGAAAAAGCTTCAACAAAAGAAGTGGCACGTCAATCTTTGGGTTTAGAAGTTGATAAACCTGTTATTGCGTTGTTTCCAGCTTCTAGATATCAAGAGTTAAAATATCATTTACCTTTAATTTGTAAAGCTGCTAAACAATTACAAACAAAAATTCCAGAACTTCATTTTTTATTACCTGTTTCTTTAAAAGAATATTACGGTACTATTGAAAAAATAGTTGAAAAATATGATTTATCAATTACTTTGTTGGACGGTCGTGGAATAGAAGCCATGGCTGCAGCCGATTTTGCAATTGCAAAATCAGGAACTGTTAATCTAGAATTAGCATTGTTAAATGTTCCCCAGTTAGTGTTATGTTTGGTCAATCCTCTAACTATGTGGATTGCTAGAAATATTCTTAAATTTTCTATCCCTTTTATGTCACCCCCAAATTTGATAATGATGAAAGAGATAGTGCCCGAATTATTACAAGAAGACGCTACTGTAGAATGTATTGTTGAAAAGTCTTTAGAATTATTATTAAATAACGAATGTCGCCAAAAAACATTATCAAATTATAAAGAGATGCGACTTCTTCTAGGGGAAACAGGGGTTTGTGATCGTGTAGCTAACGAGATTTTACATTATAAAAATACTTTAGAGTAATTAATTTTGGATCAACAAGATTTTTATATACAAAAAACTTATGCTAGTCTCCAAGATTGCTTATCTCGGTATACCAATAATCTAGAGTTGAAAGCATCCATTAAAAAAGAGCTACAAGTAATTGAACTAGGACTAGAAAGAGTTAATAATAATGTCATTAAAATTGCTATCTTCGGGTTAGTTAGTAGAGGTAAGTCTGCTATTGTAAATGCATTAGTTGGTCAAAATATTTTTAATAGTGAACCAATCAATGGAACCACAAAGTGGCCAAAATCTTTCCGTTGGTTTCCTAGTGATACTAAAGTTATATTAGAATTTATTGATACTCCAGGATTAGACGAAATCGACGGAATTCAAAAATCAATAATGTCCCAAGAAGTTGCAGAAGAATCAGACTTAATTTTATTTGTAATTTCTGAAGATATTATCGAAGTTGAATATAAAGCTTTGATATATTTAAAGAAACTATTAAAACCTATTATTTTAGTTTTTAATAAAATTGACTTATATCCAAAGAAAACTTGTCTTGATATTTATAAACATTTACAAGAATTTAGTAAGAATATTAAAAATGAAGAAGCACTATTAATTAATATTCAAGATATATTATTAGTGGCTGCTTCTCCTAGATCTATACCTGTAAAAGTCAGAAGTTTTGATGGGCAAATCAGAGAAGAATTAGAAGTTCAATCTCCTCAGATAGAAAGTTTAAGACATAAATTATTAAGTGTTTTAAATAAAGAAGGACGTTATCTTTTATGTATTAATGTTTTATTGCAAGCAAAAAAAGCTGAGGAAAAGATTGCTCTCAAAACAATTCAAATATTCGAAAAAGATAGTGAACATATTATTGATAAATATGTGAAGTATAAATCTTTGATAGTTTCTCTTAACCCTATTGCTATTTTAGATATTTGTGGAGGATTATTGATTGATTTAGTTTTAGTTAGGAAGTTGTTTAATTTATACGCATTACCTATTACAAATCACAACATAGATAGATTATGGTTACAGCTCTTTTTTAGTTCTGGTAAACTACTTCTTACCGAAATCCTTACTCACTTATTATTAAATATAAGTAAAACAGCAATAACATTTAACAACATACTAGATAGTTCAACATCTATAGAGTTTTACTCAGGTACTGCTATTTTACAAGGTAGAATTGCTGCTCATAGCACTTACAAAATAAGTAAAGCTGTTCAAAATTATTTAGTGGAAGGCTGTAGCTGGAGAATTTTAGGTTTAAGTGAAATAATACAAAATATCTTAAATGAAGCCAATGAAAATATGATTATATATAGCTTAAAGTTAAACTAACATACTATTTAGTGACTATAATCAAAAAGATAAGTTGTAAATATTTAAAACTTTAAAGATAGTAACAAAAGTTTTAAAATCTGTTTGATTAATAAAATTAGATTTTTAGTAACGCAGATTTAGTATTTAAATAAAATATATTATCAATACGGAACTCTTTAGTAATTTTATTGGTGAATAATTGAAGAAACTATAGTTTATCTTTTTATATTATTAACAAAAGAAGTAGGAATACTATTCTTTTTGTTATTAAAAAGATTGCTTAACTCGTATTTACCTAAAAGTAAAATAGCTATTCCTAAAGGAATAAAATAATAGATTCCACGATAAATTAATAGAGTGCCTAACAATTCTTCTGATTCAATAAATGGGGCAAGTAACAAAATCATGACTGTTTCAAAAACTCCTAATCCTCCTGGAACATTACTAGCTAGTCCTGCTACTTGAGCTAATATAAAAATTCCGAAAAAAGTAGGATAGGATAAAGATACTGAAGTCTTTAAAAGTATATAAAAGACCATTGCTGCAAGAGACCAGTCTAAGCTGGAAACAATTAATTGACCAATAGCTAATTGAGGAGAAAGATTAGGAATAACCCATTTTCCAATAATTAGAGGTTTTTGACGAACTACCGTAAAAAATAAATAAGCAAGAATTATAATTAAAAAAATTATTCCTAAAGGACGTACTGAGATAAAAGGGATATCTAATAAACGAGGAATCGCTAAAGGTTCTTTTAGGAAAAGGATACTACCAATACTAAATAGTCCCAAACAAAATGATAAATTGCAAAATGCCGAGATTTGTGCAATTGTAATCATAGAAAATCCCCAATTGGAGTAAAACCTATAGCGAATCATGCAACTACTTAATACGGCAAACCCTATGCTGTTGCTAATTCCAGAACAAATAATACCAACTAATATTTTTTTTCGATATGGTAATATACGACGAACATAAAATAGAGCAAGACATTCATATCCTGTCATAACAAGATAATTTAAGCCCATACAAGCAATAGCCCAAAGAATATTAGAAGAAGGAATTTTAGATAGACTATCCCAAAAATTTGCAGCTTGATAATGTTGAAAGTTATTTTGTATAGTCCATATTGACAAAGTAAAGACTGCTAAGCTGAAGCAAGGAGGAAGGAATCTTAAAAGGTTGTTCTTATCCATAAAATAGAAGATACAATGAACAAAATATTTGGTTTTATGTTTTAGAAAATCAGAGCATCACTATAAGATTTAGCATTACTACAAACTTCAGTGTTTATAGTGTTTTAAAATGATGCTAGTTGTTTATTTTTTACCTAAATTTCGTATCTTATGAACCTTAGTCATCTAGGAACATTCAAATGTCCATAAAATGGCATACTTTCTGAAAAGTGAGGGCGTTTGCCCTGTTCCCATTCAAACTCTGCTAACTCTAAAATACTACAAACTGTAGCTCCTATTTCTGATGTAACAATTAGAGGCTCATGGAATAAATTTAGATCTTTTAATACTTTTTCCCATTTGTCTAATTCCATCACAGTATCATTAACAACTGCAATTAATCCATTTCCTTTAGATTTCTTTTGATAAACTGCTCCATAAACTTGTCCTCTTGAAGCTTCCATTTGTACAGGAATTAACTCTTTAAATAATTTATTATCTTTATGAAACCAAGCAAATCCCGCTAATGTAGATATACTAAATAAAGGAATCTCAAGTTGTTGAGCTATTGTACGAGCAGCAGTTATACCAATTCTGATACCAGTAAAACTTCCCGGCCCTTTTGCCACGGCAGCAAAATTAATATTCTCCCATCTCTGGGGCTGAATAAATTCTTGTAAAATTTTATGTAAATGACTTGATAATTTTCGGTTAAGATCCCAAACTTGAGTACTTTTTTGTTGATTTTGTTTACCTAAACTAACCCCCAACTGAGTACTTGTTGTATGCAATCCTAATCCATAACTATAAGGATTTGGTGATGTCATAAGAAATAAATTATTATGTAATTGCTAATTTAATGGTATTTCATTAATCACAGTTTTCCTACTAAAGATTATTGATCTTTTAGATATTAAATATAAAGTTAAACATTCCTTCTTTAAAAGTACTTAATAATTAATTATATTTAAAAGTTTTTTTTAATCTTTAGATTATGTTAAAACTTAAAAAAAAGATTATCATAAAGTTATTATTGAGCAAAACAGGAAAAATTAAAATTTCCATGATGTTTTAAATCTAATATGAATAATTAAAAATCATTTTTATGATGATGCCAAATTTTTTTTTATCTTACCAAAAAGCTATCTTAGTAATAACTTTTGTTTTGTGGGCTAACAATAGTTTTGCTAGTGAATTAATGTTTTCTATTAAACAACCTTCTCTTTACAATAATTTAGAATCTACTCAACCACATAAAAACAGTTTTAGTAGAGTAGATTCTAAATCTTGTAAGTTTTTAATCCACAAAGAATTAGACAATATTATTCTTTCTCACCAAAAACATTGGGGAATATTAGTAGAGAAATTAGAAGATGGCACTGTGTTATATAGCCATAATCCAGATAAATATTTTATTCCTGCTTCTAATAATAAAATATTTACTACTGCTGCAGCATTACAGTTATTTAATCCTAAATCAAAAATTGGTTCTAAAACTTTAGAGTCTTGGGTTAACATTACCAACACCAAAAGCAATAATTATTATGCAGATACGTTACTTCGCTATATTGATGGGCAAGAAACTGCAAAAAAGGCTTTAGTTCAACTTGGTGTTACATCTAATAGTTTTCGTCAAATCGATGGCTCAGGATTATCTCGTCGTAATATAGCTACACCTCGTTCTTTAGTTACTGTTTTGAGAGCCATGTACTATACTTCTGCTAAACAATATTTTTATACTTCTTTACCTGTTGCAGGTTTAACAGGTACGCTTAGGAATCGGATGAAAAGTACATCAGCTCAAGGATATGTTTATGCAAAAACAGGAACTTTAAGAAATGTACGAGCATTGTCCGGCTACATAGATCATTCTTACCTTGGTATGATAGTTTTTAGTATTTTAGCTAATAATTCTAATATCTCAGGCCCAAATTTGATTAAAGAAATAGATAGGATGATCGTTCAACTAAGTAAAGTTGGTGTTTGTGATTACTGAGCTAATAGGAGTTTATCATTACTGTTTTTCTATCTAGGGATAATTTTTTAATGGTGTTTAAATAAGGTTATCTTTATTACTCAATATAACTTGTATGTAGTAAATGGTTGATTTTTTATCTTAGTAATCTTATCAAGATTAAGATAAATATTAAAAATTAGTAATTAACTAAATAATAAGAACAAATATCTTAACCTTCTTTGATTAAAATCTATTAAATTGATTTTCCTAGTTGAAAAGCTAATGCCTTCTTCTTCATTAGTTGAAAAATATTATAAAAACCATTAGCTCGAGATGGCGTTAAGCTAACTTTTAATCCTGTATCTTCAATGAAATCAGGATTTACTTCCAAAATTTCTTGAGGAGTTAGTCCATTTAGTCCTTCAATTAATAAAGCAACTAACCCTTTAACTAATTGGGCATCCGAATCTCCTTGATACCAAACTTTATCATCTTTAAGATCCGCGCTAATATATACTTTAGATACACATCCCTTGACCTGATTTGTCTCTATTTTAAAATTCTCTGGCATCTCTGATAGTTTTTTTGCATACCACAGTAATTGCTCGTAACTTTTTTTAGGATCAGAACGTCTCTTAAACTTTTCAACAATACAAGCTAAGTTAGATGGTAGAGAGTTTTCCGAAGATGACATAAGTAAAGACCTGTAATTTAAAAACTAACTTAAGTTTTCTCTAAAGACTTTATCTTAGCAAGTATAACTATGTAATATCAAGGTAACATTTATATTAAATAATTGATCTACACTATTGCAATACTGTAAAAAACCTTATCTCTCTATATACATAACTTTTTATATGAAAAATTTAATTAACAAAAACAACAATTAAAAAAAAAATTAATTTTTTTATATGTATTTAATTCAACATATAAAATCAAACCGATAATCTGAATATTTAAAGCTTATTTAAAGAATTTATATTTTAAAAAATACTATGAAATTTGTTGATGAATACCGTGATTCTGAGTTAATTAAAATATTTACTGAAAACATTATAAAAAATGTTAGTAAACCTTGGACAATTATGGAAATTTGTGGTGGGCAAACACACTCCATTTTTAAATATGGTATTGATCAACTTTTGCCTCCTGAAATAACTTTAATACATGGACCAGGATGTCCTGTCTGCGTAACCCCAATAGAATTGATTGATTATGCTTTAATTATTGCCAATTTACCTAATATTATTTTTTGCTCTTTTGGGGATATGTTAAGGGTTCCAGGGACAAAAAGAGATCTACTTATGGTAAAAGCTTCCGGAGGAGATGTTCGCATAGTTTATTCTCCTTTAGACAGTTTAAAAATTGCTCAAGAAAATCCTGACAAACAAATTGTTTTTTTTGCTGTTGGTTTTGAAACAACGGCTCCTGCAACGGCTATGGCTGTATACCAGGCCAGACACCAAAATATTAAAAATTTTTCATTATTAGTCTCTCATGTTTTAGTTCCGCCAGCAATGAAAATGCTTTTATCATCTTCTAATTGTGCAATAGAAGGATTTTTAGCTGCTGGACATGTCTGTACAATAACTGGATATAAAGAATATCAATCTATTTCTGAAAAATATAAAATCCCTGTTATCGTAACAGGATTTGAACCCTTAGATATCTTAAAAGGAATCTATCAATGCATATTACAACTGGAAGCTGGTGAATTTAACTGTAAAAATCAATATTCTCGTTCTGTGAGTATTGATGGAAATGTACTGGCGACAAAACTAGTTCAAGAAATTTTTATGACAGTATCTCGTTGTTGGAGAGGTATCGGTGAAATTCCAGAAAGTGGTTTATCTTTAAGATCTGAATATCAAGAATATGATGCTTTAAATCGTTTTCAAATTTTTGTAGACAAACCTATTCCAGAATATCCACAAATATGTATTAGTGGTGATATCATGCAAGGTCAAAAGAAACCTTATGATTGCCCAGCTTTTGGTAGCACATGTACTCCAGAAAACCCTTTAGGTGCACCTATGGTATCTTCAGAAGGTAGTTGTTCAGCCTACTATAGATATCGTGGCTATTCTCAAATTTAGAAATATATAAATTATATTTTTTAATATTATTTTCAGAAATCAGACAGAGATCCAATACTTCTTGTGTCAATTTGAGTATATTCTTTCTTAAATAAGTTAGATAGAATTTTGCCTGGTCCAATTTCTATTATATTAGTAATTTCATGCTCTACCATGAAAACCATGGTTTCACGCCAACGAACTGACCCAGTCATTTGTTTTTTTAAGTTTTCTTTTAAGATAATTTCAGAAGTCCTTGGAACTGCTTCAATATTTGAAAGAATGGGAATTTGTGCTTCTTTAAAATCAGTATTTTCTAATAATATTTGAAATTGTTCTGATGCTTCTTTCATTAAATGAGAATGAAATGCCCCAGACACCTTAAGCTCAATAGCTCTTTTCGCTTTAATCTTATGAGAAACTTCATCAACTGCTTGAGGAGTACCTGAAATAACTACCTGTTGTTCACTATTATCGTTAGCTAAAACTACATCAGGAGTATTTGCAATTATTTCATTGAGAGATAAACGATCAAATTTTATCAAAGCAACCATTTTCCCTCCAACAGCTTTATTCATCAACTCTGCACGACTTTTAACCAATTTCAGCCCTGTAGTAAAATCAAAAACCTCCGCTGCATATAAAGCCACATATTCCCCTAAGCTATGGCCGGCTAGAAGATTTGGATTGACTTGATTCTCTTTTAATAAACGAACAAGAATACATTGGATTACATAAAGACAAGGTTGAGTATATAAGGTTTTAGATAAATTTACTGTATCACCTTCACATAACTCAAGCACAGACCAACCTAAAATATCTTGCGCTTCTTTAAAATACTCTTCTCCTAAAGAAGTTGTTGCTAGATCTTTCCCCATGCCAACTACTTGTGATCCCTGTCCTGGGAATACCCATGCTGTTTTTGTCACCATATTTTTTAAAAAATGTTTAATAAAAAGATTAAACTTCAACAGTCCATCTAAAAATAACTGCTCCCCAGGTTAAACCAGCTCCAAAACCTGAACTAGCGACAATATCACCTGATTTTATCTTGCCAGATCTTACCGCTTCATCCAAAGCTAATGGAATAGATGCAGCTGATGTATTTCCATATTTACTAATGTTTGAAATTACCTTTTCTGATGGAATTTTTAGTTTTCTAGCAACTACCTCTATGATTCTTTGATTTGCTTGATGTAGGATAAGCCAATCAATATCATTAGTTGTTAATTTTGCTTTATGGAGAGCCTTTTCAATAACTTCTGGAACCTTTTCGATAGCAAAGCGATAAACTTCTTTCCCCTTCATTGTAACAAATTGATAATTACCTTGATTAATTTCCATGCCATTTTTAAGGAATTTAGTTTGAAAATCATATGCTAGATTCAAGGATTCATTCTGCTTCCCGTCACTATACATAGCGAAACCTAGTAAGTGATCATTTTTGACAGCTCGTTGACAAACCACAGCCCCAGCTCCATCTCCAAATAAAACACAAGTGTTACGATCAGACCAGTCTACCCAGCGAGAAAGCATATCACCACCAATTATTAGAACTTTTTGATAAACTCCTGAATAAATAAATTGAGCGGCTGTAATTAGTCCGAACACGAATCCTGAGCAAGCTGCTGTTAGGTCAAAAGCCACTGCATTATCAGCTTTTAGTATATTTTGAATTTTAGATGCACTACCAAACAAATCATCAGCTGTAGAAGTTGCTAAGATAATTAAGTCAATATCAGAAGGAGAAAGCCCTGCCATAGTAATTCCTTTAATTGCAGCTTCAGCTGAGAGATCACTTAAAGACAAGTTATTTGTCGCTAGACGTCTTTCTTTGATACCTGTTCTACTATAGATCCATTCATCAGAAGTATCTACTAGATAACTTAAATCTTCGTTTGTCATTATTTGTTTTGGTGTAGCCGAACCACAACCAGTAATAGCTATACCAATATCTAATTCTCTCAATAATTATTCCCCCTGATAATTTTTTAACATAATTGAATAAAAGAGGATCTAGGATTAAAATTTTGAAAAATTATTTTTATTATTTCTAATGATATTTTTCAATCCTCTATATTAAAACTAAGAATATGAAAAAAGAAAAGCAGTGAATAGTAAATTAAAAATTAATGGCATTTAAGATTTTTATTTTCGCTATCATGCAATTTGCTAATTAGGGCTTTCTGGTATTAGCTTATCTCCGTAAGAGTTAATTTGTTCCAATACTTTGTGATCAATAGCCTCTTTTGCTAAACGAATTGCATTAAAGATTGATGGAGCTCGAGAACTACCATGACTAATAATACAAATACCAGCTACTCCCAATAGTAATCCACCACCATGTTCAGCATGGTCTATTCGTTGTTTCAGTTTTTTAAGGTTGGATTTTAAAATAAATGTCCCTAATAATCCTCTCCAGCCTTGAGGTAGTTCCTCATGCATAATTTGCAATACTACGTCACCAACAGCTTCGGCAAACTTAAGTAAAACATTACCTACAAAACCGTCACAAACAATAACATCAAATTTTCCTGAAAGTATATCTCTTCCTTCAGCATTACCAATAAAAGGAATTGTTTCATTATTTTCTAATAACTTATGAGTTGCTAAAGCAAGATCATTTCCTTTACTAGATTCTTCTCCAATGTTAAGTAATCCTACCTTAGGAGTGTTGATTCCCATCACATACTTACTATAGATTGTTCCCATTAAAGCAAATTGCTCTAAATATTTAGGACGACAATCTACATTAGCTCCTACATCCAAGACAATAACTGACTTATTTGCTATGAGAGTTGGAAAAACGGCTCCAATAGCTGGACGATCAATACCTTTCAGGCGACCTAACTTGAGAGTAGCAGCTCCCATTGCTGCTCCAGAATGTCCAGCAGAGATTACTGCATCTGCACGATTTTTCTTAACTAAGTCCATAGCAACATTAATTGAAGCTTTAGGCTTACGACGAAGTTCGTTGATCCCTTCGTGCATAGCAATTATTTCATCTGCATCTACTATTTCAATATTAGAAAATTTACTACTATCTTGAAAAGATGCTTGAATTTGCTGACGATTACCTACCAACAAGATGTCAACATCTAATTCTTTTGAGGCTCGGATAGCCCCTTTTATGATTTCTATAGGAGCATAGTCTCCTCCCATAGCATCTACTGCTATTCTTGCTCGATTCCCTGCCATTAGTCAAAATCATAGAAGCCATAAGAATTTTAACAGAAGCATTGAACAATTCTAAATAAAAAATTAAAAATCATTTAAATAATTAAATTAGACAAAAGCACAATGTCGAAATATTATTATCATTTTTCACACTAGACTTTTATTTCTGTAATTTTAATAATATGACTTTATAAAATATTAAATTTTTTATTTATGTGACTAGTTACTTCTAAAGCATTCTAGATGACTTAGAAACATTTTTTTAACTTAATATTAGTTATGATATCGGCGTTGATGCCGATATCATAACTAAATTATTTTAGCAATACGTAATCCAAAATATAATCCAAGAGCGATTACAGTATAAGAAATAATATATCCACTGAATCCAGCAATAGCATATCCTGACATTAGTTTTAAATACTCCTTATTAAGCGTATTATAATATTTTAACTCTTTTATGTATCTTCTTCAGTGTAAAAATAAAAAATTTTAAGTTTACATATCACAAGATATATTTAGCGAGTAGATTACATAATTAATGCGTATGTAAAATATTAGCAATATTATTTATTTTATATACTGATACGATAGTATGACTAGTAAATACATAAAGTTCTTTCTTCATAAATATTAATGCTACAAGATAGAAAATAACTACTTTTACTATGTAGATTAAGTTGAACAGATTAACAACAAATAGTTAATATCAATTTATTTTTTTACAAAGTTGCTAAACATTAAATCTAAATAAAATTACATCTCCCTCTTGAACAACATAGTCTTTACCTTCACTTCTTACCAAACCTTTCTCTTTTGCTAAAGTAATATTTTTACAAAATACTAAATCTTTATAAGAGATAGTTTCAGCACGAATAAATCCTCTTTCAAAATCTGAGTGAATTACACCTGCAGCCTGAGGAGCTTTCATTCCAGCATAGATAGTCCAAGCACGAGTTTCTTTAGGACCAGTGGTTAAATATGTTCTTAATCCAAGCAAATCATAAACTGCTTTGATTAAAAGTTTTAAGCCGCCTTCGCTTACTCCCAAAGCATTTAAAAACTCCAATTTTTCTTCATCTGAAATTTCTATTAGTTCTGATTCTACTTGGGCAGAAACTACAATTACTTTTGCATGACTATTAGAAGCAAAATTTCTTACTTCTTGTACCCAATCATTTTCTGAACTCAAATCATCTTCGGAAACATTAGCAGCATAAATAACTGGTTTAAGAGTCAGTAATTCCAGAGGGTTAATTAATACTCTTTCTTCTTCTGTCAGCTGTAGATATCTGACTGGCATACCCTTATTGAGCTGAATAGTGAATTTTTCTAAAATAGATATTTCTTCTTGTTCTTCCTTTTGATTACTTTTCTGTTTCTTTAATCTAGTTAGGCGTTTTTCCACCTGAGAAAGATCAGCCAAAGCTAGTTCTAGATCTATTGTCTCAATATCTCTTGTTGGGCTGACAGAACCTGATACATGAATAATATCATCATCATCAAAACAACGTACCACATGAACTATAGCATCTACTTCGCGAATATTAGCTAAAAATTTATTTCCAAGACCTTCTCCTTGTGCAGCACCTTTGACTAGTCCAGCAATATCTACAAATTCAACACGAGTTGGTAGAATTTTTTCTGACTTAGAAAGTTCGGCTAAAACTTTTAATCTTTCGTCAGGTACAGATACCAAGCCTACATTAGGTTCGATAGTACAAAAAGGGAAATTTGCTGCGTCTGCTTTAGCATTAGCAACCAAAGCATTAAATAGTGTCGATTTTCCGACATTAGGGAGTCCAACTATTCCAGCTTTTAGCATCTACTTTGTATTAATTTCAAATTATTCATTACTTATTATAGTCATCTATGACAAATAATCAATTTGTATTGTCCCAAGCTTTTATAATACATTGACCATATAACTAGGCATCTTTACTCTAGTAAAAAAATTAGATATAAATTACTTTTTTACAAGCTATCTCGTTTAATAATTAAGTAAAGAATTTAATTATTGAAAAAATTAGGGTTTGGAGTAATCTAAAATAATTAAATCATAGTAAAGTGATTACTCCTATAGGTTTTACAGTTAATTAATTTCTACGTATTCACATATAGTTTTAGGACTAGGGAAAGAATTACCTTCCTCCTCTAATCCACCTAGATGATTAGAAATTGAATTATATATAAGTTCCCTTGTCTCTTCTACAGTTTTTCCAACTGCAGAACATTCTGGTAAATCAGGAACATAAGCTCCATAATAATATTTTCCTTTTTCAATAACTACAGCATATCGCATGAATGATCCTCTTTCTCTTAGCTCCATTACTCTAATGTTAATATATTTTCTTGTACTCATTTATTAAATTTTTTCTAATTAATAAATAGAAAAAATAAACATATTACAAATATAAGTAGTTAAAGTGCTTGAGCTCTTAACCAAGCAATAGGTAAATATATGATTTTTTTAAAATTTGGGACAAAAGCACGTTTGGAAAATACATCATATTCATTAGCTTCAATAATATCTAAGATACCTTGATAAAGCATCAAAGCCGACCATACAGGCCAGCGAGAATCTCTAGATAAAATTCTGATTCCGCGTTCAGCTTCTTTATAGTATTGTCTAGCTCTTTGAATCTGAAAATTCATTAAATTCTTCCAACGATCATCTATTACTCCATTGAATAGATCTTCTTCAGTATATTTAAAACGTTCTAAATCTTCTAGAGGTAAATATATTCGCCCTCTTTGAGCATCTTCGCCAATATCTCTAAGAATATTAGTTAATTGATTAGCGATACCTAGTGCAATTGCCTCTTCTTTAGGAATATTCTGCTTAAACTGCGATTCCCAGGGGACGATGGAAGGATGCTCTTCAACGCCCAAAACCGCATTAGACATAAGTCCTACTGTTCCTGCGACACGATAACAATAGAGTTTTAATTCATCGAAGGTTTGATAGCGATTGCGATACAAATCCATTTTTTGACCAGCTATCATATCTTTAAATGGAGTAATTTCTATTGGAAAGTTTCTTAATGTATCAACTAAGGCAACATCTTCATCATCCAAAGGATAACCTGCAAATAAATGCTCTAAATTATTTTCCCATTGTTGTAAAGTTTCTGGTGTTGTAAAGTTAGCTTGAGCTCCATCAACTAATTCATCAGTTCTTCGACACCAAACGTAGAGAGCCCAAATTGCACATCTTTTCTTAGGCGGCATTAATAATGTTCCTAAGTAAAAAGTTTTAGAATATTTTTGAGTAATTCGACGACAGCGTTCATAAGCCTCTAAGACAGAATTTAGGGCTTTTGGGGTTTGGGGAGTTTTAGGAATTTGTAGCATTCAGCACAAGCAGAATGATTTTTATAACGATAAAGATAGAAAAGAATCAATGAACTCTTAACTTTTTAGATATATCTATCATTGTTACATTTAACGAATAGTTTTATCTTTATGAGGAAAGAATCTATTGATCATAGTACTATTAATGACAGCAAATATGCTAGAGATGTTTCTCTAGTTTTAGAAACTTAAATTGGATAATCCTTAACTATCGCTTGAGCAGCTAATTTTCCAGATAATACTGCTCCCTCCATACTACCTAAGTATTTTTGCATAGTATAGTCTCCAGCTAAATAAAAATTAGGGATAGAAGTTCTTTGAGAAGGACGATGAGCCTGTCTATTAGGCGTTGCTTTATAAACGGAACGAGGAGTTCTGACTATATGATATTTTAAGAGTTTAGCTTTTTGTTTGCCTTCAAAATGTTGAGGAAAAAGTTTTTGAATTTCCATCATAGTAACATCAATAATTGTTTGATCACTTTTATTAATCCATTCCTGTGCAGGAGCTAGGATTAGTTCTAACATAGATTTATTAGGATCAGAATACTCTCGACAAGTATTACTCATATCAGCATATACGCTCAGTAAGTCAGAGCGAGAAAATAGCAAATGATCAATGTCAGTAAGTTTTTTATCAAACCAAAGATGAAGATTTATAACAGGAACCCCTTCTAATCCTTCTAACTTTTTAAACTCTTCTAATTCTTTCCATGCTTTTGGTAATTTGGCTTTTAATGGGTCAACTGGCATTGCAGATATATAAGCGTCTGCTTCAATAACCTGATCTGGTTCACCGTTACGGCCTCCAACTAAAAATCCTTTAACATTATTATCTTCTGTTAATAAAATTTCTTTTAAAGAAGTGTTTAATCTAACTTCTCCTCCTTTATCTGTAATGTAATCTATTAATGGTTGGCATAATCTTTCGGTAGGAGAACCGTCTAAGAAAGCCATCTTTGAACCATTTTTTTCTTGTAAAAATCTGTTTAAAGCTGTTAAGAGAATGGTAGCGGAAATTTCATCCGGGTTTATGAAGTTTAAAGCTTTAGACATTGCTATAAAAACTTCTTTTTCTACTCTAGATGGAATATTTTGCTTTGAAATCCATTCAGACCAAGAATAGCAATCCATTTCTTCAACGTAATTTTGTCCTTTTATGATGGCAGGAAGAAGGCCAATCCCAAATTTAATTTTTTCTTCCCAAGTCAACATATCATTATTTCTTAAGATAGCTACCATTCCGTTTATGGGTGCGGGAAGATCAGGGAAATCAAAGCGTGAATAAGTTTCACGATTCTCTAACTGGTTAAAGATCATAGAGTGTGTTTTCCACTGCAAATGATCTTCAATATCAAGTTCTTTGAATAACTGAAGTAAGTTAGGATAAGCACCAAAAAAATATGCAGCCCAGTTTCATACCAGTCGCCATCTTTATCTTTCCAGGCAGCTATTTTACCACCAGGAACACTCTGACGTTCTACGATAAGAGGAGTATGACCATTATCTACAAGATATTTAGCACAAGAAAGACCCGCCAAACCCGCTCCAGAAATTGCAACTAACATTTTTTATTATTCTCTATAAATATTTTGTATGCATTCTATTATACTTTGGACTTTACTATGTTTTAATTATCTCAAAATTTTTCTTGATTTTTTATTTGTTTGGACTTCAAAAACAAGAGCCAAAATACCATCCTAAATCAAGCTATCCCATTCACTCTAAAAGGCGATATTCGTCATTAAGGTAATTAATATTTTAAAATTTGATAAAGTCAAAAAACTTGCTAAAAATATTTAATTTTTTATTATTAAGATTTCTAAGTTTTTACATTATCTTCTGCTGAATTATCTAGAGGATAAATTATAGGAGAAAATTCTTGTAGTTTTTTTTTTCGACAATAGTTTGTACTCCATTGCATTAGTTACCGATTCAATTATTTGTGCGGCATAAACCTGCTGTTCTAAACTTTCGGTCTCAGATACTAAGTCGCTCAAGCCATCTATAAGCTTACGGATATTATTTCTAAAAACGGGATCGCCTGTTAATTCTTCAACATCAGAAGTGATTTTTTGAGCATTATCAAAAGTTACACGCGCAGAATCTAAAGTTTGTTGAATAGTAATTATAACTTCAGGATCGCTTAAAGATTTAGATAAGTTTTGTAAGTTTTTTGCTGTCAACGCTGCATTAGACATGAGAGATTCTAGATCATTTGCAAATTGTTTTATATCAATCTCACTAATTCCTTGATTGATTTTATCTACTGTTACTCCAAAATTGAGAGCTAGTAAACGTATTTGATCACTAGTTTGTTCAATACTATTCAGTGTATTAACTATGTTTTCTCTATTTTCTTCTACTAAAGTATTTAAATTATGAGTTAAATTAGCAGCTCCTTTAATTGTTTTATCAACATCGGTACGATTTTCTACTATTATAGAATCAACATTTCTTATTAATTTAGAAGCATCTTGAGCCGCTTGGTCAGTATTACGAATAGCATCCCCTATACCATCAATTTGACCGCGAGCAACTTCTGATAATTTTGTTACCTCTTGACTAAGGACAGCAATTCTATCTCCTGCTTTTGATACATTTCTTACTGCTGAATTAACATCACCAATAAATTTAGGATCACTATAAGCATTGCTTAAACGCGTCAATGCCTCAACTAACTGAGAACCTGTCTTACCTATCACTTCATCATTATTGCAAAGTATTTGCCTTTCTTTTATGCACTCTTCACTAATAGGATCAATAGCTAGCTCTTGTTCGGAGAGGTTGTGTGATGGAGTAATATCAACTGAAGCTTCACCAATTAATCCATAACGATTAATTTGAACATTAGAATCTTTTGGGATTCTTAATTGATTAGAAGAAATTTCTAAAATGACTCTTACTCCATTACTATTAGGTTGAAGACCTAATATTTTACCTACTGTTACACCTCTGTATCTTATAGGTGCACCAACTTGCAATCCACTAACATTTTTAAAATTAGCAAAAAACTGATAAGTTTTCTGCCCCAAAACACCTCCTCGCAGCCAGACAACTAATCCTCCAAAAATAGTCAAACCGAAAATAACAAACAAGCCTACTGAGCCCTCTTGAAGGGTTCGCATTCTTAACATAGTTCTTCCTCACATTGTTCCACAGAATAGTTGATAATAAAGACCGTTTTTATACAAAAAATTAATCAGTTACTCGAATAGGACCTTTAACACTAGCATTAAAAAATTGCCTAACAATAGGATTATTTGTAGAGTCAATTTCATTGACTTTTCCTTCCCATTGAATTTTTCCACCATACAAAAAAATCACTCTATCTGCAGTACGTCTAATAGTACTATCTTGGTGAGATACCATGACATAGCTTCCACAACCTTCAGAATCATTTTGTAAATCACGAACTAAATTCTCAATAACAGTAGATGAGATAGGATCTAATCCAGCAGTAGGCTCGTCATATAAAACTATTTCTGGATTATCTAAGGAATTTTCAGGATTAGACATTAAAGCCCTAGCAAAACTAACTCTTTTTCGCATTCCTCCTGAGAGTTGAGAAGGATAACGATCACTTATTCCATGTAATCCGACCATAGCAAGCTTTTTATCAACTAGTTTTCGGATTTTAGAACGAGATAATTGAGAATGTTCATAGAGAAAAAAGCCAACATTTTCATCAACCGTCAACGAATCAAATAATGCTGCTTGTTGAAAAACTAAAGCAATTCGCATAGGTTGATAACCGTCTTCGATAATTCCTTTACGTTCTTTGCCTTTAATATAAATTTTTCCTGTATCTAATGGTAATAATCCAGCTATAAGACGTAAAATAGTTGATTTTCCTGTACCTGATGGTCCTATGATAACTAGAGCTTCTCCCCTATAGATAGTTAAATTAATTTTATCTAGGATATTATAGCCACCAAAAGATTTAGAAACATTTTTCAACTCAATTAATGGTTCTCCTTTCATTGATTTATTTTCTTAAGATTAATATGTAAAAAATTATGTGAATATTATGATAATAGCTTTTTCAAAATATTAAATTAATTTTCATAAAAAATTTTTAGCATGGATATAAAAATTTCATCAAAAACAACCTAAATATAGCCATCGTAAAATATTTTATGTACGTAATATATCTAATTTTTAGATATGCATTTTATTTTTAGACAAAATAGTTATTTTTTATCAATCTTATAAATATTTAATTTTATTGATAGTGAAGATTAAATATGGTTAATTTTCACTATCAGTAAAACTAACGTCTTCTTCTAAAACTGCGACTACGAGGACGAGATCGGAAAGAGTTTCTTGATCCAAAGCTAGATCTTCCTCTAACACTAGGTCTTGATGTCTTACCTTTTCCTAAATTACTTGAGCCAAAACCAGAGCCACTGGAACGAGACATCCCTTTTCTAGAATTACGTATACTTGAATTAGAATTTTGTAGATTTCTTGTTGTTCTAAAAGTTCGTTTGTTCTTTATTGCCGGTGGTGAAGCATTATATTTCTTCTGATAGCGTTGAATAGCTTGGTTGTAATTATTCCCATAACTTCCATAACCATTCATGACTCCTCCAGAACGATATAGTGGAGGAACATAGTATCGAGGAGAAAACAGAATATTTCCGAGTGCTTGTCCTGCCATGGCACCTGCGAAAGGACTCCAAAAGCTAGACTCTCTCCTCATAACATTTTTAGAAGTTTCTGTTTGAGAATTTATTTGTGGTTCAATAACATTATGAATATACTCTATTTTAAAATCTTCTTTAAGATACATTACTACTGTATCCTCAGTAATTTCTAAATAATTACTTTTACCATTAGTTATTTGCTCAGGAGTCAACCTAGCCATTTGTAAGTTATTCGTACTATATACAGAAGAAGCTCCAGGAGGAGTATCAAGTAAATTTATAGTATATACTCCATCAATATCATTGTATTCTACTTGATGTATAGGATAACTTCCATTCTTTACTTGGTTGGAAATAGTAGTATTTACTTTATCATGTGGCAAAGGTTTATCCAGTGTTGATGAGCCACAAGATATTGTAGTTAAACAGAGAGTAAATGATAAAAAGATGATAAGAATTTTGCGCATTATTTTAATAAAGTTATAGAGGAATTAATTCAGGAAAATTTAATAATAATTGATCGTTAGTGAGCTCATCTCCAAAATGTGCTGGAGAGTAATGAATTTGAAGTGCTTCTAAACGTTCTTGGTAATGAAGGTTTAGCAAAGCCTTTAAACCATATTCTAAAGCTTCTTTATCAGCAAGATTAGTTTCTAAATCTGGTACTTCTCCCGTGCAGGCAATAGTAATCATGATAACTAAATTACGATTAGATGGTAAGCTTAGGACGGAATTTTCTTTCTTTATATCTGACTCTAAATCTTCACTACTTAAATAACGTTGTGCTGAATCAGAAAAGAGCTCATTGAAATAGTCACCTGCCATTTCTTCTTCCCAGAAAATATCTCCTTCATTAGCAGAAGATTGCCAATTAAAACTAAATTGAAGAAGATATTGACAAATCCTAACCAACCCTTCCCCCATCTTTAATAAGTCTCCTTCTTGGTCTACTGCTGCCCGTGCTTCTTCATTAAGGATTCCTAACAAAGGAGCTGCATCTTCTCCTGAGATATGTAAAAAGATACGAGATACTAAGAAACGAGTCTTACCTGTAAAAGTATTAACTTGATCACGCAAAAAGTTCATATTTAAAAAAATTAATATTAGAAAAGATGTATTGAATAATATTATCTTAAGTAAAGATATCGGTAATTTATATGCTTTGATTGTATATGATTCTCTTATAAAGTTTGTAAGGTACTTTAAACAGACATCTGAATTAAAAAAATAAATATTTAATTTGTAATTTTAAGTATAAGATTACCTAACATTAGTACTTAAAGATGGTAAAAAGTTTACAAAGGAAGGAAAAATAACAATCAAAATCAGTACTAAAAGTTGAAGTAAGATAAAAGGGATAACACCATAGTAAATTTCTTCTGTTTTTAAGTCTGGAGGAGCTACTCCTCTTAAATAAAAAAGAGCGAATCCGAAAGGAGGTGTTAAGAAAGAAGTCTGTAAATTAGCTGCTAATATAACTCCATACCAAAGTAAATCTATACCTAAAGTTTCAGCAACAGGTTTAAAAATAGGGATAACTATAAAAGCTATTTCAAAAAAGTCAATAAAAAAACCTAGTATGAAAACTGTTAACATACTAACAATTAGAAATCCATATTTTCCTCCTGGGAGTGTTGTTAATATATCTAGCATAAATTGATCTCCATGTACTCCTCGGAAAACCAGACTAAAAGCAGTTGATCCAAAAAGAATAAAAATTACCATGGTGCTGATGCGCAATGTCGTATCACATACTTGTCTAAGAGTTACCCAATTTAGCTGCTTATTAAAAGCAGCTAAAAATATAGTCCCTAAAGCGCCTACCGCTCCTGCCTCTGTTGGAGTCGCAAAGCCAAAAAAAATACTTCCCATAACTAAAAAAATAAGTAGTAAAGGTGGAAGCATAGCTTGTATGACTTGTTTTGCTAATGTTTTTATTCCAATAGATCTTTCTTCTTTAGGAATTGCAGGTGCAATGTCAGGACGTATCATAGCAATTATGACAACATGCAAGGCAAATACACTTGCCATCATTATTCCTGGAACAATTGAACCAATAAACAAGGTTCCAACGGGAATACTTAATTGATCTGCTAATACAACTAACACTATGCTAGGCGGAATTAACTGACCTAATGTGCCTGATGCTACTATTACTCCTGCTGCAAGTTGTTTATTATATCCATAACGCAACATAATTGGGAGAGAAATTAATCCCATAGCTACAACAGTTGCCGCAACCACTCCAGTTGTAGCAGCTAGTAGTGATCCTACAATCACAACGGCTAAGGCTAATCCTCCACGTAATTTACCGAACAATATTCCCATAGTTAATAGCAATTTTTCGGCAATACCTGTTTTTTCAAGCATTGAACCTAAAAAAATGAAATAAGGAATAGCTAACAAAGTATAGTTTCCCATAATGCCAAAAATTCTACTTGGCAATGCACTTAAAAAGACTGGGTTGAAAATGTCTAATAATACCCCAACACAAGCAAAAATTATTGATACTCCGCCTAGAGAAAAAGCAACTGGATACCCTAATGAAAGTAGAACTAATGCTACAGCAAACATTAGTGGGCCTAATCCGTCATATACTTGGATCATGGTTATCCTCCTGAGAGTTTAACTGTTTTTTAAACTTATTTAAACTTTTTATGGCTTCAGATATTCCTTGGAAAATTAGTGATATGCTACTAACAATAATCATTGATTTAATAGGATAACGAGCTAAACCTCCAGGATCTGGAGATGTCTCTAGAAATTTCCAAGAGTTTATAACATTATCCCAGGAATAATAAATTATTACTAAACAAAAAGGGATCAAAAAAATGAAAGTACCTATAAAATCTACTAATGCTTTTTGTTTTAATGATAAATCTTTGTAAAAAACATCTACTCTAACATGTCCATTGTGTTTCAGAGTATATGCTGCTCCCAAGAAAAAAACAATATCAAATAAATACCACTGTATTTCAATAAGCGCATTGGAAGTTAAAGTATATCCAAGGAACCTTCCAACATATCTTCCTACAACATTCCAAACACCTATAAAGATCATTAATAAGATTATCCAATAAGCAAATCTGCCTATCCATTCATTAATAGCATCTATAACCTTAGCGATGTTAAGTAATTTTTGCAAAGATAACCTCAATTTGGATTTATAAGCACTTCAATATAGCAGTTTACTGAAAAAGATGACAAGCAAAGAGTAGTTATGTATTTTTATTTATTTGCTGATATTTTATATTGAAATTTTTTATGTAATTCTGCAATATGCTCTATGAAATTCATTTAAAAATTATTCTATTTACAACACATTTTTTACATATCATAGGCTTAATAAAACCTGTTAGTTTAAGAAACTAGCTTAATTTTAAACTAAATATTTTCGATAAATAATTTGCTGTCGATTCCACCAGAGGAATAGTGTTCTCATATAACATTCTTGTTGGACCAATAATTCCAATACTCCCAACAGGGATATCATGTTGACAATAAGTTGAATAAACTAAGCTATAAAGATGCATAGATTTGAGAGGGTTTTCATTGCCAATTCTAATATTTACTTGTTTATTTAATAGCTTATTTTTGGGAACATCTAGAATTAAAGACTGTAATTTATCTTGTTCTTCTTCTAACAAGTGAATTAACATCTTGACTTGCTTTAATTTAGAAAATTCTGGTTGTCTAAGAATTTCTGAAATACCATGAATTATAATTTGGGTAGAAATAGATAATTGAAGATTATTCCTCAATTGTTTAAGAATTCCTTTTAAAAAATCAGAGTAATCAATAAAATTCTGATCTATTGTTGCCCAAGTTGAATTCGGAATGTCGAATATAGACCTTCCTTTTAAATGACTATTCAAAAAATTAGAGAATATTTGTAGTTTTTCATCTAACCATTCTTTATTATCATTAATTAAAACAGATGGAATATCCACTAAAATAGATTTAGTTTTATAATCATTAGTTACAACAACAAATACTATTTGCTTAGAAGATACCTGTATTAACTGTAAATGATATAGCTTGTTTGGAAACATTTGCGGGAGAGTAATGAGAGCTATGTAACCACTTAAGTTAGTTAATATCTGAGCTACTTTTTGTAAAAAAGTTTCATTAGAATCATAAAACTTTTGATTTAACTGTCCGTTTAATGTACGTATGATTCTTTTTGTATACTTATAATCTGGAACCATTAACTTGTCTACATATATTCGATAACCAAAATCTGATGGTATTCTGCCAGCAGAAGTATGAGGTTGATATAAGAATCCAGCTTTTTCTAGCTTTCCTAATGTATTACGAATAGTAGCTGAACTAATACTTAAATTATATTCTCTAACTAAAGTATTAGAACCAACAGGTTCTGCTGTAGCAATATAATGTTGAACTGCTGCTCGTAATATTTTTTGATATCTTTGATTTAAAAGAAAGGGGACAGTCATAACAATGTAGCTTTTAAATGTAACATTTACGGAATAATTGCTTTTATTCTTACTTAATATTGAGGAATACTATTATCAATTATTAAAGAGTAAGCAGCGATTCCTCCTTCTATATTTTTAACATTAATAAAACCATTTTTAAGTAACCAGAAACAGACTTGAGCAGATCGTACTCCATGATGACAAAGAACTAATGTTTCTTTATCAAAGTCTAAGTCATTAATAATTGTTTGAGACCATTCAGGAAACTTACTTAAAGAAAATACCTTGAATTTTTCGATATGAGCAATTTTTACCTCTTCCGGCTCTCTGACATCTATAAGTTGTAATTCAGAATTATCTTTTATAAGATATTCGGCAAGTTTTTTTACTGTAATTGTTGGAATAGACTGATTTTGGTGCATACAATTGTAATTAAGAAGTAACTTGTTTAGAGTACACCCTAACAGATTATTGGAATAATTTTTATTAAGTAACTTTGTTTTCTTAAAGTATTTTTTGAAAGTTTAAATTTTTTATTTCCTCTAAATACAGAACAAATGAAGGACTATTAAAATATAGTGAATGAAATATTAACTATAGCGAGAAGATTGTTTGACATAAAATGTAATGATAGTATGATATTATAGGGTCTCGAAAAGATCCTGCTCGGATCAGGTCACAGTATTAGCAAAAGGATGAGACTATTTGTTTTTATTCTACCTGTACGGCAATTAACATCAAGGATAAAGTTATGAATTATGCAATTATTGAGGCTGGAGGATCACAGTTTCGTGTTGAGCCTGGCCGCTTTTATGATATGAACCGCCTTACTACTGATGATAGTAACTCTTATGTAATCGACAAAGTATTACTTATTAGTAATGATAGTAAAATAACTATTGGTCACCCTTTTATTGAAGGAGCTACTGTAGAAGGAATTGTGACTAGAGAGCGAAGAGGCAAAAAGGTTATTGTCTATAAAATGCGTCCTAAGAAGAAAACACGCAAAAAAAGAGGACATCGTCAAGAACTTAGTCGCCTAATGATTAATTCTATTAGTCTCAATGGTTCAGTTATTTGCAAAAGTTCTCCAGAAGCTTCCGCCGAAGAAGATATAAAACAGGAAAAATAAGTCTGCGAAGACAAATTATTTTATAAAACCACAGAAAACAACCAACAAGAAATTATGGCTCATAAGAAAGGAACCGGTAGTACTCGGAACGGACGTGACTCTAATTCTCAAAGACTCGGAGTTAAACGTTTTGGTGGACAAACAGTTAGAGCAGGAAACATTCTAATTCGCCAAAGAGGAACAAAAGTTCACCCAGGCAATAATGTAGGAATAGGCAAGGATGATACTTTATTTGCTTTAGTTGATGGGATTGTTACCTTTGAGCACAAAACAAAAAGCCGCAAAAAGGTCAGTGTATATCCAATAGCTATTTAAAAATTTAACTAGTCAAAAGAATAAAAGACCTTTGTAAGTAAAATTTCTTACAAAGGTCTTTTATTCTTTTTTTGGTTTTTGAATAATTCTATTAGAATAGAATTATCGAGTAAATTCATGTATTTAACATTTTTATAGAATTACATTTAAAGATTTACTTCTTTTCTTTTAAGACCTTTTAGCAACATTCCTCCAAATATTATAGATATAACTGAAACCAATCCAGTGATAGGCTGTAGTAGCAAGAAACCTCCAAGAGTAAACATACTACCAAACATTATTAAAATTGCTGCTAATACTTTTAACAAGTCTAACTTTAAATTTTGAGACGGCTGTAATCCTGTTTGCTGTTGTTGAATGTACCAACCTCTTCCTCCTGGACGTATATGCCTATAAAAATTAATTAATGTTTCTTCTTTCTCGGGAGGAGTTAAAAACATTGTAGAAATCCACACTACACCAGTGATGATAGAAATTGCCAGTATTTTCCAGCCAAAATCAGAAAAAACTATATTAAAATTTGAACTAAAAACTGATATCAACCCAATAACAAATCCTGTAACCATTGCTGAAAGTTCAGCTGCAGCATTAATACGAGACCAATACCATCTTAAGATCAAAACCAATCCGGGACCAGTTCCAATAGAAATTACTACACGAAATATTGTACGAATATCATTGGCGTAAAAGGCAGTAATAGAACCTAAAATTATTACTACAATTGAAGCTACTTTAACAACAATAGTCAATTCGCGATCAGAAGCTTCAGGCCGAAAAAAGCGTTTGTATAAATCATTACTTAAATAGGAAGCTCCCCAATTAATTGAAGTAGAAATGGTGCTCATAAAAGCAGCAATTAAAGATGAAACAACTAATCCAAGAGCTATGGGGGGTAAATAAGCTATCATAAGCTTAGGATATGCTAACTCAGGGTCTTTTAAATTAGGTAGTAAGACGATAGAAGCTAATGCTGTGAGTATCCATGGCCAAGTTCTGATAACATAATTGAGAATATTAAAAAGCCAAGTTGCCTTTTCTGCTTCATTCCTTGCCTGAGATTCTGTGTCTCCTTTTACCGAAAGTAGCCTTTGGACAAATTCTCCTCCTCCATCACTACGTCGAAACGACCACCATTGTACAAATATATAACTAGAAAATGTGGTTGCAGTAATTCCTGCCGCATCATTCCACGTAAAACCAAGATGTCTGTTGTAAACAATAGGAATAAAAGACAATACATCAAAATCAGTTGCATTTTGAACATCTAAAACTAACTTATTTATTCCTCCTGCATCATGCACACTAAAAACACACAATACTATTGACCCAATTAATCCTAAAAAAAATTGAAAGAAATCTGTTATGACTACACCCCAAAGTCCTGATACCCCAGTATAAAGAAGAACAAAAAAATTTAAGGAGATTATTGTCCAAAATTTAGCTTCTTCTCCAGGACTAAATCCTAAACTTTGCCATAATTCTAAAGCATCGACTACCTTTATAATGGCTAACATGGCATATCCTATACCAATACAATTAATTGGTATGGCGAATAAAAACGCTTTAGTAGCTCTTAAAATAGCAGCATTTTTTCCACCATATCGTAATTCAGTAATTTCAGCATCTGTTAATAATCCTGATCTTCTCCACATGCCAGCAAAGATATATATTAAAAAGATGTTAGAGATTCCAAAGCTCCACCACTCCCAATTACCAGCAATCCCGCGACTCGCAACTATTCCACATATATATAAAGGAGTATCAATGGAAAATGTTGTTGCAGCCATACTTGTCCCTGCTAACCACCAAGGTAAATTTCGACCTGCAAGTAAATTGTTAATAAAATGAGTATTCTTATGATTCTCAAAATTTTTCGAAGTTATTTTATTTTTATAAGATATAAATAACCCTAAAATAGTAGTAACCAAAAAATAAACTAAAACAACAATCCAATCTATTAGGTGCATATTTTAAATTTAGGTTATTTTATGTATAGTTTGATCAAGAGGAATTTCAGTGCTAAAAGTGAAATTATATAGGCAATGGATTAATCAATTACTTTATGTGAATAATTCAATTTTATTAGTTTTTTGGACAATCATCGGCGGTATTCTTAGATTTACTAATTTAGGCGCTAAATCGCCATGGACTGATGAATTTGCCACTATGGTTTTTAGTTTAGGGAATGATTTTCGTTCAGTACCTCTGAATCAGCTTATTTCATTAGATACACTTTTGCAACCATTACAATTCAATACTAATGCAGGAATTAGCAGTGTCATATCTCTGTTGCTGGAAGAAGATAATCATCCACCTCTATATTTTGTTATTAATCACTTATGGATAGGCTTATTATCTCATTTGGGAGTTGTCGAAAATATTGATATTACGATCATGAGAATACTTCCTGCTTTTTTTGGTGTTCTTTCTATTCCTGGAATCTATATTTTAAGTTCTATCAGCTTTCGTTCTCGCTTGGCTGGACAAATTAGTGCATCCTTAATGGCAGTATCTCCATATGGCATCTACCTTGCGCAAGAAGCACGGCATTATACATTTGCAACTTTATTTGTCATTGCATCTTTACTATGTTTAGTTGTTGCTATCAGAAAAATCAAAGAGGAATCAGTTATTCCTTACTGGTTAGTTTTAGTTTGGTTGTTAGCTAATAGTATTGGATTATCTATTCATTACTTTTTTTGTTTGACCTTAATATCAGAAATTATAACTTTGATATTTTTATATAATATTCAACCACACGAAAAGCTATCGAATTTAAAAAGAAAAAACTATTATCGAATCTTTTTAGTTATTATAGGAACGTTTTGTACAGGGTTAATGTGGCTACTAATCATAATACCCAAAGGTTACGGCAATGACATGATCAGCTGGATTCATCCAGTAAATAACGTTTTATATTTTATTAGTCCTCCTTTTCAATTATTAGCTGTTTGGATTCCTATGATTTCACTTTTACCAGTAGAGTCATCTTCTATTCCAATCGTCATTTTATCTGGATTAATTTTATTATTATTTTTAATATTTTTAGTTCCATATATTCTGCAAGAAGTAAAGATAGGTTTAAGAGATAAAAAATTTAGCTTACCTTTGATTGTACTTATCTCTTTTATCTCTGGAGTTATTGGTATTTTTTTAACTATCACTTATTTAGCTAGATTAGACTTAACTCGTGGTGCACGTTATAGTTTTACTTATTTTCCTGCTGTGATAGCAGTCTTAGGGGGCATACTATCAATTCCTTGGCATAGTAATTCGGAACATAAATTATCAAAAATCTATTCCATTATTTTATTAAATAGAAAAATGGGGTTTTATATTGTATGGATTATGGGATTATTAGGTTCAATAACAGTACTATTAAATTTGGGATATCAAAAATACTATAGACCTGAACAGTTTGTTGATATTTTTCAAAGAACAGTATCTCATGATGCTGTAATTGTTACTACGCATCAAAGTTTGGTCCAAACAGGAGAAATGATGGGTATAGGATTAGAATTACAAAATAATCAAAAACCAACTAATACTTCTTTTTTATTAATAGATAAAAATAGTAAAGATTACCCTCAAGAAGCTGAAACATTACAAACAATCGTTGAAAATACTAAAGAACCTTTAGAAGTTTGGACTGTTAATTTTAAAGATCCTATTAAGCTTAAAAATTGTAATCTTGATACAAAAAAATATCCTCATATTGATGGATATCATTATGAGAGATATATTTGCAATTAAAAAATCTATATATTTTATGAAATAACATAGTTACTCCAATTTAGTTTCTAATTTTGAAGAAGATTAAGTATTTGGTGAAAATTGTCTATCATATACTTTTTCTTCTTTTTCAGTGACCAATTTTAAGTTAGATCGAGGATATGAAACACATAGCAGAGCATAACCTTCATCTTGAAGTTGGGGAGATAACCCCATTCCTTCTCCTTGTTCTACTTTACCTTCTAATATATGAGCAGTACAAGTTGTACATACACCTGCCTCACAAGATAATGGCAGTTCAACGCCAGCTCTTCTGGCTGACTCTAAAATTTTTTCATCTTCAGAAACTTCAATGACATAATTAGCTTCTTGATGATGAATTTCTACTGTATATCTCTTTGACATTATCCTTAATAATTTATATCTATCTAAATATACCTTTAACAAAAAAATGTAACTGTATCTTAAAGTTTTCTTATGAAATCCATCTGTTTAAGACACAACTACATTTTTCATTATGCAACATAACTTGAAAATATGGGCTTGGAGGGACTCGAACCCCCGACCTCGTGGTTCGTAGCCACGCGCTCTAATCCACTAAGCTACAAGCCCTTATTAAACCACCAAGTAGTAATACTAACATAACCATTACTACTTTGACAAGTAATAATAATTTAATTTGGTTTCCATACAACCAAAATAACACCACATACTACGAGTCCAAGGCCAAAAGCACGATAAACAGGAATAACTTCCTTAAACATAAAATAGCCAATCAAGACTGAAAATATGTAAATAATTGATGCAGATGGACCGGCGACACTCAAATTAACACGAGTCAATAGTAAAATATATGCGATCGCTCCGAATCCATAACAAGATAACCCTAAAAGCAATTCTGGGACAACAATAATTTTTGAGATGTGACTTATGATATTAACGGAATTAACTTTACCTAATTTCAAAGCCCCCATTTTTAAAAACAATTGACCTAGAGCACTTGCAAGTACAGAAACTAACAATAAACCAAACTCTTGAAACGTCATAAGCTTGCTCTCCTAAAAATACACAGGTTATAAATCTAACTTAAGATTTTTTTAAAAGCTAGAAATTGATAGTTTATTTATATTTATTTAACTTATTAGGAATGTTATGACATCCACCTGGAATTGTTTCTCGTGTATGTTCTCCTCCCCAAGCGCATAGGTAATAATGTTGTTCTTTTGTTAAGTTTTTAGCTCCAGATAAATTACAATTTTCGATTACTACTCCTGTATAAGCTCCTGTCTTGTAGTCAGGAGGATGAATTCTTGAGCGAGGACTTGCGGTTTCACTTGATCCATAGAATAAGCGAGTATTTTTAAGATCTACCTCTTGAAGGTTGGCATCATATAAGATTGCACGAGACAAGTTTGCTTTTACCAAGTTACAACGACTTAAATCCACCCGTACCATATTAGCTTCGCTTAAATCTGTCCATCTTAAATCTTGATCTGATAAATCAATCTCTGCTAGCATAACGCCTAAATTAATAACACGAATCCCGTTTGCACGATCTTCAGCATATCCACCTGAACCATCTAATATTGGTCTTCCTAAACGACTATCTCTCATGAGTGGAGTTAAGAGTCTAGATTGAGAAAGAAATTTTAAAATTTTTGTTTTTCCAATTTTATCTACACTACTTAATATTGCAGCAGTTCTACCTTCTGCGATAGAGCGCTCTTGAGGCCAATCTTCTAGCATACCTTCTCCATCTAATACTAAATCAGAAATACCTTGAAAGTAAGTATCAATAGTTTGTTGTTGAGTAATTCTATTTTGTTGCAAAGTTAGGTCTTTAGAAATTACATATTGAGCCCAAGCAACATAAACAGCTAGTATAGCAATCATTATTTGTCCAAGTGCTCCAACCCATTCAGCCCAGGAACCAAATTCATCATATTTAAATTTATCTAACCAATTTCCAATAATTTGATAAACACCAATATAGTAAAGTATTCCTGCTAGAGATAGGATAAAAACAATGAGGGTAATCAAAATATCTCTTTCTGAGGAGTTAAGATACCTAACAAACCATCTATAAAAGCGAGGAAGCATTGAACGCAAGGAAAGAGCTAATGCTACCAAAGCACTTGTCAAACCTATTAAAGGTAAGTTAAACATCAATCCAGTGATCATTAAACTAATAATAATAAAAAATAACCATGGATTAGAAGATTTAACTTCTTGCAAATATAAAGGTTTTTTTGACTCTTGAAAAGAGACAGAATTTAAGCTTGATAACTTTCTATATTGAGAATTTGATAACAGGGAAGATGAAGCTTCTTTATCATTATTGTTTAAAGATGAATCAGAAGAAAAATCAGGAGGGATCGTCATATTACCTACTTAGACTATAGTCGTTTTAATATTATATTTAATCTTTATCACTACAAAAAAGAGCTATATCATGATCATTTTAGCTTGATAGCTAAAAAGTTTAACTTTTTAAAATTATTATTTACAAAAAATACTGAAAATTGTTTTTTATTATTACTAGTTTTTTAATAGCTAGTAAACTTAAAAGTCTATTAGTTAAAGAATTTAGGCAACAAGAATTTATCTTTAGTATCTGTTGCCTATTTCCCTTTCAAAGGAGCCCCTATACTTTTTTGTATATTACATCTTCACAAATAGAACTTAACGGATATATTCTTTAAGAACACTATTACGATTAGGATGTCTAAGTTTCCTTAGGGCTTTAGCTTCTATTTGTCGAATTCGTTCACGAGTAACGTTAAAAATCTGACCAATTTCTTCTAAAGTTTTCATTCTTCCGTCATCCAATCCATACCGCAAACGTAAAACATCTCTCTCTCTTGGGCTAAGAGTATCTAAGACATTTTCTAAATCTTCTCGAAGAAGATTCTTGGCAACCTCATCTTCTGGTGTTTCTCCATCTGCTTCAATAAAATCACCTAAGCGAGAATCCTCCTCTTTCCCTATAGGAGTTTCTAGAGAAATTGGTAATTGTGCTGATTTAGCAATAAAACGTAGTTTCTCAATAGTCATTTCCATCCGAGTAGCAATTTCTTCCTCTGTTGGCTTACGACGCATTTCTTGAGACAGAAGCTTAGTCGTTTTTTTAATACGAGAAATAGTTTCATATAGATGAACAGGAAGACGTATGGTACGTGATTGATCAGCTATTGCTCTTGTAATAGCTTGACGAATCCACCAAGTTGCGTAGGTTGAGAATTTATAACCTTTTTCATGATCAAACTTTTCAGCTGCTCTAATCAATCCTAAAGAACCTTCTTGAATTAGATCTTGAAAAGAAAGACCACGATTCATATATTTTTTAGCTATGGAAACGACAAGACGAAGATTAGAATGAACCATCTTATCTTTAGCTTTGCGACCTAAGTACAAACGACGTTTAAATTTAGGAAGATAAGATTTTTGTTCTAATTCCCATATTTTTTCCAAATTGGAAATTGTTTTCTTTTCTTGTAACAGACTAGTTACTTCAGACCATTTTGGCTCTTTCTCTTTAGAGGATTGAGTACGAATTATCTGCTCAATATTTTCCCATTGAAAAATTCTTTTAGCCCATTGCTCATCATTAGGAACTTGATCTAGTTCTTCCCACAAAGCTTCTCTAATACGTTCAAGCTGTAATAAGTCAGCTATTTTACGAGCCAGCTCGATCTCTTCCTCGGCACGCAAGAGTCGAATACGACCTATTTCTTGTAAATAAACCCGTATTGAATCCTCGGTATAAGGCTTTTTCTTGCTAGTATCTCGACGACGAGAGGCACTAATTTTTCGGTTTTTTTTACCGTCTGGCTCGGTAGTGATACTGTTAATAGAATCACTACTTGTTTCATTTATATCTTCATCAATAAAGAACGTTACTTCCATCTGAGGTTCAGTAAGGGTTAATAGGTCATTAGCCTGCGTCATGGCGTTTTCCTCTTGCTTCTCCTATATAAAATTAGAAGATAAAGGTAAATTACAGTTGGGTTAAGTTAACAAATATAAGTCAACCATTTTAGAATAAACTTAACTTTCTGAAACGAGGATAGATAAATGAGATTTTTAATCAAAAATAACACCTAATTTAAATAGTTGTACTTATTTAATGATTATTTAAATCGTATGATCCTCAATAAGAGAACTGAATATTCACCTAATTTTAATCTCGGATATAAAAGTTCAAGAACAATTTTTGCTTTAACTTCATCAAAATCATGTTTATTTTTTATTTAAGTTAGCTTTAATACAGGTTAGGAATTTTAGAATAAGAATTCAAATCTTAGCTGTGGTAAAAAGCGTTATCTCTAAATAAAAAATTATTGATTTTAAACCGTTTAACAATAAGTAATACTTTTACTTTTAGCAGACAAAAAAATTAGAGCTTTATATTCATACATTAACAAAATTTTCTATTTCTCGAGTAATTGTATTAAGTAAATATTCTTTAGATATAAAAAATTTACGATCTCACACTAATTTTGGTTGATTTTAATACAATACATATCCACCATAATAGTAAAGATATTCTTTAATTTGCACTTTTTGTCCCATAACATGACGGTTACTTAATAATGTCTACATATTTAAAAAACTAAAATATTGTTATTGCTAATACTGAAATCCATATTCCCCAGCCCAATCCTACAAGTACTTGAACTGGTGTATGTCCTAGCAATTCTTTTAATCTTTCTTCTGTATTCAAGGAAAAGATATTATCTCGAAATGAATCAATTAATTGATTAAGAATTTGAGCTTGCTTACCAGCTGCTTGACGTATACCAGTCGCATCATACATAACGATAATAGCAAATAGACAAGTAATAGCAAACTCTGAGCTTTCCCAGCCTTCAGTTAATCCAATGCTGGTAGCTAGTGATCCTACCAATGCCGAGTGTGCACTCGGCATTCCACCTGTACTAACTAAAGAGTTAAAATTCATCTTTCGATGATGGATTAACTCAATCAAGAATTTCAAGCTTTGGGCAGAAAAACAAGCTAATAAAGATACCAACAGTATTTTGTTGTGAATAATTGTTTCAAAATTCTGCATGATTAGTGGCTAAGAATTTTAATTTTTGCGAGAAACGATAAATCTGGCAATAGCTTCTAAAGGGTATGCTTCTCGGCCGTAAGGAGCCAATTGAGCTATTGCATCTTCTATAAGAATTTGAGCTTGTTTTTGTGATTCTTCCAACCCCCACAAACTTGGATAAGTAGCTTTCTGAGCTTGTTTATCTTTTCCAGCAGTTTTCCCCAACTCTGCCTGAGTAGAAGTTATATCTAATATATCATCAATAATTTGAAAAGCTAAACCAATATTTTGTGCATAATGAGAAAGGCGTTCTATATCTTCTAAGTTAGCTCCTGCTAAAATTGCTCCGGATACTACTGAAGTTTCTAGTAAAGCACCTGTTTTATGAACATGGATAAATTTTAAAATATCTGATGTTATATTAGACTTCCCTTCAGATTCTAAATCTAAAACTTGTCCACCTACTAACCCTGCCGCCCCAACAGTACGACCTAGACGAGCTATAACATCTACTAAGTTTGTCAAAGAAACGTTATGAGTTTGAGTAGCAACATGTTCAAAAGCGTATGATAACAGAGCATCACCTGCAAGAATAGCTATATCTTCACCATAAACCTTGTGGTTTGTTAGTTGTCCTCGACGATAATCATCATTATCCATAGCAGGAAGGTCGTCGTGAATAAGAGACATAGTATGAATCATTTCTAACGCACAAGCTGTTGGAAGTGCCATCTCAACTGTTCCTCCCATAAGCTCACAAGTAGTTAAGCATAGGATAGGACGCAACCTCTTCCCCCCTGCAAGAAGGGAATAACGCATTGCTTCGTAGATTTTTTCAGGACAAGTAATAGGGATAGAAGCATCTAAAGCAGCTTCAACCAATTGTTTTTTCTCTTTAAGATAAGACACTAAATCGAAACAAGATGTCTCAATTTGCGTCACATGATCTTCACCTGTCATAACCATGTTTTACTGTCTGTAGTCTCAACCATTATTTTATATCATCTATATCAGCTTACTCTACAGCAATTACTGACTCGATAAGACACACTATGTGCATTATCTGAGAACAATACTAAGTAATAAATAATATATTATCTTAGTATAACTATCATCAACAGTTTAATTTATAATTTCACCCCAATTCAGTAAGATTATGATAGCTATTTATCCAGGAAGCTTTGATCCTATTACACTTGGACACCTTGACATTATTGAGCGAGGAGTTATTTTATTTGAGAAAGTAATTGTTGCAGTTTTATGTAATCCTAATAAACATTCTTTGTTTTCTGTAGAGAAAAGAGTTCAACAAATTAGTCAATGTACTAAACATTTATCTCGAATTGAAGTAGATAGCTTTACAGGATTAACTGTTGATTATGCAAAACTTCATCAGGCTAAAGTTTTATTAAGAGGTTTGAGAGTTCTTTCTGACTTTGAAAAAGAATTACAAATGGCTCATACAAACAAGACTCTGGCTAAGGAATTAGAAACTGTTTTTTTAGCAACTAATAAAGAATATAGTTTTTTAAGCAGCAGTACTGTTAAAGAAATTGCTCAGTTTGGTGGTTGCATTTCTCATCTTGTACCTATTAACGTCGCAAAAGATCTTCAACTATATTATGGCTATAATTGTTAATTACTAAATAATAAAAATGTTCAAATTTTTTCAAAAAATTTAGGAGATTAGATTATTTTCTGATAATCAGAATACTTAACATAATTACAGTGAATTAAAGCGGTTGATCAAAAAAATATAGTAAGAATTATTAAATGATTTTTAGAACAATATATGAGCTAAATAAAAATTCAATTTAGTTCTTAATATTATTAGATCTTTCTATGGTTTTATTAAAAGTAGAATGTTTTTTAGAGTTCTGTATTGGTACTAAATTCGGACATTTATCATAGTCAGGTTGAAATATAACTCTTACTCTAGTTGATTGAGAAAAATTATATAATTTTATGTCTTCCAATCCTTGATCATTCAAAATACCATAGCCTGAACTTTGTGTCATAAAAGGAGAACCATTTAATTTTCCATTCTTATTTACGAGTATATTATAGACTGAAGAGCCTTGTAAATTGAGGTTGCAAGCACTTTTTGGATAGCTACCTTCAATAGTTATCATCTGATTTAGTTTTAAAGCTATTCCTGTCCTTTGCATCCATTCTATATCTTTTTGCCTGGCTTCTGCTCTTTGAGTACCTACATCGTTATAGATAAGTTTTTCAGCTCCATTTAATGTTTCTTCTAAAAGCTTTTGCGTAATTTGATTTTGTCTGACTTTACTAATTTTATGTTTTTCAAAAGATGGAGGTTTATTAGTTGACTGGACCAACTGGGTTTTAAGGTCAATATTATCTTTATCGTTTTTATTTATTGGTTTATCATCTGGTAATTTTTTTTCAAGTGATTCTATTTCTTTAATATGATTTTTCTCTAATTTATTTTTAACAGATACATTATTTGGTTTGATTTTTAGTTCATCTTTTATAAGAGTATTATTCTCATTCTTTGAAAAATCTTTTTTTAAAGGGGTAGATGAAGTTTTAGTAATATTTGAAGAAGAAGTGTTAGAAATTGTTGAATTATTACTATGAATGGAAGAATCTTTAACGTTTAAAGATTTCAAAGGTTGAAGTGGTGTCTCAAGTTCTTCCATGGATTCTAGTTCTACTATCTGAATACTTTCAGAACGTTTATGTACTTTTTGAGACTTGGAAAATAATATGTTGGTCAAATTGGAGTTAGCCAAAGAGAAAGCCAAAATATGAACAGAAATAGACGTAAAAATAGAAAAAACATGAGAATTAAAGACTTGCTTTGATTTAGCTTTACTAAATATAGACTGCATCATTATCATCCTTAAATCTTCAGCATAAATTTATATTTGAGCATCGACCCTATCAAAATGCATTTACATGTCAAAAATTTGATAGAAAATAGGCAAGAGAGAATATGAGTAATATAGTATTCTCATCATATTCCCAACCATTAATCTGAACTATATTAGAAAGCCTAATATTTTGACAAGCAAACTTTTCAGTCTTTAAGTATAATTCAGCTATTAAGAGTAATTTACAGCAAACATTCAAAGATTAAATTAAATTATATCTAGACCTTTATCTCATAGTATTAAAAGTCTTTAATTTTTTAATCAATCTTCTCTAGTTGCCAAAGAATTTGGTTTCCTTCTCTACGAACTCTAGAAACTACCCAGTTTCGCCATGACCAATGATCACCACGACTCGTAACAGCACTAGCATTAATATCCATTAAATCGGCTAATTCGGAACTAGTAATTAAATAGCCTTTTTCAGCTATTTCATCAGCAATACGCAAGGTTTCAATGAGATTTTGAATTTCAATAACTCTCTCTTCACGAGAAAGATCAAATTCTTCAATTGTATTGACAGCTGCGTCAATCATGATATTTGTTTATATAAAGTTGCTAAGTGGTTATCTAGAATAAAATATACAAAAGGTATTTAATATTTGACAAATATAAGCTTCGCTTATGGTGACGATTTTTCATGTAAGATACAGGGAAAAGATTTTTCTTTTCTTTCTAAGAAATCGATAATAGTAATTTAACATAAATTATTAGATTGGAAAAAATCTTTTCTAACAATATTTGTTTAAGTAATGATTGTGGGTTTATCACGTCCTGTAAAGCTTTTGATATGTGCAATTTCTTCTGCTATTTGAATTAAAGGCGATAAAATATGTTGGGCATTTAGTTTGATTTTATTATTATCTGATTGATAACTTTCTAAATAAATACGTAGAGTTGCTCCTTTAGTTCCTGTACCCGATAAGCGAAAAATTATTCGAGAACCATTACTAAAACTAATGCGAATTCCCTGCTTATTAGAAATACTTTTATCTATTGGATCAATATAGTTGAAATCATCAGCATGAGAAACTTTATATTGATTGAAGAATGTTTGGTCTTTTATTTTATTAATCGTATTACGTAAATGATTCATACAATCATTAGCTTTATTAAATTCTATCTCTTCATAATCATGGCGAGAATAAAAATTACGTCCGTATTCTTCCCAATGTTTATAAACAATATCTTTTACAGATTGACCTGTTACAGAAATGATGTTCAACCAAAATAATATTGCCCATAAGCCATCTTTCTCTCTAATGTGATTAGAACCAGTCCCAAAACTTTCCTCTCCACAAAGGGTTACTTTGTTAGCATTTAAGAGATTATTGAAAAACTTCCAACCAGTGGGAGTCTCATAACATTCTATACCAAGTTTTTTAGCTACTCTGTCAACTGCTTTACTGGTTGGCATAGAGCGAGCAACACCTTGTACTCCGTTTACATATCCTGGTATTAAATGCGCATTCGCCGTTATTATAGCTAAGCTATCACTAGGTGTAACGAAAAAATTACGACCTAATATCATATTACGGTCACCATCCCCATCAGAAGCTGCACCAAAGTCAGGGGAATTAGGTCCAAATAAATTGTTAACAAGATTACTAGCATTAATTAAGTTAGGATCAGGATGTTTACCTCCAAAATCTTCTAAAGGGATAGCATTCTGGATGCTTCCTTTTGGAGCACCCAAATAATTCTCGAACAAAGCTCGAGCATATGGACCTGTTACAGCACTTAAAGAATCTATGGATATTCTAAAGTTAGAAGAAGTAAGTAAAGTACGAATTTTTTCAAAATCAAATATTTTCTGCATTAATTCAATATACGGAGTTATGGAATCAATGATTTCAACTTTTGTTGTCCCGAGATTAAAAGAACCTAAATGATTAAGATCAATATCCTCAGCTTCAATAATTTTATATTTATTAATATTTTGGGTACAATAAAAAATCTTATCAGTAAGTTTTTCAGAAGCAGGTCCACCACTTTCTGTATTGTACTTTATCCCAAAATCACCATTTAAGCCGCCAGGATTATGACTAGCAGATAATATAATCCCTCCAAAAGCTTGATGATATCTTATAGCAGCAGATATAGCAGGAGTAGAAAAAATACCTTTACAGCCTACTAGAATTCTTTCAATAGAATTAGCAGCTGCGATCTTTACTATAATTTGGATTGCTTGAGAATTATAGTAACGTCCATCACCACCAACGATTAAAGTTGATTTTTGAGAAATATTTATACTATTAAAAATAGATTGAATAAAGTTTTCTAAATAATTCGATTGTTGAAAAGTAGTTACAGGTTTACGTAACCCAGAAGTTCCAGGCTTTTGGTCTTTAAATGGTTTTGTTGGAATGGTATGAATTTTCATAGTGCGATTTCAATAAAGAATAATATTTTTTCATGTTTTAGACAACGAACAATTTATTCATAATATATAAAGATTAAAGTATATATATGATTAATCATGAAATAAAAATAAAAGTTACTTAATTTTGTAAAAAAAGTTACTTTTTCTACAAAATTAAATATGCATATAATATTAATTACTTATAACTAGTTGCCAGCCTTAATTCTTCTTGTTGATTTCAATAGTTATTTTTATTTAGTTTTAGTTATTAAAATTTTTTTAAATCAGGTAGTAAAAATTAATTATGAACAGAAAAAAATTTATTATCCTTAGTTGCTTAATGTCAATAGCTGCTTGTGGAACATCTAATTCGAATCAGCAGAAAAAATACAATAATCAACTATTTATATCAGTTCCATCTAGTATGTATAGTGCCATGAAACTTATAAAGGATATTTATCAAAGAGATAACCCTAATATTGATGTTATATACAATAGTGGATCTTCTGGCGCTTTACAACAACAAGTAGAACGAGGAGCTCCAATAGATATTTTCATTTCTGCCTCTTCGAAACAAATGGATTTTCTATTAAAAAAGAATTTGTTAATAAGAAAAAGCAATAAAACATTTTTAAAAAACAAGATGGTCTTAGTCGCTTCCAAAAAGTCAATTCAAAATATTGATCTGAATACTTTAACAGACGGTAACTTTGAAAAACTTGCATTAGGAGAATTTAGAAGTGTGCCTGCCGGTCAATATGCTAAAGAAGCTTTAACTGCATTAAAAGTCTACAACAAATTAGAGTCAAAATTTATTTTTGGAAAAAATGTACGTCAGGTTCTTTTTTATGTGGAAAGTGGGAACGCAGATCTTGGAATTGTTTATATCACTGACACAAAAAATTCAGATGCTATCACATTAGCTAATATACCTTATGATCTTCATTCGCCAATAACATATCAAATTGCTGTAGTTAAAAGTAGTCAAAACATTAGTGAAGCTAAAAAATTTATAAACTTTCTTTTAACAGAAAGAGCTCAAAACATCTTTAAAGACTATGGATTTATAGGTATAGATAGTTAGCAAATGTTATACAAATTATTGTTTTAAATTATAAAAATATTTAAATTTCTCAAGATTACTAAATTAGATCGTTAAGATAGAACTATATTGCATATTTCTAGCAAAGAATAATAAGTTTTTATTTAAGATCTTAAAAATATTTTTAGTACATAAGGTAATAATTTTACTTTTTATTGCGGATCAAGCTTTAATACTGCCATAAATGCTTCTTGTGGGACATCAACTGTACCGACTGACTTCATCCTCTTTTTACCTTTTGCTTGTTTTTGTAGCAATTTTTTCTTGCGTGAAATATCTCCTCCATAGCATTTGGCTAACACATCTTTTCGTAACGCAGGAATATGCTCACTAGCAATAATTTTTGCACCGATAGCTGCTTGTATAGGAACCTTGAATTGATGACGGGGAATTAACTCTTTTAATTTTTCAGTTAAAGCACGACCTACATAGTATGCCTTGTCACGATGAACAATCATAGCCAAAGCATCTACACTATCGCCATTAACTAGAATATCTAGCTTCACGAGAGGATTAGTTCTATAACCTATTAATTCGTATTCCATGCTAGCATAGCCCTTTGATCTAGATTTGAGTTGATCGAAAAAGTCTGTAACCACTTCTGCTAAAGGTATTTCATATATTAGAGCAGTTCTGGATAAAGTGAAATAGCGAATTTCTTTAAATATTCCTCTACGACCTTGGCATAGCTCCATCAAGGTTCCAATGTAGACTTCAGGCGTAATCATTTCCACTTTAATATATGGCTCTTCAACTTTTTCCTGCTGTTGAGGCACAGGAAGTTCGCTGGGATTATCTATTTCCACCACCTTTCCATCTATAGTAGTTATGCGATAAATTACTGAAGGAGCTGTAGTTATTAGATCTAAATTATATTCTCTTTCTAAACGCTCTTGAACGACTTCCATATGAAGCAAGCCAAGAAAACCACAACGAAATCCAAATCCCATCGCACTAGAGGTCTCTGGTTCAAATGAAAGAGCTGCATCATTGAGCTTTAGTTTCTTCAAGGATTCACGTAAATCTTCATATTGATCTGAATCAATAGGGAATAAGCCACAAAACACCATTGGCTTTGCTTCTGTATAGCCATGCAAAGGTTCTGTAGCTGGCTCTAGAGCACTGGTTATTGTATCTCCTACTCTTGCATCTTGAACTGTTTTAATTGCTGCGGAGAAATATCCTACTTCACCTGCATGAAGCGAATCTACAGCTATTTGATTAGGAGCAAGAATTCCTAATTCATCAATTTCATATTCTTTTTGGGAAGCCATTAAATAGATTAGGTCTCCTTTCTTAATCACTCCATCCATAATACGAAAATAGACTATTACCCCGCGGTAAGCATCATAATAACTATCAAAGATTAGCGCTCGCAAAGGTTTATCAGCTGTATCCTGAGGTGGAGGAACTAATTCTACGATAGATTCTAAGATTTCATTAATACCAATACCTGCTTTAGCTGAAGCTTTAATAATATTGGTACAATCTAATCCAATAACTTCTTCGATTTCATCAGATACTCTTTCTGGCTCTGAACCTGGTAAATCTATCTTATTTAAAACTGGAATAATCTCTAGATTATTTTCTAATGCAAGATAAACATTAGCTAAAGTCTGCGCTTCTACTCCCTGAGAAGAATCTACTACTAATAAAGCTCCTTCACATGCAGCTAAGGAACGAGATACTTCATAAGAAAAGTCAACATGACCAGGAGTGTCGATAAGATTAATTACATATTCTTTACCATCTTTTGATTTATACTTCATTCTTGCTGCTTGAAGTTTTATAGTAATTCCTCTTTCTCTTTCGAGATCCATATTATCGAGAAATTGTTCTTTCATTTCTCGTTGTGTAATCGTTTGAGTTTCTTGTAACATCCTATCTGCTAATGTTGACTTTCCATGATCAATATGAGCAATAATAGAAAAATTTCGAATTTGTGAAACAGGAACATTGGTCATAAAATTCGTAATTAAGATAAATTTATAAAGGCTAGCTTTTTATAGTTTTATTTTGACATATTCTTAAGAAGAATATTTTATAGTTACCCATCAAATTACTTGAATAACTATTAATTGCTTATAATTTATTTTGAAATTTTCCATAAAATGGATATTTTTTCTACATATCATAAATAATATGTAAGAAAGTCTATAATATTTAGAAAATAAAAGGTGTGAGAAAATTCTATGGCTGTTCAACTAAAACAAGCACTTAAAGTTGGTGCTTATATAATTAAACAACGTTTACAAGGTCGTCAACATTTTCCTATAGTATTAATGTTGGAACCTTTGTTTCGCTGTAACTTAGCTTGCTCTGGATGTGGAAAAATTCAACATCCTACTGAAATCTTAACCCGTAATCTTACTCCTTCACAATGTTTTTCAGCTGTTGAAGAATGTGGAGCACCGGTTGTTTCTATTCCAGGAGGAGAGCCATTGCTCCATCCTCAAATTGATGAAATTGTTGAAGGCCTGGTTAAACGAAAAAAATTTGTATACTTATGCACTAATGCACTTCTTTTAGAGAAAAGTTTACATAAATTCAAACCTTCTCCATATTTTGCTTTTAGTGTACATCTCGACGGATTAGAAGAACATCATGATAAATGTGTAGATCGTAAAGGAGTTTTTCAGAAGGCTGTTAGTGCTATTAAAAAAGCTAAAGCTCAAGGATTCCGTGTTACTACAAATACTACTATTTTTGAAGGTGCAGATCCTCAAGAAGTACAAAAATTTCTTGACTTTTTAGGTACCTTGGGGACCGATGGTACGATGATTTCTCCTGGGTATAGTTACGAATGGGCTCCAGATCAACAACATTTTTTAAAACGGGAACAGACAAAATCCTTATTTAAAGAAATTCTAATGCCATGGAAATTAGGTCAAAAAAATTGGAATTTTAATCATAACCCTTTATTTTTAGATTTTTTAATGGGAGAAAAAGATTATGAATGTACTCCTTGGGGAAGTCCAAGTTATAGCGTCTTAGGATGGCAAAAACCTTGTTATTTGCTTAATGAAGGGCATTATGAAACTTTTCAAGAATTGATTGACAATACTCAATGGGAAAATTATGGTCACAACAGTAATAATCCACAATGTAAAGATTGCATGGTACATTGTGGCTATGAACCTACAGCTGCTGCTGACGCAATGAATCCTGTCAATATGAAAAGAGCTTTAAGTAGCATTATTAATATCTAACTTAATTTTTTAATGATGAAGAAATATTATATTTTATATTTCTTCATTATTAAAAAATTAAGTTAGATATTAATAATACAGATTAAAAGAATAATGAATAAAGTTTAAATCTATATGTTTAGATAAACAACAATCAACATAAGTTTTAAAAAGGCATATAATCTTGAAAAAATTAAAAATTTATACTGATGGTGCTTGCTCTGGAAATCCAGGTAAAGGAGGTTATGGAGTAATATTAGTGTTTAAAAAATATCGAAAAGAATTATCAGGAGGCTATAGACTAACAACTAATAATCGTATGGAAATAATATCGATTATTATTGGGTTAGAGGCTTTAACAAAATTGTGTAATGTAACTATTTATTCTGACTCTCGTTACGTAGTAGACACTATGAATAAAGGATGGGCAAGTAAATGGCAATCTAATAATTGGAAACGCAATAAACAAGAAATAGCCAAGAATTCTGATCTATGGAAAAGGTTGTTAGATCTATGCACTAAACATAATGTTCAATTTATTTGGGTCAAAGGGCATTCTGGACATCCTGAGAACGAACGATGCGACCAATTAGCTGTCCTTGCTTCTAAAAGAATGGAATTATTCATAGACAAGGTTTTTGAAAGTACAGTTAACTAAAATATATATAACACTTTATATAAAAAATTGTATTCATCATTAGCCATTCAAATTATTGATTCTTCTTCTTATGAAAAATTTCGCTAAATTATAATATATCAAAAAGTTTACTTTGCTTGAAATTTTATACTTCTCAAAGCATTAACTAAGTATCTAAGAATTTAACCATCCTGCACTTAATATAATTGTAATAGCTATAAAGATAGTACTTAAAGTCCAGGTTATTTGATTTAAGGTTTTTTCAGCGCTTTTAGTAGATGTGAATAATTGAGCTTGTCCACCAATCCCGCCTAAACCGTCTCCTTTAGGGCTATGTAAAAGGATAAGAAAAATTAGGGAAATAGCAGAAATAGTCCAAATTATTTGTAGAATCTGTGAGAAATCCATAAGCATAGTGTAGTTTAGTCATTGGTTCTTATTATATTCAATAATGATAGTATTAGCTAGGATTATTTTTCCTATTTATCTTTGTATCTATGGTGTTTACAAAACATGACTTTCCTGTCATTTCTTCAGGTTGTTGAATTCCAAGTATTTGAAGAATTGTTGGAGCAATATCAGATAATTTACTATTATCTCTTAGAATTACATTTCCACCATAGCCAGTAATTTTTCTTTTTTCACCTTCAATAAAAATTAAAGGGACGGGATTAAGGGTATGGGAAGTTAAAATATTGTTATTATCTTTCATGGTTTCAGCATTGCCATGATCAGCAGTAATTAAAGTAGTACCTCCAACTTTACTAATACTAGATAATAATCTTCCTAAGCACTTATCCACTGTTTCAATAGCTTGAATTGTCGCTTCCATATTCCCAGTATGCCCTACCATATCAGGATTAGCATAATTAATAACGATTAAAGAATAAATACATTTTTCTACTTCCAGACAAGCTTTATTGGTAACTTGATTGGCCGACATTTCTGGAGATTCATCATATGTTGAAACCATGGGACTTTTAACCAATTCTCTTATTTCACCTTCGAAAGGTTTTTCCATTCCCCCATTAAAAAAATAAGTTACATGAGGATATTTTTCTGTTTCTGCTATCCGTAATTGTTTTAAACCGTTATTTGATATAACTTCTCCCAAAGTAAAATTGAGGTTTTTAGATTTAAAAGCAACCTCTGCAGGCAATTGATCGCTATATTTGGTAAAAGTAACAAACTCTAGAGGACTAATTAATTTTCTATCAAATTTATTAAAATCGCGTTTTATTAAAGCAGAACATAATTGTCGAGCTCGATCTGGTCTAAAATTGAAAAAGACAACTCCATCTCCTGAATCGATTGCTCCACTATCAATTCGAGTAGGAACAATAAATTCGTCAGTTATATTTTCTTTGTAAGATTTTTCCAAAACATCAAGTGCAGAGCGTTTACTTTTAAATATATTCTCTGTGATGACATCATAGGCCAACTTGACTCTCTCCCAGCGTTGATCTCGATCCATTGAATAATAACGTCCACTTATTGTACAGAGACGTCCTATCCCTATTTTGTCTATATGTTTATAGATTTTACTAATAGATGTAATACCGTCAGTTTTTTTAGTATCTCTTCCATCTGTAATTGCATGAATGCAAACATTGTCTAGATCTTTTTGTTTAGCTAAATTTAGTAATTCTAATAAATGATCTAAATGAGAATGTACGCCTCCCTCAGAACATAAACCAATTAAGTGTAATTTTCCCTGGCGATGTTTTACTTTTTCAAAAAGACTAACTAAAGCTTTATTGCTATAAAACGACTTATCCTCAATTGTATTGAAAATTCTTACCAACTCTTGAGAAACAATACGTCCTGCACCTAAGTTAAGATGCCCCACTTCTGAATTGCCCATCTGTCCGTCAGGAAGTCCTACCTCTTTACCTGATGTTTCGATAAGTGTTTTTGGGTAAGCCTGCCATAAACAGTCCATTACAGGGGTTCTTGCAAGTTTAATCGCATTGTGTTCTTCCTCGATGCGATAACCCCAACCATCTAAAATTACTAAAACTACTGGAGATACAGGCGCCTCTATCATAAGCTTATATACACATTTCTTATATATTTTTGCTATTATCCTAGCATTTTTAATTTATATAGTAATTTTTTAAATCAATAATATGAAGTTAAGTTATCAAGATAAAAAATGTAATATTTTGTTATTTAGAGGTATTACTTACAAAAAAAAGAAGTTGAAGCATATAGCCAGATTTTATCTCTAACATCCTTGAGGGTGTAGTTTTAATTATTTATAGAACGAGAACGAAAAATTTCATAAATACTTATTGATGCGGCAGCAGAAGCATTTAAGCTAGAAGTTTTACCTTCTAGCGGAATTGATAGTAATTCATCACAATAACGTTGAGTAAGTAAATTTAATCCATTACCTTCCGAACCTATGACTAAACCAATAGCACAAGAGAAATCAAAATTAGGTAAATTTTTCCCTCCCTCTGCCACTGTTCCATAAATCCAAAATCCCTCAGCTTTTAAAGTTTCTAAAGCTCGATTTAAGTTAATTACTCTAGCTATAGGAAAAAATTCTAGAGCACCTGCAGCAACTTTAGCTACGGAGGAGGTAATACTAGCAGCTCTTCTCTGAGGAATAATTAATCCTTGACAACCCATAGCTTCAGAAGTGCGAATAATAGCTCCTAGATTTTGAGGATCAACAATACCATCAGCAATTATAATGACTGGCTGATCACTTTCTTGCTTAGCTTTGGTTATCAATCTATCTAAAGTGTAGTAACTATAGGGAGAGACTTGAGCAGCTATTCCCTGATGATTAGAACCATTAGTGATTTGAGATAAACGTTGAAGGGAAACTTCATCTACTACCGCACCTTTACTTTTTGATATTCGTAAAAGATTAGAAAAACGAGAATCATGGCGCAGCTTATTGGTAACCCATATACGATTTAGTTGACGGTCATTTTCTAAAGCTGCCAAGACAGCATGACGTCCATATATCAGATCATCATTATCGTGAGATTTCGATGTTTTTGACTTTAGATTACCGGAAGTAGAATTAACGTTTTGTTTTAAAATATTTTTTCCCCTAGCTGACTTTTATGATGGTTGGCAGTTAGCTTGTTCAACACAGTTTTTCTCTCAAGATTAAAATTATTAAACTAAATTTCTGAGTATTTCATTTAGTCGCTGAGAGTCTTGTAGATATAAATAACCTATTAGTGTCTCCAAACTAGTTGCTTGCTGATAAACTTCTGGCTTTAAACGACGGGGATGGCTATTCGTAGCATTTCTTCCCCGCCTAACGATATCTTTCTCAGTCTCTGTTAAATATGGCTGCAATTGTTGTAAAGCGGCTGCTTGAGTTTCTGCCCTAACTTGCGCCACAACCTGATTGTGATAATCGGCTAATTTACGCGGAGGTAATAAATAAGCTGTACGTACGTAAAGTTCATAAACAGCATCACCGATATAGGCTAAAAAAGCAGGAGATAATCGGTCAATGCTGCTATGGTCTTTCGTTTGTACAAACATTCGGAAACCAACATCAGGATAACATTTTTTTATCATACCATACTAGAAATATTGGCTTGTTCTGAAGCTGAGAGAATAAAGACTCTAACTATTTTTCTTATCTTTAAGATGAGAGATAGCATCTTCCAAAGTTGTTTGTAAAGATAGAAATTCCTCTAGACGTACTAATTTGACAGTTTGTGTAACCCTAGGGTTAGTAACAACTTGTAAACTTCCGTTATGATTTTGGGCTTGTTTAACTAATTGTACTAATGCTCCTAATCCTGAACTATCTACAAAATCGATTTGAGTTAGGACCAAAATAATATCATAAGGACCTTTATCTATATGTGTTCCAACAACTTTACGAAATATAGGTTCAGAAAAGGCATCTAGTAAGCCAGTTAAACGGAAAATTTGGTAATTACCGTTTGTCTCATGAGTTCCCCTTAAACTCACGGTTAGGTTTAGTTGCTCAGGAATAGCTTTCTCCTTAATTTTAGTAAATATAATTTATCAAAAGTAGATTGTAATCTGTTATGGGACATAATGGATCAATCAAATTCAAAAATTATGATTAAATTTTAATATTTAACAAGTTAGATCTCTTAAATGAGACTTTATTTTACTATAGATAAATCTAATAATCCTTTAGGAGGGTTAAGTTCTATTCTTCTATTTACTAAATCTACTATTGGAACAATTTCATAAACGAAAGGAACTAAAAATTTTTGCTTCTTATCTGATTCTGGTAAAGATGGATTCTCTAGTTCAATTTCCAATAAATCATGACCTGTAGTAAATACATCAGTTACGATACCTATAAGTTTTTTCGTTTTTTGATGATAAACCTCTAAATTAATAAGTTGAGATATATGGTATTCGTCTTTTTTTAACTCTGGAATAGAGTGATTAGATATAAACAGTTTATAGTTTCTCAATAACTCTGCTTGGTTTCTAGTCTCTATTCCTTGTAAGCGAACAATATAAATATTTTTCTCCATAACATAGCGACTACTGATTAATTTAACTGATTGAAGTGTTGACTTGTTAGGATCGCTAATCCAATGCTCCTCAGATATTTCAAATCTTTCAGGGAAATCTGTACTAGATAAAACTTTTAATTCTCCTTTTAATCCTCTAGGACCAACTATAGTACCAATTTTCAACATATTATCAATATTTTGCTGCATATAATTATTTTGCATGTATATAGTTAGCCCAATTATATATTACTAGTCTTTTAACCTTATAGAAATCAATATATTACTACTACATATAAAAAATAAACTGTTAGTTATTCTCTAGAAAGATTACAGCTATTACCTTAACTGTAACTCTCACTTTGACTTATATTAAAAATTAATAAATCTCATTATAAGCTATTCTTTAATTACAAAATAGATTAAATTATTATCAATAATAATGCTATTATGATATTAGAAATTCATGATTGCTTTTTCAAATTTTTTAGCAAAAATAATAACTAAAAATTTATAAAAATAAAATATTTTCGTAGTTTTATATTAAAAATAATTACTCTATTTGTAAGCTAGTACATTGTGAGAAAATTACCGGTTAATTTTATAAAAAGTATTAATTAATAATTTAACTATTAATATTATCTAATCCAGAAACTTAAGAAATAGTTCTAAAAAATTAATAAATAAACAAAACTAAAATATGACGACTATTTTTGACCAAGAACGATTATTGTTTGAACCAAAAATACCTAATAATAATGCTATTAAAATAATTTTCTGCTTTCCAAATAACTATAATGTAGGTATTACAAGTTTAGGATATCAAACTGTTTGGGCTAGCTTCGCTAGTAGATCTGATGTTAATGTTAGTCGTTTATTTACAGATATCAATGAACCTTTGCCTAAAAAATCTGAGATATTAGGTTTCTCTTTCTCTTGGGAATTGGATTATGTTAATATTTTCGATATCTTAGACACGTTAAATATTCCTCTTCAAACCAGCGAACGAAATGATGATCACCCATTGGTGTTTGGAGGTGGTCCTACACTAACATCCAATCCTGAACCCTTTGCTGATTTCTTTGATGTAATTTTACTAGGTGATGGAGAAGATTTAATAAATAGCTTTTTAGAAGCATATAAAGTCATAAGGAATGAGAGTCGAGCTGTTAAATTATCTTATTTAGCAACTATTCCTGGAATTTATATACCCAGTTTGTATGAAATAACCTATTACGACAATGATGGAGAAATTAAATCTATCAAAGCAATTGAGGAATCTATCCCTTCTAGTATTGAAAAGCAAATTTATCGTGGGGATTCTTTATCGACTTCAACAGTAGTTACAGAAAAAGCTGTTTGGGAAAACATTTACATGGTGGAAGTAGTTAGAAGTTGTCCAGAAATGTGTCGTTTCTGCCTAGTTAGTTATCTTAATTTGCCCTTTCGTATAGCAGATTTAAATACTTCTTTAATTCCTAATATTGAAAAGGGTCTTAAAGTTACCAATAGAATTGGTTTATTAGGACCATCAATCACACAACATCCTGAGTTTGGTAATTTGTTGAACTATTTAAACCAACCTAAGTATGATGATATTAGAGTAAGTATTGCTTCAGTTAGGGCTAATACAGTTACAGAAAAACTAGCAAAATTGTTAAGTAGTCGTAAAACAAAATCTATAACAATCGCCGTTGAAAGTGGCTCACCAAAAATCAGAAAGAATATCAATAAAAAGTTAGATAATGATGAAATTATTAGTGCAGCAATTAATGCAAAAATTGGTGGATTAAAAAACCTTAAATTATACGGAATGGTTGGATTACCAGGAGAAAACGAAGAAGATATCGAACAAACAATTTCAATGTTAGATTCTATACAAAAAGCAGCACAAGGCTTGAAAATAACATTTGGCTGTAGTACTTTTGTCCCCAAAGCTCATACTCCTTTTCAATGGTTAGGAGTAAATAAACTATCCCAAAAAAGACTCAAATTTTTAGAGAAAGTTTTAGGCAAGAGAAGAATAGAGTTTCGTCCAGAGAGTTATAATTGGTCTATTATTCAAGCTTTAATTTCCAGAGGTGATAGAAGACTAAGCAAGTTATTTAAATTAACTCGCTCTTATGGCAACTCTCTTGGTAGTTATAAGCGTGCTTTCAAAGAGCTGAAAGGAGAAATTCCTCCTCTTGAATATTATGCTCATAACAATTGGAAGACAGATCAAGTATTACCATGGGCTCACTTAAAAGGGCCTCTTTCTCATGCTAGCTTACTTAAGCAATACAATGAAACTAAGTTTTAGTAGTATCACAGAGAATTGAATGGAAGTGAAATAATATATATCACTTCCATTTAATTTTTAGTTGGTACGAAATCTTGCTAGCTCTTTACCTGTTTTAGCATCGTGTGCATGTACTGTACAGACTAAACAAGAATCAAATGAACGAGCAACATGTCCAACTTCTACTGGATTGCTCATATCTTCAATCGGTATACCAATTAATGCTTCTTCAATAGGACCTCTAACATCTTTACCGTCCCTGGGTCCAATGTTCCAAGTACTTGGAGCAATTATCTGATAATTTTTGATAACTCCTTTTTCTACTTCAACCCAATGACATAAAGCACCACGGCTAGCTTCTGTGCCTCCCCAACCACGTCCATCCTTTTCTTTCGGTTTTATATACCACGGGTCATTGAGTTTGAATTCTCTTAAACATCTCTCTGCTTCTCTATATAATTTTACAGACTCATGCATCCGTGCAAACTCCCTCAGATGTACACTGGGCCCGCCTATTTTTTTGAACATATCTAAAATCAAACCATCATAATGTTGCCAACTTTCTCCATGTTTTCCACCTGCTACTAATTGGCGTGCAAGAGAACCCACTTCCATGCGGCCTAAATCTTTATGACTTACTGCTGTTGACCATGAATATTTATTATCATAGTCTGCCTTGTTCATATTTTGAGGATTAGTAACTCTATCAAAAGGATGGACATCAGTAGTACCTTCTTCATACCAAGAATGACTTGTATTTTCTATGGCAAAACTATGATCTACCATATGATGCATATCAGTAAAACTATCATAAACCCCACCTTTCATTATTACGGCTGAATTACGATCCTTAATTGTAGGTTTCTGGTACTTATCTTCATGTGGAAGATATCCCCAGGTTAGATATCTTCCGGGTCCTTGGCCATATTTATCTAGTCCAATATCTAAACCCATACGCCAATAAAACCCTAAGTCAGAATTAAAATGTTTTGGACTTTCTTCTAGCCATTCTAAAAAGTCTTCGTAAGTTTGAATTTTTTCATATCGCTCAAGAGAACATCCTAACCAAACAGGTTCTAGCCAATTAGTACGGAAATACTCTAATATTCCCCAACCACGTGTTACATCAGTGAGCGTTGGAGCACACATTACACCTCCTGGAACCATATAACTAGAATGAGGCCATTGTCCTCCGAATAAAGCATAAAGCTCAACTGGTTTCGCAGAAGTTATTATAGCTATTTCATAAGAAGTCCCTGTAAAAGGAGTAAATCTTTTACATGCTTCTTCATAGAAAGGACTATTTTTATATTTTTTGTTTGTTAGGTCAGTTGCGTATAAAGCATAGAAGTGTCTAGGATGGCTTTGTATAGTTTCAACTATTTGACCTAGGTTACGTGCTAGGATAGCGTTGCGAGGTACCTCTGTTTCCCAGATTGTATCTAGTGCCCAAGATGCACAAGTTAAATGTGATGCACCACAAATACCGCAAATACGGGGGGTAACAATAAGCCCAGCTTGCGGATCCTTTCCTTTTAAAATAACTTCAAAGCCACGGAATAATTCTGCTTTTGTCCAAGCATTTACAACATATCCATCTTCGATATCTACTCTAATATCTAAATCTCCTTCAACTCTTCCTACAGGAGAAATTTCCAGCTTTTGAACTACCATGTTTTCCTCTCAAAAATAGTAAAATTTTAATAAAATACTAGAAATAATTTGTAATTATTTATTATTTCCACATACAAGGTGGATGGGGAACAAAACCATAAAAGTAATAGTGAGCTTACTATTACTTTTATCATTTTATTTTAGATTTTTCCTTGATAATTAAGCTTTGTCATCAAATCTTAATATCAACTATAAACATATATTTATGTTATACAGTGAAAAAATCTTCATCTGTCCAAGATGGACGAGCATCTTTAGAAACAACTGTTACTACTGCATAATCTTTAGCATTAATACCGGGAGGTAATTCTCTAGGAACACCCATAACGGTTTGCGTTTTAAAAACAGTTCCTTTCTTAAGATCATGGAAAGGAAATTCTGGTTCAGTACAACCCAAACAAGGCATTCCAACACGAGTTTTAGAAGAAACTCTATTCCATAAAATGCGATTACATGAAGAGTGAGTCATAGGCCCACGGCAACCCAGATCATAAAACAAACATCCTGTACGTTGACCAAATTCCTCAGTACTTGACTTATAAGAAAAATGCATATTTCTCGTACAACCAGTTTGTGTAAAACTACGGAAGAAGGTTTCAGGGCGATGAAACTCATCAAGAGTCAAATCCCCAACTCTTCCAGTAGCAACAGCTACTAATATCTGGGAGATCCAGTCTGGGTGAGCAGGACATCCAGGTATATTGATAACAGGAAAACCTTTTTGGGAAAGAAAATCATCTCCCAAAAAGCCACCTTTTTGACGTTTAAGAAACTGTAAACCAATGGACTCACTGGGATTCGGCTCCATAGCGGGAACTCCGCCATAAGTTGCGCAGTCACCAACTGCAACTACAAAACCAGCGACTTTAGATAAGTCGTTTAACCAATCTTTCATAGGACGACCAGCAAAACGATTCCATTCACCAGTTCCATTAGGAGCATTAACTACTGATCCTTCAAACACTAATATATCAATAGAAATTTTTCCATTAATACAGTTAATCAATAGTTCTTGTAATTCATCACCTAACTGCATACCCAAGGATGGATGCCATAAAATATTAATTCCAAAATCGGTGATTAAATCTACTAAGGTTGGTTCTTCTGCGTTAAGAAAAGAAATTGTATTTCCAGAACAGGCACCACCTTGTAACCAAAGAACATTAGCCATTGATCTTTTCTGATAGGTTTTTAAAACTATTATAGCAATAACTTATACCGATTCTTATTACAATTTAAGATTTATTTACTTTACTATCCTAAGAATTTTACTATCTTAAAGATGAGATATTATCTCAAAGTATCTATTTATTATGGTTAATAAAGTTTAAAAAATATTTATACTTTTTAACAGAATAGTTATTTGTAAGAAATTTATCCAAATATTATGTTTAGTTGCAATTTTACAAAAGCATGTTCATTCTTAATGATGTAAAGTAATCATTAAAAATTACATAAAATGCTTATTATCTAGTCAGTTTAGCTACATTAGGATTCTTTCCGTTAGTACTACATAAATAAAAAGCAAGAGAAAAGAAACCTATAGTTATTGAGAATATTACTCGATATACTGTAGGTATACATACCAATGAACTATAAAAATTGTTTTGTCTACTATCTAATGCTTATGAATTCAACTCCTCCAACGTAATATTTTGGGATCTAGAGGATTGACAAAAGGTATATTATTTTCCTGAGATCTCTGATATTCTTGTTTTAAGCGAAAATACCATTTTGCTTGAGTATCTGCATCATCTATTAGCATTAGTGAGGGATCATACATAAGACCCTCTTGTTGTTGGATTATTGCATCACGATCTTGAGCTAAAAATTGACGAGTTAATAAACTGAGTAACGGTTTGAAAACAGCTGCCCAAGGAATCGTCCAATAAACACTTTGAAATATTTCACATGAATATTCATCAATGGGAGTAATGCATGTTAATAAGCAAGCAGAATAACGATCACCTTTTAAAATTTCTGTACGAACTCCAGGTAACTGAAAAATGATTTCTATAGATACATCTTTACCTAAAATCTTGTAGGGACGAGCACTAACAGGCATATTATAAGAGACAAGACGAAAACCTTGTGATACAGGTTCATAATGCTTTTCTTTGACTCGAAATTTACGAGGGCCACTGCGCCACCACCAAGCATCATGAATATAAGGTCCATGAGCTGGATCCATAAGACCGATAATTGCATGATCAATATTACAAGAAAATTGCATGGTCTCTGTTATGCCAGGGCTAAGTTTGCCAAAATCAGGAATGGTTGGAACAGAAGGAATATCTGTTGATTTAGATTGACTTTTATTAGTATTGGTAAAATATATCCAAATATTACCTTGAACTTCTTCACATGGATATGTAAGAACTTGAATACGCTCCACATCTAAATTGTCGTATTTTGTTAAAGAGGGAATCTCTTTACATTTACCATTATTTGTATTGAATTTCCAACCATGATATCTACAAGTTATATCATCTTGATCTAATGAGCCATAACTCAAGGGAATGCCTCTATGTGGACAAATATCACGCATTGCAAAAACTTGACCATTTTTCTTTCGCCCAATAAGAATAGGTTCACCAAGAATTTTTTTATGTATTATCTTTTTTGGTTTTAAGTCTTTGCTACTTACAGCAACATACCAACAATTACGCAATAAAGTTGTCATTTTCAGATCCCCATCGTTTCAAAAATATTAATAAAACAGTTCAAGATTAAAGATATATATTAATTAGCAGAAGAAATTTGCACCCCGTATTCTAGCACTTGTTGTTTAATTATAAATATTTAGACTAAATACTCTTGCTAATTTTATTTAATAAATATGGCATGTTTCCAATAGCTTTTGTATTTGTTCTAATATTAGATTTTCGTTTATCTTGTATTACTTAATAATATAAGAAATAACTTCAATATCGAAATGTATTGAGCACGTAAGAAAAGTTATCATTCAATCAATGTATCTTATAAAAGCAACTTAACTATATGTAATCAGTATTGGATTCATGAAGTTGCTTATTTATAAATTTAGAATATTCTATTAACTTAATTATTCTCTGTTGTATTTTATCTACTCTGCTATGTATTGTTATTAACTGGCGAGAAGACTCTAAGTATAAGAACTCAGTTTCCAGTAACCTTAAATTTTTATTAATTTCTACTTCTACTGATTGAATAATTATACAGTTGTCATTATTTTGCAGATATGTATGCATATTTTCCTGCGTAATTTCATTATGGAATATTATTTTCATCTGCTCAAAAGTTCTTTTAGCTTTTACGATATCTATACTTTCTGATGCAAACTGTTGCTGAAGGATAAATAGTTGTTCTAAGAATTTTTTGTAATATTTTAGTAGCATTAAGTATTTGCTTCGTAATAATATATTTTTATCAATACTACGCCTTTTACTGAATTTTGAAAAATTTAAATTCTATTTTTAAGGTTGATTTTATCTAAAAAAGACTGATTGCTTATTTCTAATACAAGTGTTAATACTAAAGAAGCGTCAAAAAAGCATTAATTTTTTTTAAATTTTGAATAATCTATTCTTCTTTTGTTTCTGACTCAACTTATTTTATGAATACAGTTACATCCCTCAATAATAGACCTCTTGATTTTACTCTTCCTGATTGGTTAAACCAATGTTTAATTTCTCGTAAATCAGATATCTATAATCAGAATCAAGATTTGATTTGCCATGCCTTTGACTTCGCATATCAATTACATAAAGGACAATATCGCAAATCAGGTGAACCTTATATTGTTCATCCAGTAACTGTAGCAGGGATATTGAGAGACTTAGGAGGAGATAAATCAATGATTGCTGCAGGTTTTCTTCATGATGTAGTGGAAGATACTGATATTACTGCAGATAATATTGAAGAAATGTTTGGTCAAGAAGTAAGGTTGCTAGTTGAAGGAGTTACAAAACTATCAAAATTTAATTTTTCTAACAAAACAGAACAACAAGCTGAAAATTTTCGAAGAATGTTTTTAGCAATGGCTAAGGATATTAGAGTAATTGTAGTGAAGTTGGCTGATCGTCTTCATAACATGAGAACTTTGGATGCTCTCAAACCAGAAAAGCAAAAACGTATTGCTTTAGAAACCAAAGAAATATTTTCCCCATTAGCAAATCGTTTAGGTATTTGGAGAGTAAAGTGGGAACTAGAAGATTTATCCTTTAAATATTTAGAGACAAATGCCTATTGGGAAATACAAGGTTTAGTAGCGGAAAAACGTATTGATCGTGAAGCTCGTATAGAAAACGTTAAAAATATATTACAAAAGAGATTAAATAGCATAGGGATACAAGTACTGGAATTACAAGGAAGATCTAAGCATCTCTATGGAATTTACTACAAGATGCATAGTCAAAATAAAGGATTTCATGAAATATATGACTTAGCAGCTTTAAGGATTATTGTTCAGAATAAAGAAGAGTGTTATCGTGCTCTAGCCGTAGTTCATGATACCTTTAAACCTATGCCTGGAAGGTTTAAAGACTATATTGGGTTGCCTAAGCCCAACCGCTATCAATCTTTGCATACGACAGTAGTAGGATTTAATGGTCGTCCCTTAGAAATCCAGATCAGAACATTAGAAATGCATCATATTGCTGAATATGGTATTGCAGCTCATTGGAAATATAAAGAAACTGGTGTATCTCACTATACTCAGTTATCTCAGGAAGATGAAAAATTTACCTGGCTAAGACAACTATTAGATTGGCAGAAAGATCTTAAAGATGCTCAAGAGTATGTTGACAATCTTAAAGATAATCTTTTTGATGACGATGTTTATGTATTTACTCCTGATGGAGACGTTATTGCTTTAGCGAGAGGGGCTACTACTGTAGATTTTGCTTATCGCATTCATACAGAAGTTGGTAATCATATGAAAGGAGCTAGAATCAATGGCAAGTGGTCAGTTTTTGGTCAACCATTACATAACGGCGACATAGTAGAAATTATTACGCAAAAAAATTGTCATCCTAGTCTAAATTGGCTCAATATAGTAGTTACGCCTACTGCTCGTAATCGTATCCGTCAATGGTATAAGAGATCTTGTAGAGAAGAAAATATGATCAGAGGACGTGATATGTTGGAAAAAGAACTAGGCAAAAATGGTTTTGAAGCTTTATTAAAATCAGAACCAATGAAAACTGTAGTAGAAAGATGTAATTATCATTCAGTTGATGATCTATTATCTGGGTTAGGATATGGGGGAATCACCTTAAATCAAGTAGTTAATCGTGTAAGAGAAATAACAGTAAAAACTCAACAGAAAGCTGCTGAATCTCATGAAATAAATATACCTGCACCACCTTCTTCTTTGGGACTCAAAAAACCAAATAGATCCCCAATTCTAGGAGTTGAGGGACTACTATACCATATTGCCGGATGTTGTAGACCATTACCCGGAGAACCAATTATTGGCGTAGTTACCAGAGGAGACAGAGGTATTTCAATCCATACTCAAAACTGTTCTAATATTGAGAACATACCTGGGGAGCGCTTTATTCCAGTACGCTGGAATAGAGTAGATGAAAAAGGATGTACTATCACGTATCCAGTAGATGTTCAAATAGAAGTTATTGATAGAGTAGGCGTTCTAAAAGATATTCTGTTAAGGGTAAGTAATCATAATATCAATGTTTGTAATGCTAGTGTAAAAACTGTACAAAACAAGCCTGCTATCGTTAACTTACGTATTGAAATTCGTGATCGCCAACAATTAGAGTATTTAACAAATAGTATTTGTAATATGAGTGATGTCTTAAATATTCAACGTGTAAATAGGGTAGAATTCTAAGACACAGTAAACATCAACAAAATACTATTATTTACAATACGATATAGTTATTTAGCTATTCTATTTATAAATACAACAACTCATTATCTGAGATATTATTATGATTTTCATAAAATACTAAAAAAATACAATTATTTGTATTTTATAAATTGAAACTAAATCTCACTCATTTAATACATGAGAAGAGCATTATTTTTTAGTTTTTTTCCATTCTTTAATAATTTTTTGTTGTTGCCGAGCAATCACCAAAGCATTATCAGGAACATCATTAGTAACTACTGAGCCAGCAGCAACTGTAACGTTATTTCCCAAGGTTACAGGAGCAACAAATACACTATTTGCACCTGTCTTAGTTTGACTACCGATAATAGTGGGATGTTTGTTGACGCCATCATAATTAGCTGTAATTGTTCCTGCCCCTATATTTACTTGCTCTCCTAAACTAGCATCTCCAATATAAGATAAATGAGCGATATTACTATTTTTTTCTACTTGAGACTTTTTAATTTCAACAAAGTTACCAATACGACAAGATTCATGAATCTTAACCTCCTTACGTATATGAGCATAGGGACCAATCTGACAGTAAGATGATATTTCAGAATGACTAACAACAGAATATGATATGTTTACATGTTCACCAATTTTGCTATCTTCAATAAAAGTTCCTGGTCCAATATGACTTTTTGAGCCAATATAAGTCTTGCCTCTTAAATGAGTTTGAGGTTCAATGACTGTATCTGGCGACAAACTTACTGTGTCGTCGATACTAATACTTTGGGGATTAATCATGGTAACCCCTTCATTCATCCAATATTTCTTTATTCGATCTTGTAAGATATTATTTGCATCAGATAATTGTTGACGATTATTAATACCATTAATTTCAAAATAATCTTCTACATCAACCGCCATAAAAGGTTCAAGATGTTGTGCTACATCAGTTAAGTAATACTCTTTTTGTTGATTATTGGCAGAAAGATGAGGTAATATTTGAGCAAGTTTAGCCCAATTAAAACAGTAAATTCCTCCATTTACTCTGCAATTTTGTTGTTGAGCTGAATTACAGTCACGATCCTCAATAATTTGAGTAACCAGATTATTTCCGTCACAAAAAACTCTACCGTAACCTTTAGGATTAGGTAAATTAGCTGTCAAAACCGTTGCTGCATTATTGTTGTTTTTATGAATACTTAAGAGATTTTGTAGAGTTTTAGGACGTAAAAGTGGAACATCTCCATTTAAAACTAACAAATCTTCTTTAAAATCCTGTAAATATGGCAAAAGTTGTTGTACAGCATGTCCTGTACCTAGCTGTTCTTTTTGCTCAACAAACTTTAAAGACAAATTTTGGGCTAAAGATTGTTTAACTTTGTCTCCCTCAAATCCAATAACTATAAATTGTCTAGATGGAGCAATTAAAGAACAATTATTTAATACCCTTTGTACTAAAGATTGTCCACCCAGAGTATGTAGGACTTTTGGTAAGTTAGACTTCATACGTGTACCACGTCCCGCTGCAAGAATTGCTACTGCTGTCATTTTTTATCTATCTAAACTTTCGAGAGGAGTATATCGTATCTTGACTTTTTTGGATAGTGGAACATATAAATTATCTACTTTTAGTGAAAACTAAAAAATTAAGACTTTCTAAAGATATATCTTTTCAAAAGTCTTAAGCCATTAGATAACTTAGATAATTTGTCCTGGATTTAACCATCTTAAAATCTCATTTTTAAGGTTGTATAAATCATTAGATAACTTGTTCTGAAACCACTGTTTCATAATATCCATAGGCGTGAATATATTTCCAGTTTTGAAATTTACCTCTTGTCCTAATGGTGTTAAATGATTGCCGGGTAATGTTTGCAAGGCTACTAAATTAGGATATTTTCTATGTAGTATTTTCATTAGAGATATTGTTTCATCAATATTATCTTGAGTCAGTTTTATTAATAAATTATGTCGAATAATATAGCTTTTTTGAATAATATCTTGAGTTTTATTAGGGGATGGAGTAAATTCTAAATCAAAAACATTATGGAAATTAAGCTGTTCAAAAAAGGGAATAGCCTGTCTAATAGGATAATTATTGAAAGAAATAAATATGTTGCCCGCTCTTTCTATTGGAGACAAACTACCAATTAATAAATGAAGTTTACATCCCATACTATGACCAAGTCCATACACAGGAAGGTTTATTATCCCTCTATAGATATCACTATTAACAGATTCTAGTATACTTTCAAAACGATTTAACAAATCATGAGAAATAGCTAAATGATCTAACGTAATAATGAAAGGCGTAGCAATAACAACATATCCTTTTTTAGCTAGCGCCTCAAGTAACCAGCGATAAGTAAAATTAGGAGCGCTACCTATAAATGCTCCACCAATAAAGTGTATGACAGCAATTGGAGATTTTGGAATTAAAACGAAACTTCCTAATATTTCTTGCCATTCCATAATAAACTCTGTAATACCTATTCTTGTAGTATACTAAAAATTTTAAGTTATATATTAATAATAAGTATCTATTATAACTACTAGATTATATATCTAAGAATAATTAAAGAAATTAATATACTAAGAAATACAATATCACTTTAAAAAATTTTAGGTTATTTATAACTCTTTACTTTATTTAACTCTATTATTAATGTAGTATGTCTTATTTGTAACTCTAATATTTTTGATTTGTATACTAAATCAGTTTAACTTTCTATATTTAATTTGTACAATTGTATATTTTAGACAAGTCTTATATAGAAAAGACAGGTTAGTATAATGAATAAATATATAAAAATCATAATTTAACTAAACTTATATGACTAAATTCGTATTTGTTACTGGTGGTGTTGTATCTAGTATCGGAAAAGGAATTATTGCAGCCAGTTTAGGTTGCTTACTTAAATCTAGACGTTATTCAGTTTCTATCCTAAAACTTGATCCATATATTAACGTTGATCCAGGAACCATGAGTCCCTATCAGCATGGAGAAGTATTTGTTACTGATGATGGAGCTGAAACTGATCTTGACTTGGGGCATTATGAGAGATTTACAGATACTCCTATGTCTCGTCTTAATAGTGTTACAACAGGTTCAATTTATCAAGCAGTCTTAAATAAAGAAAGACGAGGAGATTATATGGGAGGAACTGTACAAGTTATTCCTCATATAACTAATGAAATTAAAGATCGCATTCATCGCGTTGCAAAAAATACCAATCCTGATATCGTAATTATTGAAATTGGAGGAACGGTCGGTGATATTGAATCTTTACCTTTTCTAGAAGCAATTAGGCAATTTAGAAAAGATGTTGGTAAAAATAATGTTATCTACATGCATGTCACTTTAATTCCTTGGATACCTGCTGCTAGAGAAATGAAAACTAAACCAACTCAACATTCTGTAAAAGAATTGCGTTCTATTGGTATTCAGCCTGATATTTTAGTTTGTCGTTGTGATCGTCCTTTAAAAGAAGGAATGAAAGAAAAACTGTCTGAATTTTGCGATGTACCTGTTGAGTCAGTAATTACTGCCCAAGATGCATATAGTATTTATGAAGTTCCTTTGATAGTTGAAAAAGAAGGATTAGCAAAACAAGCTTTGGAATTATTGCACTTAGAATCATCTAAACCAGATTTAACACAATGGGAAACATTAGTTCAAAAAATGCGGTCACCCAAGCAGCATTTTGAAATTGCTTTAGTGGGTAAATATGTTCAATTAAGTGATGCCTATCTGTCCGTCGTAGAATCGCTCGTACATGCAGGAATAGCTATGAACAGCGAAATAAAATTGAGATGGGTCGATGCAGAAGATATCGAGAATAACAATGCAGAGAAGTACTTGAATAATGTAAGCGGTATTATTGTTCCGGGAGGATTTGGATTCCGAGGGGTAGATGGTAAAGTTAGATCTATTGAATATGCCAGAAAACATCGTATTCCTTTTCTAGGACTATGTTTAGGAATGCAATGTGCTGTAATTGAGTGGGGTAGAAATGTAGCCTGCCTAGACAATGTTGATAGCGCTGAATTTAATCCAGAAACAGCTAATCCAGTAATAAATATTTTACCGGAACAACAAGATGTTATGGATTTAGGAGGAACTATGCGTCTTGGCCTTTATCCATGCCGCATTGAAAATGATACATTAGCTGCTTCTTTGTATCAACAAGAAGTGATTTACGAACGCCATAGACATCGTTACGAATTTAATAATGCCTATAGAAGCCTCTTAAATAAAACTGGTTATAAAATAAGTGGAACTTCACCTGATGGGCGTTTGGTAGAAATTATTGAATTATCAGAACATCCATTTTTTATTGCGACTCAGTTTCATCCAGAGTTCCTTTCTCGTCCTAATTGTGCTCACCCGTTATTTTTAGGATTTATAGATGCTGCACTTAAGTATAGTGAATCAAGATAAAGAATCCTAACTAAATCTAATTTCTCTAAAATTCTTCAGACCTAATTATTTGAAGAATAAAACCACATAAATTTATTCTGCGCATAATATTAGTTGAAAATAACTTGCCAAATAACCCAACCGTCTACGAATAGTAAAAGTAACGTACAAAAAAGTAAGATAATATACATCCATGGTTGAGAGAGCGGACGAATTTCGCTCGTATCAATACCTGTTTTCCTAGTAATAAATTCTATTAAATATTTGAAGTTTTCCACTCTTGTGGGTAACAAATAAGCTTTATCCAAACTGTTACTAGTTAAATAATAAACCGAACCACCTTGGCCAGTTGTACGCAATTTTAGATCTTTTACTTGTGACCAGGACAAAGACCAATTTTTATGAAAAAAGAAAGAAAACCAACTTGGATAGGAAATTTTAATTTGATTTTCGTCAACTACAACCCTTTCGCTTAAAGTACCAACTAATATCAATCCTCCTATAGCAATTCCGATCCATAAAGCTGTAACTGAAATAGAAGAATCAGTTATTTCTGCGAGAAATGGTAGAGGAATGGTTAAAGAAATATATAAACTAATTAATGTAAATTGTATTAAAGGGGAAATACGAAAGATAGAAATTTCTTTTTCCATAATGTTTTTTTCACTTTTTGTAAGTATCTAAATTGCTTTTATGATTTAAGTCTTACTATTGTCAATAATAACTTAATACGAACTTTATTTTTTATTTTCTTATCAAATTCTTTATTGCTTCGAATTAAGAAAACTATCTAGAGACATAATTATTTTAGGTGGCCAAAAACGTTTGCTTTGAATCCATTCTAAATCTTTATATCGATCATCTATACCGACAACAGATACCCAGTGACTTTTAGCTTCTCCCTCTTGTCCTATACTCCATAGAAGAGCTACCAAAGCAGCTCTTGCATCTGGAGACATAGGATATTTTTTTACTAAATATTTAATTTCTTTAATAGCTTCTAAGTTGTTACCAAATTGATAATAAATTAGTGGAATGTTGACTCTAGCAAATATAAGATTAGGACATATTTGAATTGCTCTCTTATAGTTTTCTAGGGCTTCATTCCATTTCTGTTGAATACTCTTTATGTTTCCTTTGTCATATTCCATCATTGCTTGTTGATATTTACTTTGAACTTCTGTAGGAAGATTTAGATCTCTATTTTTTTTTATCTTTAATAAGATTATGTTTGTTTGAAATATTAGAAAGCGCTAAATCTGTAGGAGGATGAAAGGTAGATATAGGTGCTAATAAATTAGTAACTATATCTTTGTAAGTTTCTTCATTAAAATGATATGAAGTAGTATTGAAAGAAGTTTTAGGTATATTGTCACCAGCTAATGTATTGGTTATGCTTTGTGTTGAAATCAATAGAGCTAATATTAAAGTTATAAGTTTATAAATCATTTTTTCCTATTACTTGATGATGGTATTACTAAAATTGTTTGTTGCTTCTATCATGAACTTATAAATAGATGACTATGTTGCGTTTACTAATTTACTCTACATCTATATGTTAATAATTTATTCTAGTTTAAGAATATTTATCCGTAATAACAATGAACAAATATTTTTCAAAATATCTTATATTTTTGTTAATCAAATTTAAAAAATAGGGATTTGTAAACTAACTAGTCAATATTTTGATTGTATTTTAAAAGCTTTTAAAATTTAGTGTTTGTTATCAGTAAATACATTAGAATCTGGTCTTAAATTTTGGTTCACATGTAGCATGTTTTAAGATTTAATCCAGTTTGAGAAATTTTTAGAAAATTGATTTAAAGAAAGTAAAAAGACGCCGTTTTTCTTGGCTAAACTATGTGTTCTAGTCGTGTTATAACCCCAATTTGCCAAAAAAAGTTTAACTCCTCTCAATTCTTCTTGTTTGTAAATACTCATCAAAGTTTTTAATAAATCTTCAACAAACCATAAGTTCTGAGGTTTTTCTTCGTGATGTATGAGAATTTGACTTAGGGTCTTATATTTAGGTTGTTTAATTTCTTTTCCTATGATTTTATTTTCTGGAAACTGTATCCCTTTACTTTTTAATAGTTGTTTTACAAATCTTCCCTCTTTGGTTGTGACAATGTACAAGTGTATTGTTGAATTTAATAGTTTTGGCAATTCTCTGATAACTTCTGGATAAAAACTATGCAAATTTAGCCAATGATCTAAATCAAAATTAATAGAAGAGTCTCTAGTTTTATCTAAAATCAATATTAATTCTTCTTTTTTAAGATTGTCTTTACTAAGAATTTCTGTACAGATTAAACCCCATTTAGATTCAATATCCATAGCTTTATACCCGAGAATTACAGCTCTTAGGAGGACAGGCATTTCCCAACCAGTCTCAATTACGGGGCGGAATTGAGAGAATAATCCAAATAAACGATCACAATCATAGTTTATATTTTGCGACCATATTACTCTATAAGCTTTTTTCGCAGTTTCGAAATATTCTCGTATTCCATCACAAATTACTCCATCAAAATCTAAGGCTAAAATTTTTGGCTTACAAATACTTCCCATAAAGCGATGTAAATTTATAGTTTAATTAATGTTGACTTAGAAATATTTTTTTGATTTCATATATTCATATACTCTAATGATGAAATACTAATTATATGAAAACATTATATTTATAAAGTTTTATTCATGATCTGGCTTTGAATACTTGAAAAGTAATACTGCAGAACAAACTTGCTAATTGTTAATCTTAAGAAAAGAAATATCAATATTACAGAGATAAAAAAGTTAATTCTCAGAAGAATCATAACTCAAATTAATTAATAACTATAAAAAATTCTTAATGAATTTTAAAAAAGATTTTCAACATTTATAAATTAGTTTTTTAGAAGTAATCTCTTGAATATAGTTTTTAGCAGAAAATATAAATTTTTTATAATTAATTACTATCTCGAAACTAATCTTGTAAACTTTGTTTTTCCTACCTGTAAAACTTTATTATCAAGCTGCTCAGGATTATCGAAAACAAGATTAACATCAAGAATTTTTTCTCCTTCTAATCTTACACTTCCTCCTTGTATTTGTCTTCGGCCTTCTCCACTGCTTACACATAATTTACTAGCACTTAAAATATAAAATAATTTAGCAGGAAAAACTACGTTGGATAAATTAAACTCAGTAATAGTATCTGTTAGTAAACTATTTCTATTTTTTACAAGATTTTCTGCAGTTTTTTTTGCAGATAATGCTTTTTCTTCACCATGGTAATGAGATGTGATTTCTGTAGCTAGTAATTTTTGAAGTTCTCTTGAATCTTTTGGTAATTCATTAAGATCTAAATTAGTTAATAATTCAAAATAGTTCTGTACTAAGGTATCAGGAATTTTTTCTATTTTGGAATACATTGATAATGCATCTTCTTTTAATCCAATATAGTTTCCAAGAGATTTGGACATTTTTTGAGTACCATCTGTCCCAGTCAGAATGGGAAGTAATAAACCAAACTGAGGTTTTTGTCCAAAATGTCTCTGCAAGTCTCTACCTACAGCAATGTTAAACTTCTGATCTGTCCCACCTAATTCAACATCAGCATTTACAACAACTGAATCATATCCTTGCATAAGAGGGTAGAGAAATTCGTGAAGAAAGATTGGATTTTCTTTTTTATATCGTTCAGAAAATCCTTCTTTTGCTAGCATCTGACTTACGGTCATTGTAGACAATAATTCTTGAACTTTATGAAAGTCTAATTTGTTGAACCATTCAGAGTTATATCTTATTTCCAATCTCCCTGGGGTACTAAAATCTAAAACTGAAGATAGCTGTTCTAGGTAACTTTCCACATTTTTTTCAACTTGTTTTGAGTTGAGTTGTTTACGTACTTCTGATTTACCAGTTGGATCTCCTATCTGCGCTGTAAAATCTCCAATAATAACTACTGCTGTATGGCCAGCATCTTGAAAAGCACGTAGTTTTCGAAAAGGAATACTATGCCCTAGGTGAATGTCACTACCAGTCGGATCTATCCCTAACTTGACTCTTAAGGGACGATCTGAATTTTTTAATAAATTTACTAAATTTTCTTCAGAATTATTTGAATTATTTTGATTAGGAAATATTTCAGCAGTCCCTCTATGTAGCCAATGAAAATGATCCATAGTATTTTTTGAAAACATTAGAAAATAAAAATCAATATATTTTGATAATAGAGTGCTGTTTTTATGAATATTAGATTTAAATTTTATCAGAGATAAAATTTAAATCTAATATTCATAATTTCCATACACACTACTTAAATACTTAATTAGCAAATCAATTATACTTTACATCCATTAAGTAAATTATTTTTCTTTATTAATTTTTTCTATCAAAAGATCTTTTGATAGAAAATAAAATTATTTTACAGATATTTCTATTCATGGTAAAGTTCGGTATAAATAACTTTACTAACTCTTTCTAATAAGTTAGAATGCTGCCATTAAAAGTTAGATTCTTCAAAAGGTGAAGTATGAGAACACTTAATCGAGACAAAACGAATGAACTTCTTAACACCATCATGGAATATGAATTAGCTGGTGTTGTACGCTATACACATTACTCTTTGATGGTTACAGGTCCTCATCGCATCCCAATTGTTCAATTTTTTCAACAACAAGCAACTGAATCTTTATTACATGCTCAACAAGTTGGAGAAATTTTAACAGGTTTAGAGGGACATCCAAGCTTAAAAATTGCTCAGATGGAAGAAAGTAATGAGCATACTTTGCACAATATTTTAGTGGAAAGTCTAAACCATGAGAAGAAAGCATTAGATCTTTATAAAGATTTATTAGAAGTAGTTGAAGGTGCCTCAGTTTATATTGAAGAATTTACAAGAGGCATGATTGGGCAAGAAGAAGTACATAATATAGAGTTGAAAAAAATGTTGAGAGACTATGTTTCGTAAGATAGAGAAATCAACAAATTTATTTTATTTTTCTATTTGAAAAATAAAGAGCAAATAAATATAATGCTTATTCATTCATTGGGAGACTATTTTTTATGGTCTCCCAATGAATTAGCTATTAAGCGTACTCTAAAGTATGCGAAGTATTAAATTAAAGCTATATGTCGTTTTAATTGAAACCTAGCTAAAAGTATAATTTAACAAACTCGACAATAAATCTCAGTTAAAGCTTTCTACTATATAAAACTAAGAAGAATAGAATTTTTTTTCATAAACTGCAAGATACATTAAATATCGCTTTTTTTAATCTTTTGCAAACTGACTAATGAAATTCTTAATTTCTGGATCATTTAAAAACACTTTCGTGTCTCTAAGAAGCCTTTCTCCCCAAAGATTTTCTTGTAAATATTTTAAGTCACTATAATTGTTATCTAGCTTAAGAGCATTTTCCCCCAACTGTATGCCTTGTTTTTTATTTCCTTCAGAATATAGAGCAACGCCTAAAGCAAATTTTGGTTCTGCTTGTTCAGAATTTATTTTTAATGCTTCTCTCCATTGTTTAATTGCTTCTTTTTTATTTTCTTGCTCATACTGAATTAAGCCAACATTGTTAATGGCTGGCCAAAAATCTTTTTGTATATAAATTGCTTGTTGATAAGCAGCTATAGATTTTTTTATTTGTTTTAGTTTAAAGTAAGTATTACCTAAATCAAACTGAGCAGAAGATGTATTAGGTTGTATTTTTAATCCTTCTTCTAATTGAGTAGCTGCAAGTCGATATTTTCCTTGTTGAAAATATGCATTACCTAGAGTAAATTTAATTGTTGTCTCTTTAGGTTCAAGATCTAAAGATTTTTTCAGAGCATCAATACCTAGATCCAAGTCTTGCTTCATTACATATAATGCTCCTAAAATAAACCAAGGTTGATATTTTTGTGGAGCCAATTGAACAGCTAATTTTGCACGTGACAAAGCATGATCATGCTGCTGAAAACGTACTAACTGAGAAGCTTCTTCAGCCATTTTTAAGCCTTGCGCTTCGAGTTGCTCCATACTTAGCTGTGGAGTATAAGGTAATAATACTTGTCCATTAGTAGGAATGCTAAATTGTGATATTCCTAAGGTAAGAAAAAATGAAAGTAATAGATTTTTGTTAGACACAATAAAGTTTCTAAATTTATTGATAATAATTCATGTATCTAGTGTAAATCAAAAAGACTATACATTAAATTAATGTGTATAAATAAAATAGTTATTTATAGCTAGTTTAATTTTGATTGAGTTAAAGTACATAAAATATTTTGACCAAATATATATCTTTTGTAACTTTAATTTTATCTGCATAGATATACAATAGGCTTTTATTTATTATAAATTTCATACTTTTAATCTACTAAATTTTTCTTTATATGAAATTTATAAAGTAAATCTCTAATCCAAAAGAAATATAATACTTTTTTAAAATAATTAAATGAAAACCAATGTTCAAAAAATTAAATCCTATCTTAAAAAACCATCTTATCCTATATATGCTTTTAGCAAAGTTTCTTCTACCAATACAGTAGCTTGGGATTTAATAAAAAAAAAAGAGTGGGGATTTCTAGTCATTATTGCTTCTGAACAAACAAAAGGGAGAGGACAATGGGGGAGAGAATGGTATTCTTCTGTAGGCGGACTTTACCTGTCTATAGGCTTTGAATTAGATATTGCCGCAAAAAATGCTTCTCATATCACATTGTTTAGCGCTTGGAGCATAGCTAATAAATTAAGAAGTTATCAACTTCCTGTTAAATTAAAATGGCCTAATGATCTAGTCGTCAACAATCAAAAGTTAGGAGGTATAAAAAGTGAAATCAAAATTCAAAATGACATGGTTACTCAAGTAATTATTGGAATAGGTATTAATTGGTCTAATACCGTACCAGATAATGGAATTAATATTAAATCATGCCAACATCAAATACATTCAATAGAGCAGCTTGCAGCAATTATTATTGAAGCAATAATTGCTGGTTACCAATATTATCTAGTTTCAGGAATGGAAATATTACTAAAAAATTATATGGAGATATTAAATGGTGTTGGATGTAAAGTTATAATTAATGACTTTGAAGGAACTATTAGTGGAGTTAACTGTGAAGGAAAATTAGAAGTTTTTCAACAAGTTCCAAAAATCATGACAAAAATAAACTCATAGTCTAAAGATATTTCTTTAGACTATGGTTTTAAACTTTAGTAATTTATAAGTAGATAATTTTTCGTAAAAAGATAAGAATATGGAAAATATATATATTCCTCATTTGCTCCAACTTCCTCAAAAAACTCAAACCATTACATTAGATGATTTTATTGTTGAACTAGTCACTTTAACCCCTTTACGTGGGACAGTCATTATTAGACATGGAGGGACATTTTTAGAAATTATCATTAAAGGAGAGGCTATAGTAAATTTAATCTGTGACCGTTGTCTCCAACAATATAACTATCGCATTACTCTCGATGTATCTGAAAATATATTATTGGGAAAAAATTTAAGTGCTAATCAAAAATTTACTAAAGAAAAAAAAATAATTTCAGAAGATTTTTCTGAAACTTTATCTTCAGAAGGATATTTTGACCTTAAAGTTTGGATTTATGAACAACTCTCATTGTCTATGCCCTTGAGAAAACTATGTAGTAATAATTGTCAAATACCGGAAATTATTGATAAAGAAGATTCAGCATTAATTAACGATTGTTGGAAAAATTTGTCAAGTTTTAAAGAAAAGTTATCAGAATAAATAATTTTAAACAATAAAATCTAGAAACTTTTTATTTGAGAATATATACATATATTATTAGATTAATACTTGTTAATAATTTATCTAAAATTAAAGTTGTTTTTAGAGGTTTATTTGAGCATAGTTTACGGTTTAATAGAAAGTGTAAGCAAAATGATATAAACCATATCTTTAGAGGAGTTAATAGAAAATAGTGTTTGTCCTCAGCGGTTACGAATATTTACTCGGCTTTCTTATAGCCTGTAATCTAATTCCTGTTTTAGCTTTAACTGCATCGAAGATTTTGCGTCCCAGTAATGGTGGCCCTGAAACGCTAACTACTTATGAATCTGGGATGGAGCCTATTGGAGGCGCTTGGATACAATTCAATATTCGCTATTATATGTTTGCCTTAGTGTTTGTTGTATTTGATGTGGAAACAGTTTTTTTATATCCTTGGGCAGTAGCTTTCAATAGTTTAGGCCTATTAGCTTTTGTTGAAGCCCTTATATTTATAGCTATTCTTGTTATTGCATTAGTTTATGCTTGGAGAAAAGGTGCACTAGAATGGTCTTAAGGCCTTAAAATATCTTCCAACGATTATTGTACATTGACCATAACTGAATTCTTATGAATCAAAATTTAACACCAGATCTATCAACTATAGAACAGTCGCAAAAAGAAAAAGTTCTTAATCCTATATCTCCTGGTAATATTACCCAGGATTTATCAGAAAATATAATTTTGACTACCGTTGATGACTTGCACAACTGGGCTCGTTTATCTAGCCTATGGCCATTGTTATACGGCACAGCTTGTTGCTTCATTGAATTTGCTGCTTTAATTGGTTCACGTTTTGATTTTGATCGCTTTGGTTTAGTTCCTCGATGCAGTCCAAGGCAAGCAGATTTGCTTCTAGTTGCAGGAACTGTAACTATGAAAATGGCTCCTGCTTTAGTGCGTCTTTACGAGGAAATGCCTTCTCCTAAATATGTAATTGCAATGGGTGCCTGCACAATTACCGGAGGAATGTTTAGCCGTGATTCTACAACTACTGTACGTGGAGTAGATAAATTAATTCCTGTAGATGTATATATTCCTGGTTGTCCTCCCCGACCTGAAGCGATTTTTGATGCTGTTATTAAATTGCGGAAGAAAGTCTCTAATGAAACAATTCAAGAAAGAGCGACTATTATGGAGCAAACTCATCGTTATTACAGTGCTCCACATAACATGAAAGTAGTTTCCCCAATATTAACCGGTAAATACTTAGCTACTGAAACTAGACATACTCCTCCTAAAGAGTTAAGCGAAATATTCGGAGCTGAAAAATTACCTACTTTAGCTATTGAAAAGCAACTGGAGGACGTGTAAAGTGACTGAAGAAGAAAAAAAAAACAACAGGAAAAGTCTCTAAAGACGAACAAGAATCAACAGCTTTGCAACCAGGACCAATTTCTAATTGGTTAACGAAAAATGGTTTCGAACATAATATTTTAGGAGTGGATCATTTAGGAATAGAAATAATTGGCATATCTCCAAAGTTTTTAATTCCTTTGTCAACTGCCTTATATGCCTACGGATTCAATTATTTGCAGTGCCAAGGAGCCTATGATTTAGGTCCCGGTAAAGAACTAGTTAGTTTTTATCACTTAGTTAAAGTTGCAGACAATATCGATAGTCCTCAAGAGATGCGTCTCAAAGTATTTTTAACAAGGGATAATCCTCATGTACCTTCAGTATATTGGATTTGGAAAGCTGCTGATTGGCAAGAAAGGGAAAACTACGATATGTATGGAATTGTGTATGATAACCATCCTGATTTGAAAAGAATTTTAATGCCAGAAGATTGGGTTGGCTGGCCTTTACGCAAAGATTACATTTCTCCAAATTTTTATGAATTACAAGATGCTTATTAAATTAGGTAATCAATCATATGTAAAGCAAAAATTCCTTGAAAAATATTTTTCAAGAAATTTTTGCTTTACGCTAATAGTTTAAAGTATAAATATTTAGAGCTTTATACTACATAAACTAAAAAATAATATGGCATTATACTTTTTCATTTTCTTGCATGATTTTAAACCATACCAATAAACTCTCAAGTTGTTTCTGCGGGCTTAAACTTCCTAGCCCTCTAATTATAATTTTTTTAGAGTTATAAACAAAACGCGTTTGTAAATGTTCTGGTAATTTATTTTGTAAAATGATCCAAGCAGGTTCTTCCATTGGAGTTTTTAAGACCACAGAGTTTTTTCCTTCTATCTTAATATGAGAAAAACCTAACGATTTAGATAACTGCTTTAATTCAATTGTTTTTAATAATTGTTTTACAGGGTCTGGTATCGACCCATAACGTTCACTCCATTCCGCAACAATAAGATCTAATTCTTTTTTAGAACTGGCAACTGCAACTGTGCGATAAGCAATTATTTTTTGTTCAATATCAGCAATATAATCATTTGGAATGAAAGCAGTTAATTTTAAATCTATTTGGGTATCTTCTACTTCAGGTATTTTTTCTCCTTGAACTTCTTTGATAGCTTCTTGTAACATGTCCATATATAGTTCAAAACCTATAGCTTCCATTTGTCCAGATTGCTCTGCTCCAAGTAAATTACCTGCACCTCTAATTTCCAGATCACGAGTTGCCAAATGATAACCTGAACCAAGTTCACTGAATTCTTGTAATGCATTTAGTCTTTTGAGTGCATTATCAGTTAATTCGGACCTACTTGGATAAAATAACCAGGCATGGGCCTGGATACCAGATCTACCAACTCTTCCTCTTAGTTGATACAGTTGTGACAAACCAAACTTCTGTGCATCTTCAATAATAATTGTATTAACTTTAGGGATATCTAATCCAGATTCAATAATTGTTGTACAGACTAAAATGTCAGCATCTCCATTGTTAAAATTTAGCATAGTTAGCTCTAAATTATTAACATCCATTTGTCCATGCGCGACCAAAATTTTAGCATCTGGAATCATTCTTTTTAGTTGTAGAACTAATTCATCAATATGTTCTATTCTAGGAACAACATAAAATACTTGACCACCACGATCAAGTTCTGCTCGAACAGCTGCTTTTACTAAATTTGGATCGTAACTAGATAAATGAGTCTTAATAGAACGACGAGATGGTGGAGGTGTAGAAATTAGACTCATTTCTCTTATTCCTGATAAAGACATATGAAGAGTTCTAGGGATAGGAGTTGCAGTCAAAGTTAAAACATCTACATTTGCTTTTATTGTCCTAATTTTTTCTTTATGATTAACTCCAAAACGTTGTTCTTCATCAATTACTAATAATCCTAAATCTTTAAATTTTATATTTTTTCCTAAAAGTTGTTGTGTTCCAACTACGATATCCAATTCTCCAGTAGTCAAACGTTCAATAATATCTTTTTTTTCTGAAGTTGTACGAAATCTGTTTAATAAACCAATACTAATAGGATAAGGAGCAAATCTTGTTCGAAGAGTATTGTAGTGTTGTTGAGTCAAAATTGTAGTAGGTGCTAAAAACACTACTTGTTTATGACCGCTAGTAACAACTTTAAAAATCGCTCTAATAGCTACTTCTGTCTTACCAAAACCAACATCTCCGCAAATAAGACGGTCCATTGGTCTGTTGCTTTCCAAATCTATCTTAACTTCTCTAATAGCTTGTACTTGATCTGGTGTTGCTTGATAGGGAAAAGAGTCTTCAAGCTCTTGTTGCCAAAGAGAATCTGCTGGATAAGAATATCCTTTCTTTTGTGCTCTTTCTGCATATAAATGAAGTAAATTAAATGCTAATTTTTTAATATTTTTACGTATTTTTTGTTTTAATTTACCCCAATCTTTTCCCGTCATTTTATGTAATTTAGGAGGTGTAGAATCTGTACAGGAATAACGCAATAAATTATCAAGAGAATCAGCAGGAACTCTTAATACTCCATCAGAGTATTGAACAACTAAGTATTCACGATTTGACAAGTTTTCTAGCCTTAAAAATTTACCAATACCATGGCTCTTATGAACTACATGATCGCCGGAGTTAAGTTTTTGTAAGTTGACTTTTTTAGCATTTGAACGACGACGTTTTTTAAAAAATTCTGAGGATCCTAAGGTACTTTGCCCAAAAAATTCTTTGTCAGTGATCACTGCGATACGAAATATAGGTAAAATAAAACCTTCTAAACCTACCAATCCAGAATGTTTTAAAGCAACTGCCATACCTTGAGCATGAGATTTTTTGATTGCAGGATAGTCTCTAATATTAGGAATAAATTGAGCAGAATAATCATGTTCTTGTAATAAGGTAACAGTACGTGAAGGTTGAGCTGAAATTAACCATATTGAATACTTACTTATATTGATCTCATTAAAAATTTCTCTTTTTCCTCTCAAGATTTCAGCCAATTTAGAAAATTGATGAGGATTGACAGGGATAGAACGAGATAATATATCTATAGAATCTGTTTCATTAACGTCCGAAAGTTCAGACAAATATAGTTTAGGCATTTCTTCGATTGAAGAAAAAGATTCTTCAAAGGAACGATGAACTTTTGGTTCCTTATTTTGTGTTTCATGCCAGCTTTTCTCAACATATTCTAGCCATTTATGATTATGGGATTTACATTGATCAATTTCATCAAAAGCGCAAAGAGTATCAGAAGGTAAATAATCAAACAAAGAGGAAGATTTGGATAAAGGTAGTTGATCTTTAGGAGAAGAATTTTTTAAAGTTTTTGGTTTTTCCTCCACAACATATTGCTCTGAACTGAAAGGGTTTTTTTGAATGATATCTTTTGCAATAATATTGAAGTTGATAGGAGTTAGTAGAGCTTCTTCTATTTCATTTAAAGAACGTTGGGTCGATATGTCAAACTCTCGAATTTTTTCTAATTCGTCTCCAAGCCACTCTAATCGTATAGGAATTTCGGATGAGACTGGAAAAATATCTAGAATATCTCCTCTCCTACTCCATTCTCCTTCTTTTTCAACTAAATTAACTTTTTTATACCCTAGTTCACTTAATGTTTGAGCAAAATCTTTAGAATAAACTGTTACTCCTACTTTAAAATTTAAACAATAATCATAAAAAATTGATGGAGAAGGTAAATGTGGTTGTAGAGATCTTTCAGTAGTAACAATTACAAAATTTGTATCTTTTGATTGTTTTGCTCTGAAAAGATTAGAAAGGACTTGCATCTGTGTCCAAATTATTTCATTTTCGATATTTAACTCTTCATATGGAGAAGTATCTGGAACAAAATAGAAGTTAATATCTTTCCAACCCATAATTTCTAGTTGTTTTGTCCATCTTCCTGCTTCTTCTGAAGTGGCGCATATAACTAGTAAATTTTGATAATTAGTTTGTGAAATAACTGATGAAATCAATCCTTTTGATAAGCGGTTAATTCCTTGTAGCCTTAACTCATTTTTTACTTTAAGTTGTTGCGATAAGTTTTTAATGAGAGAAGAACTTTGTAAAGTGTGAATAAGAGAAGAAAAAACCATAATCTACGAATAAAACCTTTAATTCTTAAATAAGTGTAAATAGTATCTGTACAGATCCTTTAAAAGAGCCATAATATTATTATTTGACATGAAAGAACAAGTAATAAAATATTTATATAGCTTTATTTTTTGTTAGTTATCATTTAAAAATTTTACTTTTTGAAAATTAAGTTAAAAGATAGTATAGTGAATGTGAAATAACTTAATTCTTCAAAGATAAAAAATGACTTTCAAAGATAAAAAATTAATATTTTTTCTCGGATTAGGAATTTTATTGTTGGGAATCGAGGAAAGTCTATATCATAATATTATCACTTTAAGCATATGGGTTCTACCTGTTATTCTTCTTACGGGGATCGGTTCTCTCGGAAAGAGATTTAAGAAGCAGAAATCAAAAAAGTATTTTGTTACATCTCCACTAACTCTAAAAGACTTAAATCGAGTTATTGCTGATACCAAAGAAACTATAAGTTGTATTATGGAAGAAGATCCTGATCAGAATATATCTGATTTAAAAATGCAGCTTCAAAATCTAGAACAAAAAAAATTTTCATCGTCTTTTTCTGTTGGAATAGTTGGAAAAAAAAATACAGGAAAAACTAGTTTAAAAAATTTATTAAATCAAGAGAAATACCTCAATGTATTAGAGAAGGATATATTCACTAATATCGATTTTGATGTAGATATCATAATTGTCTTAGTTAGTGAAGATTTAACATATTCAGAATGGGAAAAAATTCAATTATTGCATCAGAGATACTATCCTTGTTTAATAGCTTTCAATAAACAAGATCAGTATGAAAAAGAAGATAAAAAAGTCATTATAGAAAAAATACGGCAGCAAGTTAAACCTATTATTGATCCAAATAATGTAACTAGTATTAACTCCACTTCAATCAAAATAAAAAATCTTCAATATAACTCTGATGGTTCAAGTGAGAAGTGGATAGAGAAACAACCACCAAATATTATATCTTTAGTAAGTAGGCTTAAAATTTTTGAAACTGATAATAAACAACAGTTACTTCTAGCTAGAAATTGGCGTAAAGCAATAGAAATTAAACAACAAACAAAAACTATATCTAATGTCGTTAAATATAATAAAGCGATGCCAATAATTAAAAAGTATGAGCTTATAGCTGCTACAGTAATTTCTATAAATCCTATCTCTTCTGTAGATTTTTTAGCAACTGCAGCTATAAATACCCAAATGATTATTGATTTAAGTAATATTTATAAACAAGGATTTACCTTTTCTCAGGGGAAAATAGCTGCTATTGCTATTGGAAAAATAATCGTACAGCTAGGTATTGCTGAGTTATCGATTCATACAATCTCTAATTTGTTAAAAAGCAATATGATTACCTATATTTTAGGCAGTTTGAGTCAAGGCGTTAGTGTAGCCTACTTGACTCATATAGTTGGACTGAGTTTGATAGAATACTTTCAAGAACAAAGTGATTCAGATATAAACTCTTCAGAGATAGATGTCACAAAATTTTCGCAAATCATTAATAAGATATTCACCAAAACACAACAAAGGGATCTACTTAACACTTTTGTAAAGCAAACATCTTCTAAAATTTCGGCTACCACATAAGCTGGATATAATTATTTAATTTTTAAGTAAATGATTATATTAATAGTATTAGTAGATATTGTTTGATGAAAGTAAGGCTTAGTAAAAACTACACATTTAGATCAGGGTATAAAGGAAATTTATTACATAAAGTTTTAACTCGATGGAAACAATTTTGCTTAACTGCTTCATCTTCTGGATTAAGTAATCTATCCGCAATAATATTACCTATTTCAATGAATTCTTCTGTCCCTAATCCTCTAGTAGTCATTGCAGGAGAACCTAAGCGAATTCCACTAGTAACAAAAGGCGATTCTGGATCAAAGGGAATTGTATTTTTATTTGCTGTAATATTAATTGTGCTAATTAAATTATCAGCTTCTTTACCACTCATTCTAATAGATCGGGTGTCTATTAGAATGAGGTGATTATCAGTACCATCAGAAACAAGCCTAAAATCTCTTTTTTTTAGTTGCTCTGCTAAACTTTTTGCATTATTGATAACCTTTCCTGAATATATCTTAAAATCTGAGTCTAAAGCTTCTTTGAAGGCAACAGCTTTAGCAGCAATAACATGTTCTAAGGGACCTCCTTGTGTGCCGGGGAATACTGCTTTATCAAATTTTTTCCCCAGATCTATATTATTAGTCATTATTAATCCACCTCTAGGCCCTCTCAAGGTTTTATGAGTAGTAGTTGTGACTACATCACAATAAGGCAAAGGGTTAGAATGATGTCCACTAGCTACTAAACCTGCAATATGAGAAATGTCAGCCATTAAATAGGCTCCAACTTTATCAGCAATTATGCGAAACTTCTCAAAATCAATAGTTCTAGGATAGGCAGAATAGCCACAAATTAATAATTTAGGTTTTTCACTTTGTGCCAGTTTTAAGATTGCATCATAGTTTAATTGTTCATTGTGCATTTCAACTCCATAGTGACAAGTTTGAAACCATTTTCCAGAGAAATTTACAGGAGAGCCATGAGTAAGATGTCCTCCATGACATAAATCCATACCCATAATTTTGTCACCAGGATTAAGAAGACTTAAAAAAACAGCAAAATTAGCTTGGGCTCCAGAATGAGGTTGTACATTTACATGAGAAGCCCCAAATATTTTTTTTGCACGATCAATTGCAATTTGTTCTACCTTATCAACCCATTCGCATCCACCATAGTATCTTTTGTAAGGTAACCCTTCTGCATATTTATTAGTTAATATAGATCCTTGTGCCTCCAGAACAGCAAGAGAAGTGAAGTTTTCACTAGCGATCAACTCTAAATGTTCACGTTGTCTCTGAAGCTCTCCTCGAATTATTGACATAACAATAGGATCCTTTTCATTTAAAGAATCTAAATTAGCATTATCTAAAATCATTGGGTCCTCGTTTACTTTGCATGAAATTTTTTAAGATAATCATATACATTTTTAAATATTACTTAGTTAAATAACTACGAAATATATTTAGAGAGTTATGGCTTTGTGTATGAAATTCTTTCTTTAATTATTTGTGGATGGCCTTGCTGGACCACTTTACCTTTTTCAAGTAGAAATGCTCCATCGCAATAGTCTAATTCTTCTAGTCTGTGCGTAACCCAAAGTGCTGTTATTTTACGGGTTTTAACTAAGTTTTTTACCCTTTTGACTAATTCTAGCTGAGCTTCATAATCAAGTAATGCGGTAGGCTCGTCTAATAGTAAGACTGAACATTGACGTGCGATTTCTCCAGCGATCGCAATTCTTTGTTTTTGACCTCCACTAAGAGCATAAATAGGCTTTTTTTCTAATTCTAATAGATTAACAGCCATTAATGCTTCACTAATACGAGATTTTGTTTCTGAAAGGGATAGATTCTCTGCAACTAAACCAAAAGCTATATCAGCACCAACTGTGGGCATGATTAATTGACGATCAGGATTTTGAAACACCAATCCTACCGGTGAACCCATTTTTATAGATCCACTTTTTGGCTCAAGTAAATTGGTTAAAAGTTTTAGCAATGTAGACTTACCACTACCATTAGCTCCCAACAACATCCAGAATTCTCCTTCAGGCACGGCCAAAGAACAAGATTCCAAAATAGAATTATTTTCACACCAATCAAAACTTACATTATCAACATTAATAGCAAATTTTGTCATATTTTCTTATGATTCATAGTGAACAGTCATACCTAAATAAATAGAGTTAATTTAAATTAAATTAACTCTATTTACTTATATTGTGTATCAAATTTTATTTATCCATAGTGTCTAAATTAAAAAGAAAAGGGACATTGCTATTATTTCCTTTTCCCATTACTAAAACTTTTGGCATTTGTGCACCTCCAGATTTCCAAGCTTCAATAGCTTCTTTCTGAAGAACTAAATCTCCACCTTGTGCTTTTAAAGTTTCTGCTAGTAGGCGCTGGGCTTCAGATCTACCTTTTGCACGATTGATATCGGCTTGTGCTTCTTGTTCTGCTTCTTGTGCAACATAAACAGCTCTTTGAGCTTTTTGCTCTGCAATTTGCTTTTCTTCAACTGCCTTAGAGAATTCAGGAGAAAAGTTAAGATCAATAACGCTAGTATCTAAAACTATAATCCCATACTTTTCTAATCTTGAAGTAAGAGCGTTGTCAAAATCTTTTTTAAGTTCAGATCTTTGGGTGATTGCCTCTTCAACAGTACGTCTAGCTGCTGCTATTTTAAAAGATTCTTGAGTCTGTGGAGCAACTATCTTAGAAACAATATTTTGTAAAGTTCCTTGAGTTCTTCTAATATTAACAACTTGTATCGGATCAAGACTAAAATTAATTGCAAAGCTAGCACTCAGATTTTGTAAATCTTTAGTAGCACTTTGAGCAGGGACCTCAAATTTTTGAACAGTTACATCATATGTGTCCACCGTAGAAATTAAAGGTGGTTTAAAATGAATTCCTTCTAACAAAACTTGTTCTTGAGCCTTACCAAGTATATTTAAAACTCCTGCTTGTCCAGGATAAATAACTATAAAAGAATTAAAACTTACTAACACAATAAAAGCAGTAACAACACCACCTATTATTGATGCAAGACCAGGGGCAGATTGACGATTCACAAGTGTTTCTCCTTAAACCATAGTTTGCTTAATCTTAACGACTTATCATAAAATTTACATATAGTAATAACCGAAGCAAATACTAAAAATTTAAAAGAAATAATTACATACTTTAGAAAGTAGTACTCAATTATTAGTTGATGGACGATCAATTAACGTGGGAAAGATTTGTTTAAAAATGGATTGACGTTTTGCAGGTGACTCTGGACCCATATTCCATAAACTTTCATAAAAGAAGAATGAAACACCAGATAAATTTGCTTTTCTAGTATTTTGTACTTGCTCTACAATACGTTTCGTGGGAATTGGACGATTCTTTAAGCCAGACAATATACCTATACCAAAAGGAATGTGAGATCTAGCTCTTCTTACTTCAGGGCGGTTTATCTCTCTTCTAAAATCAATAATATTTTCTCTGTATACCTGTAAAACAAGTTCTTCTATCAATCCTTTCTCTTCCCAGCTTTGCCAGTCTAGTAAAAAGCAATTAGCTGAAAAAGGTTGAGGATTAGGAGAAACAGAAATAATAATATTAGGATTGATTTTTTTTTATTGTAATAAAAATTTTTTCTATATATTGAGTAATTTTTTCCCTTCTCCATTGTGTCCATTCTATCCAGGCAGGATCATTTGACATGCAGTTATTACTTCCCATTTTCAAATAACTGGGTGTCCGAGGAGGAGCTTTTCCATTATGCTCTTTTTTATACAATTTTAAAGTAAAGTCATCATATCCAAAATCGAAAGGAATACCAAAATGATCATCAAGTTGTATTCCATCAATATTGTAATTAGTTACAATTTCGGCTAATAGACTAGTGATAAAATCCTGAACTTCCGGGTGAAGAGGATTTAACCAAACTCTTTTATGAGTTTTTCCTTCTAACCAAATAGTGCTTTTATCTTGTCTCTGCGTTAACCAATTTTTATTGCGCTGGGCTAATGCAGAATCTGCAGGAGCCATAAATCCGAATTCGAACCAAGGTATAACAGCAAGACCTTTTTTATGTCCTTGTTCTACTATTTCTCTAAGTACATCTCTTTCTTGAAGTTTTTCTTCGGGATCTAAACTCTCTCCGATTTTAGACTGAGCAATATCAGAAGGATATAAAGTATAACCCCAATTCCAAACAGCAGGATAAAGAGTATTAAAGTTAAGCTCGGAGAGGGTATTTATACTTTCAGTTAACACTTTTGAATCGAACAATACTTCACTATCTATATTAGTCAACCAAACACCTCTTATTTCTGCTGGTTTGTTATGAGAATATACAGGTAAAAGTGAAGAAAAAATAAATTGAGTGCATAAACTTCCTAAGAAAATAACTAAAAAGATTATTATTTTTTGTTTCTGTCGACGATTAAAAACAATTAATGTATCAATAGCAAGATTAATTTTTTTTCTCATAACTAGTTACTAAATAGCAAGTTTTATAGAAGAAAAACTGTTTTTCCACAAAACTTATTTAAAAATATTTTTTATTCTTTAGATAAAAAAAATTTTAAATAAGATATAAAACATTCACGATATCTCAAGGTGTGCTATTTAAGTAAATAAATTAACTTTTAATTCATATTTATTTTTGAAATTTTAAGTTGTATCTTAATTTTAAATAGTTCACATAAAATTGTGATACATAGGCTAAGTTAATAGTTTTCAAGCAAAAAATCGTTTATTTAAAAGGGAACTAATTAAAATATCTTGAAACAAAGTATTATTGTGAATTTTTATTATTTAATTTATTTATGAGTTAGAATTAGCGATATTATATGCCCAGTAGTAATACTTTTGAAAAGATTAGAATAATGAAAGATTTCTTAAGAAATATATCATGTTATCCTCGTTTTTTTATTGGTTTTTTATTAAATATATTTTTATCTTTTTTTAGTTGGACTAAACTGTTACCCAAAAATTATTTAACTAAAATTCTAATATTTGGAATTATATTGAGTGTTTTTTCTTTTTTCTATTTCACTTTATTAGGAATGTTGGGGATTCCCTTGACATAAAAATATTCCAGAAATATTGATAGTCCAGAACTTACTTCGTACATCTAAATTTTATAATTTTAGACTACACTTTTATTACTGTACCTCAATGAGTCAAGCTTATAAAACAACAGGAATTGTTCTAAAAAGTATGCCTTTGGGAGAAGCTGATCGTTTAATAATAATTCTTTCGCCAGAAAAAGGCTTAATTCGTGCCATAGCGCCAAGTTCTAGAAAAAATAAATCACCGCTTAGTGGAAGAAGTGAATTGTTTATGGTTAACCAGTTCCTCATAATTAAAGGACATTCTCTAGACAAAATAGCTCAGGCAGAAACCTTACAATTTTATCCTGGTTTGAGGAAAGAGTTAGTTAAACTTGCAGCGGCACAATACCTAAGTGAGTTAATATTAAAATTATCTATTGACGAGCAACCTCAAGAAGAACTTTATGAACTCCTTAATGAACATCTGCGACGATTAGAAAAAATGTCTCTTGCAGAAAATTTATATGGATATTTGGCTCAAGCCATATTTCATTTTTTAATAGTTACAGGAATTGGTCCACAGATTTATCAATGTTGTCTCACACAAGAGAAATTAACTCCAAATTTTAAAAATCCTGATTGGCAAGTAGGTTTCAGCCATGAAATGGGAGGGTTGATTAATTTAAATTCTCTAGCCTATACAAATAAAGCATTGACAGTCTTCTCCGTACCATTAATTAACTACAAATTACAGGCTACAGATTTAGTTTTATTACAAAACCTAAATCAATCTTATTTACCGCATGCGGGAAAACTCTTACCATCAAATGTTCTTAGTCAAGACTTTATTGTTCCTTGGCAAAAAATTGAACATCTTTTAAGAGATTATACTCAATATCAATTAGGATGTTCTTTTCAGTCAGTAGTTTTAATAGATAGTTTACCTAATGTAGAATTTTAAATTTAATTTTTAACTATCGATTTAATAATCAAGATAAAGTGTAAACCGATACAAATACCCTAATTAATATTGTGACAGAACAAAAAAATTATAAGAATACAGTAAATTTACCTCAGACTGATTTTAATATGCGTGCTAATTCTGTTTCAAAAGAACCAGAATTACAAGAATTTTGGATAAAGAATAAAGTTTATAAAAAACTATCTGAAGAAAATCCAGAAGAGTTATTTATCCTTCATGATGGACCTCCTTATGCTAATGGTTCTCTTCATATGGGACATGCATTAAATAAAATTTTAAAAGACTTTATCAACAAATATAAATTATTGCAAGGACATAAGATAAGCTATATTCCTGGCTGGGATTGCCATGGGCTTCCAATTGAATTAAAAGTCTTACAAAGTATTAGTTCAAAAGAAAGACAAAATTTAAATCCCCTTCAATTAAGATATAAAGCTCGTGATTTTGCACTTAAAACCCAACAAGAACAAGCTAAAAGTTTTCAAAGATTAGGAGTGTGGGGAGATTGGCACAATCCTTACTTAACAATGCTTCCTGAATATGAAGCTGCACAGATTGGTGTGTTTTGGAATATGTTTAACAAAGGATATATTTATCGAGGCCTTAAACCTGTTCATTGGAGTCCAAGCTCACAAACTGCTTTAGCAGAAGCAGAGTTAGAATATCCAGAGGGACATGTTTCCCGTAGTATTTATACTGCTTTTTCTGTTACTAATGCATCACAAGAAATAACAGGTATTTTAAAAGACTTTTTATCAGATTTAGGAGTTGTAATTTGGACTACAACTCCTTGGACAATTCCTGCCAATTTAGCAGTAGCAGTAAATCCAGTTATTAAATATTCAGTAGTTGAGCAAACTACCGGGGTTTGTAAACATAAATATCTAATCGTAGCTGAAGATTTAGTTGACAAGCTATCACAAGTATTCGAAACCTCTTTGAAAATACGAGCAACTTTTTCAGGAAATTTATTAGAAAATACGATTTATAGACATTCTCTGTTTGATAGAGAATGTAAAATTGTTATTGGTGGTGACTATATTAATACTAGTTCTGGTACTGGGTTAGTTCATACCGCCCCAGGTCACGGACAAGAAGATTACTTAGTAGGGCAAAAGTATGGCTTAGAAATATTGTCTCCTGTTGATAACAAAGGAATTCTAACAGAAGAAGCAGGACCATTCGCTGGATTGAACGTTCTAAAAGATGCTAATGAAGTTATTATTAATAGGCTCAAAGAAGAAAAAGTTTTAATTAAAGAAGAACTTTATGAGCATAAATATCCATATGATTGGAGAACCAAAAAACCAACTATTTTTCGTGCAACAGAACAATGGTTTGCTTCAGTAGAAGGTTTTAGAGCACATGCTATAAGTGCTATAAAAAATGTAAATTGGATTCCATCTCAAGGTATTAATCGTATTACTTCAATGGTTAATGATCGTTCAGACTGGTGTATCTCCCGACAAAGAAGTTGGGGCGTTCCTATTCCAGTTTTTTATGACAAAGAAACTAATGAAGCTTTACTGACTGAAGAAACGGTTAAAAATATACAAGAAATATTTGCTAGAAAAGGAGCTAATGCTTGGTGGGAAATGTCTATCGAAGAACTACTTCCAGAAGAATATAAACAAGATCATCATCGTTATCGAAAAGGAACTGATACGATGGATGTTTGGTTTGATTCTGGCTCTTCTTGGGCATCTGTGATTAAACAACAATCTAAATCAAAGTATCCTGTTGATATGTATTTGGAAGGTTCAGATCAACATAGAGGATGGTTTCAATCTAGCCTTTTAACTAGTGTTGCTGTCAACGGAATTGCTCCTTATAAAACAGTATTAACTCATGGTTTTGTTTTAGATCAGCAAGGAAGAAAAATGAGTAAATCATTGGGAAATGTAATTAATCCTGATGTCATAATTAACGGAGGAAATAATAAGAAAAAAGAACCTGCCTATGGAGCTGATGTCTTAAGACTTTGGGTATCATCAGTTGATTACTCTTCAGATGTTCTTGTTGGGGAGACAATTCTTAAACAAATCTCGGACGTTTATCGAAAGATAAGAAATACAGCACGTTTTTTATTAGGTAATTTACATGATTTTGATCCACAAAAAGATACAGTTTCTTATGAAAAGTTACCAGAATTAGATCGGTATATGTTGAATCGTATTGCTGAAGTTTCTAAAGAAGTAACTAAAGCATTTGAAACTTTTCATTTTTCTAATTTTTATCAAGCAATTCAAAATTTTTGTATTGTAGATTTGTCTAATTTTTATCTTGACATAGCTAAAGATAGATTATATATATCTTCTCCTAACTCATTTCGTCGCCGTAGCTGTCAAACAGTTTTATTCTTAGCTATTAAAAACTTATCGACAATGATTGCTCCCGTACTATCTCATATGGCTGAAGATATTTGGCAACACTCATCTTGTAAGCTTTCCTATAATTCTGTCTTTGAAGGAGGATGGGTTGATAAGATACAAGAGTTGGACCAACCAGAATTAAAAACTTTTTGGGTTAACCTAAGATTAATTAGAAATGATATTAATAATGTTTTAGAGTTAGCTCGACAAAATAAAGTTATCGGGTCTTCTTTAGATGCAAAAATAATTCTTCACATCAAAGATGTGAAATTTAAACAACAATTAATGAAATTTGATTCTCAGGATACTTTTTTACAAGGTAATTGCGTTGATGAACTACGTTACTTCTTTTTAGTTTCCCGAGTAGAGTTGATAGAAGATTTAGATCAAATTAAATCTCTTAAATATCAAAGTGAATCAGAGTTATTTTATATTGGTGTGGTTAAGGCAGAAGGTGAGAAATGTGATCGTTGCTGGAATTATTCAACAACAGTTGGTGATTTTATAGATGATCCTACAATTTGTGATAGATGTCACTCTGCAATATCAAAGAAATTTTAAAAAAATTATTTTAAGGAAATAAATTTCCTATGATTATTTACATAATTAGTTTATTAGTGATTACATTGAAATAAAGATTAAAAATCAATTTTAAAAACTAAAAAATATGTTTTAATTAAACATTATTGTTAGTTTTTAAAATATTTAACTTGGTAATCTGATAATAACTGCTGCCTCATTATGTTTCGAGTATTTATACTAAACTGATAATAGATGAGAAATAGAAAACCTAAATCAATTTCTAAAAATATTTTCACATATTTATTACTTATAGTAATTGCTATATCAACTCTTTTCCCTTTGATTTGGCTTTTTGGAACTGCTTTCAAGCCTTCAACTGAAGATGTATCAGGAACTTTAACATCTTGGCTACCTAGTCAACCTACCTGGCAGAATTTTATAACTGTCTGGCAAAATTATCCTTTCGAAAAATACTTATTTAATAGTTTTTGGATAGCTTTTATAACTGTATGTTTAAATCTCATTCTATGTTCTCTTGCAGCCTATCCATTAGCTAGAATAGATTTTCTAGGCAGAGATACAATATGGGCGTTCATAGTTTCTACTATCATGATACCATCCCAGATCATTATGATACCTTTGTTTATCCTGGCAGTTAATTTAAATCTCCGCAATACTTATTTAGGCGCTATTATTCCTAACTTAGTATCAACTTTTGGTATTTTTTTTCTACGACAAGCATTTAAAGAAATTCCTAAAGAACTAGAGGAAGCAGCCAAAATAGACGGTTGCTCAGAATTTGATATATGGTGGAATGTTATGATTCCTGCTGTTCGACCAGCTTTGATAACTTTAGCATTCTTTATTTTTATTGGATCCTGGAGTGATTTCTTATGGCCTTTAATTGTCTTAGATGATCCATCTTATTACACCTTACCGTTAGGAATTGCTAAATTAGCTAATTCTTTAGATCTAGATTGGCGTCTGATTTCTGCTGGATCGATTATCTCTATAATTCCAGTTGTTTTCTTATTTATACTTGTACAACAGTATATTATCCCTACTGATTCAGGAAGTGGAGTTAAAGGATAAAACTTTGATAAGATATAACCATATAATTTTATACTTTAGAAACCATGCCTAGAACTCAGCGCAATAACAATTTCATAGATAAAAGTTTTACTGTAATGGCAGATATTATATTTAAAATTTTGCCTGCTAATAAAAAAGCAAAAGAAGCTTTTGCTTACTATAGAGATGGCATGTCAGCTCAAGCAGATGGAGAATACGCTGAGGCTCTAGATAATTATAACGAAGCACTCAAGTTAGAAGAAGACGATAATGATCGTAGTTATATTCTTTACAATATTGGTATTATCTATGCTAGCAACGGAGAACATGCCAAAGCTTTAGACTATTATAAACAAGCTATTAATTTAAATCCTCAAATGCCATCAGCTTTAAATAATATTGCAGTAATTTATCACTATCAAGGAGAAAGAGCTAAAACTGAGGGTAGTGAAAGTAATGCTGAAACTCTTTTTGATCAAGCTGCTGAATATTGGAAGCAAGCAATACGCATTGCTCCAAATAATTATATAGAAGCTCAAAATTGGCTAAAGATTACAGGACGCTCTGAAATGGATGTTTTTTTCTAGAGCAGAAAGTTATAAATTTTTTACTACCAACTTAAATAAGAAAATTACAATTAGTTTATGTTAAATAATCAGCAAATTCGCAAAATTGCTCATTTGGCTCGTTTAAACATTGATCCTAAAGAAGAAGAAAAATTTGCGAGTCAATTAGGAGATGTGATAAAACATTTTGAAATGTTAAATGAGTTAGACACTGAAAAAGTGATTCCGACTATACATGCTATTGAATTAAAAAATATTACTCGTGATGATGTATCACAAACTTGTATGAATAGAGATCTTCTTCTAGAAGAGGCTCCAAGTAGAGAAGGAGAATTTTTTAAAGTTCCAAAAATTCTTAACAATAATGAATAGTCGTTAAAAAATAATTTTTTGTGTTATGCTAGAAATCGGCTCGGACCTATGCGATTGCAACGCCCAAATCTTGTCAGGACTGGAAAGTAGCAGCAATAAGGGATGCTTGCAATAGGCGTAGACTCCGGGTCTTTTAATTAGTAGTTTTTATAGATATAGTTTCAGGCACAATTATAAGTATTGGTTTCAGTATAGGATATCAATCTTTTTTGGATAAATTTTTACCTTGTGAATACATAATAAAAAAACTAATATAAGACTGATTGTAAGTAATGTTTTTATAGATATTATTCTAAATAATTAGTACTAATTATTAAAGTATCAAGTGAATTTTTTAAAAAATATTAATTTATTTTCATTGAAATTATTGTTTGAAAACATTTTATGTCTACAATCTATTAGTAACATGATATTTTCATAAAAATTTTTAATTAAAGGATTGTAATAAGATTAGTACTATAAATTTTATAGAAAATAATATTTTTTACGATTCAATTAATAGGAAATACTTTATGAATGTAAGACAATCATGATTGTTTAGTAAGTATATTTAGCGATCTTATGCTGTATAATTACTTAGGTGTTCTATTTTTATATTATTAATAAATATAAAAAATAGACACTATATTAAACCAATTTTATTGTATTCCAAAAAATATTTCTGTTGTCAAAAGCGTACTCTTTGAGTTATATTCTTACAATGATACCAAATTATATTGAGTATTAGGAACAGATAGATGTGTAGCTATCCTGAAAGGTTTCACAATAGATAATTTAAAAGTATGACTCTATCAATCAATTTGTTTAACTGACAAATTAACAAAAACCAAAGCTTCTATCTAATTTTATATTTAATTATTAATTTTACTGGAAAGTGCCTTGATATAACTTGAATTAGTATAAGTAAATATCAACTAAGTACAGGACTATTCTACAAAATTCTCAGAAATATTAAATAAGCTTTTCCCTAATGGGGTGGATAAACAAAACTTTCAACCTATGTAAGTTCCTCTCCATGTTTAATCTAAGTTGGCACCATAGCGGCTGGTATGACATTAAGAATAAAAATGAGTTCATCTAGTTGCTCTTTTCCAAAACTTTGATGTCATGATATTCAGTCTTGATTAACTTTTCAATAAACTTTTAAACAAGTAAACCAGAATTTTTTAACTATCATTATCTCTTATACGAGTTTGAGGGAATTGAATGCCTAAGCAAATTATTATTACAGAACAACATCATATTGCTGCTGTATTTTGGGAAGATCAAATACAAGAATTGGTAGTTGCCACTGGCAATCAGCAAGTAAGCGATATTTTTTTAGGAGTGGTTGAGAATGTCATTCCAGGTATTGATGCTGCATTTGTTAACATCGGAGATGCAGAACGTAATGGTTTTATACATGTAACTGATTTAGGGCCTTTACGTTTAAAGCGGAGTGCCGGTAGAATCATAGATTTGCTAACACCACAGCAGAAAGTTTTAGTTCAGGTCATGAAAGAGCCTACTGGGAATAAAGGGCCCAGACTCACCGGAAATGTAAGCCTTCCCGGTCGATTTTTAGTTCTTATGCCTAATGGAAAAGGTGTCAACCTATCTCGACGTATTGGCAATGATAATGAACGTAGTCGTTTGCGTGCTTTAGCTATTTTAATTAAACCTGCTGGTATGGGTTTACTAGTTCGAACTGAAGCAGAGGATCAGGCTGAAGAAGCAATTATGGAAGATTTAGAATTTTTACAGAAACAATGGGAAACTGTTCAAATTCAAGCTACTGCCACTCGTGCTCCCTCATTACTTAATCGTGACGATGATTTTATCCAGAGAGTATTAAGAGACATCTATAGTGCTGATGTTAATAGAATTGTAGTAGATAGTACTTCAGGGGTCAAAAGAGTTAAGCATCATTTAATGAATTGGAGCGGAGGAAGGCCACCTGAAGGAGTCTTGATTGATCATCATCAAGAGTCGATGCCAATTTTAGATTATTTTCGCGTTAATGCTGCAATTAGAGAGGCATTAAAGCCAAGAGTAGATTTGCCTTCTGGTGGTTATATTATTATCGAACCGACTGAAGCACTCACAGTTGTTGATGTTAACTCAGGTTCTTTTACTCGTTCAGCAACTTCTAGAGAAACAGTTCTATGGACTAATAGTGAAGCTGCCACTGAGATTGCTCGTCAATTACGTTTACGTAATATTGGAGGAGTAATTATTGTAGATTTTATTGATATGGACTCACGTCGTGATCAGTTAAAGTTACTTGAACATTTTAATAAAGCATTAAAGGAAGACAAAGCAAGACCGCAAATTACTCAATTGTCTGAGTTGGGGTTAGTTGAACTAACACGTAAACGACAAGGTAAAAATGTTTATGAATTATTTGGACAACCTTGTTCTAATTGTGGAGGTCTAGGACATCTAGCATTTTTGCCAGGAGAATCACAACTTGTTCCACTTGAATTAGCTTCAAGTTCTATTCCTCAAGCTTTTTCTAATAAATCTTCTGAATCATCTAGTGAACAAACTTGGGAATCGTCCTTTGAAGAGGATAATAGTAGTGAACTAGAACTTTTATTCCATCCTAGTTATCAAGAGCAAAATAATACTGCTACGAATAGTCGTCGTCGACGACGACGTCAATCTCCTAATTTAGTTATAAAAGAAGAAGCTCCCACAAAAATAGCTAATAATTTAAGTAATAAAGAGATAGAAGATGATAACGAACAAATAGTAGAGTCTCGAAGAGAACGCCTGCCACGTCATTTAGTAAGAGAAGAAAGCCCTATAGAAAAAGTTTCTGTAGAAATGACCTCTCTTGAACAAGATATTTATGCATTAATGGGAATTTCTCCATTAGTTCGTCTTGATCGTAAATTCAAAGATCCTAAATCTGTTCTAGTTACAGTAAAGTTACCTGAAGAACCTAAAGTAAAATCAAGTTTAAAATCACATAAAACTATTCTTAAATCTTTAGATAAAAGTACGAAACTATCAGAAACAGTTTTAGAAGATCAAATGACTATTGATTTATCAGAGGAAAGTAATTTCCTTATGATGGAATCATTTGCTGATGATATTGATACACTGCAAGCTGATGGGAATAAACCTTTAATTCGTCGACGCCGTCGTCGTTCATCTGCAAAAGATATAGAAAATCTTGATTATTAGAAGTTGAGTCTTTAAGATTTTGTTTTTATTTAAATATTTGAAAAATATTTATAACAATTAGAAACTATACTATTTTCAGATAACGTCTTTAACGTATTATGGATTTTTTAAAGCTTTTTAACTTAATTGTTAGATTTAATGGAAATAAATAAAAATATAACTTTTTAAAATTAGACTTTTATAAAAAAAATAATGGCGAAGCTAAGATTAAAAAATTTAAGAAAAGAATATGAAATTAATAAAGGAAAAATCCTTATAGTCGTTAATGGAATAACAGATATAGAAGTAAGAGATGGGGAATTTTTAACATTATTGGGACCTTCTGGCTGCGGAAAGTCAACTCTTTTAAGACTAATTGCAGGACTAGAAACACCAACACAAGGAGAAATATTTATTGGAGAAAAAAATGTCACTAATATTTCAGCTGGTGACCGTAATATAGCGATGGTATTTCAAAGTTATGCACTCTATCCTCATATGACAGCGAGGGAAAATATTGCTACTGCTTTAAAAATTCGTAAGTTATCAGAAGAAGAGATTGAGAGACGTATTCAAAAGGCAGCTAAACAATTAAAGTTACAAGAGGGGAAAGATTGTTTAACAGAGAAACCAGGCAAGCTTTCAGGAGGACAAAGACAAAGAATTGCATTAGCTCGTGCACTAGTTAGAAACCCGGACATTTTTTTACTTGATGAGCCCTTGAGCAATTTGGATGCACTTCTAAGGGAACAAGTAAGAGCTGAGCTTAAGCAAATATTTATAGAACAAAACAAACCTGTTGTATATGTTACTCATGATCAGACCGAAGCTATGACATTATCAGACAAAGTTGCAGTGTTATTCGGTGGCGAAGTTCAACAATTAGCTTCTCCTAGAGAAATTTATCAGCGTCCAGCCAATCAATTTGTAGCAGGCTTTGTTGGAAGCCCTCAAATGAATTTACTGGAGTTATCTTGCGAAGGAAGTAATGCAGTCTTAGGCGACTTTTTAATTCCTTTGAGTTATCTTGATTCTCAATATATATGGGAAATAAACGGTAAGAATAAATGGCCCAAGCATGTTGTGCTAGGTATTCGCCCTGAAGATATTTATCAATCTAATTCATTAAATAAATGTCTTAAAATTAGTGGAAAGATTAAATTAGTCGAAGAATTGGGGAAAGAAAGTTTAATTAGTGTTCAAATTAAAGGATCAAAATTAACAATTAGAGCACTAATTAAAAATCAAGGACAATTAAATAGTGGTAATGATATTCTCTTAAACTTTTACGATCATAATATTCATTGGTTTTATTGGGATGGGATAAAACATCAATCCAATGAAAAATCTCTATTGCCTTATCATAGACGTTATCGACTTAATGAATAAGGTAATAGAGACTGATCCTCAAAACTTTTTTTATTTTTAAAATACTTAATAGATCATATTCTATAGTTCTTTTATTTAGGATTTACCCATATTAAAGTTTGTCCGTATTCGACAGGTTCACCATTCTTTACAAGAATTTCCATAATTTCTCCTGCTATTTCTACTTCAATTTCATTCATTAATTTCATCGCTTCGATGATGCAAACTGTTTGGGTTTTACTAACATGATCTCCAATCTCTACGAATGGAGGCTCTTCTGGAGCTGAAGCACAGTAAAATATACCAACCATAGGTGAAGTGATTGGGATCCAATGTTCGTACTTAGAAGGAGAACTTGAAGTCGTTTGAACAGAACTAGCTGGAGGTATAGAAGTATTCGTAGTAACAACCTCTATTGGTGCTGATGTAGTAGAAGTTGTCGTTTTTACTTCTCTACACACTTTTAATTCAAATGCTTCTGTTTTTAAAGTGACCTCAGAAATATCGGTTTGGGCTATTGACCCTAATAATTCACGAAGCTCGTTAAAATTGATTGACACAGACCTATCCATCCTATAACTATTCGTAAAAATACGTTTAAATAGGTATTAAAACTGGTTATCTAAGAATAGACAACCAGTTTTAATTTTAAGTTTCCCGTCCTAAATAAGAACCATCACGAGTGTCGACCTTAATCCTCTCCCCAATAGAGATAAATAAAGGGACCATTATTTGTGCTCCAGTTTCTACAATGGCAGGTTTTGTACCACCTGTAGCAGTATCTCCTTTTACGCCAGGATCAGTCTCTGTAATTTCCAAAATAACAGAAGTAGGTAATTGAACTTCTAATACTTTTCCATCCCAGAAAAGAATATCAACCTCCATTTCTTCTTTGACGTAACTTACAGTTGTTCCCATCTGTTGAAGACTTAACTGGACCTCTTCAAAAGTTTCCATATCCATAAAGACATATTGTCCTGAATCTTTATAGGTATGCTGCATAGTACGTTTTTCAAGATTAGCTTGACGAACACTTTCCCCTGCACGAAAAGTTTTCTCGACTACATTTCCTGTTTGAGCATTTTTTAACTTGGTTCGAACGAAGGCTGAGCCTTTACCAGGCTTGACATGTAGAAACTCAATGACGCGCCACACTGATCCATCTAGTTCAATAGTGACACCGCTCCGAAAATCATTACTAGAAATCATGAAAGGTTTTTAGAGCTTAGAAAGTTAAGGTTAATTTAAAGTGAAATGGGAAATAATTAATATCTAGCAATAAAATATTACATATACTCGCTTGTTATGATTTCCCATTACTATCATAGTTTATACCACCTTTCGTAATTTTAGTAAAAAATATTGTTATGTATAGTTATTGAATATGATAAGCCGTTTACATTCTGTAAAAATATAGATAAAAAATTAATCAATCATATTCATATTTGGTTTTTTTAATTAACAGTACTAGAAACTCGATAAATTTTAAAACAGTTTACTTTAGCTTAACCTAATCAAAAGACGTGACACAGAAAATTGGTGGGAATTAGTCAGAGTATTGTTTTTTTAATTGTTTGAACTAATTCCAGTTAATCAATTAGGATAAATTTTATCAATCAATAACTAATTAGATTATTGTTTCGTATTGTGTCGTCTGCTACTTAAGAAAAATTAGATATTAATTATTAATAAAAATAAGTTTTGAAAATTATTATAGAGTGATATAATTTTCATCTCGATAACGTAGAGAGGAATGTTAATTGTCTAAGCCAATCAATATTGCTATATTAGGAGCAACAGGAGCTGTTGGTACTGAGATATTAAGGCTATTGGAGAGTCGAAACTTTCCTTTAAATAATCTTAAGCTTTTAGCTTCTCATCGTTCCATAGGAAGTAAATTAATGTTTAGGGGAGAGATGTTAGAAGTAGAAGAAGTTAACAAAAGCTCTTTTGATAATATTGACTTAGTGCTAGCTTCTGCTGGAAGTTCCATTTCGAAAGCTTGGTTAGAAACCATTAGAAAGGCAGGAGCCTTGATGATAGACAACTCTAGTGCTTTTCGATTAAATCCTGACGTTCCTTTAGTAATACCAGAGATTAATCCTAGCTCTTTAATTGGCCATAATCAAGTTATTGCAAACCCTAATTGTACAACTATTCTTATGGCTATGACTATTTATCCATTGCATAAAATTAGACCTATCAGAAGAATAGTTGTATCTACCTACCAAGCTGTTAGCGGAGCTGGTACGAAAGCAATGGAAGAAATGAAGCAACAATTTAAAAATATTTTAAATAACAAAGAACCTGAAACAGATATCTTACCTTATCCATTAGCTTTTAATCTTTTTCTCCATAACTCTAATATGACCGACATAGGATATTGTGAAGAAGAGGTCAAAATGATTAACGAAACTCAAAAAATTTTCAACGAACCAAATTTAAGAATAACAGCAACTTGTGTCAGAGTACCGATATTAAGAGCTCATTCTGAGTCAATCAACTTGGAATTTGATGAGCCATTCTCAGTAGAGGAAGCAAGAGAAATTCTTCTTAAAACTCCAGGGGTTCAATTGCTTGAAGATTGGCAAAAAAATTATTTTCCTATGCCAATTAACGCTTCTCATGATGAGAATGTATTGGTAGGAAGAATTCGCCAGGATTTTTCTCATCCTTGTTGTTTAGAATTGTGGATTTGTGGTGATCAAATTCTTAAAGGAGCGGCTTTAAATGCAGTTCAAATAGCTGAATTATTAATTAGTAAAAATTATTAACTTGACAGGACTGACATTAAATGGTTAAGTAAAATATTCACTCAATACACTTTCAGAAGGAAATATAATTTATAACAAGACGAATGAGTGATCGAAGTTTTGGCAAAGTAATTACCGCTATGGTAACTCCATTTGATAAAGAAGGAAATATTAATTATTCTATTGCAGAACAATTGGCTACTCATCTAGTTAATAACGGCAGTGATAGCTTAGTTGTATGCGGCACCACTGGAGAGTCACCTACTTTAAGCTGGTCAGAAAAATCTAAGTTATTCCAGGTAGTTAAAAAAACTGTAGGGGACAAGGCAAAAGTTATTGCTGGTACAGGATCAAATTCTACAGTCAATGCTATTGAAATGACTAAAGAAATTTCTAAAATGGGATTAGATGGATCCTTACAAGTGGTTCCTTACTATAACAAACCCCCGCAAGAGGGATTGTATCAACACTTTAAAAAAATTGCTCAATCTGTTAGTGATCTTCCTATTATTTTATATAATGTACCTGGACGTACTGGCCGAAATTTACTACCAGAAACTATTGCTAAATTAGCAGAGATTGAAAATATTACTGGTATTAAAGAAGCTTCTAATAATTTAGAGCAAGTCTGTACAACTCGTTTGATGACTGACCTTTCTTTTTCAATTTATGCAGGAGACGATTGTTTAGCCTTACCCTTCCTTACGGTCGGAGGTGTTGGTGTTATTAGCGTTGCCAGTCACTTAGTTGGGTTAGAAATTCAAAAAATGATACAAGCATTTAACGAAAACGAAGAAAGCCGAGCAAGTGAAATAAACTTAAAACTTTTTCCGTTATTTAAAGTTTTATTTTGTACAACTAATCCAATTCCGATTAAAGCAGCATTAAATTTGCAAGGATGGTTTGTAGGAGGAGTTAGACTTCCTTTAGTAGAAATATCACAAACATTAAATGAAGAAATTAGACTAGTGCTAGAAGAGTTAATGTTAGTTGAAAATAAATAATTAGTAATAATGTTAATTTAGAATAGGCAAATGATTAATTATTAATAGACATTAAAAAAATAAATTAAATATTATTTAATTATAGTTTTTACTTAAATTTTAAATTTTTACAGTATTGATTTTATCAATATACGTTTTAGATAACCAAGGAGAAAAATGAATCAAATTACTAAAGAATCAACATTAAAAATTATTCCTTTAGGAGGACTCCATGAAATTGGCAAGAATACATGCGTTTTAGAATATGGAGACGAAATAATCTTAATTGATGCAGGTATTGCCTTTCCAACTGATGAAATGCATGGGGTAAATATTGTTCTCCCCGACATGACTTATCTTAGAGAAAATCGTCATAAAATCAAAGGGATGATAGCTACTCATGGACATGAAGATCATATAGGTGGAATTGCATATCATTTGAAACAATTTGATATTCCTATTATTTATGGCCCAAAACTTGCTATTGCATTATTAAGAGATAAATTACATGAAGCCGGAGTTGCTGATCGTACTACTCTAAAAACAGTTGAGCCAAGAGAAATGACTAGAATTAGTTCATCTTTCTTAGTAGAATTTATTCGTAATACTCATTCAATAGCTGATAGTTTTACTTTAGCTATTCATACACCTTTAGGCGTTATTATTCATACTGGAGATTTTAAAGTTGACTATACACCTATTGACGGTGAATATTTTGATTTTCAAAAACTCGCTGAGCATGGAGAAAAAGGAGTACTTTGTTTATTAAGTGATTCTACTAACGCTGAACTTCCTGGAAGTACTGCCTCCGAAAGATCTGTTTATCCAAATTTAGACCGCATAATATCTCAAACCGAAGGACGCTTGATGGTAACTACTTTTGCCTCTTCAGTTCATCGAGTTAATATAATCCTACAACTTGCTCAAAAACATAAACGAAAAGTTGTTGTCATCGGACGCTCTATGTTAAATGTTATTGCTCATGCAAGAACATTAGGCTACATAACATGTTCAGAAGATTTATTTATCCCGCTTAAGGCAGCACGTAATATACCTGACAAACAAGTTCTTATTTTGACTACTGGATCGCAAGGTGAACCATTAGCTGCTTTAACACGTATTTCCCGAGGTGAGCATAATCATATAAAAGTGCGTCAAGGGGATACTATTGTTTTTTCAGCTAATCCCATACCAGGAAATACTATTTCTGTTGTTAATACTATTGATCGCTTAATGATGCAGGGAGCAAATGTTATTTATGGACGCCATCATGGTATTCACGTTTCTGGTCATGGTTCTCAAGAAGATCACAAATTAATGTTAGCCTTAACTCGTCCTAAGTTTTTTGTCCCAGTTCATGGAGAGCACCGAATGCTAGTAAAACATGCACAAACTGCTTATGAGATGGGTATTAGTTCAGAAAATATTATTATAGTAAAAAACGGAGACGTAATAGAATTATCTAATAATAGTATTAATGTTGCTGGTAAGGTACCTTCTGGTATTGAACTAGTTGATCAGTCAGGTGTCGTACATGAAAATGTACTACAAGATCGTCAGCAACTTGCTAAAGACGGAGTTATAATAGTTTCAGCATCTATTGGTGAAGATAGAGAGTTGATAGATTCTCCGCAAGTTGATCTTCGTGGCGTAGTAACTAAAATAGAAAAAAATGTATTGCAACAACTTGTCGTACGAGCAATTGAAAATATTTTAAAGAATCGCTGGGAAGATTTTGTTGCAATTAATAATAAAAATAAAATTAATTGGTCTTATGTCAAAGAAGAAATAGAAAGCACCTTGCAAAGGCTTATAAAAAGAGAGTTACGCAGTGAACCATTGGTAATATTCGTTTTACAGATTTCAGATACTTCTGTTTCTACCACTTCTGATATTCCTGCCATTTCTGAGACAAAATCTAAAGCTAATCCAAAAGTTTATCGTCGACGCCGATCAACAGCTTCCGCAGCATCTTGATTTAAGATATATTTGACTTTTGAACTTTAATTGTAGCTAATGATTATCATGACTAATTTCCTAGAAATTCGCAGGTAATATTGTTTCAACTAAAATCATATCTAAAATATATAACCATGGATTGAGTAATCCATGGTTATATATTTTAGATATGATTTTAGAAAAGTAGTGGGGGCGGAGAGACTTGAACTCTCACGACCTTGCGGTCAACGGATTTTCATCCCTTATATAGCTTTCGCTATTATCTAATTAGACTTTAAGAATTGGACTCTCTCTTTACCCTTTATTTAATACAGGGTAGTTCCCGTCGAGTCTCTGCACCTTCCTAATCTTTTATAAGAATAAGCTTGGCTCAGGATTGCCTTATCTAAATCATAGATTAACAAAGACTTAGGATTCCCTGAATTTGAGAACTTACACTTGTTAAATCTCTTTAACAAGGCTCAATTATTTAAGTCCGTAGCGTCTACCATTCCGCCACGCCCCCATATGTCAGTCAAAACACTAATAATGTTTTGCACTTACGTACGAAATACTACTATAACATATAACTAATTTTTTTAGTAAGAATTTTATTCTTAGGGTAAAAGATTTGACCAATTAACTTATTTATATATTTAAACTATATCAGATACCAATAATATATTTATGCCACTCACGATTAAAATTTGCTTTAGTATGTTTAAATAGCTCAAACTGTAAACTACTATATGGCTTCTTCGAAGAATTTATTATATTCATTTTTGCTTCTTTAGGAGTACGGTTACCTTTTTTTATATTACATTTAACACAAGCAGTAACAATATTTTCCCAAGTATCTCCACCCCCACGAGAACGAGGAATTACATGGTCTAGTGTCAATTTTTCTGTTTGAGCATTACAATACTGACATGTATAACAATCACGCTCTAATATATTACGGCGAGTTAGGGGGATTCTTTTATAGGGAACTCTAACATAGTGGCGTAAACGAATAACAGAAGGAAGGGGGAAGTGATAATAAATTAGTGTTTTGTTATTTTCAAGTTGTTCTGCCTTCCCTTTAATTAACAAAACTACTGCTCTTTGCCAACTAGTTATGTTAAGTGGCTCGTAAGATGCATTTAATACTAGAACTTTGTTACAGATCATGAAATAACTTTCAGCAAACTAAAGAAGATATTAACGTAACTAGACAATTTTGTTCTTACTTAAATTTTAGTTTTTCATGTTTCAAATTTTCCATATTGTGACCATGATAACAAATTTAATAATATTGCTTCATCAATACATATATAGACTTATTTGATCTCTAATCTATCCTTTGTAATAAAGTTTTATAAAATTTTACGTCCGATTATTATTTCTCTTACTTCCAACATGGCAGAATAAGTAGGAACTATATATAAAGTTTCTGTTTTTGTGGTTAGATTTAGAGCTATTTTTATAGCTTCGTTTAAATTTTCTTCAACAATTAAGTTAAATATACTGTTTGAGCTTATTAAATTTTGTTGACTATATTTTAAACGTAAGGCCATATCATAACTTCGATCACCACTTACTATTAGATTGCCACCTAATTTGACCAAGAGTTCTGTATCTACATCCCAAATCCAGGAAACATCTATACCGTCAGGTATTCTATCATTTAGGATTAATAAAGTTGTTGAGGAACATCCTTCTTTTTTAGAATTATTTACTATCTTTATAGTTTCATTCATGCCTACAGGATTTTTTGACAACAGAATACAAATTTTTTTATCGTTAACAGTTAATTCTTCTGCTCTGCCAAAAGCTGGTTTGAAAGTTTTTACAGTGCTAAAAATTTTAGGCATTTCAACACCAAGTTTTCTAGAAGCCAGTCCTGCAGCTAATGTATTGTATTTATTATGTATGCCAACTAATATTTGTGGCCAATCTTTGCTAATAAGATCTAGTTGACTTTTTTTAAAGCTACACCTTGAGCAGTAAAAATCTCCTAAGTGAGAAAGATAAAATCCCTCGTACTTTAAGATATGACCACAACTTGGGCAATATATTGAATCTGCTGCATGAGGAATCTCTTCCAAATATTGTTCAGACTCTGATAAACCGAAATAAAAGGTTTGTTGAGATAATTGCTGTCCTAAGTAAGATAGCGTTGGATCATCAGCATTTAAAATAATTGTTGTTTCATGCGGAAGAGGGCTAATTGCTTTTTGCCAAGCTAAGCTTATTGAATCTACTTCTCCATAGCGATCTAACTGGTCTCTAAATAGATTTAAACCGATAATTATTTTAGGTTTACACTCTTTCAGTAATAAAGCGATAATATTTTCGTCTACTTCTAAAATTGCGAAATCTGTAGTCAACTTTCCTATTATGTTAGTATCTTCTAATAATGCTGTTATTAAACCATTAACTAAGTTAGCCCCAGTTCGATTATGAGTAACTTTCCATCCCTGATTTTCTAAAATAGTTCTCAACAAAAGAGATGTTGTAGTCTTACCGTTTGTACCAATAACTATAACAATTCCTTCAGTAACTTGTTCACATAATTTTGATAAAATTTTTGGATAAAAATACCGAGAAATTGCTCCAGGGAGAACACTTGCAGCTCCTAACTTTAGAAATCTGACAATAGAAGTTGTTATTTTAGCAACTCCTATTGATAAAACTAATTGAATATTATCTAACATATACATTATTTAAGTAATGCTATTATGATAGTAGGTAAAATACCTAAAACGGAAATAAGATAAACAGTAAAAATTAACAAACTCATATTATTTTCATAATAAATGCTTAATATAAGCAAGTCCATAGTTCAGAGTTTGTAAATTACGTTAATATTGCATTAAAAAAATACATAAAAAGACTTACTAAAATAATAAGTCTTAACAAAGAATTAATCTACTTAATTATTTTTTAAGAAATTTGATTTTTATCTTAAACAACTAATTTCTTGGTAATATTGTAATTATAAGTGTGTAAATTAATATATCAGATATACCAATCTTAAATAATGATATAAATAATTAATATTTTCATACTTAGAAAATATTAATTACTAAGATGTTGGTTATGCAAAAGTATAAACAATTATTGCTCAATAACAATGCTTTAAAGAATAAACTAAAAGAATTTCCATTAGAGCCTGGAGTTTATCTAATGCTAGATAAACAAGAAGATATTCTTTATATTGGTAAGTCAAAACGCTTAAGGGTAAGGGTTCGCTCCTATTTCCAAGAAGGTCAATACCATACCCCTCGTATTAACTTAATGCTTCAACAAGTTAATAATATTGAATTCATTGTTACTGATAATGAAGCAGAAGCACTAGCTTTAGAAGCTAATTTAATTAAGCAATATCAACCATACTTTAATGTACTTTTAAAAGATGATAAAAAATATCCTTATGTTTGTATTACTTGGTCTGAAGAATATCCAAGAATATTTATTACTCGTAAAAGACGACTCGATAATAAAAAAGATCGCTATTACGGACCATATGTTGATACCCATAAATTACGAGAAACACTGCGTTTAGTTAGACGTGTTTTTCCTTTACGCCAAAGAAAGCGTCCTTTATTTAAGGATCGACCTTGTTTAAACTATGATATTGGTCGCTGTCCTGGAGTCTGCCAAAAACTAATTACTTCTAATCAATATCATAAGATTGTTGCTAAAATAGCAATGATATTTCAAGGCCGTACTGAAGAATTAGTACAAAGACTAGATACTCAAATGAAGCTATATTCTACACAGTTAAAATTTGAGCAGGCGGCACAAATAAGAGATAGAATCGAAGCTCTTCAGGAACTCAATATTAATCAAAAAGTGGTTTTACCAAATGATACAGTTTCACGTGATGTAATTGCCTTAGCATCTGACAATAGCTGTACTTGTATACAATTATTTCAAATTCGTGGGGGACGTTTAATAGGCCGCCTGGGCTTTTTTGCTGATAATATTTCTGGAACTTTAGGCAGCATATTACAAAGAGTTTTGGAAGAACATTATTGGCAAGTAGAACCGATAGAAATACCAAATGAAGTTGTAGTGCAATATGAGCTTCCTAAAGTAGATGTTTTTACGGACTGGTTAAAAAATAAGAAAGGTAAAAAAGTTACTGTTACTGTTCCTAAAAAGCAGCAAAAAATTGAAATTATTAATCTAGTTCAACGTAATGCAGCATATGAACTAGAAAAAACCCAAAAAGATATGGAGCAAAACTTATCATCTTTACAAGATTTGACTACGATATTAAATTTAAAAAATATTCCTTATAGGATAGAAGGCTACGATATTTCTCACATCCAAGGTTCTAATGCTGTTGCATCGCAAGTTGTATTTATTAATGGAATTCCAGCCCAACAATCTTATCGTCATTATAAAATCAAGAATACTGCCATTGGCATAGGTCATTCTGATGATTTTGCATGTTTGGCAGAAGTTATTGGTAGAAGATTTAACTCCTACCGTAATTTAAAAATAGAAGATTTATTAAAACTAGATGATTATCCAAACTTAGTATTAATCGATGGTGGTAAAGGCCAACTTTCTGCAGTGGTAAAAATTTTAAAAGAAATGAAACTTTTTCCTTTATTAGAGGTTATTAGTTTGGCTAAAAAAAACGAAGAAATATTTGTGCCTGGAAATTCTAACGCTTTAATTACCAATTCAGAACAACCGGGTTTAAAACTATTAAGAAAAGTCAGAGATGAAGCACACCGTTTTGCTATCAATTATCATCGTCAGCAACGTCTCAAGTATAGTCGTTCATCTCAACTAGACGATATACCTGGTTTAGGATTTCAAAGGCAAAAAGAGCTTCTTTCTTTTTTTCATTCAGTTGATTATATTAGGGAAGCTTCTGTTGAAAGTTTACGAAAAGCCCCAGGGATAGGATATTCTCTAGCAAGAGAAATATATGAATATTTTCATCCGGATAAGATATCCTAACCAATATAAAAAAATTTTCGTTTAAATTTAAACAGGAAATCTTTTTAATTGAATTACTGTTTTTTCTGCATTTCTGATTAAAGAATCAGAAAGTCCTGGAATCTGTGGTATTTGAGATAATAAATCAATTGTACGTCTTAATAAGCGTACTAAATCTCCCTCATCTAAGCTGGTATTTTTACATAAATTTTTCCAATCTTCACCCAAAGCCCATTGTTCTACCAATCCAATGAATTTGAACTCTAGATATATAGGAATTATTATTTGATAGCGTTTTTGTATTTTATTTAGTAAATGATAAATTTTATTAATATTCATTTCATCTTTAGAGCAGTTGCTAACAATATTTAGTAGCTCTGAAGATGGTAAATAATTTGTCCAAGTATCAGGGCGTAAGGTTTCTGTAACTATTGCACTAACCAGTGCTGCCAAATGATGAGAGCATAAATTATCTAATATTCCTGACATAAATACTATACCTAGCCATAATTCATTTTCTCCTCTCAGAGCTGCAGTAGCTTGACCTAATAACGTAGGAACATAATTTTCTAAAGCACCAAGATCTTGTAAAACTTCTATCAAATTAAGAAATTCTTGCCAATAATATAAATGATTAGACTGTAATCTTTGAATTTTAATTTGTTTAAAATCCAACTTTTCGTTTAACTTTAATTTTTCATAATGGAATTTAAATAATTGTTTAGTATCTTCTTCGTTAAAAGGAAAAATACTTTTTAAAGATTTTTCAATACCATAAATTTTATCTTGTTGCTTGTTTATCTCTTGCGAGGTTATTTTACTAGCCTTGTACTTATTCATTACTTCATGTACCTCATTGCAAACATAGTCTTCTTTTGGTCCTTTCCCAGAAGTAAAACGCTCTATGTTAGGTAGTTTTAATTTATTAACTAAAGTAACAGGTACAGAAAATTTACAAATACTTATAATTTCTTCTTTTTTAGCCAAATACCAATAATTATTTTCTCCTAAGCAAAGTAAATTAATATTTTGATCTAAGTTCAAAACTAAAGTAACAGTTGACAAGCAAGGGCTTGAAATATTTAGTCGCTGACTTTTGAGATAGAGCAGTTTCCCGGGACCTATTTTTTTTATTTGAGTAGCAACTTCTTTTTTACATAGATTTTTATCTTGATCATATAAATTTTTTAAAAGTCTTTTTTCTTTCTTTAAAAGAGTATCTAAAGCCTCATACTTTAAGACATCTTCTTCTTTAAAATTTTTTAGCTTAATATCTAATTCTTTGATTTCCGTATTTAAATAGGCAATCGCTTGCTCTTCTGGCTTAAATTTTAATTTAGCTAAATATTCAGCAAAACTTTTTTCTAAAAGATTTTTTGTTTCTTGAATTGTATGCTTTTGTAGTAGATTTAGTACCATTCCATAAGAAGGTGTAAAACAGCTTTTAAGAGATTCAGGTTTTGCCGTAGCGAGATAAGCAGCTTCTGAAGGCCCTTCAAACACTGTTTGGTTAATTATTACATGTCCTACTTTATCCATTCCTCTGCGCCCAGCTCGACCAGCAATTTGTAAAAATTCAGAAGGAGTTAACATGTTATGACCATTATCAGTGCGTTTTGATAAGGCAGATATTACTGTTGTTCTTGCAGGCATATTAATTCCTGCTGACAGAGTAGCAGTGGCAAATACTACTTTGACTAATCCTGCTTCAAAAAGCTGTTCTACTAATTCTTTCCACGCTGGTAAAATACCTGCATGATGAGCTGCAATCCCTCTTGTTAAAGGTTCAAGGTGATCTTCTCTAACTAAGTTGCATAAGCTAGCAAGAATATCAAATAAATAATTTTTAGCATCTTTATTCTTAGCCAGATAAGAAAATAGTAGAGAATGAGTATTAAAATTTTTTAAAAAATCTTTTAGTACTTTATGTAGTGCTAAGTTTTTTGAAGCTGTAATTCTTAAAAGATTTTCTTGTAAATTTGGGCTATCTGCTAAAAAAAAGATGAGAAGATTATATTGCAATGCATGAGCTTCTTCAGGTGAGACAAGATTAAGATCATGCAATTTTTGAACAGCCTTATCACATTCACGACGACTAAAAATAATATAAATAGATGGTAATAACTTTCTTTGATAAAGTTGTTTGACGACAGTTAAAGGATCAGGGCAGTCTTCTCTTTTAATACGTTTTAGTTTATCTTTTGGCTCTTGAGATTTTAGAAGTGCATTTAGAGCAGATTTTTGAGAATTCAAAAGAGGAAATAATCCATTTTTTTGGCTAAAATAGAAACGGAGAGGGACAGGACGAAAGTTTGAATTAACTAATTCACATAAACTAATTAAATTTTTTTCAGAATTTCTATTTGGGAAAGATGTTCGTACTTGGTTAATCCATTCAGTTAATTCTCCAGGATTACCAATAGTTGCGGAAAGAGCAACCAACTGGATATTTGGTGGACAATAAATAATAGATTCTTCCCAAACGGTTCCGCGACTACGATTACTAATGTAGTGACACTCATCTAAAATTACTGTGGCAACATTATCTAATGATGTTCCAACTTGGCCTATAAGAGTTTCATAAAGCATATTACGAAATATCTCAGTAGTCATAATGACAATAGAAGCATTCGCATTAAGTACGGTATCTCCTGTGATTAATCCCACCATACTTTCATCAATTTTTTCGTTTTGAATAGCAAATTTTTCCCTAAAATCTCTAAACTTTTGATTAGAAAGAGCTTTAAGAGGTGTAGTATAAAAAACTCTTTGTTTAAGATTTAATGCACGATAAATAGCATATTCTCCAATTAGTGTCTTACCTGAGCCAGTGGGAGCACATACAACAAGCGATTTACCTTGATTTAAAGCGCTAATAGAATCTTGTTGAAACTTATCTAACTGAAACGGAAATAGGGTTTTGATATTTTGTTGAAGAGAATCTAACAATTGTTTTACTCAAAATTAAACATTAATCCATTAAAGATCAAAATTCAATTATATTGCAATATAAAAACTGTAAACAACTTGTAAAATTACTAGTATAAATATCAGTGACTTTTTTAAAGAATTTTTTACTTGTAATATACTCTAATATATAATTAGATTTTCTTATATAAGTTTTAATTATTAATATAATTAACTATGTCTATGAGACTATTATATAGACTTAGAACTTGTACAATCACACTATAGATAAATTGATATTTCAAAATTTTATAGATTATTCCAAAAATCAGAGATAATTGACAATGAAAAATGTTCATAATAGAGAAACGATAGTGGAATCCCAGTATAAAACAGCAGAAATTGAAAATAAGTGGCAACAAGAGTGGCTGAGGCAAGGATTAGATAAAACCCCAGAAAACAGTGAAAAACAAAAATTCTACGCCTTATCAATGTTTCCTTATCCTTCTGGTAACTTACACATGGGACATGTGCGTAATTATGTAATTACTGACGTGATCGCTCGTTTCAAACGATTGCAAGGATATTCTGTTTTACATCCTATGGGATGGGATGCTTTTGGGCTTCCAGCTGAAAACGCAGCTATTGATCGTGGTATTTCTCCTGAAGAGTGGACAAAAAAAAATATTGCAAAGATGAGACAACAACTCCAATCATTAGGTTTATCTATTGATTGGGAAAGAGAAATAACAACTTGTTCTCCTAGTTACTATAAGTGGACACAATGGCTGTTTTTACAATTCTATAAAGTTGGTCTAGCTTATCAAAAAGAAGCAACTGTGAATTGGGATCCGGTTGATCAAACTGTCCTAGCAAATGAGCAGGTAGATACTGAAGGTTATTCTTGGCGTTCAGGCGCTAAAGTAGAAAAAAAACTCTTATGCCAATGGTTCTTAAAAATTACTGATTATGCTGAATATTTATTAAATGATCTTAATACTTTAAAAGGATGGCCTGATAGTGTAAAGTTAATGCAAAAAAACTGGATAGGTAAATCTTTAGGGGCACATATACAGTTTCCTGTAAAAGATACTAAAAAAAGCATATCTATTTTTACTACTCGTCCAGACACTATCTATGGTGTAACTTACTTAGTCTTAGCGCCAGATCATCCTTTGGTAATGACAATAGCTAAGCCTGAACATAAAGAAAAGATAAGAAAATTCACTCAAGAAGTAGCTAATGAGAGTGAGATTGAACGTACAGCAGATGATAAACCACTAAAAGGAATTTTTATAGGAGCGGAAGTAATCAATCCTTTTAGTGGGGATGAAATACCCGTATTTATAGCAAGTTATGTTCTACTTGACTATGGAACAGGCGCGGTAATGGGAGTTCCTGCCCATGATAATCGTGATTTTAAATTTGCTACAGAACAACAACTTCCTGTAAAAGTTGTTGTCATTCCCAAAAATTCAAATTCAAGAGAAACTACTCAATTATCTTTGAAAGAAGCCTATATAGAATCAGGCACTATCATTAATTCAGAACAATTTAATGGAATGTATTCAGAGGATGCAAAAGCTGCTGTCATTGAGTATGCAAAAAAACATTCTATTGGAGAGGCTAAAGTACAGTACAGAATAAGAGATTGGTTAATTTCTCGCCAACGTTACTGGGGTTGCCCCATTCCTATCATTCATTGCTCTGATTGTGGTACTGTGGCTATTCCTGATTCTCAATTGCCATTAGAATTGCCGAAAAATGTTGAATTTACTGGACGTGGAAGTTCTCCTTTAGAAGGCTTAAAAGAATGGGTTAATGTTCCTTGCCCTAATTGTGGCAAACTGGCAAAACGTGAAACAGATACAATGGATACTTTTATTGATTCATCCTGGTATTACTTAAGATATACTGACTCCAAAAATTCTCAAGAAATATTTAATCCTGACAAAGCTAAATATTGGGCACCAGTCGATCAATATGTAGGAGGAGTTGAGCACGCAATATTACATCTTCTGTACTCTCGTTTCTTAACAAAGTTTTTAAAGAATCAAAAATTGATAGATATAAATGAACCCTTTAAAAATTTATTAACACAGGGAATGGTTCAAGGAATAACATACAAAAATTTAAAAACAGGAAAATATATTCCCTGTGATCAAGTGAATTCTGCAAAACCAACAGATCCCGTTACAGGAGATGATTTAGAAGCCTTTTATGAGAAAATGTCTAAGTCTAAATATAATGGAGTAGATCCACAAGAGGTCTTGGAAAAATATGGAGCAGATACTGCGAGAATGTTTATATTATTTAAAGCACCTCCGGAAAAAGATCTAGAGTGGAGTAGCTCAGATGTTGAGGGACAGTTTCGTTTCTTAAATCGAGTATGGCGTCTAGTTCATTTATATATACAAAATAAAAACAACAAGACACAAAGTAAAACATTAACTAAAAATGAAAAAGATCTAAAGCGTTCTATTCATACCATTATCAAAGAAGTATCTCAAGACTTGGAAGAAAATTATCAATTCAATACAGCAATTGCAGAATTAATGAAATTAAGTAATGTACTTAATGATTTTAAAGATATCAATTCTTCAGTATACCAAGAGGGTATAGTAGCTCTTTTGACTTTGTTATCACCCTTTGCCCCTCATATTTCTGAAGAATTATGGCATAGCCTAGGATATAAAGAATCAATACATCTACAGAAATGGCCATCAGTTGATAATCAAGCCTTAGTTTTAGATGAAGTTACTATAGTAATTCAAGCTATGGGAAAAACAAAAGGAACTATTCAAGCTCCAGCAAATAGTAGTAATGAAGAATTGGAGAAGTTAGCTCGTAATTCGGAAATTGGCAAACGTTTGCTAAACAAAAAAGAAATTAAAAAAACTATTGTAGTTCCTCAAAAACTAGTTAACTTTGTATTAATTAATAATAATTAATTATCATGGAAATACTAGCTTACCCTTTACCAGTACTTGCACTTTTTATTCATGTTAATAATTCTCTGGATAATATTTAAGACTATCCTTATATATCTTGATTAGGTTGATCTTGATATATTTAGTTAAGCTTATGGTCCTACATATCATCAAGAGCAGCAATACCAGGTAATGTTTTATCTTTTAACAATGCTAAGCTAGCACCTCCTCCTGTAGATACATGACTTACCTTATCAACAACTCCTATTTTATTTATTGCAGCTACAGAGTCACCACCTCCAATAATAGTAATAGCACCCTTCTCCGTTAATTCAACTAAAGTTTTGGCGATTTCTTGGGTTCCAATAGAAAATTTCTCAAATTCACATACTCCCATAGGACCATTCCAAATTATAGTCTTGCAATCTTTTAAAGTTTCTTTAAAAGTTTCAATAGACTTGTTACCAATATCTAATCCCATCCAATTATTTTTAATATCATTAGCACTTATGTTTTCAGCATTAGCATCTGGAGAAAAGCTTTCTGCCATAACTATATCAGTTGGTATTATCAATTCTACGCCTTTTTCTTTAGCTTTTATCTCTAAAAATCTTGCTAAATCTAACTTCTCGTCTTCAACTAAAGATTTACCTATTTCGAGTCCTCTAGCTTTGTAGAATGTAAATATCATTCCTCCTCCTAAAAGTAATTTGTCGCATTTATCAAGTAAGGCTTCAATAACATCTATTTTATTAGAGACTTTAGAACCTCCAATGATAGCGGCTAAAGGACGTTTAGGATTATTAATATAATCATTGAGATATTTAAGTTCTTTTTCTATTAAAAACCCTGCAACATTACAATTGAGATGATGTGTTATTCCTTCTATAGAAGCATGAGATCTATGAACAGAACCGAAAGCGTCATTAACATATATATCTGCATAGCTAGCTAGTTGTTTCGCAAATTCAAAATTATTAGCTTCTTCTTCTTTGTGAAAACGAAGATTTTCTAATAAAGCAACTTCTCCATTCTTTAAACTATCAATAATTTTTTTTACAGAATCGCCAATGCAATCATCACACATTATTATTTCTTGCTTTAACAAGCTAGATAAATGGATTGCGACAGGAGCTAAACTCATGGAATTAATTACTTTTCCTTGAGGACGTCCCATATGGCTACAAAGAATAATTTTTGCCTTTTGAGAAATAAGTTTTTTAATAGTAGGTAAAACTGCACGAATTCGAGTATCGTCTACAATTTGCTGATTCTTCATAGGAACATTAAAATCAGTTCTTACGAGTACTCGCTTTCCAGTAATTTCTTGTTCTGATAAACATGCCAAAGTTTTTTTGGACATTAGAAAATTTTTTGAATAAAAATTAGATAATACCGTAAAAAACAAGAAAATTCATTTTTTACAAAGAATAATTTACAAACATTGTTATGTGATTAATATTCATAATGCAAGTCTTACATATTGAGTATACTATCAAATTACTTAACGAATTAGAAGTTTTAATGATTTAAGTAAAGAGTTCATAAATTGTTATTAATTAATTTTTTAATAATTAATATTATTTTCTGGGCCAAAACAGTACTTTATTTTTCAAGTTTATATATTTTATAGTTTCATTTATTATCTTTTTTATCTATGAAGAATATATTTATTATTAATAACTCTAGTATGTTAATTAGATTAAGTTGCTGTATTTATAATATAGAAACAATTGAAAAGAATAGTTCACAACTCTAAATTATCTATGAAGATATTTAATATTAGAGTACTGGTAAAAATAAGATTAGGCTGCTTGATAAATTAATAGAAAATATCTTTTAAGACTCACTATATCAAATAAAAAGCTTTTATCATGTGTAGTCATTTACAGCATTTTTCAGCAATACCTACATATTGTTAATGTGACATAGATGATATCTCTCGCTTTTGCATTACTATCATTAAGTCTAATAACCTACAAGAATATCCCCATTCATTATCATACCAAGCAATTATTTTAAAAAAATTAGGATTTAGTTCAATTCCTGCTTTTGCATCAAAAATACTAGAGTAAGTAGAGCCATTGAAGTCCATAGATACTACATCTTCATCAGTGTAGCCCAAGATATCTTTTAGCTTTCCTTGAGAAGCTATTTTCATAGCTTTACAGATATCTTGATAACTAGTTGATATAGTTGTTCTAAATGTTAGATCTACAACTGAGACATCTGGAGTAGGAACTCTTAAAGCCATTCCGGTTAATTTACCTTTAAGCTCAGGAATAACTAAAGTTACTGCTTTTGCAGCTCCTGTTGAAGCAGGAATAATATTTTGTACAGCTCCTCTACCTCCTCTGAAGTCCTTTTTACTAGCTCCATCTACGGTCGGTTGCGTCGCTGTCATAGCATGAACTGTCGTCATCAAGCCTTCATCCAAACCAAAGTTATCATTAATTACTTTAGCAATTGGAGCTAGACAATTAGTAGTACAACTAGCATTGGAAATAATATGATCTTCTAAAGGGTCATAATTATCGTGGTTAACTCCTAATACAATAGTACGTACTTTTTCAGGATCTTTAGTAGGAGCAGAAATAACAACTCTTTTAGCACCTGCTTTTAAATGCTTACTAGCAGTATCATAAGTAGTAAATAAACCGGTGGATTCAACAACATAATCTACTCCGATTTTTCCCCAAGATAGTTCCTCTGGATTACAAACTGAAAAACAAGGTATGAACCTTCCATTAATTACTATTCCATTATCAATAGCTTCTACATTTCCATCAAAGCGTCCATGTGTAGAATCATATTTAAATAAATAGGCGATGTTTTTAGGAGGAACAAGATCATTTATACCTAAGAATTCAAAATCAGGATTATTAATGCCTGCTCGTAAACCTAACCGTCCGATACGACCAAAACCGTTAATACCGACTTTTATCTTTTCCATAAATAAACTCCTTAAAATAAATGATTCTAATTTTAAAGTAGAAAGACAAATAAAATTTGCTTATCCTACATGATATTCTTAATAATCGATATTTTAAAAACAGGATTAACTATTTATATTTTATGACTATCTTCTAAAATTATTCGCAATATCTATAAGGTTTTTAAAATTTTAAAATAAATGGTCAATATATATTTAACATCTAAAAGAATAATGTATTTAATAGCTTATGGTTAGTTTTATTACATCTAATTCTTTCTGAATCTTTCCATTAAAATGATTGAATATCATCTTAAAGAATACTATAACTTGCAAGAAAGTAATAGATAGTTTCTAAATGGTTTTTAAATTATAAAATACTAATTGATCTATATCCTATGATCTACTGATAAAGCGCAATTTTCTTCGGAGGTTATATCGTTTATGTATCCTAATTTTTTTACCAATCTTTTTTACTTTACATAAAGTAAAAACATATTAAAAACTTTACTTAATCAATAAAGAAGATCTATAGATTTAACTTAATTTATTATGTTTCTAAAAATAATTGAAATTTTAATGTACTTTTTTAAACTTTGTAATTTAAGTTATTTATAAATTAAAAAATTCTATGAAGATTTTAAGGAATAACACTATATTCATAAATTAATAGAATCTAATAAATGTTAATATAATAATTAAAGTGAAAGCATAGAAACTTATCAAGGAATAAAAATTAACTTAATTTATTTTACGCAGTAAAAATTTATAGATCGGTGAATAGGTTGTTCACTTTACTTAAATCATAGCTTAATATAAATGCTTAAGTTATTATCAATAACTTAATATCAAACTATCTCACTGAAATATTTGCTATTAATTTTTCTATTTCTAAAAAACTAAAAATTCAATTTAAGATAAAATGACTATAGATAATATTCGGTTACGTAATGAATTTGTTAATACACAAGTAATTACTCGAGAAGAGGGTAAAAAATTAGGAGTTGTTAAAGAAGTTTTAGTTGATATCGATCAACGAGAAGTAGTTGCGCTTGGTTTACGAGATAGTATGTTCTCTCTTTCTGGAATACCTGACCATATATACATAACAAGTATTTGCCAGATCGGCGATGTTATTTTAGTCGATAATGAAAATGCAGTTGAAATCATTGACACTAATTTATACTCTCCCTTGATTAATTGTGAGGTTATTACTGAATCAGGTGAATCCCTTGGCCGTGTGAGAGACTTTCAATTTGACTTAGCAACAGGTAAAGTTTTATCTATAATTATTGCTTCATTGGGCTATCCTCAAATACCAGAACAAATTTTAAGCACATATGAAATTTCAATGGATGAAGTAGTTAGCAATGGTCCTAATCGTTTAATTGTTTTTGAAGGAGCAGAAGAAAGACTTACACAGCTAACTATGGGAGTTTTACAACGATTAGGTATTGGTCAACCTCCTTGGGATAAAGGTGAAGAAGATTACCTTTATTCTTCTTCAACAACAAGACCCGAAAATCAATTAGGTTCTGGTATGCCTATAGAGAATTCTTTCCAAGCAAAAAATCCTTCAGTCAACGAGCAACAGAGTGAAAGTATCTTGGAAGAAGCCATGACCTTTACCTCTTCGGAACAAGACCAAGAACCTATCCATTTTCAAGAGTATGAAGATGATTATGAAGAGGCAAATTGGGAAGAAGTTCAACAAGAAGAAATCGTGTCTCAAGCAAATGATAATAAAAGGCAACAGAATAAATTTGAAGAAGAACAGGTCGATGTTTGGGAAGATACTGATTTAGATTCATACACCCCTGAACCTGTTAATATTCCGCAGAAACAAGCTGAATATCAGGAAGAAGAAGCTTAAAGTTAACTAATATTAAGAATTTTAATCTACAAATTGAAGTTAATATCAAGTTAACAAACTTTCGACTTTATTTAACTCAGTTTTATAAAAATCAAAGCATACTATTTTTAATATGTACATAAGTGATATTTTGCTATTAAAGTTAGCAACATATTAAATTTATATAACTAAAGCTAAAATTAATTAAGATATGTAATCTTTATCTAATTGAAAATTGTAATTGCAAGATGAGTTACAAATTTATTATTTAAGCTTGATTTTATAAAAGAAATGTATTTATATAAATTATTTTTATAACTTTAATTATTTCTATAAAATCAAAATATTATTAATAATTTTTTGGGACAAAATTTGATACGATATAGTCGAAATAGCTTTATAAAATATCAAATAAACAATGCAAACAAAACGTATAAAAGATTTATTTCGCAACGGAGTAATTGAAGGAAATATCCTCATTCAAGGATGGGTACGTACAAAACGAGAGTTAAAAGACTTTACTTTTATTGAAGTTAATGACGGTTCTAGCTTGAAAAATTTACAAGTTATTCTTGATAAAACTATTTCTAATTATGAAGAAACTCTTATGCTCCTGAATACTGGATCTTCCCTAGAAGTTTCGGGGATATTAGTTACTTCACCAGGTAAAAATCAGAGCCTTGAGTTAAAAGCTAATACAGTAAAAGTTTATGGTAATTCAAACCCAGAAACATATCCTCTTCAGAAAAAGCGTCACTCGTTTGAATTTTTAAGAACTATAGGGCACTTAAGGCATCGTACCAATACATTAGGTGCAGTAATAAGAATTAGAAATTCTTGTACTATGGCCATACATAATTTTTTCCAAGAAAAAGGATTTCTTTTAATTAATACGCCAATTATTACAGTTAATGATTGTGAAGGGGCAGGAGATTTATTTAAAATCACAAATTTTGATTTATGTAACATTCCAAAAGATAAAAGAGGAAATGTTGAATATAATCAAGACTTTTTCGGCAAACCAGCATATTTGACAGTTAGTGGTCAATTAGAAGCTGAAGTTATGGCTATGACTTTTCAAAATGTTTATACTTTTGGTCCTACATTCAGAGCAGAAAATTCTAATACTTCTCGTCACTTAGCTGAATTCTGGATGGTGGAACCGGAAATGGCTTTTTGTGATCTTGAAGGAAATCAGGATGTGGCAGAAGAATTTTTAAAATATGTTTTTAAAAACGTATTAAAAAATTGTCCTGAAGATATGGAATTCTTCAATAAATATATTGATAAAACAGTTTTAGAAACGGCAGAAAAAATCATCAATAAGAAATTTGAGCGTATAACTTATACAAACGCTATTAATTTATTAGAAAATTCTAATAAACAATTTAATTATAAAGCTGAGTGGGGAATTGATTTACAATCTGAACATGAGCGTTATTTGGCAGAAGAAGTATTTAAAAGTCCTGTGATTGTTACTGATTATCCAGCTACTACCAAAGCATTTTATATGCGCTTAAATGATGATCGGCAAACAGTGGCTGCCATGGATATTCTGTTTCCTAAAATTGGTGAAATTATTGGTGGTTCTCAAAGAGAAGAGAGGTTAAACGTATTAGAAGAAAGACTCGAAGAACAAAATATTATTACTGAAGATTTATCATGGTATTTAGATTTACGAAGATATGGAACTGTTCCTCATTCGGGATTTGGTTTAGGCTTTGAGAGAATGGTGCAGTTTATGACAGGCATTAAGAATATCAGGGAAGCAATTCCTTTTCCTAGAGCTCCTTTAAGCGCAGGGTTTTGATAAATTTATTGTTTTTCAGTATTCATCTATTAAAGTTTAAATATTTAATTTTAATTCCAAGAGAATACTGGAAGTAATTAGATAGTATTTGTTTTTATAACTATATTGCAAACTAAAATGCTCTTTAAATCAACATATCTCGAAAGATACCTTTATAAAAATTAAGAATTTTAATTAATTGAAAAAATCTTGCCATATCTCGATAAAGTCTTTAACTTTTATCCATAGTTCTTGACCATCTGTATCAAAGCCAAGTTTTAACAATGTTAAAATTATTATGATACTCACTAAGGTAAAAAATATAGACTTCATAATAGTAAAAAGCCAACGAATTATTATCCATATAATTGTTATGGAAGTGATAAATATAAGTAGATTAAGTAACATGTTATTTACTTTGATTAGTATAAAAGCGCATATATGATGTTTCTATTGATCTATTTCAGGATTGTTAAACTATTTTTATCTATTTTTTACGAGCATCAAAGCTGTCTCTCTTGCCCACCGATCAGCCTCTAATATATCGTCCAGAGTAGGTTGGGAAGAATTGTTAGGAATGAAAAGATCACAAGTTTTTTCGATAATGCGAGGAATATCTAAAAAAGCAATTTCTTTATTTAAAAATGATGTGACAACTTGCTCATTTGCTGCGTTTAAAACAGCTGGCATAGCGCCTCCAGTATTTCCTGCGGCATAGGCTAAACTAATACAAGGATATTTATCATAATCTGGTTCTTGAAAAGTTAAATTACTAATCTTTGCTAAATCTAATTGTTTCCAATTTGTACTAATTCTTTCAGGCCAAGATAGAGTATATAATAATGGAAGACGCATATCTGGCCATCCAAGTTGAGCTAGGACTGAAGTATCTTGTAACTCAATTAAAGAATGTATAATACTTTGTGGATGAATAACAATATCTATATTTTGATAATCCACATTAAATAAGAAATGTGCTTCAATCACTTCTAATCCTTTATTCATCAAGGTAGCCGAATCTATAGTGATTTTTTTACCCATTGACCAATTAGGATGCTTTAAAGCGTCTTCAACTGTTACAGATTGAAGTTTTTTAGTTGGCACATCTCTAAAAGCTCCTCCTGAAGCCGTTAAGATAATACGTCTTAGATCTTTATCGTTTATACCTTGTAAACATTGAAAAATTGCTGAATGTTCTGAATCTGCAGGTAATAATTTAACTCCATATTTTTTGATTAAGGGTAATACAACAGGCCCTCCAGCAATAAGTGTCTCTTTATTCGCTAACGCGATGTCTTTTCCTGCTTTTATTGCTTCAATTGTTGGTAGTAAACCTGCACATCCTACTATGCCTGTAACAATAATTTCTGTATCTCCATAACATGCGACTTCTATAATACCCTTCTTTCCATCTATGATAATAGGAGAATAATCTAAGGTGGAAATCATATCTCTTAGACTTTGTACTTTCCCTTCATTGGCTACTGCAACAATTTCAGGACGAAATTGTTTGATTTGAGTAAATAGTAATTCTATATTAGAGTGAGTAGTTAATCCTATTACTTTAAACTGCTCATGATATTGATGAATAATATCAAGTGTTTGGGTTCCTATAGAGCCAGTAGAGCCAAGAATTGAAATTTTTTTCACAATGTTTTTTTTATATTAAAGGTCAATCTTACTATAAAGTTACTACTAACATATGCAAAGTTTTATGTTTTTCATATTTAAAATATTCGTTAATGATTCTATTAAAAATTTTATTTATAAAATTATTTTACTGAAATAATTACTTGAAAATGTTTTAGAATAACCATCAATATTCTAAAAAGTTAATTAAATATGTAACCTAGAAATAGGCTGGGAGTTATTTTAATTACTTAAACTAGTAATGAAAAGATAGTTTTCCAAATGAATAATTAATTTTAATGATGTATTCGCTTTTCCCTCTTTCTTAGTCTTTGCTATAGATGTTGTTACGATATTAATGTTATTTATCCATTTAAAGTAGCAATAACATTGCCATTTTGTACCTACTTTATTATATAAATACATTGGCTTTTTAATCTTCATGCACTTCAAAATTGTATGTACATAAGTAATTGGATTATCAATTTCAGGTTTACTAATTTTTAGAAAATTAATTTTGTTTTCTACTGTAGATATTACTTTTAATGTGTTATTTTTTTTTATAGTATTTAGATTAATTGTATTAGGAGAACATAAAGTTCCTTCCAACTTTCCTTTAATCCAAAAAAAATTAGATTTGTGCTTCGTTTCTTGTTTGTTAAATGCAACAGACGGTTGTTGTATTATTTTATCTTCAAAAATTGTCCAAAAAACAAACTGTCCTGATGGTGTTAGTTTTTCAATGTAATTAATATCTTTTTGTAATATCGTAGAAGCTATCTGCAACGTCTGAGTGGCTAAAACAATTTTTTCTTTAAAATAATCTAACAATTCATCTTTTATTAACTTTTTGTTTTTTGAATTTCGATACTTGCCAAATGTTAAGTAGTATAAGTCACATGGCTTTAATATTCTTTGTTTTAATCTTTGTTTAGCTTCCACCGCGATCTTATCTAATTGAAAAGTTTTAAAACTATCTTTAAGAATTTGAGAAAATTCTCTATTAGATAACAAAGAAATTTTATTTTGATTATCTAAAATACTCGCTACTTTTTCTAAATGTTCTATTTGAAAATAGTTAGTACGTTGTTCTTTTATCTTTACTTGTTCTTGATTTATATATTGAGAAACCTTTTCTAATTCTTTAAATATATAAGGATTCTTTTTTTGTTCAATGAAAACTGCTTTTAAAATTTGATGATTGAGATAATCAGCAATACGGCGAATAGGAGATGTAAAATGTGTATATGCAGGAACGCATAAAGCAAAATGACTAATAACAGTTGGAGAATAGTTAGCAGAATTTAACCAGTTTTGAAGTTTCTGGTGAATTAATTTAGGTAATCCTAAAGAAACTAAAGTTTCAATTAAAAGTTTATTTTTAGGTGCGATTGTAGAGCAAGTATGGTTGCGATAAAGAATAGATAATTTGTGTTGTTCTGCCAGATTAGCAATGGCTGTATTAGCCAAAACCATGAATTCTTGAATAATACGTTGTGATCGATATACAGAAGTTTCTGTTAATCTTCCTTCCTCATCTAACGAAATACCTTGAATAGTACTTTGCCCAAATGCTCCAGTATATTTTCTTTTTTGAGATAATTTTTGAGCCCATAATTCGCAATAACGTAACATTCGAGATAAAGGCTGAGAAACATCTTCAAGAGTTTTATCTGCTGCTGTATAAGAAAACTTCTTTATACTTATTAAAGATGTGGATAAAAGTTGAGTATTTTTAATATTGGCTGTTTTGTCTAAAGTTATTTTGACGGTAACAGTTAATCGCGGATGGCCTTCTAGTAAAGATAGTTTATTTTCAGATAATTCGTTTGGAAATAAAGGATTGGTAGATGCCGCCCAGTAATAAGTCTCAATTTGCTTAAGTGCTTTTTCTTCCAGCTGAGACTTTTCCGGAATTAGCGATGTTGTATCAGAAACATGTATTAAAATAATAGCACCTGAGTCACAAGGTTCTATCCAAATAGCATCATCCAGATCCTTAGCATTTTTACTATCAATAGTGAATCCTAAAAAAGCTTTTCTTTCTTTTGTTGGTAAAGATCCTACTAAAAAATTTTTAAGTTCAGAATAAGTAATTGCAGAAAGAGTCATATTTTCTTACTAAAGTAAAAATAATAATTAAAATATTTATTAGTTTTTTAAATACTATTTGATTCAAGGTAAATATTGTATCTAAAATAATATAAATTAATTAGAAAATCCTCGACTTGTTTTGTCTTTTACACCTTGTTGTGAGGCTTGCCCATTAACTTATTATGTAATTTTTAGGAATTAAATACTATTTATAATTATATTTAAAAAACTCTTAATAATCACATAATATAATTATAAAAATTTACAAGTTTTTGATATATTTATGTTAATTGATCAAAAAATACTTTGTAAGCTAAACTAATCTATTTATGTTAGTACTATGTAGTAAGATGTATTATCATTTAAAAGATTATTTTTTAGTAATATCGGAAAAATTTTAATTTTGTTATATTAAAAATCACTATAACTATTTTTCCTTTGTAAATACCTTATGATTTGTGTTTGTATAAATGCTAGGATGTCTCAGTAATTTATGTTTTTATTACTCTCCAATCAAATTATTTAAAAGTTTAAAAGTATTATGTTAAAGTCTCTTATGTTCAGCAATAAATTATTCAGCATTATCTTTATTTCTTTGATTTTAGAAATAGCGACATCAGTAATTTCTCCTAACCCAGCAATGTCTCAGCTCACCTTATCTCAACAAACTATAGAGAACCAAGAAAATAATCCGGATGATATATCAGACTTTAATAATTTTCGTCCTTTGACACAAGACAATAGTCTTTTGAGCCTGCAAGGAGGAGAAAAGTTAATGAATGAAGCAAGTAGCGCTATTAATCAAGAAAACTATGATTTAGCAGTAGCAAAATTACGTCAAGCTCGTAAAGTTTTTAATCAGCTATCTAATTTTCATTTACAATTAGCCAATAGTTTTTCCGGCATAGATACACAAGTATATGATGCTCAAAGGAACAGCGCACTAAAAACAGGCCAGATGAGAGATTCTGCAACCTATCAATTAGCTTTGGTACATAGAGCACAAGATCAACCTGAGTTAGCCGTTCCCTTACTTGTCCAAATAATTCGCTCTCAAAATCCTACTACAGATTTAGGGAAAAAATCTTATCAACAACTATATGAATTAGGTTTTGTAAGTGTTCCCTTTAATAACCAAGAATAAGCTACTTTAAATTTTAATTAATACTTTAATACTTAAGAGTCCTATAAATTCCATAGAGTTTTCTTTTATAAAATTTAGGAATATAAACATTACATTGATACCTATTTTTGATTATGGCTAAGCTTTGATAAAGTAGATAGCAATAATTTTAGTATCCTTAACTTCCTAGGAATAAATTTAGATGGTTGCACTAGTACAAGTTGAAGATATGATTAAAACCAAACTTCCTGGAGCTCAGATAATTATCAAAGACCTTACTGGAGGAGGTGATCATTTTGAAGTAATTGTTATTTCTACAGAATTTGAAGGAAAAACAATGATTAAACAACACCAACTAGTTTATAGTACTCTTCAGGATGCAATAGTCTCTAAATCTATTCATACCTTAGGTCTAAAAACTTATACACCTAAAACATGGGAAATAGCTCAACGAAAAGTTGGAACTATTTAGCATGACTTTAACTTGAAATTACATCAATAAATAAATATTAAGGAGTAATCATGACACCAGAAATTAAAAACAGAATTGAAGAGCTAGTTAATAGCAATACAATATTTATATTTATTAAAGGAAATAAATTAATGCCTCAATGCGGATTTTCTAACAATGTTGTACAAATTTTTAATACATTAGGAGCAACATTCGAAACTTTTGATGTTCTAAGTGATCCTGAAATTCGTGAAGGTATTAAAGAATATTCAGATTGGCCAACTATTCCTCAAGTTTACATTAATGGTGAATTTGCTGGTGGTTCTGATTTGATGATTGAAATGTATCAAAATGGAGAGTTACAACAACAGGTAGAAATCGCTCTTGCTTCCTAGAAAATACAATTTTTATTACATTATAAACCTGTGATAAAAAGTATATAAATTAAGCATTAACTAATACTTTACACTATAGGTTTATCAATACAATTACCAGGCTTTCTGTTTGTTAAAGTTAATTACAAACAGAAAGTGCGTTCAAAATTAAACACTTTAAAGCTTTTTTTGTATATTGTTGTAGTTAATATTAAAGACTTCTTAATACAACATTTGATATCCTAGTATAACGATATTGATTTAGAGGAACAAAAACTAAGATGAGCCTTGTCCATATTGCTATCGTCGAAGGAAACTCTCATCTACGTTCTTTATTAAGTTGGCATTTACAAAAATCTGGTTATGCAACAGAGCAATATTCAAATTTACAACAAGCTCGTAATGTTTTTAATAGAAAACAACCAGCTTTAGTTATTTTAGATGCAGATATCTCTGGCGAAGACTCAATGGAATTGTGTCAATGGCTTTATCAACAGAGGCAATCCATGATACTACTCTTATCCAATCAAAATGAAGAGAAAAAAATTGTCAAAGGATTAAATGCAGGAGCCGATGATTACTTGATTAAGCCTTTTGGAATAAAAGAATTTATGGCTAGGGTCATTGCTTTAACTAGGCGTGTACGTGTTGTTTCTGTACCTCTATCTCTAGATTATGGTGATTTAAAAATTGACCTTGTACAAAGACGTGTAAAACTTCGAGAACATTTTATAGATCTTAGCCCACAAGAATTTAGTTTACTTTATGTACTAGCACAGGTTGAAGGAAATCCTCTTAGCCGTTCAGAGTTACTTCAAAAAGCTTGGCCAGAAGCTATAGATAATCCTCGCACTATTGATACTCATGTATTATCTTTACGAAAAAAAATAGATATTGATTCTTGTCAACCTAGTTTAATTCAAACTGTACGTAATGTAGGATATCGTTTTAATTCAGAAGCAGTCCAGAAAATACCTCTGAAATATCCTAGAAGAAGTATTACTACTTTAAAATTTAATTGAGTGTTCTTTTCAAATCTTAATAAGGATTTAAAAACCAACTTTCTGTTTATAGATAAGATAATAAGAGTTATATAAGGAGAATTATTGTTTGTTCAAGCTTTTACTATCTTAATAAAATAATAAAAGTTTGAAATACTCCTACTATAAAACCTAATACTCCACCTAAATTAACTATTGCCTGTAGTTCATTCTGAATAATTCCTTGTACTGCTATTTCTAAGTTTTTAGAAGAAGTGGCTTTAATCCTGTCAATAATTATTTGATCAATAGACATAATAGGAATAGTTTGAAGAACAATTGTTCCTAAATTCTTTTCTAAATATTTTTCAAGAATCAATGCTAGTTCTTGACTTACGGTTTCTAAGGAAGTATTCAACATAGTTGAATTTTGAATACGATTAATTATTAATATTGATAGTTGTTCCCAATTAACTGTTGTACCAAAATCTTGTATAAACCTTGTACCACTTTTTTTAATATATATTTGGATGGTTTCACGATTAGTTTTTCGTAATTCTTTAATAGTTGAAGTAGGAAGGTTACGTAAAGAGAAATTATTTAACCATTCCTTTAGACGATTTCGTATTTCTAAAGAAAGTAGTAGTTCTTCAAGTCGTGCGTTAGCGACTTCTTTCTCCTCTAAACAAAAGTTTTTTAACTTCAATAAAGTATCACTAACTCCAAAGAAATTAGCTATAAACCAATAAGAACCACTAGTTTTTTCCTTGATTCCTTCATCAATAGTTTGAATATTTTTCTCAGAGAGAAATTCAATCAATTTCTCTCTAAGAGTATTGGGAGAAGCTACTTTTCCTAATAACCAATCAGCAAACTGTTGTGATTGATTATCAGAAAATTGAAAATCTAATATAATTTTGTCAAAAATTTGATTAATTTGATCTTCCAGTAGATCTTGACGTTGCTCTAAAAGTTCTAACAAACGAGGTAATGATTCATTGAATAAATTTTTTAGAATTTCTGATAATATCTTGGCTGTTTTCTGTTGTTTATCTTCTCTCATTTGCTGAATAGCAAGATTTAACAACCATAAAATTGCTATTTTTGCCCTTTCAGCTTTTAGTAAACGTCCTACTAACTTTTGTAGTTCTTCTGGGGTCAACAGGGATCCCATAATAGTATCTGAAACTTTTTTAGCTAATCTTTTTTGATTACGTGGAATTAAACCTGGAGTAAATGGCAAACGAAATTTACCAATGTAAATTGCCTTATAAGGCCGAAATAACATCTTGATCGCAATATCATTAGTAAAATAGCCAATAACTGTTCCTGCTAATGGTGGAACAACTATACTAGAGATAGTAAACAGATCAAGAGAAGAAGTATCAAATAAAATCATAAGAAAAATCCAACATATTAACCTTCATTTTAAATTTTGGAAGATATATAAAAGTTGCTATAAGTATTTTTTAGTCCCTACTAGAACTCCCATCATGCCTCCAGCAATAGAATAATAGACTGGAGTATCAAAACCGGCTTCAAAAGCTAGTTCAATTTGCCTTTTCCCTGATGGGAATTTTTCTAAACTCGGCATGATATAACTATATTCTTTTTCTAGTTTAAAATGTTTTGCTACAGGAATAACGAAGCTATTTAGATACCATTTTTGAAATATTTGTTGCCAAGCATTGGTGGGATGTTGAAAATCTAAAATAGCAACTTTAGCAAAAGGTTTAAGAACACGGTTTATCTCTTGCAAACAACGGGGAATATCAATAATATTTCTTAGACCGTATCCCATGGTAACACAATCAAAAGTATTATCTTCAAATGGTAAATTTAAAGCATCTCCCAGCATCCATTCTATAGGTAGGGATGGATAGTATTTATGATTGCGTTGAGCAGCGATCGCTAGTAATTCTCTAGAAAAGTCAACTCCTATTACTTTTCCTTTTTTACCAACTTTTTGAGCTAATAATTTTGTCAGATCACCACTACCACAGCAAATATCTAAACCTAAATCATGTAAACCCGAACCGCTCCACTTTACTGTCATTTGCTTCCATATCTTGTGTTGCCCCATGCTTAACAAGGTATTAAGTTCATCGTAAACAGGAGCAATATTATTAAAAATATTTTGAACGTCAGTAGCAGAATATGAAATATTGTTCATTATTTAATAAATCAAAATTATTATCTAAAAAGCTTGTAAACAGTCAATTACTTTCTTGAAATACTTACAAACTATCTTACATATAGTAAATGTTTGCCTACAAGTTGTATTGTTAATATTTGATCTCACAAATTTTTCAGTATTTACAAAAAGTATAATATTTTAGGGACTCAAAAAAACTATATATTTTAGACCTATATTTATTAACTTATCTTCTTACTTAAGCTATTTATAAAATTGTTGTAGAAAAATGTACGTGAAAACGTTTTCATATCTTATGAAGACCATACTATTTTTACTAATTATTTTATTTAGCAATCATACTATATTTTGCTTGTTACATATATAAACCATTATGAAAACTAGCTTAATAAAGATAATCCCATTTAATTTATTTAGAGAGTGAAACTAGTAATCACTCATAACTAATAAATGATAATATGACAATCTATATCGTATTCTCATACTAGAAAATTTTCTAAGAAATAATATAATTATGCGTTTTCTTCATACAATGCTACGGGTTAATAACTTAGAAGAATCTTTGAATTTTTATTGCGATATTTTAGAAATGAAATTAATTAAAAGAAGAGATTATCCTGAAGGAGAATTTACTCTTGCTTTTTTAGGATATGGTCAAGAACTTGACTCTACATTAATTGAATTAACGCATAATTGGAAAACTACAAATTATGTCTTGGGTGATGCATATGGACATATCGCCATTGGTGTTAATGATATTTATACTATTTGCAATACGATTAAGCAGAAAGGCTGGAATGTTACTAGGGAGCCTGGACCCATGAAACATGGAAGTACAATTATTGCATTCATATTGGATCCAAATGGTTATCCAATTGAATTAATTCAAGTAAATAATTGAACTTTGAGAAGAATTAAGATTATCGAATTTCTCCAGAGCTTTCCAATTAAATTATAGAGTCAATAATATTGACTCTATAATTTAATTTAATTCTCTTCTATTTCAAGACCAAATATTTGGTTGAAAACTTTTTTAACCTTATAACCTGAGTCTATTGTTTCCAAAGGATCTTTGCGCAACCTGTGACGAAGACACAATGTAATTATTGAGCTAATATCTTCTACCGTAACACTTTTGCGTTTTTCAAGTGCTGCTAATGCTTTTGAAGCACGGTTAACAACTATATCTCCTCTTAAACCATCAACATCTAATTCAGAACAAACTTGAGAAATTTTTACCTGTAAGTCACGTTCAATATCTACAAGAGGTAACAAATTTTGAGCTTTTACCAAGGTTTCTTGTAGTTTTTCTTGTTCGTTCTGATAAGTTTCATAAAATTTTTGAGGTTCACTGTCAAATTGAGTTCTTTGTTCTACAATATCTACTCGTAAAGAGGGATCTTTAACTGTGCGAATTTCAGCATGCATTCCGAATCTGTCAAGTAGTTGAGGTCTTAACTCTCCTTCCTCTGGATTTCCAGAACCTACCAATACAAAACGGGCTGGATGTCTAATAGAGATACCCTCTCTTTCTACTGTATTCCATCCACTTGCAGCCGAATCAAGTAATACATCAACTAAGTGGTCATCAAGTAGGTTAACTTCATCTACGTAAAGAATACCACGATTAGCTTTGGCTAATAATCCCGGTTCAAAAGCTTTTACTCCCTCTGACAAAGCTTTTTCGATATCTATTGTTCCACATACACGGTCTTCTGTAGCACCAAGGGGTAAGTCAACCATAGTAACTTTTTGGGGTATCGTTATTAACGAGCCATTTTCCTCAAGGGTTTTACGCGCGTTATCACCCATAAGATCAAGATCGGTAGGATGAGAGTTAAACGGATCATTTTCGACAACTTCAATTTCAGGAAGTAGATCTGCAAGGGCTCTAATAGTAGTAGATTTCCCGGTTCCACGATCACCCATGATCATGACGCCTCCAATTTTTGGATCGATAATATTAATCATCAAGGCTAATTTCATTTCATCTTGCCCAATAATTGCTGTAAAAGGGAAAACGGTACGATGATTGTTCAGAGGTGAAGATAAAGTCATCTAGGTCTAATTATAGTAATTGCAATTAAAATAAATAATATTAACAACTATATAGTTAAAGTTAATATCATTTATTTTGCCACAGGGTATTCAGTTAATGTATAGATTTCTTATTAAATATTGGTAACTAGTAAAAATTATTAACATATTTAACCTTGGAAAGAAAATATTAAGTTAATAATATTGACGATATTGGATGAGTAAAATAGGGAGTAAAGGCGGAAATCAAGGGAATATTCG
>MDSY01074854.1_pt1 | contig 176752 bp, 163 predicted proteins | sample 811131 | NCBI WGS metagenome assembly MDSY01 (sample SAMN05326643, study PRJNA326480) | marine metagenome | isolation source: seawater | place: Atlantic Ocean: South West | collected 2010 | reverse complement strand
CACGTCCTTGCGCCAGCCCTCGGTGATCTTTTCCAGGCGGCCATATAGGTAATCGCCGTCAAAGGCGTAGATATCGCCGAAGTCTCCGGCGGCGATGGCGTCTTTCAGCCAGCGGTAAACTTCGGCCCCGCGCAGCACCAGGTTGGAGCGCAGGTGCAGGTTCCCGGCCCGCGCCCAGCGGGCGGCGATGTCGTCGGCTTCGGCGTCGGTCCGGCATAGCGGTTTTTCGACGAACACGTGCTTGCCCGCGTCCAGGGCGCGGCAGACTTCGTCGTAATGAAGATGGTCGAAGGTCGCGATGGAGACCGCATCGACGTCCGGCGCGGACAGGATTTGATCGTAGCTTTCGGCCACGCGGCCCTGGCCCAGGTCGGCGGCGATGCGCTGGGCCTTATCTGCCTCAAGGTCGTAAAGCCAAGTGACGCGGCTGTCCGGCCCGGCGGCAAAAGCGCGGGCGTGCTGTTCGCCGATCCCCAGGCCGATCACCGCGACGTTAAGTGTCATCCCTGCGGCTCCGGCGTGGCGACGCGATAGGTCGGATCGAACAGCTCGGGCCGGTCGTTGGCCAGGGCTTCCAGGTCACTGACCCCGAAGTGGGGCTTGGCCGGATACAACAGGTCGAAGATCTCGGTAATGCGGCGATAGTCGTGCTGCGTGTCGAGCAGGCATTTCAGGTGATTTCGGTTCGGCGTGCGGCGGATTTCCAACATGGGAAAACGCTCGCTGCGCCGGGTGAAGAACGGGATCATGTTTTCCCGCTCGTACATATCGTCGGATTCCGCCGCCAGGGCGCGCAAGGCATCGACGCGCAGAACGTGGCTTTCCACCCCTTCGGGATAGCCGGAATCGTTTGGGTAATGACCCCAGGCGGCATCGGAATTCAGGACCAGCTGTAGCAACCCCGCCGCCAGATCCGGGTCGGTCACCGGACAGTCGCCCCACATGCGGACCAGCACATCGGCCCCGGTCAGGTCGGCAGCCATCAAAAACCGAGTGACGAGATCGTCGTCCGGCCCGCGCACGACGCGAATTTGCGGATATCCTTCGACCGCGGCTTCAAGCGGGTCGTTGGCTTCGCCGGTCGGGATCGCCAGGACCAGATCGTCGACGCCCTGAATGCGCAGGGCGCGGTCGAACAGGTGGTGCATGACCGGCCGTCCGGCCAGCGGCAACAATGCCTTCTGCGCCAAGCGGATGGAGGTCAGACGCGCTTGGATAACGCCGGTGACCTTGGTCATTTGTGCTGCTCCCTTTCTGGTGCCGCGTGAAAAATCATTGGCTCTGACCGCTTTGCTGATCAAGGAAAATGCGCGCCGAGATGAAGCTGAACAGGAACTTCGACAAGCTGTTGGTCGCCATGTCGTCGGACAGGAAGGCTTCGAACTTGGTGCGGTCGATCAGGTCGAAGATCGGCCCGTCGGCCAGCAGGCGATCGCGGGTGTCCGGATCGCTGCGGTCGACCAGGGAATTGATCGAGGCGTTGAAGCCCCGCTTGCGCTTGTCCAGGCGCACGCTGTCGGGAACCAAGCCTTCGCCCGACTGGCGCAGCAGGAATTTGGCGAAGCCTTGGCCCATCAAATATTCGCTGGGCACATTGAACATGAATTCGACCAGATTCCGGTCCAGGAACGGGGACCGGTTCTCGACCGACCAGCGCATGGAATTGCAGTCGTCCTCGTGCAGGATCACGGGGATCGCTTCGGCGAACAGCTCGTTCATCATCCGGTTGCGCAGCAGTTCGCGGGAAAAGGCGGTTTCCTCGAAGTCTTCGTGGAACGGTACGGCCAGCAGGCTTTCGAACAAATCCTGGTCCAAGATGATATGCCCGCGCTGGTCCGGATCCTTCACAAAGGTCATGGGGTCTTGCAGCAGCGGGTTCTGGACGTAGGACCCGAAACCGCCTTTCCAGTCGGCCAGCAGCGTTTCGAAGTCGACCGTCGCGTCGATCTGCGCGCGGCGCCACATCTGCGCCAGCCACATGGAATAATGGTCGTAGTAGCCGGTATAGATTTCATCGGCCCCGGTGCCTGAAACGGCGACCTTGTATCCCGCGTTGTGGATCGCTTCCGACAAGAAGGAATGTACGTAGTAGCTGATCGTCGCGACCGGCGCATCGTGATAGGCGACGATGTCGCCCATGCGCTCGAAAAAACCCTCGGTCGATGTGCGGGTCACGTGATGGCCGCAGCCCAGGGCATCGACCATGGTTTTGATGTTGGCGCTTTCGTCATAGCGCTCATCCGAATCGATGATCGAAAAACAATGGATATCGGCGCCCAGTTTCTTCGCCGCGATGGCGGCCAAGGTTGCGGAATCGATGCCGCCGGACAGGCAGAACGCAACCGGCACGTCGGCCCGCAGGCGCAATTCGACCGAGCGAAACAGCCGTTCCCGCGCCCCTTCCAGCGCGTCATCAGCGGACATCGGCCGCGGGATGTGGCGCAACTGCCAATAAAATTCCGGCGGCGACAGCTTCGGCGACTTGAGCGTCAGATAGGTCGAAGGCGGCAATTCGAACACGCCGTCGAAAAAGGTGTCGCCGTGTTTGTAGAGCGATTTGTAGCCGAGCGTCAGATAACGCAGGATCTGGGTCTGGTTGACCGGCGGGGCCGATCCAGCCAGGGCGGCCAGGGTTTTGATCTCGGATGCGAAGTACAGCACGCCGTCCTTGGGCCAAAGGTACAGCGGCTTTTCCCCGAACCGGTCGCGGCACAGGGTCAGGGTGCCGGCAGCGGTATCCGCCACGGCGAAGGCCCACATGCCTTCAAGACGGTCCAGCGCCTTAGGCCCCCATTGCCGCCAGGACGCGGCCAGGACTTCCGTATCCGATGAGGTCTGGAATTTGTGGCCCAGGGCTTCCAGGTCGGCTTTGACCTCGAGGTAATTGTAGATCTCACCGTTGTAGGTGAAGACCAGGCCGTCCCGTTCGAACGGCTGATTGGCGCGCGGGTCCAGATCGATGATCGACAGGCGGGTATGCAGAAGCGCGACCTGCTGTTCGCCGAACGACAGCACGCGTTCGCCCGAGGCATCCGGACCGCGCCGGTCCATGGTCGCCAGGGCCGCCTGGATACGGGCGGCGTCGGGCGCCGTGGGGCCGAGGGTTCCTGCTATGCCGCACATGTCGAAACTGTCCTTTTGTTATTTTGTTTGGCTCGCCCGGTCGGCGTACTGCGCCAGGCAATAGTCCTTAACGGCGGCGGGCATGGGCGTATAGAGCTTGCCGATCCGCTGAAGGTGATTGACCGTCAACATCCCGCCATCGGCGAAGAATTGCATGACCTTCAGCGCGCCGGTCACGCAGCCTTCGGTCACCGCCTTGCGAAGACCGGCCAAGGGGGTGCCGTCCGCGAGGTGAACAGGCAGCGCCCGCAGAATCGCACCGGTGTTCGGGTTTTCATCGGCGTATTGAACGATGCTTTGCAGGTCGTCGGTCAGGCCATGGTACACGGCCCACAGATGGGTGTCCGCGCCGCGAAAGTCTTCCGGGTTGCCGGCATGAAGGACCACTGCGTGGTCTTTCGCCAATTCGATGATTCCGGCACTCAAGGGGCCAGCGCCAAAGGCGACGATGACGTTCGGAGCCAGGTCGCGCACGGTATCGAGTGCCGCCGCCGATGTCATGTCCGGCACGGAAAAAACCGGACCGAAATCGGACAGCTCCGGGATTTTCTGAGGAAACCAGTTCGCTGTTTCATAGGCCTCGGTTTCCGCGTCCAAGGGGTGTGCGGTCTCGAACGGCAGGGGCGGGAGGCTGGTGGCCGTCAAAACCCCGCATAGCTCGTACTCAGCCGCCAGGGCTTGCGCGCAATACAGCGCGGGCAGGCCGTCGGTGGTGAGCAGAGCGATCCGCATGGGGGCTTAGCCTTCCGCCAAATGGTCGGGCAGGATCATCGATCCGGCGGCGACCGGCGTGGTCAATCGTTTCGATAGAACGTCCGCTTCGTTCCCGGGGGCGATGCCGCCGCCGGGGCGGACCCAGACGATATCGTCCATGGTCAGGACCTGCCCGGCGGGAAGGTCACGGGCCGCGGCGATTGAACGGCGGACGGGCGTCACAAGATCCTGTTCGCAATCCATGGTGCCCAAGTGGCCGTCGCCGGTCATGGCCTCGACCGCGCGGATGCGCTCGACCATCGTCGTCATGTCCGCCGGGTTGGCGGACAATTGGTGGTCGCGGAAATCGGAATAATCGTTGGCCAGGGTGAAGTGCTTTTCAACGATGCGGGCACCCATGGCCACGGCGGTCACCGCGGCATCCAGCCCGATCGTGTGGTCGGAATAGCCGATCGTCTGCTGGGGGAAGGCGGCTTTCAGCCTGGCGATGGCGCCCAGGTTGGCCTGTTCCGGCGGGGCGGGGTAGCTGACGATGCAATGAAGCAGCGCCAGGTCGCCGGTCACCCCCTTGGCCGCGCGGGCGGCGGCGACGCGGTCGACGGCTTCCTGAATTTCATCACGACCGGAAATGCCGGTCGAGATGATCATCGGCTTTCCGGTCCCGGCGCAAAACTCGATCAATGGCCAGAAGGTGTTGTCGCCCGATGCGATCTTCAAAGCATCGACAATCCCATCAAGGAACCGGGCGCTATCCAGATCGAGCGGCGTCGACAGGAACTTCAGCCCCTTGGCGCGGGCGCGGTCCGCCAGCTCGGCGAACTGGTCGAAGCTCAATTGAAACTGTTTCAGGCGGGCAAACCGGGCCGGGTCGCTCGGGGCCGAGAATTTCTCCGCGATGAAGGTCTGGAACTTGACCGCATCGACCCCGGTTTCCGCGGCGGCATCGACCATGGCGCGGGCCGCGCCCATGTCGCCTTCGTGATTGTTCCCGATCTCTGCGATGACCAGGGTCCGTGTCAGCTTCTCGAACACGCTTGCGCTCCACAGTTTCCGTAACGGGCTGTCCGGCGTCGGATGCGATGACCCGGCGATGAGACAAGATAGGGAGAAAATATGGTCGAAACGCTTAATGATCCATTGAGATTAGGTGGGCGTTTCTTCGCCCCAGCCAGGGAGGTAAGGTTTTATGAAGGTCTGAAGGGCAAGATTGGCATTGAGTTGACAGGGCATGCCCCAGGAATTTAGGCGGCACAAGCGGCATGAGTTCACTTCAGTATTTAGTCGATCCCGCAGGGGATGTTCAGGTCGGCGATGACATGATCGCCTGGTCGGCGCAGTCGTCCTGGCAGCGCTATTGGCTGTTTCATCGCATTTGCCAGGATAACTATATCCGCAGGCACGGTGGCCCGCCGCCGCCGGTGGCCGGCGGCAACGCCCTGGCCGAAACAGGCGTCAGCCTTCATCCGGGGTTGTTGAGCCTTGGTGGGTGCAATGCGTTGACGCAGTCGATCGAACAGCACATGACCGAATGCGTGGGCGATGGCCCGCGCGAACTTCAATACGTCGTGCCATGGACGCAGCAACGCGCCAGCCTTTTGCGCCGGGTGCTGCCGCATGTGATCTCGCCGCAAATTACAGCGATCTTGGAAGATTATTACGGCAGCCATTTCCAAATACTGGCTATCAACATGCGGCGGAATTTTCCGTCGCAGGACAAGGACGTGTCCTTCGTCTGGCACCGGGATTGCGAGCCGAGCCAGCAGGTTCATTTGATCGTTTATCTGAGCGGGGCTTCAGACGAAGGGGGGCGCACCGAGGTCTTGGATGCCGAGGCGACGCGCAAGGCGGCGGAAGCGGGCTACGGATTTGCGCCGTTGGACAAACGAACCGACAGTCTGGACGAAGTGTTCGGGCAGCCTGCGGACGACGTGACCGTCATTTCGCCCGAGTTTTCGCCTGGTGGCGGGCTGTTGTTCGCGGCCCCCAGGAATCTGCACCGAGGGCGCCTGCCGACGGCGAAATGGCGGGATACGTTGTTGTTCCTATTCGTGCCCAGCCCCGTTCCTTGGCGGGAACGCTTGGCGCAAAACGGGGACATGGTGCTTATGGACGGCCCTTGCATCACCAGCTCAATGCGCAATCCGCTGCTTAAGTTTGCGGATTCACCGGAAGCAAACCACGGCGTTGCGCCGGATTGGGCCGAATTGGGCGGGCTTTACCCGCCCGACGGGGCGCCCTAGGGGCGGCTCCGCTCTTAGTTTTCGCTGTTCGCGGACTCCATCCGGTCGGCCAGTTCCGCAGCTTCCAGCTGATCCGCGAACTGGCTGAAAGTATCCGCTTCGTGGCGGATCAGCTTTTGCGTGGCCTTCAGGGCGCGGTACAGCTTGGCCTCATCCGCGAACTTGGCGATTTCATCCGCGATCGGCTTGGCGCTCGGTGCGGCTTTGACATAGTCGTCCAAGAATTCATGGAAGGTTTTTAAGTACTCGTCTTCGTGACGGGGGAACATGTAGGCGCATTGAAGCGCAAAATAGACGCGCGCCGCCGGCGTATTCGACTCGCCCTGCGACAATATTTCTTTTTCGCGAATGATTGCCGATTCATTGTGGATCAGAAGCTTCGCATTGCCGCCGACGTTTTCTAGAACGGCGCCGTTAATTACGAGCTTTTCTCCGGCTTTGATATCAAGCTTTAGCGGCATTTTCTTTCCCCAACCAAATATTTAGTGCCTCCACCAACCCGATACATATGAGGTAATCCGTAAGGGCAGGCAAGGGGGAGCCAGGGCAGTCTGTGCATGCGGCCGCTAAACCATAGAATACTATGGAGAATTGTTGTTATCGCGATATAAGAAGTAATGGCCGTCTGGAAAGAAATTGTTAACCAGTACGGGCTAGAGTACCGTGCGATTCGTTGGCAGAAAGCGCAACGTTAATGCCGTCGCGACCAAAGCTAGTAGGGCTGGGGTCGTGAAGTAAACGGGGCAATGAAATGTCTGACGTGGCTCTTTCTGCTGCAGTACGCAGCTCGCTTCTTGCGTTGCAGCGCACAACCGATCTGATCGATCGGACCAACAACCGCCTTTCCACCGGTCTTCGGGTCTCCGGCCCGGTCGATGATCCGGTTGCATTCTTTTCATCCAAGGCGCTGCGCGATCGCGCATTCGATTTCACCGAACGCAAGGACGGTATCGACCAAGGGATTTCGACGGTCACGTCGGCTCTGGACGGTGTCGAGAGCATCGACACGCTCGTCCGCCAGCTTAAAGGGATCGCGACGTCGCTGAAATCGGCGACGGCGAACCAGTTCACGGACCTTGTCGCGCAGTTCAACAACATGCGCGGGCAAATTGGCGATCTGGCCAACGATGCCGAATACCAGGGCGTCAACCTGATCGACAACACCTCTGAATCGCTGACGGTCAACTTCGCGAACAATACGACCAGCCTTTTGACGATCGACGCGGTCAACCTGCGCCAATCGGGTCTGGCGATCGACGCGATGGAAATCCGCGCGGACAGCAAGGTCAGCTTTACAGGCACGGTTTCTTCGGGGATCTCGCTCAATAACACGGGCGCGTCGGTCGCGACCGGGGAACTCTCCGGTATCACCGCGGTTTCCGAATTGGGCGGCCAGATTGTCGTCACCTACAACGGTACGGGGCAGACCCTCACCGCGACGGGTGGCGAAGTCGTCTTCGCCCTGAACACCCAATACACCATCACCGTCGCCGTCGGCACGGGTGACGACACGAGCGTGACTCAGGGCCAGGTGCTGACCCTTCAGTTGGCGTCGTTCAACGCCGCCGTCATGTCGGGCGTCACGGCCGCGGTCAACAACTCGCAGTTCAATACGGGCGCTCTGTTGGGCATTACCGGTATGTTCGTCGGTGTCGTCGCGGGCTTCACCCAGGCGACCGTGGGAACGGGCGATACCTTCATTCTGGCCGCGAACACGGCGGGTGCGTATCAAAGCGGTATCGATTTCGTTGCCGAAGGGGTTACCTCGGATATCGAAAACCTGGTCGTCGACCTGGATGCCGCGCTGACGACGCTCCGTTCGGAAGCCCAGAAACTGGGTTCCAACGTGGCGCTGCTGCAGACCCGTCTGGACTTCACCGAGCAATACACCAACACCCTGGAGGGTGGGGCGGACAAGCTGACCTTGGCCGACCTCAACGAAGAAGGCGCCAACCTGTTGGCCCTGCAAACCCGCCAGCAGTTGGGTATTTCGGCCCTGTCCTTCGCCGGGCAGTCGGAGCAGGGAATTCTCTCGCTGTTCAACTAATTCGTCGGGGGCGGCGCCGTCCGGCGCTCCCTCGCGACAATCGAAGACCGCCGCATCCCCTTGGGAAGCGGCGGTTTTTTTGTCGCCTCTCGCCGGAAAATCAGAACGCGCTCATTTGTGGTTGACAGCCTTGTAAGGCGTCGATAGGGTGGCTGCTGACCGTATGGCATTTCGCCAGAAGCGCGTAGTCTACGGTTATGGATAGTAGATCCGTTTAAACGCTCTAGAATGGAGTATTAAAATGTCTGACGTTACCCTTTCGGCTGCAGTCCGCAGCTCGCTTCTTTCCCTGCAATCCACCACTGATCTGATCGACCGCACCAACGGCCGTTTGTCCTCGGGCCTGCGCGTCGCCAGCGCGATCGACGATCCGGTGTCCTTCTTCTCCGCCAAATCCCTGACCGACCGTTCGTTCGACTTCACCGAACGTAAAGACGGTATCGACCAGGGCATTTCGACGGTGACGGCGGCCCTCGACGGCGTTGAATCCATCGACAGCCTGGTTCGCCAGCTCAAAGGTATTGCCAACTCGCTGAAGTCCGCGACCGGCACCCAGTTCACCGATTTGGTCACGCAGTTCTCGAACATCCGTTCGCAGATCGGCGATTTGGCCAACGACGCCGAGTACCAGGGCGTCAACCTGATCGACAACACCTCCGAGACGTTGACCGTCAACTTCTCGAACAACACCACCAGCCTTCTGTCGATCGAAGCTGCTCAGCTTCAGGAAACCGGCCTGGGCATCGATGGCTTGGCCATCCGTGCCGATAGTAAGGTCAGCTTCACCGCTACGGTTACCTCCGGTATCTCCCTGAACAACACGGGTGCCTCGGTCGCGACCGGTGAACTTTCCGGCATTACGGCTGTTTCCGAATTCGGTGGTCAGCTGGTTGTTACCTACAACGGTACCGGCGGTTCGGTTACCAACACCGGTGCTGAAATCGTCTTCGCCCTGAACACCCAGTACAGCATCACCGTTGCTGTCGGTACGGGCGACGAAACGACCCTGACCCAGGGTCAGGTCCTGACCCTGCAGCTGGCTTCGTTCAACGCCGCTGCTCTGTCGGGTGCCACGGCTGCTGTCAACAACTCCGCGTTCAACACCGGCGCCTTGGAAGGCATCACCGGCGTGTTCGTGGGTGTCGTCGGCGGTCTGACCCAGGCCACCTACGGTACGGGCGACACGTTCGTCCTGGCGGCCAACACGGCTGGTGCGTTCCAGAGCGGTGTCGACTTCGTGGCAGAAGGCCAGGGTTCCGACGCCGATACGGTCATCGCGGGCCTCGACTCGGCTCTGACCACGCTGCGTTCGCAGTCCCAGAAACTGGGTTCGAACGTTGCTCTGCTGCAGACCCGTCTGGACTTCACCGAGCAGTACACCAACACCCTGGACGAAGGTGCCGGCAAGCTCACGCTGGCCGACCTCAACCAGGAAGGCGCCAACCTGTTGTCCCTGCAGACCCGGCAGCAGCTGGGTATTTCGGCCCTGGCCTTCGCCGGTCAGTCCGAACAGGGTATCCTGGCGCTGTTCAACTAATCGCCTTAGGAAAGAGGCGCCCCGGCGTCTCTTTCCGGCAATTGGTCGAGAAAGCCGCTACCACCGTTTTCGGTGGTGGCGGTTTTTCTTTTAGACTATGCGGAGTAGGGGCGCGGGACTCCGCCGCCCGCCATTAGCCGCCCGCCATTAATGGAAAGAGCTCTGCCTTCATGTCGACGATGGATGAACGACAGATCGAAGAACTGCTGACCCGGGTCGAACGATGTCTGGGCGAAGAACGGCCAAAGGACGCGATCCCCGATCTACAGCAGTTGTTGGCGGTGCTGCCGAACCATCCGCGCGTGTTGTGCGATGTCGGGCGGATCAGCATCCAATTGGGCGACAATCCGGCGGCTTTGCATGCGCTGGATTTGGCTTTGTCCCAACAGCCCGACAATCTCGAAGCCCTGAACGCGCGCGGCGTTGCCTATCAAAACCTGGATCGATTGGAAGACGCGGAACGTGATTTTCGCCTTGTCTGCGAACAGGTCGGGGACAACCCCGGGGCGTGCCTGAACCTGGGAAGCGTGCTTGCCGCAAAGGGGGCGTTCGGCGAGTCCGAGGAATGGTTCGAAAAGGCGCTGCAGGCATCGCCGGACAACCCCACGGCAAGCTACAACCTGGGGCTTGTGCGGCTCGTGACCGGGCGGCTGACACAGGGGTGGCCGGGGTTCGAGAGGCGATCGCGGGCGGATAACGTCGGTTTGGCGCGCGGCCGGTCAGACCGGCCCCGTTGGTCGGGGGAGGCCCTGCCCGATGCGACCCTTTTGATTCAGGCGGAACAAGGGTTGGGCGACAACATCCAATTCGTTCGCTATGCCGCGATGGCGCGCGGGCGCGTCGCCCGGGTGATCGTCGAAACGCCCAAGCCGTTGGTCGACCTGGTCGGTGGCGTGGAGGGTGTCGATGCCGTCGTCGGGCGGGGGGATCCGCTGCCGGAACACGACGTCTTCATTCCGGTTATGAGCCTGCCCGCCGTTTTCGAAACCGAGGTCGAGACGATTCCCTGGTCCGGGCCCTACATCGAGGTTCCGGAAGACCGCACCGCCTATTGGTGCAAGCGGTTGAGCACCATGGGACGGGGATTGCATGTCGGCCTCGTCTGGGCCGGGAACCCATCGCATAAACGCGATCGGCAGCGTTCTATTCCTTTGTCGACCCTGGCGCCGTTGACGGAAGTACCGGGTGTCGCCCTTCACGCCCTGCAAATCGGGCCGGCTTTGGCGCAATTGGACGACGTTTCATTCGGGCGAAAGATACGACCGCTGTTCCGAAAGGAGCGGCCCTTTCCCGAAGTCGCCGCCGTCATGTCGGCACTCGATCTGATAATCGGGGTGGACACGTCCCTGGTTCACTTGGCCGGTGCGATGGGGCGTCCGGTCTGGACCATGGTCACCGCGGTGCCGGATTGGCGCTGGATGCTGGCGCGCGCGGACACGCCCTGGTATCCGTCAATGCGATTGTACCGGCAGCCGAATGCGGGGGATTGGCAGAGCGTTGCCGATTCCGTCGCGGCGGACCTGAAAGACTTTGCCGCGGGACAAGAGTAGCTGCGATTACTCGATCGGGATCGAGACCAACTCTTTTTGTTCTTCGGTCAAACCGTCATCGTCGTCATCGCCACGCAGATATTCCTCGCGCAGTTCGAGACCGTTGCTCAGAACGCGAAGGTATTTGGTGCAAATCTCGCGCATCCGCTCGGACATGACGGTGAATTCCTCACGCACGATATCCATCGCCCGTTCGTACTTGTCTTCTTCGGTGATGCGCGCGAGGTAGTAGTCGATACAGATCAAAGCCTGGTTGAACGACCCGCGCAGCAATTGTCCGGCGTAGGTATCGAACACATCTTCCTTGTGTTGGTAGAACAGCGGCATGACCTGAAGCATGTGGTCGGTACCGCGCACCAGATCGTTACTGGCGACGATATCCAGGACTTCGTCGATCGTCCCGTTGAGGGCGTCGATCATCCGTTCCGGTTGCCAGTGGTTGTTGAATTCCTCGGCCGTCATCTCCGGGAAACTCTCGATGATCGAGCGCACGACCTCGGTCCGGGGCGTTTCCAGTTCCGGCAGGTCCAGCGTTCGCGACAGTTTCGGCGTCGCCCGGTTGATTCTGACCCCGTTGCTGCAGTTATAGAACCGAGAGCCGGGCCCGGCATATTGGATGCAGCGCTGGACCGTATCCAAGGCCCAGAACAGGCCGGAGCTGGTATAGGCCTTGCCGCCGAAATTCGCGGGCATCTCGATGTTGAAGACCTGAAGCCGCTCGTCCTTCGCCTTGTTCGAATAGTGGAACGAAGACGTAGCGTGGTGCTTGTCGCTGTCCTTTTGCCCCAGGTCCGTGCCGAAGAAGTAATATTCCTTGAACCCCATTTCGTTCGCGAAGCTCAGGCCGACGTTCACGACCGTCGGGTCCGGGTGCTGCAGGCAATTCATGGGGTCGTTGGAAAAGATCGGATAGGGGCACAGGGCCGGGCGGAAATAGTAGACGACCTGGGTGAAGAAATCTTGGATCTGGCGCTCGACGGTCGAGCTGCAAACCAGACAGATTCCCGAAAGGTCGTGGCGCTCGGCGGCGTATTCCATGACGCGCATGACGTCGATGTTTTCCAGCTCCAGCTGGAAATCGGGCCGGATGCCCGCATCCATCAGTGGCCCCAGGGCCGAGCCGCAGGAAAAGATCACCGCGCGGTCTTCCATCCGCTTGATGTCTTCGATGTTCTTGTCCAGCGATGGACCGCAGCCGACGATGATCGCCGGTGCGGGCTGAACGGTTTCCCTCGGGGCCCGCAGGTAGATGCGCGAATCATGCCCGACCATGTTGTGGTAGGTGTTCCGCATCATGATTTGTTCGTCATAGAAGAAACCCAGACCCGTCAGCAGGAATTGGGATTCCTTGTTGAACTTGGCCGAAAACTCGACGAACAGGGGATTGGTGTAATGAGTGTAGACGAAGGTTCCGTCCAGGGAATTGGGGTTCGTCGCGCGGGTTTGATAACGTAGGCCGTCCATCCAGTCCTGCGCGGTTCCGCCGATGAAGAAGAAAACGTCGCCGTCGCGATCCTGCATCTCCATCAGAAGGACGCCCCAGTCGATCAGCTCCAGGCTGTGATGGAAGCCTTCCAAATTGGGTTCCAGAAGGAACAGGTTCCGGCATTTGGTGTTTTCGATGAACTTGGGAATGTGACGTCCCAGCCCGATCCCCATGACAATGCCGTAGAAACCTTCCGGATAGGAACGTCCGACGGAAAATTTGACCTCTGCCTCGTCATTGAGGCGCAAAAGCATCGGCTCCAGGAAACGGCTGACATGGGTGTCCACCGTATGCGGAGCGGGGGGCGCGACGCTCAATCGGTTCGGGTTTCGCCAATACATGGTGAACTGGCGGTCGGTGAAATCGATGAGATCGCCGTCATAGAACTTGGTGTCCGCGAAAACCATGTCCGGCTGACCGTCCTCGTCGAAGATCAACTCCGAACGAGGGGTGAAGCCATTGAGGCGGTCGAAAACGACAGGATACTTCCGCTCGAACATGTTCATGTTGTGCGCCCGCAGCCGCTTCCGTTCCTCTTCCGAGGTTGGGGCCAGCCAGCTTCGCTCGAACAGCGACTCGGGCGCGTCGGCGTCGGTGGTCGCTTGTTCGTTCGTGGTGTCCGTATCCATTGGGGTGCGGGTCCTGTTTCTGCGGCGGGAACGATGCGGATTCAACCGAATGAAATCAACACGAACTGCCTTAAAATCACGTAAATCTTACATCGCCGAGCGATTTAATCACGCTTTTCCCAAGCGATCGTCGTTGCCGTGCCTGCGCCGTGCGCATTTCGGGCGGTGACCGTCAATTTGATCGCGCCGGATGGCGGTGGGGCGAGGGTGATGTACCTGTGAACCGGTGTCGTATCGCATCCAAGCGGCAGGTCTTGGGTGTCGCCGCCGTCGATTTCAAATTCAAGCCAGGAAGGGGTGCCCATCGCATTGGCGCGAACCTGAAACACTAGCTTGTCGGCGGTCTCGATATGGGGCCGAACATGGTGGACCAAGGGGCGATCGCTGCTTTCGGGCAGGCGGAACGATTTGACTTCTCCGAGTGCTTCCATATCGCCCGCGCGGACCGAGGCCCGATAGTAGATTTCTCCATCGGGCGAAAGGCCGTTGATATCGGCCGAAACCATAACCGGAGCCTCACTGGCTGGAGGGTGAAAGTCTCGGGCGAAAACCTCGATCGACTGTAGACCCCTGCCTTGGCTACCGGCGGCGTCCAGAAGCTCGATAGACACCCGCGAATAGGTGCCGCTCCCTTCGAAGGAAAGAACCAGGTGACTGGTTGCGGAATAGGCCGCATCCAAAACGGGCAGGGCCACGTCCCAGCTGTCTCCTTGGCCTGTTTCGTCCGACAAAGTCACCCGGCAGGTCGCCGTCGGCATGATGGGATCCTGGTGCAGGATCACGGTTGTGATCGCAAGAGGCTGGGGAAGGTCCCAGGTGAACCTGGGCGGCGCGCTTGGGGTGCCGAGGCTGTACCAGCCCGCGTCGGGGTCGCCATAGATTCCGTTGGTCAGGTTCATCGGGTCACAGGGGCTGACCGTTGGGAATTCGATCAGGCGGGTGCCTGTTTGGGGCCTCAGGATGTTGTTGTCGCGGTAGTCCACCGAGACCTCGCCAAAGGCCAGTTCCCCGGAAATCGTGTCCTTCGGGTCGCCGAATGGCGCAATCAGCACGAGGTTTCCTTGATTGCGGCCGAGCGCGCTATCCAGCGGCCCGTAACCGTATCGGCCATGATCCTGTTGCTCGGCTTCGTTGTTGCCGGCGCAGGTCCAGTCCGATGGGTCGGCGGACAAGTGAAAAACCAATTCCTGTGCGCCGTCGGCTGGAATATCGACGGCCTGACTCGACAGCATCCAATATGTTTCGACATTGCCGACGCCCAGGCAGTACAGCCGCTCGTGGCTTTGCAGTCCCTCCGCCCGCAACCGCAGTCGAACCACCGCATCGCGAAGGTCCGAACATTCCCACTCGCGCGCGGTCCGGTAACCGTCATGTTGGACGCTGTTGTGCCAACAGGCGTAAAGCAATTCCATGAACCCGATCCCGGATATGTGGTTCGGGTCTTGGGCATATGGCCCGCGGGTTTTCAGGTAGGGGAGCGGACCGCCGATCCAATCCGTTTCACAGCCGTAGTACCAACTGCGCAATGGCGTCCAGTGGGGGGATGATACGAAGCGTGCATTGCGCGGGCCGGGAACGGGCTGCCAGGGCGTCGCCTGGGTCAAGGCGTCGGGCTTGTCTCCGTATTCGAAGCGAAAGGCGGCTGATTGTTGCGCGCCGGCGGCGACCTCGCCGACAAGGGTCGCACCCGCCGGGCCGGCTTCCGACGCCGTTTGCGTCACGGCCTGTGCAAACGGCGTTGCGGGCATGTTCAAGTCGACATCCTGGCCTGTCAGCGTCGCCCCGTCTTGGGTTTCCAGGCACAGACGAACGCGATGCCGGGCCCCTGGCTTTCCGGTAAAGGGCGCTTGCCAGACGGTCGCGTCATCGCCGGATGGCGAGGCGGGAATTTCGTGTTTGCCGTCGATTTCGAACCAACCGCGCGCTCCTTGGGTGCCGACGGACCAGCCCTGGAGGATGAAATCATCAAAGGTGTTTCCCTGCCTCGGCGCCCAGGTCGCAACTTTGAGGGGGTGGCAGGTCTCCTGCCGCTGCTTTGATTTGTCTTGGCGTTGCTGTGCGGTGTCGGCGGCAATGACCGAGATCGTATCCGCGGGCATTTCGCGGATCTGCCGGGCCGCTTGCCAGGACAGATGCCGGCCTGTGGGGATGTTGCGTTTTGCATCGCCAATCGCCTGGCGAAGATCATCGTATCGACGAAGGACGCCCAGTCCCCAGCATATGCCGCCGTGAATGATGGGGTCCGAGGGCATGTGAGAAAGGCAGTATTGGTATTCGGGTAGGGCGTCGACGAACCGTCGTTGCGAGAACAGGTTCTTCGCCAAAGTCAGGTGGGCGCCCAGGTTATCCGGCTCTTCCGCGATTAGCCTTTGCAGGATCGTCTCCGCGACGTCCGGCATCTGCCAACCCATGGCGTTGACGGCGAGCATCTCCAGCGTTGCTTCCGGTACGCTTGCAAGGAAGTCGGTGATGGCTGCATCTGCGTCGCCGCGCCGAATTCGATCGACGAGTTCGTTCGGTGTCATGGGGGAAAGTCTACAGGTCTCGCCAAGGCTGCGCGAGTAACCTGTAACGCAAGCGGTGCGGAATCCTTATCGCGCCTGGGATTAAACTGTGATACACTCCTAAGTGTAGGAATTTACTAGGCAATTTTTGCCTACCTGCGGTTCCGCGGTATGACGCCGGCGGGCAGGAAAAAGTGGAAAGTGCACGGCCATGGCCACGGTACCTTTTGCATATACCTTTGCTGACACCGCGCTTCGAAATCAGCGCTCGGCGTTCGAACTGCAGTTCAACTTGCTGCAGAACTCCTTGATTCGTCAGCATAATGACAAGATCACTGAAATTTCGACCACGTCGTCGACCCTGCAGCGCAAGATCGACGACCTGACCGCGCGACAGAAGAGTCTGATTGATTCCCTTCCCGCGCTGCAGGAATACCGCCAAGGGAACCTCAATAACGCCGGCGCGTTGGAGACGATCTTCGACGAAGTCACGACCTTGTTCGAGACCTTCAACGGCGACGCAACCGTGGACGCGGACGAAGTCGCTGCGTTTCAAGAGCAGCGCGATTACGTCGTTGAGCGGATGGAGCGGCTGTACGTGTTCGCCCACCCGGACATCAATGATGCGCAGGTGATCAAGCGCCTGAAGGACGATATCGACGAAATTCGCGCCCTGGAGCTAACTCCCGGTGCGTTGACCGACAATTCGACCGTTACCGATCGCCTGGGCGCCCTTCAGACAGAGGTCAGCGTGGCGATCACGGTGTCACAGTCCACGGCGAGCACCTCGCTGGATTTGGAGCAGCAAATTCAGGCGAAATTCGCGGATACCGAGGCGGATCTGTACAAGCTGACCACGGAAGAACAGGCGCGCCGCGAAGATGAAATCGCCACGGCGGAGACGAACCTGGGCAACCTGCTGCGGGCAATTTCGATCTCGTTCGAAATTAGCGCTGGGTTGAGCGAAGCCCTGACGAGCCGTCTGAAGCCGATGACGCCGCCCGCGGGTTCGGCCGTCAACATCATCTCCTGACGAGTTTTAAAGAAGCGACTCTCGGGCCAGCAGCTTTCTGAGCCGCTGGCCTGCTGTTAGCGGTTATCCACCAATTCTGTATACAGGGCTTCCAGCGCCTGCACGTGCGCGGCAGGGTTGAACAAGGCCGTTGCACGTAGTTCTTCCCGCAGCGACATGCGCTGGGTATTCAGCGCCTCTGTATCCGCCGCCAATTCAGCAACGCAGGCCAGCCATTCCTCTGCCGAGGCCTTGGCCCACTGCAGCTTGTTCGCGGAAGCCAAGATGCTCGTGCCCATGCATTCCAAGGGGCGAGGTCCGGTCAAGGTGATGACGGGAACGCCCATCCATAGGGCATCGGCGGCCCGCAACGGATTGGGGAAAGCGCCCGGGATGAGGAACAGATCGACCTCGCGCCAATAGTTGGGGTTGGGGATCCATTTCTCGCCGACACCTTTGTCGGGCCATACGGAAATCCGCTCCAACAGACCCGTATCACCCAGCATTTCGTTCAGGCGCCGCGCCGGATAGCCGTCGCAGTTCCCGGCCGCGCCGAACAAAAGGCGGCTGTTGGGGGTTTGCTTCAGTGCTTCGACATAAAGTGCGAGGGCGGCTTCCGTGAAGGTTTCAGGGTCGCATAGCGCGCCGAAGGTGACCTGTCCGGAGGTCTGCGCGGGCGATGCGCTGACTTCGGGCAACAGATAGGACGGCTTCTGCGCCCACAGGCCCGGTAGAACGGACAGAAGTTTCTGGTCATCGGTCAGATGGGCGGCGACCGCCTTTTCCGTCGAGGGATCAGCCGCGACATGTGTAATGCCGGGCATGCTTGCGCCGAAATTTCCGCAATGGAAACCGACCTGAATGGTTGACGGTTTCATGGCGAACAGCGTGGCGCGGTTGTCCGATCCAGGGGCGCACATGTTCACCAGAACGTCGATGTCGTCCCCCCCGATCAGGATCGTAGCCATTTCGTTGTCGACTTCCCACAGCTTGCGTTCCAGGTCGGCGGCATTGTTCAACTGCTGGATGAACGCGCTACGTCCTTGATTTTGCTGATAAAGATAGATTTCGAACTTGCTGCGGTCATGGGCTTGCAGGATCGGCTCCAGCAATGCCGCGGTGTCGTAGTGCCATGAATTGTTGAGAACGTAGCAGACGTGAATCCGGTCCTTGCGAACCGATGCGGGGGCTGCTTCTTCTGGAAGCTCCGGCGTATCTTCTGCGAAGCCGTCCAGCAGCCCCTTTAATTTCGCCAAGGTTTCATCATCGATTTGCGGCAAGGCTGCAGCCAGGGCGTAGGCTGCCGAGGCGAGTTCCAGATTGCCCTCTTCAGCCGAAAGGACCTTTTCGAAGTGATATAACGCCGGCTCGAAAGCGCCGATCCGTTTGCTGATTGCACCGGCCCGCAGGTGACACATCGGATCTTCCGGGGTCAGGGCGATAGCTTTCTGGATATGCGAGATCGCCCGTTCGTATTGCCCGACGGCGAGGTAGGCCGCGCTGATGTCGCGATGCGCCAGGGCATGGTCGGGATCAAGCGACAGTTGCCGCTCGAACTCCTGGATAGCGTCGGTGAACTCGCTTTTATTGAGTTTCACGTAGCCGTAGATGTAGTGCCGGGGCGCAGCCGTTTGCTCCAGGGACACGAAGAAGTTCGATAGGTCCGCCGGGATCAGGTCATAGACATAGGGGTGAGGTTCGAGCGTCGTCGACAGTTTGGCGAAATAGACGCCTTCGTTCAGGTTGCCCACCCGGACGTGCAAATTGGCGAGAACCTCTGAATATTCGTAGCATTCCGGATCGCGTTCATGGGCTTCTTCGATCAGCACCAACGCCTTGCCGTACTCGTCCATCGTAATGGCGACAAGCCCCATCAGATAAGGAACCTCGGCTGATTCGGGTCGTTGCTTTTGCAACTGATCGATGATGGCCAGGCCTTCCTGCGTTTTGCGCTGCAGGATCAAGGCGCACGCCAGTTTGACGTTGTTGTAAAAGTCCTCGGAGGATGCTTCTTGAGTCATGATGGCGACCGGAAATCAGAATTGACGGGGAAGGGGTCGCTCAGGTCGCTTCGGTTCCGGGGGATTTCGCATGGGCGGCTGTCCCTCGACCTGAAGCAACCTCGCAACGCCGTTAAATTTCGGTATCGATGTTGATGCGCTGCGGCGGCAGAGCGTCCGCGCCGGTATTCTGTTGCGCCTGAGGTGCGGGGGCATCCCGTTCTCCATCATCCGGTATTTGCGCCAAGCCGGCGGCGATATTCCGGTTGATGTCGATCAGAACGGTCATTGCTTCGGGGGTCGGATTCACCAGTGCCCCAACCGTGTGCTTGTCGACGAACTTGCACAGGGTCAGCATGTTGATCCGAATTTCCTCGGGCACTTCCGCGCGCTCGGTCGTCAGTTCTGCCTGAAAGATCGTCCACAAACGCCAGTTCAACCGCAAAGCGGCTTTGCGGGTGTTCTTGATCTGCTTCGGATCACCTTCACTGTCGACGATCGACATCGCCATGCGCTTGGCTGCTTCGAGCAGCGCCCAGGCTTCCGTTTGCGCCGGATTACCGGCGACGGGGCGACGTTCGTATTTCTTAACCTGATTCTCGTACGGAGGCATTTCCCGATGCGTTCCCAACTGTCAGATACCGCAACTTAGCATGCGATCATCGAGAAATTAAGTTGTCATAAGGTTAATGACGAAAAAGGACGGTCATCAAATTTCTATGTTTTTAGACCGTCTTTTCCGTGGGTTACGCGATCCGTCTATTAGATGTAGCTGGTCAGGCTCAATTGGCGGACACGCGCGAAGGTCTGATAGGACGCTTCCAGCACGCGTTGCTTGTCCAGCAACCGGGTAATCGCCTCCAGCGGATCGACGTTTTCGGTTTCCGCGATGTCGCCTTCCAGATAGGCGATCAGCTGGTCGTTGGTCGTCTGCACGTCGTTCAACATGACGGCGCGATAACCCAGGATGATCTGCATTTCCTCGATATTGCTATCGAGCTCCTCGCCGAACGGCGGCGGACTGGTATTGGTCCGGTCCAGGGCGTCGTCCATCAGGTAAAGGGCTTCGCCGACCCGGTTTTCGTTCTGGTCCAGACCGCCCTCGGTGCCGTACTGCCCCTGCATGATCAGGAACATGCCGCGAATGGCTTTCTCGAAGGCGGGATCGACGCCCGTGATGTTGAATTCGAAAGATTGGGTCGAGCTGACACGATGAGTATGCGACACCGTGTCGCCGCTGTAATAGCTGCTCGACGAAATCGTGCCGATGGTGTTGGGCGCGCTCATCGTACCGGCGGTGACGGTCGGCGTGGTGTCATCGATCGTATCGGTCTGGATCAAGGTCGCCGTGCGCCCATCGGACGAAACCGAACCGATGGTGAAGGTCGTGCCGTCGTTCGCCGTGCCGGTGCCGGCCAGGGTGAATTGCGTGCCCGCCGGAAGGTTATTGCCGTCGGCATCGCGGAAGAAACCGCCGCCGAGGGTGATCGAATCCGCGCTCGGGTCGTTGTCGGCAAAGGTAATCGAACCCGTGCCCGCCAGAACACCGGCCACGACCGGGCCTTCGTTGGTGACCGCGTCCGTGGCGAGCAGCGTCGCCGTCAGGCCGTCTGCCGAAACCGAGGCGACCGTGTAGGTCGCGTTGTTCGAACCCGTGCCGGTCACGGTAATCCGCGTCCCCGCCGCGATGGGGTTGCCTTGGGCGTCGGTGAAGCTGCCGCCGGCCAGAGTGATGGTGTCGGCGTTGGCGCCGTTGTCGGTAAAGGTCAGCGTGTTGCCGCCGCCCGCACCGGCGTCGAAATAGAAATTCCGTTCAGCCGCATTGAACGAGAACAATTCGGGGCGGCTGGACACGACGCCGGTGGTCACCGTCGCGACGGAGGTGTCGACGCTGTCGTCGGCGTCCAAGGTGATCGTCGTGCCGTCGGCGGAGACGGATTTGACCGTAAACACCTTCCCGTCGTTTTCCGTATTGGTGTTGTTGATTTTGATCTTTTGCCCGCTTTCCAGCGCGCTATAGGTCCCGGCCGTAACGGCGACCAACTGGTCTTCGCCATCGGCGCCCGTGCCGGCGGAGAAGGTCAGGGTATTCACGCCGCCGGGGGTATGGATGGTCGCACCGCTGCCGCCGGTCGTGGTCAGGCGTTGGGATTCGATGACCAGGTCCGTGCCGTCGTTGCTGGACACCGTATAGGTGCCATCGTTGTCGGTCGTGCCGGAAACGGTGAACACGCTGCCGTCCGGAATGTCGTCGAGCGCGCCGGCAACCGATGCGGTGATCGTATTGGTGCGGCGGTCGAACACGACTTCGGCGGATGATTCGACTGTGATCCGGGGGTCGTCTTCGCTGGGATAGCTGAAGGTGGCAAACACCGGCGTCGTCTCGTCGGTCAGCTGTTCGGTCTTAACATCGATCCACAGTCCATTGGGGTCGACGGAATCGACCGTATAGGTGCCGTCGTTGACGCCATCGACCGTGCCGGAAATGGTGATTGTCGAGCCGGCGGTAATGTTCGCGAACTGCGCCGAAGACGAATTGATCCGGCTTTTGCCCGTGCCGGCGTCGGTCTGCTCGAATGTCAGGTAGGCCGGGTTCAGCGTGGTGGAATCACGCGAGATCGAGAAATCTTCCAGGTGCGCGTCGCGCGTCGTCGGGAAGGTCACCCGGGCGCCGTCGTACAGTTCCTGAAAAGCGGAAACCGAAGTGATGCCGAAGTTGACCGGTTCCGTGCGGATGGTGCCTCCGCCGAAGATGTATCGGCCGTCCGCTTCGGTGTTCAGCAGGTTCTGGATGTTGGTCAGGGCGCGGAACGCATCGGATTGAATCTGTTCGACCCGCTCCGGATCGCTGATGTCGCCGTTCGAAAAATCCAACAACAGATCGCGGAAGTCGGAAATTGCGTCGCTGATGCCGTCGACCGCGGTGGTCTGCAGATCGACGCGCAACTGCGCCTGAAGGTTGTTGGAGTTGAAGCGCTCAAGCGTGCTCTTGGTGTTCTCGATGTTGATCAGCCGTTGCGACGACAGGGAAAGGCCGCTGTAGGTCTGGCTGACCTTTTCGGTCGCAACCTGGGTCTCAAGCTTATGCAGATCGCTTTGCGTTTGCAGGAAACGCCCGATCAGGATGCTGTTAGCGGCGGCGCTGGAGATTCTGGTCATCTGTTAAATCCCTAGGCAACGGCTTCTTCCAGGCGTTGAATCATTTCCTGAATCACGGAAATGACGCGCGCGGCGGCGGAATAGGCTTGTTCGAACACAATCAAATTCGACAGTTCTTCGTCAAGGTTCACGCCTCGGATGCTATCGGACTTGAATTTCAGGCTCTCCGTCAAGGATGTTTGGCTTGTGACCTGACGGTCGTTCATGTCCGCCAACGAGGAATTGCGAGCGATGATCGACGATCCGTACTCGGCGAAGCTGACGTTCAAAGACGGCAAGCCGCCGGAAACGGAGAACGAATTTGAACTGGACAACAGCGCCGCCAGTTCCTCGGCAACGCCGTTGGTGCCCGGCGCGGTCAGGTACTCACCGTTGGCGCCTTTCTCGGAATCGAACTCCAGGCGGCCCGTGGATACCAGGCCGGGGGAGGAAACGATGTCGGATCGAACCGACAGGGCCGAGGAGACGCGGACGTCCGCTTCGTGCATGCCGAGTTCGGACAGAAGTGTGCTGCCGCTCGAGGTATCCAGCGTCACGGTCATCGACAGGCCGTCGTCGTGCGAGATGCGCAGGCGGTAGCCGGACCCGTCGGAAACGACGGTGGCGGTAACGTTGTCGACGCCGCCGAAACTGGCCCCGGCCGAATAGAACGTGCCGTTGGTGTCGATCCCGCCGTTATTGATCAGGTCGGCGATTTCCTGAAGCGTGCTGCCGGCAGGAATGACGATCTGTCCCAAGTATTCCGGTCCGGAGCCCGTATCCGGCGTGTTTGAATCGCGAATGTTCAAGACGGCCGCCGTGCTGACGAAGCTGGAGCTCAGAACATTGGTTTCGAAAATGTTTTCCGCCAAGCCATCGACGAACAGGTTGTTCAAGCCGAAGAAGTTGGAAAATCCCTTGATCGTTTCGTCGACCGTGCCGTCGCCGTCCTTGTCGAACTTGATGTCCGCATCGGCGACGTCGCCGCCCTTGGTGGAGCCGCTCTCATCACGGAACCCGAAACCCATGGATGTGTTGTTCAGATTGATCGACAACTGGCTTTGCGAGTTCAGCGTCACGGAAGCCGACGGCGCGCCGTTCAGTTGGAAGAAATCTTCCATACGCGCGGCCAGTTCGGTGATGGTGATGGCGCCGCTGTCGTCCGTGCCGTCGCCATAGGTCTGGCCATAGGCGGAGCCGCTCAGGATTTGCGACAAGCGCACGGACAGAGTCTCGTTTCCCGTTGAATCCGTCAGGACGATGACCGTGTCGTCGCCGGTGCCCAACGAAATGGTCTGTTCTTGCAGCAGGGCGAAAATCCGCTCGCCGGTCAGTTCCTGATGGCCGGGGTAGGGTGTGCCGCGGTTGTGGACCAGGTTGACCTGGTCGCGCAACTGCGCCGCCAGTTCGTCCAACTGGGATTGCAGGTTGGGCAGGACGTCGTCGCGCATCTCCAGCAATCCGGCCAACTGGCCGCCGCGGGCCAGCGTCGTCAGGTCGTTGATGGCAAGGCGTTCGCCGACGTAAATCCCGTCGATCTGCCCGCCGGCGACGGTCGAGGTCGAGCTCATTGCCGCGGCGGAGGTATGGGTGATTTCCGGCGGAATGGTATCGACCAGGGTCAGGCCCGAGGTCGTGAACACCACGACGTCGCCGTCGCCGCGCTGGAAATACTGAATGTCGATCAGTTCGGCCAGGCGATCGATCTTGTTGTCGCGCTGGTCCTGCAGGTCGGTCGTGTCGTTGCCGGTCGAACCGAACCGAATGATATCGTCGTTCAGCTGATCGATATCGGCGGTCAGTTCGTTGATTTCGGTGACGATCGACGTAATTTGCTGGTCCGCCTGCAGGCGCAGTTCCTGGATGGTGTCGCTCATGGTGGCGAGCTTTTCCGTCGCCAGCTGGGCCTGACGGACGACTTCGCCCTGTTCGAGGATCCGGTCGGGCGAAACGGCCAGCAGTTCGGCCGCCTGCTGCAATTCGGCGAGGATATGCGCGATTGAGGTATTGTCGTCCGGCGTGCCGAAGGTTTCCTGGATCCGGTCATAGTAGCTGACCTGGACCGAGTTCTTGTTCAGCTGCGCCAATTCCTGACGGATCGACTTGAGCAGGCCCTGGTCGACCGAGCGCGTGAATTCGGCAATGTCGACGCCGGCGCCCGTGCCGGACAGCACGACGGACTGTTGCTGAATGATCTTGCGCGAATACCCGACGGTATTCACGTTGGCGACGTTCTGAGAAACGATATTAAGCGCCGTCTGGTTCGCCAGAAGGCCGCTCTGCGCCGCTCGCAATGCCTGTGTAATATCGCCCATCTATTTCGCCTTTACGCGTTCTGCCGTTCGGTGATTAGAGGTTTTCGTCCAAAGCGACGGCGAGAGAGTTCACCGAAGCTTTGGTGCCTTCGCGGCCGGTCCGACCGTTGCGGGCATAAGTGCCGGCATGCGGTGTCGACTTTTCGACCGCCTTGGCGAAGTGGTTGATGACTTCCTTGTTCGCGGCCATACCGGTTTCCAGGCGTAGCGTGTTTTCGGCCACCGCGTCGGCCAGACGCGTGCCGGATTTCGCCAGGCGCTCGCGCAGGTCCTCTTTGATGGTTTTCCAGTCCAGTTGGGCCTCGTCCAGGTCGCTCATGCAGTTTTCGTACAGTCGGGCCAGCGTTGCCTTGTCTTCCAGGCGGGCTTCCACGTCGTCGTAGCGACGCTCCAGCAGGGCCAGGTTTTCTTCTTCGACCAACTCGCTCAGGCTGTCGGTCAAATCGATCATTTTCTCAAGACGTTCCATCGGTTCCATTGGTGTCTCTCCTGTCGGATGCCGCTCAGCGGGCTTCCTGCATGCGGATAAGCTGGTCCATCACGGCGTCGGCGATGCCGATCCCGCCGGTCTTGGCCATGGCCTTGCCGTATTCGTCGACCTGCATGTTGCGCCAGATGTCCTCGGCCGGGCCGCCGCCGAAGGGTTCTTCGGTCTGGATGTTTTCGAACATCGGGCGGATCATTTCGGAAATGAACACGGCTTCGAAGTCTTCGGCCACGGCGCGCATGCGCTGCGTCGACATGTGGTGCTGCGCCGTGTTGGCCATGGCGCCGGTCTTGGCGGCGGACGCCGCCTGCAGGCCGGTCATCGAGCTGTCTACGATACCGCTCATCACATCACCTGAATTTCAGCCTGCAGCGCGCCGGCGGCTTTGATCGCTTGCAGGATGGTGATCATATCACGCGGACCGATGCCCAGGGCATTCAGGCCGTTGACCAGATCCTGAAGGGTGACGCCGTCGTTGAACACGGTCAGGCGCTTGTCCTGTCCCTGATCGACCTGAACGTCGGTGCGATTGACGGTGGTGGTGGTGCCGACTTCGGCGAACGGACCCGGCTGCGAGACCTGCTGGGTTTCCGTGATGCGGATCGTCAGGCTGCCCTGGGCGATCGCGACGGTGGAAATCCGAACGTTCTCGCCCATCACGATGGTGCCCGACTGTTCGTCGATCAACACGCGGGCCATTTGGTCAGGCTCGACGCGCAGCTGTTCGACGTCGGTCAGCAGGTTGACCACATTGTTCCGGTAGTTGTCGGGAACGTGAACCTGCACGGTTTTGGGATCGGACGGGCGGGCCGCGGTGGTGCCCAGGAAGGCGTTGATCGCCTGGGCGATGCGGCGGGCCGTGGTGAAGTCAGGGTTCTTCAACGACAGCTTGACCACATTCATGTCGCCGATTTCAAAGGCGACTTCGCGTTCGACGATGGCCCCGTTGGCGATACGGCCAGAGGTCGGAACACCTTTGGTCACCGTTTCGGCGGCGCCCTGGGCGGTGAAGCCGCCGACGGCCAATTGGCCCTGGGCCACGGCGTAAACTTCGCCGTCGGCGCCCAACATCGGGGTCACCAGCAAGGTGCCGCCCAGCAGGTTGTCGGCATCGCCGAGGGAGCTCACCGTCACGTCGATGCGCGAACCCTGGCGGGCGAACGCGGGCATGTTGGCGGTCACCATGACGGCGGCGACATTTGTGGACTTAAGGATGGCATCGTTGGTCTGCACGCCCAGACGGTTGAGCATGGACCGAAGACTTTCCATAGTGAAATGGTTGTTTAGGAGCTTGTCGCCCGTTTTATCGAGGCCGACGACCAGGCCGTAGCCAACCAATTGGTTTTCGCGGATGCCTTCGAAATCCACGATGTCCTTGATGCGCGAGGCCGCGCCCGCGGTGGCCGGAAGGGCCACGCTCAACAGCACGAAAAGTGCCGCGGCGGCGGAAACCAAGCGCAGGACGCCGCCCATCATGGCGGGGACCTTGTCGAAAGTGCCGTTCATTTTTCCCGTTCTCGTCATCATCTTCGTTTTCTCGATCGATGAATGCCTGCCCTTTGCGGGCCATGGTTGTTACCGCCTTTATCTAAGCGAAAAGCGTGCCACTCAGAGTGATGTGGTAATCAATTGAAAAATAAGGAAAAAATTTCGAAGGCGATGGGTCGAAAGGGGGCGGTCTGGGCAAGAGGAGCCACGTCATGGGCAACAATTGCCGAGGCCCGAAAAACAAGAAAGGGCGGCTGATCAGCCGCCCTTTCCAGGCATTTTCGATAGCTGCGCGACGGAGATTATCGTTTCAGGTTTCCGGCTTCCTGAAGCATCTCGTCGGCGGTTTTGAAGGTTGTCGAGGCGATGTTGTAGGCCGCTTGCGCCGCGATCAGGCGGCTCATTTCGGTGCCCAGATCGACGTTCGAGCCTTCCAGCGCATTGCCGAGGAATTCGGCGAAGCCGGACTCGTCCGCGAAGACCTGGTTGGGCTCACCGGACGCTTCCGTCTCAAGGAAGTTCTGCCCCGACGTCATCTGCAGGCCGTCGGCGTTCGGGAAGATCGCCAAGGGGACTTTGAACAAGGCGCGGCGGGTGTTGTCGGTGAACTCGCCATAGATTTCGCCGCCGGATCCGAACGACAGGTTGGATAGGGCGGCGGCTTCGGCGCCGTTCTGCTGGTAATAGCCGAAATCGTAGTCGCCGGAATATTGCGTAAAGGTGCCGACATCGAATTCGAACGAGGCGGTTTCGCCGTTATCGAACGTGACGTCGAAGGTGTAGAGCGAGTCCGAGGACAAAGAGCCGTCGCTGGCGAATTCCAACTGTTGCGGGATATTTGCCGTGGACGAAAACGTGATCGCCGATGACGTCGTTTCGTCGGCTGCCAGCGCGACGGCGGAATCGAGGGTAATTTCCGCACCGTTATCGGACACGCTTTTGATCGTATAGGTATTGTCGTTACCGGCGCTACCGGCGATCGTAATGGTGTCGCCCGCTTTCAATCCAGCGAACGTGCCGGCCAGTTGCGCGCCCGCTTGCGGTGCGCCACTCGGATTGGTGTTGTTGAAGACGGTGATCACGCCGCCGCCGCCCGCCACGGTCGAGAACCTGACGACGTTGTCGTTCAACGTCGTGGTGACGGGCGTATAAGTCGCGCCCGGCGAGGCCGTGATGCTGGTGATATTGTCGCCTAGGACGCGGAAATCCCACAGGTTTTCCGTGCCGAATGCCTTGGTGAAATCGAGCCGCAGGTTTTGCGAGTTGTAGCCGGAATCGACCACTTTGATCGATCCGGTCCGGACCGTGCCGTCGGCATCGTCGGCGGGCAGGTTGACCTCCAACGAGGCAGTGGTCGTTTCTTCGCCGATTTCTTCGAATGCGAATTGGTCGACGCGCATCGGGGCCGGCGTGCCCAGGGTGAAGGTGCCGTCCGCGTTCACTTCGTATCCAAGCAGGTAGTTGCCGAATTGATCGGCGAGGTAGCCTTGGTTAACGGTGATCGTGTTGCCGTCGTCCATCGTCACGGTGTCGGTCAGGTCGGTGACGCTGATATCGAACGATCCGCGCCGCGTGTACTGAATGTTGCCGTTCACGTTCAGGTCCGGCGAAACCATGAAAAACCCGTCGCCGATAATAGCGACGTCGAGGTTGCGGTCCGTGGTGCGTACCTGGCCTTGCTGGGTGATGCGCTGAAGGTCGATCGCGTTGACGCCGCCCAAATCATTGTGGGTGGTCCCGGAAGCGCCATCGTCGGTGGTCGCGCCGATCGAGGTGAAACCCTTGTTCATCAGGGTCTGGAACTCGGTGTCGGTGCGCTTGTAGCCATCCGTGTTCAGGTTGGCCACGTTTTGCGAGATGGTGCTCAGTTTGTGCGCCTGGCTCATCATCGCCATGGTCGCTTGCTGAAAAACGCTCAAACCCATTTTACGTCGCGCCCCGCGTCCGGGCCGCCCTCTTTGGTTTTTTCCCAACAAATCAGTAGCAAGGACAATGCCAAAGAGAATTCAGGTTAATGCATTGAATTTAATGCAATTATTTTAATGGGGGATGGGCAAAGAATGCCGTGTTTCGGCCTGTGCGGCGGGTGCCCGGAAAATGTTGCCGTGTTCGGCCTTATTCCGCCGGGAAAACCAACAGGCTTTCGGCGGCGACCTGCGCATGAACGCGGGACCCGACATCGGGCAGGAATACCCCCGGCATGCGGGCGCTGAGAACCGTCCCTTCCGCGCCGTCTTCCAGCAACAAGGTCAGGTGCGTGCTGCGCCCGAGCGAACGCGCCGACATCACCGTCAAGGCGGGCCCTTGCGCGCTTTCTGCCGGGAGGGATAGGACCAGGGCCTCGGGCCGGATCAGCACCCGGACCGTCGCGCCGTCTTGCTGACTGCCCGCGGGAAAAGCACCCAGCGGCGTCTGCAGTTGGCTGCCGGAGACCTGGCCGGGAAGGGCGTTGATCGGGCCGAATAACTCGGCCACGAAAGCATCTTCCGGCTTGAAATAGATATCCATCGGTCGTCCCGCCTGGACGATGCGGCCCCCACGCATGACCAGGATGCGGTCCGCCATGAACATGGCTTCTTCCGGGTCGTGGGTCACCATCAAGGTCGCGATCCCGGCCTGGGACAGGATTTGGAAGGTGTCCTGGCGGATTTGCGCCCGGCGGTTCACGTCCAAGCCGGAAAAGGGCTCGTCCAACAACAGGACACGCGGCGTCGGCGCCAGGGCGCGCAGCAAGGCGACGCGCTGCTGCTGTCCGCCGGACAGAACATGCGGATAGGCATCGGCGTATTGGGCCAATCCCATCGAGGCCAGAGTGTCCCGCACCCAGCCGACCCGCCCGGCGTTCTTCTGCGGCAGACCGAAGGCGATGTTTTCCATCACCGTCAGATGGGGAAACAGGGCGAAATCCTGGAACATCAGGCCGACGTTGCGGCCTTCGGGCGGGACCTGGCGGCCCTGCGACGAATCGGCGATGACCTCGTCGCCAAAGCGAATTTGCCCACGTTGAAGGTCTTCCAGTCCGGCGGCCAAACGCAACAGCGTGGTCTTGCCGCAGCCGGACGGACCCAGCAGGCACACAAGTTCGCCGGCTTCGACGGAAACCGAGACGTCAATGACGACTTCGTGGCTTCCGAAGGCGTGGGATACGTTCTGCATATGCAGGCCGGGCGCGGTCGTATTGTTCATCGTCTGTTGCGTCGTTAGCGGCGGGATCATGCCGAACAGCTTCCTGTGGCGTGGCCGGGTCGGCTGCGCAGGGTGGTCAGGGCTAGGATAGCCACGGGTATCAAGCCTGCGGCGACAATGGTCAAGGCCCCCAGGGCGGATTCTTCGAACAATTCGTCCGAGGCGTATTGAAACACGAAGGTTGCCAAAGTGTCGTAGCCGAACGGCCGCAGGATGATCGTGATCGGCAATTCCTTCATGCAGTCGACGAACACCAGCAGCCCCGCGGTCATCAGGCTGGTCCGAACCAGGGGAAAATGGACGCGGGCCATGGTCTGGAACGGCGTGGCCCCCAGGGTCCGGGCGGCGCCGTCCATGTTGCGTGAAACCTTACCCAGGCCGGCCTCGACCGTACCGAAAGACAAGGCCAGGAAACGCGCGAGGTAGCCGTACAGGATGGCGACGACGGTGCCGCTGAACAGCAATCCGGGCGAGACGCCGAACAACTGGCTGGAAAGTGCATCGATCGCGTTGTCGAATTTCGCCAATGGGATGATCACGCCGATCGCCAGGACCGCGCCGGGAACGGCATAGCCGACCGAAGCGAAGCGCACGGCGGCACGGGGCAGGGGGCCGGACCCCATCCGCAGGCCGTAAGCCAGCACCAATCCGATGCCGACGGCGGCCACCGCCGCGCCGAAGGACAGGGTCAGGCTGTTCAAGGTGATGGTCAGGAAATTGGCCTTCAAGGCCACGTCGAAGAACACCACCGAGTAGGACAACAGGACCATGGCCGGCAGGATGAAGCCGAGCACGATGGGCAGGGCGCAGAACGCGATGGCCAGACCGGCGCGGGCGCCACGCAGTTTATACCCGGGCAGGGCCTGCATCTTGGTCGAGGTGTGATGATATTTTTGGCCGCGCCGGGCGCTGCGTTCCAGCATGATCAAGGCGATCACGAAGATCATCAACACGGCGGCCAATTGAGCCGCGCCCGAAATGCTGTCCATGTTCAGCCAGACGTCATAGATCCCGGCGGTGAAGGTTCGCACGCCGAAGAAATCGACGGTCCCGAAGTCGTTCAAGGCCTCCATCATCGCCAAGGTCATGCCGACCACGATGGCTGGGCGGGCCAAGGGCAGGGCGACATGCCAGAAGCTCTGCCAGGCGTTTTTGCCGAGGGTCCGGCTGACTTCGATCACGCAGACGGATTGTTCCAGAAACGCGGCCCGGGCCAGCAAGTAGACATAGGGATAGAGGACCAGGGTCATGACCGTGATCGCCCCGCCCATGGAGCGGATCTCTGGGAACCAATAGTCCTGACGATTGCGCCAGCCGAACATGTCGCGCAGGGCGACCTGAACCGCCCCGGCGTATTCCAATTGATCGGTGAAGACGAAGGCCAGGATATAGGTCGGCACCGCCAACGGCAGGATCAGGGCCCAGTTGAAGAAGCCACGCCCGGGAAAGCGGCACATGGTGACCAGCCAAGCCGTGCCGGTGCCCAGGATGAAGGTCCCCAGGCCGATCCCGAACATCAGGGTGACGGTCCGCCGGACATAGCCGAACAGGACGGTGTTGTAGAGGTGCTTCCAGATATCGGGGGCCGGGGTCAGGGCAATGATCGCCACGGCGATCAACGGCGTCGCTACGAACAGCGCCACGACCAGGGTCGCGATGCCCCATCGGTCGGACGGTAGGAATCGGCTTAGCGCGCGGGTGGCGGGCCGGTCAGCGACGGCGGTGGGGTGCGACAAGTCTAGAAGGCTCCCAGGTTGCGGGCGTCAAAAAAGCAGAAAACGCCGCGGGGGGAAACCCCGCAGCGTCTCTGCCTGCTGGTTCGCTGTGGGACGAATCAGCTGCCGGGGCCGTCGTCGAACCCTACCTTGTCCACCAGTCGGGAGGCGGCGGGCCGCAGCTTGGCGATTTTTTCCAGCGACAGGGTGTCGACTTTGAAGTCGCCCCAGGATTTCACGACCTTGGAAAACGGAATGCCCGGCTTCACGGGGTATTCCTGGTTATCCTCGGCGTAGATGCGCTGTGCTTCGTCGGACGACAGGAACTCCAGCAGCTTGACCGCGGCTTCCTTGTGCTTGGCGCTTTTGGTCACGGCGGCGCCCGAGATGTTCATGTGGTTGCCGCGACCGTCCTGGTTCAGATAGGTCAGGCGAACGGCATTGGCCCATTCCTTTTGCTCGGGCTTTTTGTCGTTGGTCATCATCTTGCCCATGTAATAGCTGTTGGACAGGGCGATGTCGCAGACGCCTTCGTACACGGCTTTGGCTTGGGCGCGGTCGTTGCCTTGCGGCTTGCGGGCCAGGTTAGCCTTCACGCCATCAAGCCATTTTTCGGCCGCTTCCTCGCCGTGGTGGGCGATCATCGACGCGATCAGGGCGACGTTATAGGCATGCTTGCCCGAGCGGGTGCAGATCTTGCCCTTGAACTTCGGATCGGCGAGGTCTTCCAGGGTTTTGATTTCGCCCGGCTTGACCCGTTCCTTGGACACCAGCACGACACGAGCACGCGAGGTCAGGCCATACCACATGCCTTCCGGGTCACGGAAATGGGCCGGGATGTTCTTTTCCAGGACATCGGACTTGATGGACTGCAGAACGCCCGCTTCCTTCAGCGCGTACAAGCGACCGATGTCGACGGTCACGACCGCGTCGGCGGGGCTGTTGTCGCCGGCGGCCTTGATCTTTTCGAGCATGCCTTTTTTGGCGAACACGGTGTTCACCTTGATGCCCGTCTCCTTGGTGAAGGCGTCGGTCAGCGGCTTGATCAGAAAGGGCTGGCGATAGGAATAGAGGTTCAATTCAATGTCGGCCGCCTGGGCTTTTGCGCCGGCGACGACGGTCAACGCCGTCACGGCCAGGGCCGCGAACAGACGCTTGGTGCGAGGCAGATCGGTTCTCACGTTTCGAAATCCTTCTTCGGTTCGTTTGTGAATCCCAGGTCCGTGGCTCGTTGAAAACTGGCCCCCTCCCGTTCCGGGTTTTTGTTCGAGCTCGCCTGAAATTGCGAATTATTATCAACTTCGTAGCGAAGTTATACTGATCGCGAGGGGCGATTGCAAGTCAATCTCATTTGCCGAAGCATGCCCGGCTATGCGTGTGAAAGCGGTGCAGAGCCAAGTGTGAACTTCATCCTCCTGGCGTTTTCATCACTCATGCGCCAGACTGATGGCCATCGGCGCCAGGCATTGGGGGCGGCGGCGTTAACCACGCGGCAAGAAACCCCATGGCACAATGATCCTGCCTGAATAGGGCGCCGCAACAGGGGTGAAGTCATGAAGGTTTCCAACGTCGGTTCAGCCAAGGGCGTGGACAAGTCGAAACGCAAATCGGGCGTTTCGTCGTCCGACGGTTTCGCCGATGACCTGCGGGCGGCGACCTCCGACGGGGCAGAGCCGGCGGCGGGTGTGGTTTCCGGTGGCGGTGTCGCCGGGATCGAGGCCGTTTTGGCGCTTCAGGCTGCGGATGACGCAACGCAAGGTCGTTCGCGCGGCTTGTTGATGGCGCGTGGCGATCGGATTCTCGACCGACTGGAAGACCTTCAGATGGCCTTGCTGACCGGGAGCATTTCCAAGGACAAGGTGGTCGAATTGGCGCAGACTCTGCGCGAACAACGGCCTCAGTCCGACGATCCGGAGCTGGACTCGCTGCTTGATGAGATCGAGCTTCGGGCCGAGGTCGAACTGGCGAAGTTGAGCCGCTAGGCCAAGCCTACCCGGGGCATTCGGCAATTTCTCTGAAATCAATGGGTTGGTGATCCCCAGGGCGGGATAAATGGTGGCTTGCCCTCTGGCCGCTCGAACCTTATATTCCGCGCCCGTCGACCAACGGCACCCTGGCAGTCATCCGGAGAGACGACCGAATATGACCATCACCGTTCCGCCAGACTACAATCCGAAAAAAGACAAGGATTTCATGAATCCGGTCATGCTGGAGTATTTCCGCAGGAAACTCCTGAAGTGGCGTGCCGAATTGCTTGAGGAATCCAACGAGACCCTTCAATCCCTGCAGGAAGGCGGCATTATCGAGCCTGATATCGCCGACCGCGCTTCGATCGAAACGGAGCGCGCCCTTGAACTGCGCACCCGCGACCGCGCGCGCAAGCTGATCTCCAAGATCGATGAAGCGCTGAAGCGGGTCGAAGACGGTTCCTACGGCTATTGCGAGGAAACGGACGAGCCGATCAGCGTCCAACGCCTTGAAGCCCGCCCGATCGCGACGCTGTCGATCGAGGCTCAGGAACGCCACGAACGTATGGAGCGGACACACCGCGACGACTAGGTTCGTATCGAAGAATTCCGGGAACGCGCGGCGATTTGGGTCAACCAACGCCGCGCGTTCTTGTTTTTGGGCCTATTATTGCTGCCGTTCGACCGATTGAACGGTCAGGCAGTGCTGACGCCCATCCAGCGATTGCCAGTCGATGGACTGACCGGCGGACAGGCCGATAAGCGCCGCCCCAATCGGCGTCAGTACCGAAATGCACCCGGCCGAAATATCGGCTTCATCCGGAAAAACCAGGGTGATCGAGCGATCATCGCCGGTGTCGGTGGTGAACCTCAGACGGGCCCCCATGGTGACGACGTCGTTGGGGACGCAGGCATCCTCGACAATCGCGGCGCGGTCCAACTCGTCCAAAAGCTCTTCTGCGAGATCCTGGTTCTTTTGAAGCAACTGGGTGCCGAGCCGCCATAGGCGCTCGTGATCGGATTGTGAAATCGTAATAGCGGGTTTCTGCAGCGCCATTGCTGAGACTCCTAACTGATCGGCACGCGCCAAACCCAATGGCGGCGCGGTCGATGGGGGATTGAATGAAAGTGGTACGGGTGTCGCGTCAGGGGGCGTTGCGCTCAGATGGTCGGAGCTGACAGCCCGGTCCCCACGGCTGGGGACGCGACGTCGCCAAGCCGGGGGCTAGCCTCCCGCGATGGGATGCAGCTTGCGCAAAGAAAACCGGGATTGAGCGTGCGTAACCATGGGGATGAGGTAGGCGGGACGGTTGGCGAAGTCAAGACGGGCAGGTGTGGGATGAGCGGGAGCAGGGGCGGCTTGGCCGCCCCGGCCAACCCCAAGCGCCCGATATAGTGGGAACTTGCGCTAGCAAGTTCCTAAAAAAAAGAGGCCGGCGCAAAGCGCCGGCCCTGAGTTGTTTCCAGGTTCTTTCTAGCGAACCTAGAACGGGAAACTGGTGTTCGTTCAGAGGAGTGTCGTGCTCTTAGAACGGGAAGAGAATGTCCCAAAGCTGCATGCCCCAGCGGGGTTGCTGCAGATCGCTGAGGGTGCCGCGGCCACCGTAGGCGACGCGCATTTCGGCGATTTTCTCGTGGGAAATCTTGTTGTCGGAGTCGATGTCGGACGGGCGGACCACGCCGGTTACCATCAGTTCGCGCAATTCGGCGTTCACCCGCAGCTCCTGGCGGCCCATGATCACCAGGTTGCCGTTGGGTAGGACCTGGGTCACCACGGCGGCGAAGGTCAGGCTGATGCTTTCCGACCGTTCGATCGTGCCGTCGCCCGAGGTCGCATGGGTGTTGCCGAAGTTGGCGATGTTGGCGGCGCTGACGCCATCGGGTAGGTAGCGGGTCAATTCGCCTTCGAAGCCCAGAATGTTCGTCAGGTTGGCTTTTTCCGCGTCGGTGCGATCGCGCTCGGTCTTGTTGTCCAGCTTGGCGCTGTCATCCAAGGTCATCTGCACGGTCACGATATCGCCGACCTGTTTGGCGCGCAGATCCTTGAAGAACGCCCGCGCACCGGCTCGCCACAGGGAGTTGGGGTTGACTTCGGCCATCTTCGGCGCCGGCATCGGCATCGAGACGGGCTTGTAATCCGGCCGCGCCGTCGGGTTCTGGACCGGCGTGATCGCCGGGCCCTCGCCGACCTGCGACAGGCGGGTCAGGGGGTTGCAGCCGGTCAGCGCGCCCGCCAGGACCGCAACCACGGCGGTGGTGCGAATGAGGCGGCGGGTTTGAGAAGTGATCGAGCCGTTCATCGGAATTCTCCTTGCTGGTCCCGTTAGAGTGAGGGAAGGGGACCGTCTGCCTTTCGTGCGCGTTCTAGTTGCTGTTCGTTACCGGTTCTGAGCCAATTCTCGGATCGCGGCGATCTGGACCTTGGCCCGACCGGGGCCGACGACTTCGCCTTCGAACACGGTCTTGGAGCGTCGGTTGATGATCCGGACCGTATCGCCCAGCGCACCGTGTTCCAGCGCCTTTCCCTGAGCCGTCAGGGCCATGGGGCCATGGGTCAGGGTGACCGTGACGAGGGAGCCGCGTTCGACCAGGATCGGGCGCTCAATGTCCGAGCGACGGATGATTTCGTCGGGCCGCAGGCTGCGCTTGGGCGCCATGCCGATCATGTCTTCGACCTTGGTCACCGTGTCCGGCATGATCCGGTCGGTCCGCAGGCGGATCCAGCGGATGTCGCGTTCGCCGATCACGTCGTTGCGGGCGAGAATGCGCGACGGCACCGGAACCTTGACCACCGGGAACAGACGCCCGGTCAGACGCAGGCGTTCGCCCGCCGGGTCGTTCTTCGGGATCGAGACGACGGCCGCGAACCGCTGCGAGCGCGGATCGTAGGTGATGTCGTCGACGCCGATCGTCGGCTGGGCCGTGCCCGCGATATGCACGCGGGTCAGCTGCGTCGACAGTTCCAGTTCGGATTCCGGATCGGCGCCTTTTTCGTATAGGGCCGCCATCAGGGTATCGACGATTTCGGACCGTTCGATGATCTGGCTGACCCGTTCGACGATGATCTGCTGACGGGCCGTCAACGGACGCCAGTTCATGCGATAGGCGCGGGCCACACGATACAGCCAGCGGGCATCGAAGATCGCCCGTTCGCCCGGCGCCGGCGCATAAGCGACGACGGAGTCCGCGTAGGGGCCGGCATTGATGAACAGGTCACCCAGGTAGATGACCTTGTCATCGACGGTGACTGCATCGCGCAACAGCGGCACCGACATTTCGGGTTTCGCCGCGTCGGTTTTGGCATGGGCTTCCGCCGAGGCGGTGGTCTTGGTCGCGCCGATCGCGGATAGCGACGCCATGGGAACCAGGGCGACAGCCATTGCGGCGGCGATGATCATTTTGCGAGCAGTCATGTCACATTCCTTTCCGAGCCTGTCGGTCAACCGTTGTCACGGATTACCGAAGCGAGGTCAGGGTCCCCAGCATTTCGTCCGAGGTCTGGATGACCTTGGAATTCATTTCATAGGCGCGCTGTGCCGAGATCAGGTTGGAGATCTCTTCCACCGCGTTGACGTTCGACGTTTCCAGGAACCCCTGCAGGATCGTGCCGAAGCCTTCCGTGCCCGGGTTGCCCGTGGTCGCGGTGCCCGAGGCGGGGGTTTCCTTGTAGAGGTTGTTTCCGATCGATTCCAAACCGGGTTCGTTCTGGAAATTCACGGTCTGGATCTGGCCGACGTTCGAGAACTGCACCTGGCCTTCGATCTTCACCAGAACTTCGCCCGAGGCGTTGATGGTCACGTCGATGGCGTCTGAAGGAACCGTGATGGCCGGGTCCAGCAAGTAACCGTCATGGGTCACGACCTGGCCGTTTTCGTTCAGCTGGAACGTGCCGTCACGGGTGTAGGCCGTTTCGCCGGTCGGCAGGGTGACTTGGAAGAAGCCCTTGCCCTGGATGGCGATGTCGAAGGTGTTGTCCGTGGCCGACAGGTTGCCCTGTTCGTGAATGCGGTACACGGCCGCCATTTTCACGCCCAGACCGAGCTGCACGCCCGTGGGCACCACGTCGCCGTTGTCGGACGAGGTCGAACCGACGCGCCGGATATCCTGATAGATCAGATCCTGAAATTCGGTCCGGCGCCGTTTGTAGGCGGTGGTGTTCATGTTCGCGAGGTTGTTGGAAATAACCTCGACATTTCGCTGCTGGGCAATCATGCCCGTCGAGCCAATATCAAGCGATCTCATTTTCCCGTCCTTTCGCTTGCCCGTTTTGTTATCGGTGCTGCGTTTTCATGCCCGGCGTTTTGCCGGATGACGTTTCGTGTCTGGCCTTTACGCGTCGCGCGTCAGGCCCTGGATCATCGACTTTTGGCGTTCGTCTTCTTTCTCGATGAACGACTTGGCGCTGTCGTAGCTGCGGTGCAATTCGATCATCCGCGACATCTCCATGATCGGCTCGACGTTCGAACCTTCCAGCGAGCCCTGGATAATGTCCGGGGCGGCGATGTCGGTCGGCGGATTTTGCGAGGTGAACATGGCGCCCGAGGTGCGCTGCATGTCCTGCGGGTTGTCGAACCGGACGACCCGGATTTTCCCTAGTTGCCCGTTTTCCGTGGACAACGTGCCATCGCGGGCGACGTTGATCTGGGAGTCGTTGGGGCTGAGGATGATCGGCTGACCGCCCGAGGCCATCAGGGCATGGCCCTGCTGGTTGACGATCTGGCCGGTGGTATCCAACCGGAACTGACCGTTTCGGGTGTAATATTCCTGCCCTTGGGCGTCGCGGACGACGAAGAAGCCGTCGTTGCGGATCGCCAGGTCGAGCGGGTTGCCCGTGGTTTCAATGGCGCCGTCAGAGACGTCGATCCGGGTCGCGATGTCACGCGTATAAGTCAGGTTGGGGCTGATAAGCCGTTCGCCGCCTTTGCTCTTAACGACGTGCTCGACGAACATCATCTGGCTCGACTTGTAGCCATTGGTGCTCATGTTCGCGAGATTGTTCGCGACAATCTCTAGCTGCCGTTTGAGCGCACCTTGGCGCGAAGCGGCAATAACCGCTGAGGTTTCCATCTGATTTTTCCCGTTCTATTCGTTCTCTTCCGGCGTGGCCCCTTATGTTTTTTATCGGGGCCTTCATCCGAAAGGCAGTTCAGATACTTCTGCGCCAACTGTTGCAGCGACCGTGCCAGTTTTTCAAATCATTGAAAAACAACGATTATTTAAATTATCGGGCCGGTTTGAACCGGGAAAAACAGGGTTTTCATGCAGGGATTGCCGGGCAGTTTCTGCCTAGAGGCGGGCCGATTGCGGCAAACTGGGGCGGTTTGATATGATGGTGCGAAAGCGACCGGCCGATGGCTGTATCGGCAGGTTGTCTTTATTTCCGCCTCAACGACTTGTTAACGACCTGAATCTAATGTTTCCGGACGTAAGATTTCAGGACGTTAGGAAACGGTTGCCCAAAACATGGCTGACGACGATCTCGAAAATGAAGAAGTCGGCGGTGCGGACGACGACGGCGAAGAAGGTGGTGCTTCCGACGGTGCCTCAAAAGGCAAAAAGAAGAAGCTCATTATCATCGTTGCCGTTCTGCTGCTGGTCGTAGGCGGCGCGGCTGCCGCGTTCTTCACCGGGCTGTTGGAGCCGGTCCTGTCCATGATCACGGGCAAGGACGGCGGGTCCCATGCCGAGTCCGGCGAAATGGCCGAGGGCGTCGGCCTATTCCACGACCTGCCGGAAGTGTTGGTCAACCTGAATACCTCGGGCCGTAAATCGCAGTTTCTGAAGATGAAGGTCTCGCTCGAAGTGACCAACGAGCAGGACAAACTGATCATCGATGCGGTCAAGGACCGGGTGATGGATAACTTCCAGGTCTATCTGCGGGAACTGCGGATCGAGGATTTGCAGGGCTCCGCCGGGATGTACCGCCTGCGCGAGGAATTGCTGCGGCGGGTGCGGGCGGCGACGGCGCCGGCCCACGTCAAGGACGTCCTGTTCAAGGAAATGCTGGTTCAGTAGGTTTATGGCACGCAGGGGATGTGACGGATGACTTGTCCGGCTGACGAAGATCAAGACGCGATGGCTGCCGAATGGGAAGCCGCCCTGGCCGGTGACGGCGGCGGTGACGGCGGCGGCGGTGGCGGCGACGAGCAGGACGAACTGGCCGCCGAATGGGAAGCCATGATGGGCGGCGGCGGCGGTGACGGCGGCGCCTCGACCGATGTCGGTATGTCGGCCCCCGAAGCGACCCGCGTCCTGAACCAGGACGAAATCGACAGCCTGCTGGGTTTTGACGACAGCCACGAGGAAGGCGCCGAGAAATCGGGCATCCAGGCGATCCTGTCGTCGGCGCTGGTTTCCTACGAACGTCTGCCGATGCTTGAGGTCGTGTTCGACCGCCTCGTCCGTCTGATGTCGACCAGCCTGCGTAACTTTACCTCGGACAACGTCGAAGTCTCGCTCGACAACATCGCGTCCATTCGCTTCGGCGATTATCTGAACTCGATCCCCCTGCCGGCCATGCTCAGCGTGTTCAAGGCCGAGGAATGGGACAACTTCGGCCTGATCACGGTCGACTCGTCGCTGATCTATTCGATCGTCGACGTGTTGTTGGGCGGTCGTCGCGGTACGGCGGCGATGCGTATCGAAGGGCGCCCGTATACGACCATTGAACGCTCGCTGGTCGAACGAATGATTCACGTCATGCTGACCGACCTGTCGGCGGCGTTCGAACCGCTCAGCCCGGTGACGTTCCGGTTTGATCGACTGGAGACCAACCCCCGGTTCGCGACCATTTCGCGCCCGTCGAACGCGGCCATCGTGACGCGCCTGCGCATCGACATGGAAGACCGTGGCGGGCGTCTGGAACTGTTGCTGCCTTACGCGACCCTGGAACCTGTCCGTGAACTGCTGCTGCAGATGTTCATGGGTGAAAAGTTCGGTCGTGACTCGATTTGGGAAACCCACCTGGCTGAAGAACTGTGGATGACCGAGGTCGACCTGGAAGCCGTTATCGACCAGCAGGTCGTCAGCCTGCAAAAGGTGTTCGAGCTTCAGGAAGGCTCGCAAATGATGCTCAATGCCACGCCGGACAGCCCGGTGATGTTGTCTTGCGGCAACGTGCCTTTGTATATCGGCCGGATGGGGCGCAAGGGCGGCCGTATCGCGGTTCGGATCGAAGACCGCATCGACCGCGCGCCCAAGACGTCCTGATCCGGCGAGCCTGCGATTTCACTTCCCGGTTAGCAATTCGTTCAGAAACCGGGGGGTAAACTGAGCACAGTGATCAACCCCGATTTCGCCATCTAGTCGACGCGGATGGGCGGAATAAGACCAGGGGACGGAGAGACAAGACGTGGCTTTTACCTTTTCCCTGACGCTTGAAATCGTGCTGGCCCTGCTGTTGGTCGTCATGATCTGGTATTCGGTGATCCTTAACCGGCGCTTGACCCGTTTCCGCGGAAACCGCGAGCAGATGGAGAAACTGGCCGCGACGTTCAACGACGCGACCACCCGCGCCACGGCAAGCATCGGCGACCTGCGGATCGCCTCGGATGCGTTGCAGGATCAACTTGCCAAAGCTGAAAGCCTGCGTGACGACTTGGTCTTCCTGGTCGATCGCGGCACCATTGCCGCCGACCGGTTGGAAGAAAACGTGCGTATGGCGCGGGACGAACATGGCGCCGCCGCCGGCGGTGTCGAAACGGCCGATCCGCTGGAAGCGGTGGAACCGGCCCGCCCGCGGACGGCCCCGAAGGTCGCGAGCCCGCGCGCTGCGGTCGCCGATGAAGACGAAAAACCGGCTTCGACCCCACGTTCCGAAGCCGAACGCGCCTTGCTGAAAGCCATTCGCTCGGCCAATTAAGGCCTGGGCATCACCCTGGAATGGCCCTTGGGATGGCATTGGGCCCCGGATGAGCGGGGCGGACATGGAACCGACGGACGCTTGAATGAACCCCTTTAGCAAATTCCGCTTTCTGCCGGTGACGATCTTCGTGGCGTCGATGTTGCTGACCGTCAAAATCGGCGACATCTGGACCAGCGTGGACGGCCTGACCAATAACGCCATTCAGGTTGCTGGCGCCGAGGCGCAGACCGAAACGCCCCCGACCACGCCGCAGGCCGCCGGTGGAGCTGCCCCCGGTGCGGCGCCTGCTGCGGCATTGCCCCCGGCTGGGGAACAGGCCTCTGCGCCCGCCGGTGCGGCGGCTGGCGCTGCCGCCCCCGTTGGCGACCCGGCCCAATCCAAGTTGCTGACCGAAGACCCGACCTTGCTGACGCCTCAGGAAATCGACCTGTTGCAGCGCTTGGCCGACCGCCGCCGCGAGATCGACGCGCGGGAACAGGAAATGCGGGTTCGTCAGGGAATGCTGGCCGCCGCCGAGGCCCGGATCGATCGCAAGATTGCCGAATTGAAGGACCTGCAAGGCGAAATCGATAGCCGAATCAAGGTGTTCGACAAGCAGCAGGAAACCAAGATGGAAAGCTTGGTCAAGATCTATGAAAACATGAAGCCGAAGGATGCGGCCCGGATTTTCGAAGATCTCGAGATGGATACCCTGCTGGAAGTGGCCCAGCGCATGAAAGAACGCAAACTGGCTCCTGTCATGGCCAAGATGAACCCGGAAAAGGCCCGCGAAGTCACGGTGCAGTTGCGCGATCTGCGTTCCTTGCCGCGTGATGGCCTGGATAAAGGTAATTAGTCCAATTTTTGGCTATGACCTTGGGCCTAGTAGGGCTAAAAACGCTTGCCCTGCGGAATGCCTTGAATAAACTGCATTTTGCTGAGGTTATAATCATAATCCCCTGCGCAAAGCACGGAGTAAACGATGGCTGTCGACCTGAATATGAACGTCCTGATCGTGGATGACTACCAAACCATGCTCAGGATTCTGCGCAACCTTTTGCGTCAGTTGAATTTCAAGAACATTGATGAAGCTTCTGACGGCTCGGAAGCGCTGAAAAAGCTGCGGTCGAAGTCTTTCGGCCTGGTCATCTCCGACTGGAACATGGAGCCGATGACGGGCATTCAGTTGCTGCGCGAAGTCCGCGCCGACGAAAAGCTGAAGCACATCCCGTTCATCATGATCACCGCGGAAAGTAAGTCCGAGAACGTGATCGCGGCCAAAGAGGCGGGCGTTTCGAACTATATCGTGAAGCCGTTTAACGCCGAAACGCTCAAGGGCAAGCTGGTCAGCGTCCTCGGCGAGTTCTGAGGAGACTGTTATGGCGCAAGACTCGGTCGATCCCGAGTTGGCCGCTCGTCTCCAGGAGCTGGGGCGGGCCCCTGGCGACACGGTCAATGTGACGGAAATCGCCGACGTGGTGGAAGCGATCCTTTCCACCATGCAGGGCGATCTGTCGGCTGTGGACGTCCGGCTCTATGAAGAGCTTGAAAGCCTGTCCCGCTTTATTTCCGAAGCTAAATCGGACATTGCGGCCCTGCGCCCCGACGAAGTGAAAGACGAGTTCCTGCCCAAGGCGGCGGACGAGTTGGACGCCATCGTCGAGGCCACCGCCGACGCCACCAATTCGATCATGGACGCCGTCAGTGAGATCGAGGACGTGATGTCGAAGCTGAAAGGCAAAAACGCCGATCAGCTGATGGATGCCACGACCAAAATCTATGAAGCCTGCGGCTTTCAGGACATCACGGGCCAGCGCATTACCAAGGTAGTCGGTGCCTTGCACCATATCGAGGAAAAGGTCGACGCCCTGTTGACCGCGTTCGGCGATGAAATCGCCAAGTACAAGGCGGCAAACCCGAAAGCCGAGCCCGAGCCGGAAGAGCAAAAGCCGTCGGACGAAGACCTTCTGCATGGCCCGCAGATGAAAGAGCAGGCCATGTCGCAGGACGATATCGACGCTTTGTTGAACAGTTTCGACTGAACCGGCGCCTTAATTTCCCCTGTTTTGGTAAGGCCCCGTTTACCAGGATTCTGTTAGACTCCCGGTCATGGCTGAACGCACATTCCTAACGCCCATATCGGATAGCGCACGCGGACCCAACACGCCCGCGTTGTTCCTGTCGCTGTTCCTGCTTGTCTTGGCGTTTTTCATCCTGTTGGTCACCATTTCCACGTTGGAAGAGGTCAAGACCAAGTCGGTGATGGACAGCCTGACGTCGACCTTCACGTCGATCGTTCCGCCGTCGACCGACCCGACCCGCTTCAAATCCAAGGAAGGCGATCTTGTCGCCGGTCAGCAGTACCAGGAAACGGTCACTGACATTTTCGCGGCCGCTTTGCAGGTCGCCAAGGTCAAGGTCGTGCATCCGGGACGCCTGATGCAGGTGCAAATTCCGGCGAATACCTTGTTTGTCGAGGGCGAGGCGCGGATTCAGGCCAATCAGTTCGAATTGCTGGACAGGATCGTCGCCGCCGCCAGCGGACGCCCGCCCGGATTGCGGTTCGATCTGGAATTCGTGATCGGGACGCGGGTGCGCGACGACGGCGGCCTGCCACAGTCGCAAACCCTGGAATTGGCCCGCGCCGGGGCGTTTGCCCGTGAAATGTCGCAGCGCGGCCTGCCGCCTGACAGCATCGCCATCGGCATCGAGCCGGGTGACCCCAACGACGTGACGATGTGGTTCCATATCCGCCGTGAATCCGAAACCCGCCTGCGTTTCCAGGCGGATGAAGACCGCAGCGGTCAGGAATAGGGGGGGCGGTTGAGATGCTGATGCCCCGCCGCTCGGAAAGCGAGATGGAACGCGATCACAAGGCGTCGCAGATGTGGCTGATGACCTTTACCGATCTGGTTTCGCTGATGCTGACGTTTTTCGTGATGTTGTTTTCCATGTCGAACGTCAAGCTCGACCGGTGGGAAAACGTGATCGATTCCCTGTCGCAAAGTTTGGCCCCGGAACAGGTGAAAACGCCCATTTCCTCGACCGCGACGCACAACATCGCGACGGTGTTCCGTAAACGCGCCATTAACCTGGATTATCTATCTTCCGTGCTGCGGGAAAAGATGGATAACGATGAATTGCTTAAGCAAACGCAATTCATGCGGTTGGAGGACAGATTGGTCCTGGCACTGCCTGGGGATTTGTTGTTCGAAGCGGGACGCGCGGTCATGACGGATCGCGCGCGCGATGCCTTGTTCCGATTGGGCGGGATCCTCAGCACCATCGCCAACCAATTGGGTGTGAACGGCCATTCGGATCCGTCGCCCGTATCCGGCGGCGACTATGCATCGAATTGGGAATTGTCGACCGCCCGCGCCGCCGCCGTGGCCAACCAGCTGCGGGCTGCGGGGTATCAGGAACCGATCGTCGCTTTCGGGTATTCCGATAGCCGATATGCCCAGCTGCCGCCGATGCCCGACGATAAACGCCGCCTGATGGGGCGACGTGTCGATATCGTGGTCTTCCCGACCTCCGGGGGGCTGCAATGATCCGCTTTATCCGCCGCCTCACCATCGCCCTTTCCCTGGTCGCCCTGTTGGGCGTCGCCGGTGCTGTTGCCGTCCAGGCCCAGGACGCGCCCTCGATCAACGTGCGTGCCGGTGCGCATGCGACCTTTACCCGCGTCGTATTCGATTGGCCTCGGCGCGTGCCGTACAAGATCGCCAAGGATGGCGGCTTGGTGACGATCACATTCGAAGCCCCGGCCAAAATCGACGACGCCGATATCAATAGCCGTCCGCCGTTGTTCGTCGGCGGATTGCGGTCCGCGTCTGCGGGTGGCCGTACGGTCGCGGTGATCTCGGTGCCGCCGCGGTCCACCGTGCGTGACTTCTATGCCGGGACGAAAATCGCCATCGACGTGAGCGAGCCGTCACCTTGGCAGGAGCCGGTCAAGGTTCCGGCCACGGTCACCGTCCCGGGGGCATCTCAACCGGTTCAGGCCGAGAAGCCGGCCCCGGCGGCCAAGGCTGCCGGCGATGTTCCGCCGGTCGCCACCGCCCCGGCAAAACCCGCCGTTGCTTCGGCCCCGCTTGCGGCCCCGGCCAAGCCGACGCAACCCGCCAGCGGCGCCGAGGGCGCCACCCGCGCCGCGCGTCAATTGCCGCAAGGGCAGGCCACACCCAATCGGCCGGTCAGCCTGACGCCGCCGGCCAAGACCGATACGACGCAGCAACAGGCTCCGGCGTCGCGTCAGCCTGCTGGCCAACAGACGGCGACGGCCCAGGCGTCGGGACAGGCGCCCACCGCTGCCGCCGCGCAACAAGCCCCGGCCGGACCGGCCCCGAACGCGCAACTGTCCGTCGCCAAAAGCGATGGCGGCACGGTCAGCCTGCGGTTCGATTGGAGCGAGCCGGTTGCCGCCGCGGCTTTCCGGCGCAACGGTTTTCTGTGGCTGATTTTCGACAAACGGACCAACGTCAATATCCCGGCGCTGCAGGAAGCGGGCGGTGAGGTGATTTCCAGTCTACAGCAGGTCTATATCCCCCAGGCCACCGTGCTTCGGATGACCACGCCGAAGGATATCAATCCGTCGATGCGGCGGGATGGCCTGGCTTGGTTGGTCGATTTCCGGGCCCAGGAAGGAACGCCGAAAATCCCGTTGGAGGTCCAGGCCCAGCCGGACTCGCCGATCGGCGCGCGCATCTTCCTGCCGTTGCCCGAGCCTGGAAAGGTCATTCCGCTGACCGACCCGATCGTCGGCGACAACTTGATCATCGTGCCGGGTATCCCCCTGGGCCATGGCGTGGCCGGGACCTATGCCTATCCCCAGGTCGAAGTTCTTCCTTCGATCCAGGGCGTCGTCGTTTCGCCGCGCATCGATGATGTGCGGGTTCGCGCACTCCGCCAGGGTGTGGAAATCGCGAGTGCCGCGCCGACGTCGCCGCTGCGGTTTTCGCCGGTATCCAAGGAAATGGCGGCAAGTGCCCGAATGGCGGCGATGCGGCCGCTGGCGCGTATTCTGGACCTGGAGAAATGGGACACGCCGAACGAGGCGGCGATCCTGCATACCCGTGCCCTGTTGGAACAGGCAATTGCCGTCGCGCCTAAGAACGGCCAGCAGGAAGCCCGCATGAACCTGGCCCGGTTCTATTTCGCGAATGCCTTCGCGGCCGAGGCGCTTGGGGTTTTGGCCCGGGTCGTCGCCGTCGATCCGGCCATGGCGCAGGATCGGGAATGGCTGCTGCTTCACGGTGGGGCCGAATACCTGATGGGACGGATGAAGCTTGCGGACAAGGATCTTTATCAGCCGGTCCTGAACGGCAGCGACGAAGGCGAATTCTGGCGCGCCATCGTTCAGGCGGGCAATGGCGATTTGAACGGCGCCTCCATTGAATTGCGCCGCTCCGGGCCGATTGCCCGGCCGTACCCGCGCGCCTTGCGGTTCAAACTGCTGACCGTTGTCGCCGAGGCGGTGGTCGAAATCGGAGACGTGCGGACGGCGGAGACGATGATCTCGACCCTATTGGCGGACAACTTGGATGCCGCGCAGGAAGCGCAGGTCAAATTCGTTCAGGGCCGTTTGGCCGAGTTGGAAGGTGATTTCGACGGGGCCATCACCCTATGGGAAGACGTCATGGACAGCCCCGATCGGCTGGCCCGGTTCCGGGCGGCGCGCACGCGGGCCGAATTACTGCTGCGCTTGGATCGGATCACCAAACGGGAGGCGACCGAGGACCTGGAACGCCAGCGTTTTGCCTGGCGCGGCGACAATCGCGAATTCGATTTGCTGCGGCGGCTCGGTGCTTTGTATCTGGAGCAGGACAAGTATCGCGAAGCGCTTCAGACCCTGCGTCAGGCGGCGACGCATTTCCGCGATCATCCGGATGCCAAGGCGGTCACCAAGTTGATGTCGGATACGTTCAACGACCTGTATCTGAACAACAAGGCAGACGTTTTGCCGCCGGTGATGGCGATTGCAATCTATGAAGAGTTCAAGGAACTGACCCCGGCTGGGGCACTTGGCGACAAGATGATCCAGAATTTGGCCGATCGCTTGGTTGGGGTGGACCTGTTGGACCAGGCCGCGGCGTTGCTCGACGGACAGATCAAATATCGCCTACAAGGGTCGGAGAAGGCGCGGGTCGGTGCGCGGCTGGCCCTGATTCACCTGTTGGAGCAGAAGTACAAGGACGCCGAACAGGCGATCCGCACGACGGCGGGGCCGGGACTGTCGCCGGAGCTGACGCAGCAGCGAAATCACCTGCTGGTGCAGGCTTTGATGAATCAGCAGCGCTACGCCGACGCCTTGGCCGTGATTGAGAAAGACGAAAGCCTGGATGGTGAGTTGCTGCGCTCGGAAGTCTATTGGACGATGGGCGATTGGAACGAAGCCGCGCAGGCGTTGCAGCGTTTGGTCGTGGACAGCGGCATCCAACGGGGGCAGTCGCTGGATCCGAAACAGGCGCGCTATATGCTCAATCTGGCGACCGCCATGACGCTCAGCGGCAACGAACGGGGCCTTGCCCGCGTTCGGGCAAACTTCGGCGCCGCCATGGACCAGACCGAATTCGCGAAGGCGTTCGATTTGATCGCGGCGCGCCCGGCGGCCGGGTTGATTTCGCCCGAAAGCGTCGATGCCCGGGTCGCCGTGGCGCAGAACTTCAAAAGCTTCCTGACCGCCTATCGCGAGCGGTTGGAGAAAAACCCGCTGAGTGCGATCAATTAAGCTCTTTTAGATCGGACCGGTGTATTCGCCCCGGGCCGGATAGTTCTTCTCGATCGCGAAATCCAAGGCGGCGACCAGTTCCGAGAAATGCGGGCGGACGAACGGCATCGTCTGGACCGAGCCGTAGTACAGGGTCTGTTCCGGGGTGACCATGAACAGGCCCGGTTCGGCGAACAGGGCCGGTTCTTCGATCCCGATCGAGGTCTTGCCCCGCGAGGTCGAAATGAACAATCCCCATTCCTTGGCTTTGGCCAGGCTCATGCCGTAGCCGATGCGCAGTTCCTTGGCGTTGATCTTTTCCGCCATCCCTTTGCCCCGTTCCTGGTCATCGGTCGAGACACCGATTGTGCCGACGCCGCGCTTGGCGAACTCGGGCGTCAGCTTTTCCAGTTCAGTCAGGTAATTGGCGCAAATCGGGCAATGCAGACCCCGATAGAAACAGATGACTGTGCCGCGTTCCGATGTTTCGGCGGACAGGTCGAAGGTTTGGCCGCCGGCGGTCTCGAGCACGAGGTCCGGCGTTTTTTGGCGTGGCATGAGCATGTGAAGTCACTCCCGATGAAAACGATCTGAGGTTCAAATTGGTGATGGCCTTCACGGTAACAGTAGTTATAATCGCCAAAATCCAAATTATCAGATTAAAACACCCGGTGATCCCATGGCAGAGCGTTACGACCGTTTATCCGCGTTGATCAGCCGGTTCGACCTTAGGGTCGTCCGCGTTCCCTTAGGTGAAGGCAATATGGCGGTGTTCGCCTGCGCCGACAGTAATGCGCCGATCCGTGTGGAAATGCGGATGCGGGGCGGCATTCCCACGGCGGGGCCGGGCGAAAGACCGCTTGTCGCCTGCGCGATCGATTGGGGCGGCGGGGCCAATCCGCTGATGGCGGCTTTGCCGGCGGTCGTCTCGCTGCCGGTGCATAATGCCGAAACGCGGGCGTTGCTGGACGTGTTCCTGGTCGAAGCCGAGGCCCGGCGCTGCGGTTCCGACAAGGTGTTGGAACGCCTGGCCGAAATCCTGGTCATCCGCCTGATGCGCCAACAGATCGAAATCGGCGCCGCCGAGCCTGGCGTTTTGGCCGGCTTGGCCGACCCACGGTTGTCTCGTGCCGTCGTCGCCATTCATGAAGATCCAGGCCGGAACTGGTCCAATGCCGATCTGGCCATTGCCGCAGGCATGTCGTTGTCCCGCTTCGCCGATGCCTTTCGCGCCGTTCTGGGCGAGACGCCGCAGGGCTATCTGCGGCGTTGGCGCATGACCTTGGCCCGCCAGGACATGGACCGTGGGGCGCGGGTTCAAACCGTGGCCCGGCGCTACGGTTACGCTAGTTCCGAGGCCTTGGCCCGCGCCTTTCATCGCCAGTTCGGCGTTAATCCGACGGACATGCGCCGCGCCAGCTGACGCGGCGGCTCACAACGCCTGCGGTTTAGAACGCCTGCGGTTTAGAAGGCAATCGCGGCCTGAGCTTCGGCGGCTTCCTCGGCCGTCCATTGACGGACCGGGGTCGGCGGACGCCCGCCGGCCAGCGGCAGGAACGTGCCTTGGCCGGGTTCGTTCAGGACCACGCTGCCCTGCGGGGTGATGACCTGAATAGCACCGTCCTGAATCTGGAAGCCATAATGGGGCCGGCCGGGCGGCATGCCGACGGTCAATTCGCCGCCGAGGAAGTCCGTGCCGCGAATGCCGATCGTCGCGGTCGGCGTGCCGAACGTGACCTGCGACGGGCTGGTCTTGCCGATGGCGCCCGAGGTGTAGCGGAACACGCCGACGACCATGACCAGGGCCTGATGGCCGATCTCGGGGCCTTTGGCGGTAGGTGTGAATACCAAGTCGTCGATGGCGACCTCGGCTTTTTCACCCAGGGTCAGGGACGAGCCATCGGCGAAACGAACCAATAGGCGCGCATCCGGGCCGGTTTTGACGCGATCCCCGACAAATACCGTGCCGCCGACCGCAAGGCCGGCAGTGCTGCCGTCCAAGGTCCGCGAGGCGTCACCCTTAAGGCGTTCGACGGTTCCGGCCATTTGCTGCGCCATGGCCGGCAGGGACGTGAATATCAAAAAGGCCGCGAACAGGGCGGCCTTGATTGCTTTGATGAACATTGAAATAGCTAAAGCCTCTTTCTCTGCATCCAGTGTTGTGCAGATCATACAGGCAAAAGGGGGCGTCGGCTATCCCGCCCCGAAGCTCTTCACCAGCGAGCCGACCGTCATGTACCAACCATCGACCAAGACGAAGAAGATGATCTTGAAGGGCAGGGCGATGATCACCGGCGGCAGCATCATCATCCCCATGGACATCAGAACCGAGGCGACGACCATGTCGATGATCAGGAACGGCACGAACAGAAGGAAGCCGATTTCGAACGCGCGGCGCAGTTCGGAAATCATATAAGCCGGGATCAGGACCCGCATCGGCATTTCCTTGCGGGCTTCTTCGTCGGGGATTCGGGCGATCTGGGTGAACAGCAACAGGTCGCGTTCGCGGACCTGACGCATCATGAAATCCCGGAACGGCACGATGGCCCGATTGAAGCCTTCGAATTCTTCCATATCACCCTGGATGACCGGGTTGATCCCTGTCTCCCAAGCTTTCTCGAATGTCGGCTGCATGATGAACAGAGTCAGGAACAGGGCCAGGCCGACCAGAACCTGATTGGGCGGCGTCTGCTGCGTGCCCATGGCGGTTCGCAGGAACGACAGCACCACAGTAATGCGCACGAACGAGGTGACCATGATCAGAATCGACGGCGCGACGCTCAGCACCGTGATCAACAGCACCATCTGAATGATGCGGCCGGTGGTGTCGCCCCCTTGTTCGCCCAGATCGAGGGAGATCGTCTGCGCCATGGCCGGGTCGCTCAACAGCATCAGACCGAGGTAGATCGCCCAGGCGACGCCGAGCACGGCCAGAACCATGATCAGCGGATGGGCGAGCGGATTGCGTTTGCGGCGCGTAAATATCCGCTTCGTTTGCAAGGCGGCGGTCATTTCGGCGTCTCCCCCTTATCAAGCGCCGTCGGCGTGGCATCGGCCAATACCTGACTGAATTCCGGCGTTGCCGGGGCCTGGATGCCGGTCTCGATCACCAATTCAGAGGTTGGCCCGACCATCAGCAAATGTTCCGTATCGTCGCGGCGCACCAGGATCAGGCGGCGACGCCCGTCCAGGGGGCTGACCTCGACCACTTTCAATCGGCGTCCGTCCGCGCGCTTGATGGCGGCCGTGGGAAAGCCCCATCCGGCGCGCCGCGCCAGGGCGGCGAACAAGGCGATCAGCCCGATGACGAAAGCCAGGGCTAGAACAAAGCGGAGGTAGCCATCCCATTCCATGGCGTCAGTCCTTACCCTGTTCTTCGTGGTCGTCGTCATCGGCGGGTAGGCCCGCGCCGTTGCGAATATCGGCTTCCAGAAGGTTGAGGTCGGCAACCATCTTTTCCAGACGTTTGCGAACCGCGTTCGGATCGTCCAAATGCGGCATCAGGTCGCGCACCTGAACGCAAAGATCGGCGACCTGTTCGCCGATCGGCGTCATGTCCATCAAATCGCCACCGGCCAAGGCCCGCCGCGAATTGCGGATCATGGTCTCGACATCGTCCATCGAGGATTCCAGGGCGGCGAGGGCTTGATCCGGCGCGGTCATTCCGGGATGTCTCCCATCCATTGGCGGACGATGTCTTCGCGGGTCTTTCCGTCCAGGTCGTCGGCGCCGTTGGCGCGGTACAGATAGATCAGGATTTCCGCGACGGCGGCGAAAGCCTCGACGGGGATTTCCTCTTCCATGTCGATGGTCGTCAGGAGCTGCGCCAGGTCTGCGTCTTCGCGCACCTTGACGCCGTTGGCGAAAGCCAACTGCAGAATCTGTTCGGCAACGCGTCCGCGTCCGCCCGCGACCACGGTCGGGGCCTTGCCGGGCACGGTGCTTTCGGCAAGCGCCACGGCAATCGCATCCTTGGCATCCGGGATGCGTTGGATGTTGCCCGGTTCGCGGTCCTCGCCGATCACATGGTCCGTGCCGGTCGGATGTTTCGGGTTGTTCGCGTTCACGCCAGGTGCCCCATCGGATTGGCATTGCCCCGCGGCAAGTCGCCCATAAGTGGGCAAGAATTGCCGGATTCGTCCGATGTTAACGTCAGGCGGTTTAACAAATCCTTACGGCCCGGGGCGGTTTCCAGCGTTGAATCAGTCAGTTACGGCGGAATCGCGGGGCCATGCCGGTGGCAGGGTTGTTTAAGAGGTTGTTAACGAACCCGGCAGATAATGCCTAGCAGGACGGTTTCAGCCCATTTGCACCAGGGCCGGAGCCAGGGGACAACCGCCGGTTTCGGCAAAACAGGGGCCGCATGCAAGATGGATTTGACCCTCTTCGCAGCTGTTAAGAAACGCCTCAACTGGCTTGGCCAGCGCCAGGAGGTTCTGGCTCAGAACATCTCCAATTCCGATACCCCGGATTTTAAGGCGAAGGACCTCAAGCCGTACGAATTCCGCGAGCTTCTGCGCAAGGAATCGGCGCAGTTGAACATGACGACGACGACCGCCGGACAGCTTGGCGGCCGCCGCAAGCGGATCCGCGACTTCTTCGTCGAAGAACCGCGCCATCCCTACGAAACGGCGCCCAACGGCAACTCGGTCGTGTTGGAAGAGCAGATGGGCAAGGTCTCGGAGACCCAGACCTCGCACAAGCTGACGACGCAACTCTACAAAAAGCATCTGGCGATGCTGAGAACGGCGAGCAGCTCGCGTTAATCGCGGAGCGCCACCGGAATACGGAAAACGGGCCCAACGGTCCCCAGGCGAGCCTGGAACGGGAAAGTGCGACAGAACGTCGTCCCAATAAATACAACCGGACCCGGGCGAAACCCGGGCCGGGCCGATTAACGAGGAGGCGAATGCCCCGATGGACGACATTATCAAGACCATTCGCATTTCCAGCGCCGGGATGCGCGTTCAGGGAACCCGCCTGCGGGTGATTTCCCAGAACATCGCCAACGCGGACAGCCTTCCTCAGCGTCCGGGCGAAAACCCGTATCGGCGCAAGCTCGTGACCTTCAAGAACGAGTTGGACAAATCCGTCGGCGTGGACACGGTGCGGGTGCACCGCCTGCACAAGGACATGTCGGACTTCAATAAGAAGTACGATCCGTCCCACCCCGCCGCGGACAAGGACGGCTACGTCCTGACGCCCAACGTCAACACCATGATCGAGATGATGGACATGCGCGAAGCGCAGCGGTCCTACGAAGCGAACCTGAACCTGATTCGGTCGTCGAAATCCATGCTGAACAGCGTGATCGACGTCCTGGGTGCAAACTGACGCACTGGTCGCACTGATACTGACGGTCCCAACGAGGACCGGGCCCAGCGGGCCTAGAACGGGAGCATAACGATGACGACCACCTCCGCCGACTTCAACATTCACCAGGCCCTCAATGCCTATCAGCGTACCGCCCGCCAGATGGTGGCCGGCACGCAGAAAGCCGAAACCGGAGCGGTCGCCCAAGGCCAGGAAGAATTTGGCGATCTGGTCCGCAATGCCATCCAGGAAGCGCGCAAAATCGGCGAGCAATCCGAAAAGATGTCGATTGCCGCGATCAACGACCGCGCCGACATCACCCAGGTCGTGACCGCCGTGGCCGAGGCAGAATTGACCTTGCAGACGGTGGTCAACGTTCGCGATAAGGTTCTGGAAGCCTACAAAGATATCATCCGCATGCCGGTCTGATTTCCCGCGGTTCTGCGGGGCGGGGGCAATGCCATGAGCGAAATGCCATGAACGAAATGGAAGTCGTCGATATCGGCCGCGACGCCATGTGGGTCGTGATCAAGGTCGCCGGCCCCATCATGTTCCTGGGCCTGATCAGCGGTTTGATCATCGCCTTGTTCCAGGCATTGACCACGATCCAGGAAATGACCCTGACCTTCGTGCCGAAAATCATCGTGATCTTCATCGCCATCGTCGTCCTGCTGCCGTTCATGATCGAAACGGTCTCAGCCTTCGCCAACGGCCTGTTCGACCGAATATCGTCGATGTAGGCGGGCAGGGGGCGCCGGGCGATGTTGGAAGAACTTCTCAAGGTCAATATCTTCGCATTCTTGCTGATCATGGCCCGCGTCGGGGCGATGATCTCGATCCTGCCGGGTATCGCGGCGGCCTACGTCAGCGCCCGATTCCGGATCGTCTTTGCTTTTCTGGTCTCATTGGTGATGACACCGGTCCTGGCCGATAACCTGCCGGGGCCGCCGGAAAGCACCTGGATCCTGTTCCTTTTGCTGGCGGGCGAGATCGTGGTCGGCGTCTTCCTGGGCGCGATCGCGGTCATTCTGGTGGCGTCGCTGCAAACCGCTGGCACCATGATCGCGCTGTTTTCATCCATGGCCAACGCCTTGATCCAGGATCCGATTTCGGAGCAGCAAAGCTCCGTCATCGCGAACTTTTTGACGGCGGCGGGGCTTGTGGTCATCTTCGCGACCGACAGCCATCATGTGTATTTCGCGGTGGTCGCGGATTCCTACAACCTGTTCGTTCCCGGCCAAGGCGTCGAGACAGGGGATATGGCGCTGATGCTGGCGCGGCGCGTCGGCGACAGCTTCGCCCTGGGTTTTCAGTTGTCGATTCCCTTCCTCGTGATCGCCATGGTCTATTACATCGGGCTTGGCGTGTTGGGCCGCCTGATGCCGCAGTTGCCGGTGTTTTTCTTTGGCTTGCCGATCCAGCTGACCATTCATTTGGCGGCTCTGATGATCGTGTTTTCGTCGATCATGCTAGTATTCCTCAGACACTTCCAAGAAGGGTACGCGGCGTTCCTGGGCTAGGTCCGGCGCGCGGCGATTGAGCGATGGCTGACGAAGACGACTCACAAAAAACAGAAGAGCCGACCCCGCGAAAACTATCGAAAGCGCGGGACGAAGGTCAGGTCGCCCAGTCGCAGGAAATCAAAAGCGGCTTGATCCTGTTGGGTGGCGCCGGGATGCTGATTTTCCTGGCCCCGGCCATGGCGCGGGATTTGACCATCATCGGTCAGCGTTTCATCGCGTCGTCCTATTCCATTCCGGTTGATTTCGAGCACCTGCGCCTGGTGATGTCCCAGGTGGTGATCGAGGTCGGGATCATCATGGCCCCGGCGATGGCGCTGTTCGTAGTGTTGGCGATCACCGCCAACGTGGGGCAGTTCGGTCTTTTGTGGTCGGTCAAGAAGATCACGCCCAAGCCCAGCAAGATCAGCCCCCTGAGCGGGTTCAAGCGTATCTTCTCGGCCCAGGGGATGATGGAATTCCTCAAGGGCATCCTGAAGCTGACCCTGGTGTCGTTCGTCGCCTTCGGCCTGGCGATCCCGATGCTGCACGATCTGGAAATGCTGCCCGCCGTTTCGACCGGCGAGGCCCTGCGCCGGATTCATGAAATCGCGATCATGATGGCCATGGCTTCGGTCGGTGTGATGGCCGTGATCGCGGCGCTCGATTACATCTATCAGCGCGCCAACTTCATGAAGCAGATGCGCATGTCGATGACCGAAATTAAGGAAGAACACAAACAGACGGACGGCGACCCCCAGGTCAAGGCGCGCATCCGGCAGATTCGCGCCGAACGCGCGCGCAAACGCATGATGGCGGCGGTCCCCAATGCCGATGTGGTGGTCACCAACCCGACCCACTTCGCCGTCGCCCTGGAATACAAGATGGAAACCATGCCGGCGCCCAAGGTCATCGCCAAGGGGCAGGACCTGGTCGCCCTGAAGATTCGCGAAATCGCCGAGGAACACGAAATCGCCATCGTCGAAAACCCGCCGTTGGCCCGGGCGCTCTACGCCTCTGTCGAATTGGACGAAGAAATTCCGCCCGAACATTTCAAGGCCGTGGCCGAGGTTATCGGCTACGTCATGCGGCTTAAGGGCAAGCTGGCCCGGTGATCCTTGCCGCCGGGACAGGGGAATTCGGATTTTGTCCCCAATTGGGCGACGCGACGAATTTCAAATCCGCGGGACTAATGCTAATCCTTTTGCCTGATGTGCGCCCGGCGGGCGTACTCCCGGAAACATGCCAGGTGCCTTGAACGACGCCATGAAGAAACGCATGCCCCAAGTCCTGAACATCGGTGCGGCCCTGTCCGGCGGGGCTGCGGGGCTGATGTTCGGGCTGGAAGCCCCCTGGGCGCCGCCGTTGGGCATCGCTTTGGCGGTCGGCACCATGGGCATGCTGGCCGGATCTTGGCGCGCCGGGCATCCCGGGGCCGTCAAGGAACGGGCCAGTGGCGGGGCCATGGCAGACCTGATTCGCATGGCCGCCGAAGAATCGGGCGAAGGATTGTTGGTCGCGACCTGGGATGGTGTCGGGATGTACGCCAACGAGGCCTTCCGGGAATTGTTCTTCATGGAAGGCGAAGGCGGCACCGCCGGTGCGTCCGACATCCTCGACCGGGTCGAGCGGGTGTTGGACGGGCAGGGCCGCTCGCGCGACGTATTCGCCAAGCTGCGCGCCGCGGCCGCCGAAGGCACGGCGGGCGGTAGCGAAGTGATCTGCCGCCGCCGCGACGGTAAGCCCGCATGGCGGCGTCTGCGGGTTGAGCCGTTCGGCGACGACGGCATCGGTGCCGGGGCCGGCGAAGGCACCGCGCGCTATGTTCAATGGCGGGTCGTCGACGTGACCGAGGACAAACGGCAAGCCGCGACCCGGCAGGCCGGGGAAGCCCGCCGCGCCGACCTGTTGGACGGCCTGCCCGTTGGGGTGTTCTCCGTCGATGGCCGGGGGCGGATCGTCTATGCCAACTCGTGCCTGGCCGGATGGCTGGGGGTTGAGCGTGCGGGCATGGGCGGGCGCTCGTTCGCCGATTTCGTGGTCTCGGCCAGCCCGATGCCGGGCAAGAACGGCGGTGACGCCAGCGAGGATTTGGACGACGGATTGGACAGCCATGGGCTAGTCACCCTGCGCGCCGCCGACGGGACGGAATTCACCGCGTCCTTGCTGCAGACCCACCGTGAAACCTCGGACGGCACGCTGGTTTATACCCGCTCGATCCTGTTGCGCGACATGGGCTGGCTCGACGACGGTGGCGATGCCGCAGGTGGCGGCAGCGCCCTCGGCCCGGCCAAGCGCCTGCGCTTCCTGTTCGACGACGCGCCGGTGGCCATTGCCTTGCTCGACGGACAGGGCAAGGTGATGGATTGCAACCGCGCCTTCCTGACTCTGGCCGGGGCGCACCGCGATTTGGTCGCGGGCCATCCCTTCGCCGAGCGCCTGTTGCCGGAAGACCGCGATGTCGTGGCCTCGGCCCTGTCCGACGTCATCATGGGCCGCACCCGCGCGACCCAGACGGAAATCCGCTTGGCCGCGCCCGGCGGGCGTCAGGCCGCGGCGACCCTGTTCGCCAGCCGGATGGAGGACGAAAAGGGTACGATCACCGGCCTGGTCCTGCACTTCATCGACACGACCGAGCAGAAGAACCTGGAAATGCAGTTCGCCCAGTCGCAGAAGATGCAGGCGGTGGGGCAGCTCGCGGGCGGCGTAGCGCACGATTTCAACAACCTGCTAACGGCGATGATCGGCTTTACCGATCTGCTGCTGGAACGGCACGGGCCGGGCGATCCGTCGTTCAACGACCTGCAGCAGATCAAACAGAACGCCCATCGGGCAACCAATCTGGTGCGCCAACTGCTGGCCTTTTCGCGCAAGCAGAACCTGGAGCCGGACCTGCTCGACCCCGAAGACGCCCTCAACGACCTGTCGAACCTGTTGCGGCGGCTGTTGGGCGAGACGGTCAAGCTCAAGCTCGAACACGAACGCGGGGCCGGGCGGATTCTCGCCGACCGGGGCCAGTTCGATCAGGTCATCATCAATCTTGCGGTCAACGCCCGTGACGCCATGCCCGACGGCGGGCCGCTTGTGATCCGCACCTTCCGCCGCGACCTGGAGCGGCCCCTGCAGCAATCGGGCGAGGTCATTCCCATCGGCTCCTACATGGTGGTCGAGGTCGAGGACAAGGGCACCGGCATCCCCAAGGACGTGCTGGATCGCATCTTCGAGCCCTTCTTCTCGACCAAGGAAGTGGGGCAGGGCACGGGGCTGGGTCTGTCGACCGTCTACGGCATCATTCATCAATCGGGCGGCTACGTGACCGTGGAAAGCAAGGTCGGCGCGGGCACGACCTTCCGCCTCCTCTTCCCCCGGGCCGAGGAGGAAGGCCGCGTCACCACCCGCGGCGGGGCGGCGCCCTCGGCGGCGGACCTATCGGCGGCGCAGGCCGCCAATGAAAAAGAGAAGGGCAAGACCAAAGCGGACAAGGCGCCGGAACTGCCCCTGTTCGAAGCCGATTTGACCGGCTCGGAAACCATTCTGCTGGTCGAAGACGAAGACGCCGTCCGCATGTTCGGCGCGCGGGCCCTGCGTAACAAGGGATACAAGGTGCTGGAGGCCCAGAACGGCGAGGCCGCGCTCGACGTCGTCAACGGCACGGCCACCAAGATCGACCTGATCGTCTCCGACGTCGTGATGCCGGGGATGGACGGCTACAACCTCGTCCGGACCTTGCGCGAGCGGATGCCGGAGGTAAAGGTCATCCTCATGTCCGGCTACGCCGAAGACGCTTTTCAGGACGAGATCGACAAGGACGACACCCTGCACTTCCTGCCCAAGCCGTTCACCCTCAAGACGCTGGTCGGGAAGGTGAAGGAGATCATCGTTTCCGACACGCTTTGACGATGCGGCTGCTTACCCCGAGTCTCTTGCCGCGGCATTAACCATAATCGTTAAGCATGCGATTCCCGACGTGTTTTTGATGGGAACGTCCTGTGAACAAACATCATTTTATATATAAAAAACAAAAGGATATAAAATGTGCTTGTCGATGAGAACAAAACACGTACATTGATGCCAATTGCAACGTTTCGACCGCTTGTGAAATAAGGGAGAGGTCAGATGGCTGACACGGCATTGCGTTTGGTGGAGAAAGACAACGTGGATAAGAGCAAGGCCCTTGATGCGGCGCTGGGTCAGATTGAGCGCGCATTCGGTAAGGGCTCGATCATGCGCCTGGGGCAACGCGAAGTTGTCGATACCCCGACCATTTCCACGGGTTCCATCGGCCTGGACATCGGCCTCGGCATCGGCGGTCTGCCGCGCGGCCGTATCGTTGAAATCTACGGCCCGGAAAGTTCTGGTAAGACGACCCTGGCGCTGCATGTGGTCGCCGAAGCCCAGAAGATGGGTGGCACTTGCGCCTTCGTCGATGCCGAACACGCGCTCGACCCGATCTATGCCAAGAAGCTCGGCTGCGACGTCGAAGAATTGCTGATTTCCCAGCCGGACGCCGGTGAACAAGCGCTTGAAATCGCCGACACCCTGGTCCGCTCCGGCGCGATCGATGTGCTGGTGGTCGACTCCGTCGCCGCCCTGGTGCCGCGCGCCGAATTGGAAGGCGAAATGGGCGACACCCACGTCGGTCTCCAGGCCCGCCTGATGAGCCAGGCGCTGCGCAAGCTGACCTCCTCGGTTTCCAAATCGAACACCCTGGTTATCTTCATCAACCAGATCCGCATGAAGATCGGCGTGATGTTCGGCAACCCGGAAACCACTTCGGGCGGCAACGCGCTCAAGTTCTATTCCTCGGTGCGTATGGAAATCCGCCGTATCGGCGCGATCAAGGACCGGGACGAAGTGGTCGGCAACCAGACCCGCGTCAAGGTCGTGAAGAACAAGATGGCCCCCCCGTTCAAGATGATCGAATTCGACATCATGTATGGCGAGGGCGTGTCCAAGATGGGCGAAATTCTCGATCTGGGCGTCAAGGCCGGGATCGTTGAGAAGTCCGGTTCCTGGTTTTCCTTCAATTCCGAACGCATTGGCCAGGGCCGTGAAAACGCCAAGCAGTTCCTGCGCGACAACCCGGAAAAGGCCCGCATCATCGAAGATCAAATCCGCCATAACGCGGGCCTGATTTCCGAGGAAATGATGACCGGCCCCGGCGACATGGACGGCAATAGCGAAGACGAAGGTTCCTCGGCGGCTGACGAGTTCTAAGCCGCCGGGAAACCGGCCTTCGGGTCGTCTGTCCCTCTGAATTCCTGAATCCCAAGGCCTGTTACCCTCCAGGCCGCACAACCGGCCCGTTCCCAGCGGGCCGGGCCCCTCGGTGCCTCCCCAGCACCACAAAAGACGCGACCGGTGCCCCCGCGCCGGTCGCATTCTTTTTGCCCGCCCACGACCGGGCCGAATAGGGAAATCCTTGGCCGTTTCTTTATATCCGATTGGCCTTATGCGGCGCGCGGGACTGAGCTATTCTGCGGGTTCCGACATGGGGAGCGAGGAGGCATTCCCGCAAGCTTTCTGGACAGGTCCCCGGCTTGCCGGTAAAACCGTCGCTTCGAGCCGAAGCCGCCTGACAGCACCCCTTTAAACCCCTGAACCCTGGGCTTAAATTATCAGTCATGCAGACCGTCAACGACATTCGCCAGGCCTTCCTGGACTATTTCGCCGCCAACGGCCATCAGATCGTCAGCTCCTCGCCGCTGGTGCCGCTGAACGATCCCACCCTGATGTTCACCAACGCAGGCATGGTCCAGTTCAAGAACGTGTTCACCGGAAACGAGACGCGCGATTATTCCCGCGCCGTGACCTCGCAGAAATGCGTGCGCGCCGGGGGCAAGCACAACGACCTGGAGAACGTCGGCCATACGGCGCGGCATCACACCTTCTTCGAGATGCTCGGCAACTTCTCGTTTGGCGACTATTTCAAGGAACTGGCGATCGAGCTGGCCTGGAACCTGGTGACCAAGGAATTCGGCCTGCCCAAGGACAAGCTGCTGGTCACGGTCCATACTTCGGACGAAGACGCGGCGACCCTGTGGCGCAAGATCGGGGGCCTGTCGGATGAAAAGATCATCCGCATCCCGACGTCGGATAACTTCTGGGCCATGGGCGATACCGGTCCCTGCGGTCCCTGCTCGGAAATCTTCTACGACCACGGCGATCACATCCCCGGTGGCCCTCCGGGCAGCCCGGACGAAGACGGCGATCGTTTCATCGAAATCTGGAACCTTGTGTTCATGCAGTTCGAGCAGCTGACCGCGGACGAACGCGTCAACTTGCCGAAGCCGTCGATCGACACCGGCATGGGGCTGGAGCGTATCGCCGCCGTCATGCAGGGCACGCATGATAACTACGAAATCGACCTGATGCGGGCCTTGATCATGGCCTCGGCCACGGCGTCCAACGTCGATGCCGACGGCAGCCATGCCGTGTCGCACCGGGTCATTGCCGACCACCTGCGGTCGTCCAGCTTCCTGATCGCTGATGGCGTTCTGCCGTCGAACGAAGGACGCGGCTATGTCCTGCGCCGCATCATGCGCCGGGCCATGCGCCATGCGCACCTGATGGGATGCCAGGACCCGCTGTTGTACCGGCTCGTGCCATCCCTGGTCGACAAGATGGGCCAGGCCTTCCCGGAATTGGTCCGCGCTCAGCCGTTGATCACCGAGACGCTGAAGCTGGAGGAATCCCGCTTCAAGACGACGCTCGATCGTGGTCTGAAAATTCTCGACGAAGCGACCGCCGATATGTCCGGCGGCGGTACGCTCGACGGTGAGACGGCGTTCAAGCTGTACGACACCTTCGGCTTCCCGCTCGACCTGACGCAGGACGCGCTGAAGGCCAAGGGCATCGGCGTCGATACGGCCGGGTTCGAAAAGGCGATGGAACATCAGCGGGCCGAGGCGCGCAAAGCCTGGGCCGGGTCCGGCGACACCGGCACGGAGAAGCTGTGGTTCGAAATCCGCGACGAAGTCGGTGCGACCGAATTCTTCGGCTACGACACCGAACGGGCCGAAGGCCAGGTTCGCGCCTTGGTCCTGGACGGCAAGCGCGTCGAACAGGCCCATGCGGGCCAGGAAATCCGCCTGATTGCCAACCAGACGCCGTTCTACGGCGAATCCGGCGGCCAGATGGGCGACCACGGCACGATCGTTACCGCCGACGGCGGGCGCATCAAGGTCACGGACACGCAAAAAGTCCTGGGCGACATGCACATTCATGTCGGCACGGTCGAAGAGGGCGAAGTCACGGTCGGGGACGAGGCGCAGTTCATCGTCGATGGCTTGCGCCGCCGCCGCCTGCGCGCCAACCATTCGGCCACCCACCTGTTGCACGAAGCCCTGCGCCGCCATCTGGGCGAGCACGTCACGCAGAAGGGCTCGCTGGTCGCACCCGATCGCCTGCGGTTCGACATCTCCCACCCCAAAGGCCTGTCGCCCGAGGAAATCGCGGTGGTCGAAGCCGACGTCAACGCCCAGGTCCAGGCCAATAACGATGTTCTGACCCGCCTGATGGACCCGGACAGCGCGGTCAAGGCCGGGGCCCTGGCCCTGTTCGGCGAAAAGTACGGCGACGAAGTTCGCGTCGTTTCCATGGGCGCGCCGGAAGGCGACCAATATTTCTCGACCGAGCTGTGCGGCGGCACCCACGTGCGCCGCACCGGCGACATCGGGGTGTTCAAGATCGTCGGGGAAGGCGCGGTTGCCGCCGGCGTCCGACGGATCGAGGCCGTGACCGGCGATGGCGCGTTGGCCTATTTCGACGGTCACGAGAAAGCGTTGAAAGGGGCCGCCGAGGCCCTGCGGGTGAAGCCCGAAGACGTGCCCGCCCGGGTCGAGGCCCTGGTCGAGGAACGCAAGCGCCTGGAACGCGAACTGGCCGAAGCCCGCAAGAAGCTGGCCCTGGGCGGCGGTGCTGCCGCGTCCGGCGGTAATGGCGGCGGCGACGTGAAGGACCTGGGCGGGATCAAGTTCGCCCCCCGGGTGCTGGATGGCGTGCCGGCCAAGGAACTGAAGGGCATGGCCGACGAGCTGACGAAAACGCTTGGCTCGGGCGTGGTCGCCCTGGTCAGCGTCACCGAGGGCAAGGCCAATGTGGTCGTCGCCGTGACCGAGGACCTGACGGCGAAGATGAGCGCCGTCGATCTGGTCCGCGCCGGGTCCGCCGCCGTGGGCGGCAAGGGCGGCGGCGGTCGGCCCGACATGGCCCAGGCCGGTGGCCCCGACGGTGATCAAGCGGCCAAGGCCATCGAAGCCATCGAAGCAGCAATCCAAGCCTGAGCGAGAGCATGACCCAAAGATTTGAAGGCACCGACAGTTTCGTCGCGACCGAGGACCTGCGGGTCGCGGTCAATGCGGCGATCAACCTGCAACGTCCGCTGTTGATCAAAGGCGAGCCGGGCACGGGCAAGACCGTGCTGGCGTCCGAGGTCGCGCGGGCCATCGGCGCGCCGCTGATCCAATGGCATGTCAAATCGACCACCCGTGCGCAGCAGGGTCTGTACGAATACGACGCCGTCGCGCGCCTGCGCGACTCCCAGTTGGGCGATGACCGGGTCCACGACATCGGCAACTACATCATCCGCGGCAAGCTGTGGGAAGCCTTCGACGCACCCGAGCGCCCGGTGCTGCTGATCGACGAGATCGACAAGGCGGATATCGAGTTCCCGAACGATCTGTTGCTGGAACTGGACCGCATGGAATTCCACGTCTACGAGACGAAGGAAACCATCTCGGCGGCTCAGCGCCCGATTGTCATCATCACGTCGAACAACGAAAAGGAGCTGCCGGACGCCTTCCTGCGCCGCTGTTTCTTCCACTACATCCGTTTCCCCGACGCCGACACCATGCGCGAGATCATCGATGTCCACTACCCGGACATCCAAAAGCGCCTGGTCGCCGAAGCGTTGAACCTGTTCTACGACCTGCGCGAAGTTCCGGGCCTGAAGAAAAAGCCCTCGACCTCGGAACTGCTCGATTGGCTGAAGCTGCTGATGGTCGAAGACATTCCGCCGGAGACCCTGCGGTCGGGCGAAAAGAAAGACCTGATCCCGCCGCTCTACGGCGCCTTGTTGAAGAACGAACAGGACGTCCACATGCTGGAGCGTCTGGCTTTCCTCAACCGCCGCGAAGGCAAATAGGCGCAGACCGGGGCAGAGAGGAACGGCTATGAACTGTCCCTCCTGCGGTGCGCGTTTCAAACGCTTGTCTAGCTGGCCTCTTGCCGCCGGCCGGAACATCGTCTGTCCGGAATGCGGCACGTCTTGCAAGCGGCAGGGCCGGTGGAAACCGCTGATCATCGCCGTCGTCATGCTTCTGCTGTTTCAGCAGTTTATCGGCATGCTGTCCCTGACCGGGTTCGGCACGATCCTGTTGCTGATCGGCCTTGTCCTGTTGTCGATGTCGATCGACGAGGCGACGATCCGCCTTGTCCCGGTGGATGCGGCGGACAAGGAAGGCGACGAGGCGCCCAAGGCCTGATCAACGCCTGTCTGGCCCCGTCCTGCACCCTCGGCTAATCTGTCGGCAGAAGGGGTGCGCATGGATCTGACGAAATACCTCAGTCCCGAACGGTTGCAGCAATGGCTGGACAAGCTGTTGGTCTGGCTCGACGCCAACGTACTGGCGATCGGCAATCTTATTCAGCTTGGCGTGATCCTGGCGACTTTCGTTCTGGCTAGCCTGCTATCGCCCCGCTTGGAGCGGCTTCTCGACCGGCGCCCGGATTATCGATGGTACGCGCGGTTCGGCGCGCCGGTCGCGGCGGTGCTGAAACCGATTGCGCGGCCGTTCGTCTGGCTGGCGGCGCTGTGGTTCGCGGTCTTCGCGGCCAAGGGCGCGGTCTGGCCGCATCATTTGATGGAAGGCGCGGTCTCGCTTCTGACAGCCTGGGCGGTGATCCGCCTGGCCTCGGGCTTTATCCGAAATCCGTTTTGGGCCCGCGCCGTCGCGATGACGGCGTGGTCCATTGCCGCCCTGAACTTGCTGGGGCTTTTGACCCCGGTGATGGAAACCTTGGATCAGATGGCCCTGCATCTGGGCGAGATCCGAATTTCCGTATTGGGGATCGTTAAAGCGGCGGTGATGACGGCCCTGTTCCTTTACTTCGCCTCGGTCACCTCCCGCCTGGCGGAAACGCGGATCAATGCCTCGACCAGCCTGACGCCCAGCATGCGGGTGCTGTTCGGCAAGCTGGCGCGGGTCTCGCTCTACGCCATCGCCCTGGTGCTGGCCCTGGAAAGCGTCGGCATCGACCTAACGGCCTTTGCCGTGTTCAGCGGTGCGGTCGGCTTGGGCATCGGGTTCGGCCTGCAAAAGGTCGTCTCGAACCTGATGTCGGGGGTGATCCTGCTGATGGACCGCTCGGTCAAGCCCGGCGACGTGATCGCCATCGGCGATACCTTCGGTTGGATCAATACGCTGGGGGCGCGCTATGTCTCGGTCATCACCCGTGACGGCACCGAGCATCTGATCCCCAATGAGGAACTGATCTCGCAGCGGGTCGAGAATTGGTCGTTTTCCAACCAACTGGTCCGTCAGAAAGTGCCGATCGGCATCGATTACGGGGCGGACGTGCATTTGGCCCGCGAATTGGCGATGCAGGCGGCGGACGGGGTCGATCGCGTTTTGAAGGAACCCAAACCCGTCTGCCACCTGATGGAGTTCGGCGACAACGCGGTCATTCTGGAACTGCGGTTTTGGATCAACGATCCGCAGAACGGCGTCGCCAACGTGCGCAGCGCGGTTCAGTTGCGCATCTGGGACCTGTACCACGAACACGGCGTGGTCTTTCCGTTCCCGCAGCGCGATTTGCACCTGCGGTCATCGGTTCCGCTCAAGGTCGAGATCACCAACCCGCCGCCGAAGGGCGACGGCGGGGCGTGACCGCTTAGGAAATGATTTCGCCGGCGACGTTGTCGACCACCACGGGCGTCTCGAAATAGGTGATCGAGGGAGCCGCGCCGTAGGTGTCCTTGATCCGTGCGATCCAGACATCGTCGAACAGGGCTTCGGCCTGTTCGCGGGTTTCGAACACATAGGCCCCGCCGCCTTTGTGCAAGTCCGCGTTGAACAGGTAATGCTTGCGGATCAGGCCCGGTACCTCGCGGTATTTCGGCGCGGTGCCGCGAAAGCGTTCGGCGGCGTCGGCCAGGGTGATGTCGTGGGGCAGGTCGAAGTTGACGACGGCGGTAATCATGGATGGCTCCCGGTCGGATGGTTCGTTATGAAGGGGCAATCTAACGCCAAGGCCCTGGCGACAGAAGAGGGCATTGGCGGATCACGGCGCTGAGGATATGGTGTCGCCATGTTCATCAATTTCTTCATGGAACTGCGCGCGGCCAAGGTTCCGGTCAGCCTGCGCGAATACCTGACCCTGATGGAAGGCATGGAAGCCGGCCTGGCGGGGTACAGCGTCGACGATTTCTATTACCTGTCCCGCGCGACCCTGGTGAAGGACGAAAGCAACCTGGACAAGTTCGATCAGGTGTTCGGCCATGTCTTCAAGGGGCTGGAGCGCACGGACGAGGTCGACGTTCAGGAAATTCCCGAGGAATGGCTGCGCAAGCTGGCCGAAAAGACCCTGACCGAAGAGGAAAAGCGCCAGATCGATGCGCTGGGCGGTTGGGATAAGCTGATGGAGACCCTGAAAAAGCGCCTGGAGGAGCAGAAGAAGCGCCACCAGGGCGGGTCGAAATGGATCGGCACCGCCGGAACCTCGCCGTTCGGGGCTTATGGCTACAACCCCGAGGGCGTGCGCATCGGCCAGGACGACAACCGCAACTTCCGCGCCGTGAAGGTCTGGGACAAGCGGGAATTCAAGAACCTGGACGACACCCTGGAACTGGGGACGCGGAACATCAAGGTCGCCCTGCGCCGCCTGCGTCGGTTCGCGCGCGAGGGCGCGCCGACGGAACTGGATCTGGACGATACCATCCGCGCCACGGCGAAGCGCGGCTATCTGGACATCCGCATGGTGCCGGAGCGCCATAACGCGGTGAAGGTTCTGCTGTTCCTGGACGTCGGTGGTTCGATGAACCCCCATGTGCGCACGGTCGAGGAACTGTTCTCAGCGGCGCGTTCGGAATTCAAGCATCTGGAATATTTCTACTTCCACAACTGTCCGTACGAGCGGGTGTGGAAGGACAATGTCCGCCGCCGGTCCGAGGTCATCCCCACCTGGGACGTCATGCACACCTATCCGTCGGATTACAAAATCATCTTCGTCGGCGATGCCTCGATGAGCCCCTATGAAATCGCCTATGCGGGCGGCAGTGTCGAGCATTGGAACGAAGAAGCCGGGGCGGTGTGGATGCAGCGCATCCTGGGTGTCTATTCCCGCGCCGTCTGGCTGAACCCGGTCAAGGAAGAATGGTGGGGCCATACCCAGTCGGTCGAGATGATGCGCAGGCTGATGGGCGGGCGGATGTATCCGCTGAGCCTGGACGGCCTGGACCGCGCAACCCGCGAATTGGTCAAATAACGAAACAAAAAACCCCGGCCAGGGAGGCCGGGGTTTCGTTTGGTCTCGCAGGAACCGAAGCGGTTATTTGTCCGCGTCGGCTGCGACCTGCATCTTGACGATCTTGTCCGGGTTGGCAGGCGGCTCGCCTCGTTCCAACTGGCCGACGAACTTCATGCCTTCTACGACTTCGCCCCAGACGGTGTACTGCCCGTCGAGGTGCGCGGTGCGCGCAAAGCAGATGAAGAACTGGCTGTCGGCGCTGTCCGGGTTCATGGCGCGGGCCATGCCGACGGTGCCGCGTTTGAACGGCTCGTCGGTGAATTCCGCGGCCAGGTTCTTGCCGCTGCCGCCCATGCCGGTGCCGGTCGGATCGCCGCCTTGGGCCATGAAGCCGCCGATCACGCGGTGAAACACGGTGCCGTCGTAAAAGCCTTCGCGGGTCAGTTCCTTGATCCGCGCCACGTGCTTGGGCGCCAGGTCGGGGCGCAGGGCGATCACCACGCGGCCTTGCGTGGTGTCCATGTAGAGGGTGTTTTCCAGGTCCAGAGCTTCCGCTTCGTTCATCACAGCGCCCCCCAGCAAGAAGGCGAGGGCAGCGAATAGCGGTAACAGTCGTCGCATGGGGTCGGGCTCCCTAAGGTTCCTCGGTTACGGGTCGGATGGTTCATATTGTCGTTTGTCCGGGCCTTTGGCCCGAACCCCCCTGATCCGGTGAAAGTGATGGGTTAATCGAACAGTTTGTCGATTTCGTCCTGGGTCACGCCCTGGCCGGAAAGCTGCGGGCCTTGCAGCAGCTTTTCGTCCTCGGTCTTGTCTTCGACTTCGACCTCGACGTTTTCCAGATGTTCTTTGCCAAAGATTTCGATCAGCGAATTGACGCGTGATTCGACATAGGTCACCGATCGGGCGATCTTGGTCACGCGCTGGCCGGTGATGTCCTGGAAGGTGCAGGCCTGGAAGATGTTGGATTGGTTGTTATCCAGGCGGTCAAGCAGGCCCAGGATTTCCGGGTCTTCGGTTTTACCGCGAATTTCCTGGATGGTCTCGGCGTCCTGTTCGACCACTTCCATGATCGAATTGGTGGCGTCTTCCGTGGCTTGGACGATGGCGTCCAATTGGTCCGACATATTGTCGAACCGGCCGTTGCCTTCGTCGGAGCGGGTGATGGCCGCGACTTCCTTGCGAACCCGCTGGATATAGTTGAACAGGTTCAGGATTTCCGCTTGCAGCAGTTCCAGTTCTTCTTTGGTTTCCATGCGTCGAACCATCCGCCTCTGGCTTGTTCAAAATTCTCAATCTGCCGCATGGTACCGGAAAAGACCGGAAAATCCATATGTTTAGGCGCTTTTTCAGTCCTTGGACGTCGTCCCGGAATACGCGGCCAGGATGCGCCGCGCGGCCTCGCTCGGGCCTACGGCGCCCTGTTCCACAGCGGGTTCCAGGTCGCTTAGGGCCTTTTGCACGGCGGGCGCAGCCTGCAACTGCGTCAACATGGTTTCACTGACTTCGTTCCACATCCAGGCCCGGGCCTGTTCGGCGCGGCGGCGTTCGAAACGACCGGATTCGCGGGTCGCATCGCGGTATTCTTCGACCGATTTCCAGATATCGTCTAGGCCGGTGCCGCTCAGGGCCGAGCATTTGACCACGGTCGGAACCCAGTCCGCGTTTTCGGGGCGAAGCAGATGCAGGGCCGAGGCGTAATCCCGGCGCGCCCGTTCCGCCGCCGCGGCCAGATCGCCGTCGGCCTTGTTGACGACGATCAAGTCGGCCATCTCGACGATGCCTTTCTTGATACCCTGCAGATCATCGCCGCCGCCGGGCGTCAGCAGCAGCAGGAACATATCGACCAAGTCTTTGACCGCCGTTTCAGACTGCCCCACGCCGACGGTTTCGATCAGCACGACGTCATATCCGGCGGCTTCGACCGCGATAATCGCTTCTCGCGTGCGCCGGGCGACGCCGCCCAAGGTTCCGCCCGACGGAGACGGGCGGATGAAGGCGTTGCGTTCGCGCGCCAGCTTCTCCATGCGGGTCTTGTCACCCAGGATCGAGCCGCCGGAACGCGGGCTGGTCGGGTCGACGGCCAGAACCGCGACCCGGTGGCCGCGTTCGACCAGGGACAGGCCAAACGCCTCGATAAACGTGGACTTGCCGACCCCGGGAACACCGGTGATGCCGATGCGGATCGATTTTCCGGATGCCGGCAGCATGGCGCGGACAAGGGCTTCGGCCTGAACGCGGTGATCGGCGCGGCCGGATTCCAAAAGGGTGATGGCGCGGGCCAGGGCGCGGACGTCACCGGCGGCGACCTTGGCGCCCAGCTCGCGGGCCGTGGCCTCGATGGTGGTGGTATCGATATCAGTGCTCAAAGGACGGGTCGGCCGCGTTAGCGGCCGCTCTTGGTGGGATCAAGGCCGAAGGCTTCCAGCGCCATGGCCTGCAATTTCAATTTCTGGTCCGGCCCCAATTCGTCGAGCAAGGTCGTCTGCTTTTTACGCACGGCCAAGGCCTGTTGGATCAGGGCCTTGCGGTCGGCGGTCGGCTTCGGCTTGGATGCCAATTCCTTCTCCGCCTGGTCCAGGGCTTGGCGCGCGGCGGCGCGCAGTTCCTCGGAACTGGCGGGCTGAGGTTCCGCGGCCGTTGCCGCGGGCGTCTGTTCGGCACGCGCCTTGGCGGCGTCCAGCTTGGAGCGCGCTTTTTTGTCCATGACGACGGACAACAGGGCCTTGGAAACGACTTTCTTGAACATGCCTCGACCTTTTCGGGGCGCCGCCCAAATCGGGGCGACGGCAGCCAGAATATCCTACCGGCCCGGGCGCTGACAAAGGGTTAACGTAAAAGGGCCGAAGCCCGCCAGTTACAGGCGGCTCGGGGCTTCCTGTTCCGTGAAGTCGGGAATCCAACGCAGGAAATAGGGCAGGGCGCGCTTGCGTTGGGCCGGGGTCGTGCCGTGGCTCGAGGTAAAGGATTTGAAGACGTTGTAGCCGAACGCGTCCTTGGCGGTGAGATAGACCCACAGGGCCGTCAATTCGCCGGAACAGGGGGCGGTTTCCTTGATCAGGGCGTTCAGGTGGTCGCGGGCAGCACCCTCGCGGGCCTGGTTCGAGCCATATTCCTGCTGCAGCATCTGCTTGACCGCCTGCTGCTCTTCCTCGACCTGGCTGGGGTAGTACTCGAACAGCGATTTGAAGAAGATGAAGTCTTCCATCAGCGGCGCGCTATAGGTGACTTCCGGCCCGGCGATGGTATTCCAAAAACCCTTGGCGTGATCCAACTCGCCGGTATCGGCTTCGGTCTTGCGTTCGACGACTTTTTCTTCCTTTTGGAAGAACCCCAGGAATCCACCGGTTTTCTTGACCGTGGTCTTGGTCTGGACGGCTTTTTGCGCCTGCGGTTTTTCGTCGGACAAAAGGCCCTGGATATCGGCCAGGCCGTCTTCCCAGATCGTCCGCACGGGGTTTGATTTTTTCGGCTTGTCGAAGACTTCGACGAACGCGCTTTCTTCGTAATTGCGCGGTTTCAGTTCGTCTTCCAAGACCATGATGCGCCGGTTGGTAAAGAACCGATGCATGAAGTGTTCTTGCAGCGCTTTTTCCAAGTTGTCGCCGAACCGGGTCGACAATGGGAACGGCGTCGGGGTCAGGGTGTGCTGCGGCACATACCACAGCATGGCGCGCTTGCGCAGGTACTTGCACAGGTTCTTGGTAAAGGCCTCGGTGAAAGGCGTCTCTTCCCAAGGCTTCGAGTTCCGCGCCGGTTTCTGAGCGGGTTTCTGGGCGGCGGGTTTTCCTTTGGCGCCTTTGGCCCCCTTGGCCGGCTTGGCGTCGGCGCCTGGCGGGCGTTTCTTGCGCCGCTTTTTCTTGCGCGGGGCATCGTCGTTGGCGCCGGGGCTGACCTTGCCGTAGGCTTCGAGCAATTCCGACGCGCGAATACGCGCGCGCTGGGTGAATTCCGGGTCCTTGAGTTGGCTGCAGGCTTCCAGGAACGACAGCGTCGCCTGCGTCGCCTGAACCACGTCGGGCGCGACCTTGCCGCCCGCGTGCGCGTCCAGTTCCTGGACGATCCCCTTTACGGCGTCGTCCACGGCAGCCATCAGTGTCGCCTTGTCCGTATTGTCAGGCGATAACCCGGCCAGCGCCGCGAGAATGCTTTGCGTGCTCAAATTCTACCCCTGGGCCGCCAAAGGTTCCCAAAACCGTCTCGGCGTCCCGCTTCCCAAAAAAACAACGTGCCCTAAAAATCCGCAGCCTAGAATCGACCAGGACTGGAATCCGCAAAACCGGATCGTTCCGGTCCTTATTAAGTGCCACGAAATTGGTTAATACCTACCTAATCTAGCAGCGGGTGCGCAAGCCGTGTGGTGGTATGTGGTTGCCTCAAAAGCGCTTATTTCCGCCGAACAGGGGTCCATGGCGAGATTTCAGAGAATATTTACGTGAGTTTATTCTCATTTGGGCTTAAGGCTTATGGAGCAGGGACGGTGTCGATACTAGGAGAGGTTGAGCCCCCGTCATGAAACGTGAACGCCGCGCCAAGATCGTCGCGACCCTGGGACCCGCAACGGCCAGCCAGGAAGGCATCGAAAAGCTGTTCGAGGCCGGGGTCGACGTATTCCGTATGAATTTTTCCCACGGAACACACGCCGATCATCAGAAAATTCATGGGATCGTCCGGTCGCTGGAGCGCAAATACCACCGCCCGGTCGGCATCCTGTTGGACCTGCAAGGTCCGAAGCTTCGTGTCGGAGACATCGAAGGCGGCTCGTGCGACCTGGTCGTCGGGAACAAGTTCCGGCTGGACCTGGATAAAACGCCGGGGAACGCCCAACGCGCCCCGCTACCTCACCCGGAAATCTTCGCGGCCTTGGAGCCGGGCTCGGATCTGTTACTGGACGACGGGCGCATTCGCTTGAAAGTTCTGGAATGCTCGCCAGAGCATGCCGACACCGAAGTCGTGATCGGCGGCCCCTTGTCGAATCACAAGGGCGTCAACGTGCCCAGCGTGATCCTGGACGTCTCGCCCCTGACCAAGAAAGACCGCGACGATCTGCGCTTCGGGTTGGACCTGGGGGTCGAGTGGGTTGCGCTGTCGTTCGTGCAGCGGCCCGAGGATCTGGCCGAGGCGCGCAAGTTGGTCGCCGGCCGGGCCGCGATTATGTCCAAGCTGGAAAAACCCGCCGCCTTGGAGCATCTGGAAGAAATCGTCCACTTGTCCGACGCCATCATGGTGGCGCGTGGCGACCTGGGCGTCGAATGCCCGACCGAGGAAGTGCCGGTCGCGCAGAAGCGTATCCTCCATCTGTGCAAACTGGCGGGCAAGCCCGTGATCGTGGCGACCCAAATGCTCGATTCCATGGTTCATGCCCCAACGCCGACCCGCGCCGAAGCCTCGGACGTGGCAACGGCGATCTATGATGGGGCCGACGCGGTCATGCTGTCGGCGGAATCGGCGGTTGGCGATTATCCGACCGAGGCCGTGGCCATGATGGACCGGATCATCCGCCGGGTGGAACAGGATGATCATTACGTTCAAATGCGTGACCGTCGCCGTTCCAGCCCGGACGCGACCGCTGCCGATGCGATCACCGTCGCCGCCATGCAGGTCGCGGATACCATTTCCGCGGCCGTTATCGTCACCTATACGACGACCGGGTCGACGACCCTACGCTGCGCGCGGCTGCGTCCGCATGCGCCGATCCTGGGCCTGACGCCCAATCGCGAAACCGCCCGCCGCTTGGCACTGTGCTGGGGCGTGCACTCCGTCTTGTCGGAAGATATTCATTCGTTCCGCGAAATGGTGTCCAAGGCTATCAATCTGGCGCAGAAGGACGGTTTCGCCAAACGCGGCGACCCTGTGGTGATTACCGCGGGCGTTCCTTTCGGCACGCCGGGGGCGACCAATATCCTGCGTATTGCCTGGGTCGAATGACCTGGGTTTCCCTCTGCTTTTGACTGCGACCAAAGGTTCGACCCCCGCCCCAGATGTTCTCTCAACTGTTTTCCGTTATCGCACCTGTGCTGATCTGCGCCGGTATCGGGTACGTCTGGCGGCGCCAGGGGCGTCCGTTCGACACAGGGTTGGTTACGCCGTTGGTCACCAACATCGGCACGCCTTGCCTGGTGTTCTTCACACTGATCGATACCAAGCTACAGCCCGATACCTTCCTGGCCATGGGGACGGCGTCGTTCGCGACGACGATGGCGATGTACGGGATCTACTTCGTATTCCTGAAATCGGTCGGACTGAGCCAGAAAGCTTTTCTGCCGTCTCTGGCGCATGGCAACTGCGGCAACATGGGCTTGCCGCTTTGCCTTTTGGCGTTCGGCGATCACGGTTTGGCCCTGGCGATCGCCTTTCTGACCGTCAACGCGGTGATCCTGTTTTCGCTCGGTGTCGCCATTCCTGCCGGGGCGATGTCGCCCAAGCAGTTGTTGCGCCTGCCGATCCTTTACGCGACGGCGGCGGCGCTGGTGTTTATGTTCACCGGCTGGCCGGTTCCGGAGTTCGTCGTCAACACGATGCGTATCCTGGGCGGGATTACGGTCCCGTTGATGCTGATCACGTTGGGCGTGTCGCTTGCGGGATTGGGCGTCAAAAGCATGCCGCGGGCGGTGATGCTGTCGGTCATGCGGATCGGCGTGGGTTTCCTGGTCGGTTGGGCCGGGGCGACGGTCTTCGGCTTTGAAGGGGCCGAGCGCGGCGTGTTGATCCTGGAATGCGCGATGCCGGTCGCCGTATTCAATTTCCTGTTCGCCGAACGCTATGGCAACCACCCGGAGGAAGTTGCGGGCTTGATCGTGATCTCGACGGTGATGTCGTTCGCAACGCTGCCGCTGTTGCTTTGGTTCGTGCTGTAGTCAGCAGCCGAGCCGATTGCGCAGGACGACCACGCGGGCGCGCGAGACGCTGAAGGTCTGCTCCATGCCCTCGATGTATGCCAACCATTGCCCGGTTCCCCTGCGCTGCAATCGTTGCACCATGCGCAGTTGCAGGATCGAACTGCGATGGACGCGCATGAAATGACTTTCCGGCAGGACCGTTTCCCACCAACTCAGGTTTCGGTTGTCCAGGACGTCATCGCCGTTGGCCAGATAAATGCGGGTGCTGTCCCGCTCGGCGTTGCAGGCGGCGATATCGTTCAGGTTGGCCCCGACGATCCCGCGAAGGCCCTGGAAGTAGAAAAACTCGTCCTGCGAAGGTCGGGTGGAGGTGGCGGCTGTGGATTCACCGCCGAACCAAGCGTGGGCCATCAGGTCGGCCAAGTGGCACAAAGCGGCAACGTCGGCGGCGGCCCATCGCCGCTGCTCGCGGATCATGTCCAACCCCATGATGCCGCGCAACTCGCTGTCGAACCGGATGGGGATGCCGACAGTGCTGACCGTGTCCTGCAATTGAATCTTGGTTTGTAGGGCCCGCATGGATTTGGGCATGGCGGCGACGTCGAAAACAACCACTGGGTGGCCGCCGCGCATCAAGCCGTGCATCGCGCCCAGGGCCGTGCTGGGGATATCCAGATTGTCGATGTTATGAGTGGCAACGCCGCCCCAGCACCATTCGTTGGTGTCGCGGAAGCTTGCCAAGTTGGCGTTGTAGCTGACGGTCCAGGCACGGTCGGCGTCGAAATTTTTGCCAATGATTTCCAAGGCATGCATGGCCGTTTGCTCGAACGGACCGCACAACAGAACCTTGGCGACCGCCAGGGCGAGAGCGTTGTGTTCCGGGTCAAGCGGTGGCAGGCCGCTGCCCTGGTCTGGCCAAACGTCGATGCCGGAAAGAGACGCCTGATGAAGCGGAAGATAGTGGCTGTCGTCCGCAGAGGCATCCATCTTGCCGTCTCTATCCCCTGTTACGTTAATGGCACGTAGGAACGGAGCAGGCGTCTGGCGGCTCCGGACCTCACCCGGAGTTATAACCAATCCCGTCAGACGTTGAAACGGACCGCGGATCCAGGTCATGTCGTGGGTGACCTGGGGGGCAGGCAGCTAGCGGCCAGGCAGCTAGCGGTATGCGGCCATTGCGCCATCGGGCCGAACGATCCAGATCTCGCCATCATCCCCGACCGACAAGGCCGCGACCTTGCCTTGGGCGTCGACGCCTTCCCATTTGTTGCCGCTAACCAAGCGATAGATCGTATCTGACATGCCGATGTGCCAGACCGACCCATCGGCACCGACCACCACATCCTTGGCCTCGCCGGCGATGGGGGACCATTTTCCGGCTTGGAAAAAATAGATCCGTTTGTTCGTGCCGACGGCCCAGGCACGGTCGCTTTTCGCCCCGGCGATCCGTGCGATCGTTCCGTCCTGGCGCTGCCAGCCGGTGGGGGCTTCGCGGTACACGGACCCGCCGCCGCCGATGTGCCATTTACGCCCGTCGGGACTGACGGCGATGTCGCTCGCCTTGCCGGGGATGTCGCGCCAACGTCCGTTGTCGATTTCGCGCATGGCGCCGGTGCGCATCAGAATGAAGGCCTTGCCCGCCGAAGGCAGAGCCGCAACACGGACGGCGCCCTTGTCCAACATTTGCTTCCAGTTTCCCTTGCCGCCGGACATGACGTAGACCGAGCCGCTGCCGCCGATATGCCAGACGTCGCCGGAGGCGCTGACGCTGATGTCGCTGGCGATGCCGGGCACCGGTCGCCAGGATTTGGCCGCCGGTTTCTTGGTCTTGGACGACCCATAGGTTGTCGTCGTGGGCTCCCCGACAATGACCATGGTGACGGTGATGCCGTCGCCGGCGTCCTTGGTCGTCGTCGTATCCGTGACCGAGCCCGCTTGGGCCATGGCCGGGCGGAACGGGCTATAGGCGACGATCTGCCCGTTCGAACGACGTGCCAAAAGGCTTCCGTCGGGTCCGGCGGCGATGTTCGCGATGTTCCCGGCGGAAAATTTCTTCCACGCCCGCAGCCCCGTCATGCGATGGAGCGTGTAGGCGGGATCGACGTACCAGCTGACGCCGTCGGGTCCGACGGCGACGTCCCGCGCTGTGCCCGGCAGGTTGGTCCAGGACGCGCCGTCGAACAGGTAGATCTTGTCGTCCGTACCGACGGCCAAGGCGCCGCCACCGGGAACGGCGGCGATGCGTTTGGCGCTGCCGTTGACGCGTTGCCAGGCGCCGCCGGTGCTGCGGTAGATTGAATTGTTCCCACCGATGTGCCACATCACGCCGCCGCCATAGGCGATGGCGCTGGCCTTTCCATCTATGCGGGTCATTTTGCCGTCGGCGATCCGACGCATAGAGCCGTCGGTCATCAGCAAGAACGCCATGCCGGGCGTATCCATGGCTGCGACCTGGACAACGCCGCTTCCGGCGACCTTGCGCCAGCGACCGTCATTTTGGGCATTGGCGACGTAAAGCGACCCGCCCCCGCCGACATGCCAAATGTCTCCGCTGGCCCCTGCGCCCAAGGCATCGGCCGTGCCGGGCATGGCGTACCATCTTGCCAACGATGGATCGAAGGCATGAGGGTTCTGAACTTTCTCGATCGTCTTGCGGATGGCGCTTAGGGTCTGGCTGTTCGGCGCGATGTTGCCGCTGACGGCCATCGACCAGAAGGTATGAATTTCCCCGGCCCGGTCCTGTTGCTGCGAAATCCGCTTCAGGTCGACCGTCTCGGTCCTGGCCTTGACCAGAAGTCGCTCCAGCTTCGGCCGGGCGTCTGCCTTGGTCAGGTTCTTTTCCAACTCGGCCTGTAACACCATGGTGGCGATTTGGGCGACGACTTGCGGGCCGACGCTGGTTAGGAGCGCGCTGCCCAACTTCAAGTTAGACAAGCTGAACTTCAGGCCAGACTTCGCGGCATCCTTCGCGGTTTTGACGACGGTCTTGCCGATGGTCTCAAATTCGTCGAAGCCCACGGCCACGGTTTTGGTGCGATTGACGAAGATTTTCTTCGCCAACAGCATGGCGGGGCTGTTGCCATCGGGCCGAAGCACGATGTTGGCGGCGAAACCGGCCATCACCGGGGCCGACATCGCCGTTCCGGTTAGAATCGCGCCCGCGACCTGTTGGGTAAAATCGGGCGGCATGGGGGTTTGGTCGGAAAATAGGCCTAGCATGGCGGGCGCGCCGCCGAAGGCCCCTTGGTTCTTTTGCCGTTCGGACAAAATCAACGCCTGCGCCTTGGCCCAATTGTCATAGGCTTTGAGCGCTTCCTGGGCGGCGAAGATGCGGCGGTTCAGGATGTATTTCTGGAACGCGGCAATCAAACGCGCTTCGGGGCTGCCCGCGGGGGCGCCCGTTCCCAGGGCCATGTCGAGGATATGTTCGAGGACGGCTGTCACCAGCGGCAAGTTCTGCGTCGGGTCCGTCTTGATGTCTTCCCATACCTGACGCCGAGCTTCCGCCTCGCTGATCCCGGCCTTGGCGCCCTGGGCGACGGCGGCGGCCTCGATGGCGGTTCGTTGGGCAATCAGCTTGAGCGCGACCTCCGCCGCGCCGTCGAAGCCGAACAGACCGGGATTGAAGAACTCGGCAGCTTTCCATTGAAAGGCGTTGGGCTGACAGGCCTGGGGGCTGTTCACCGGCGCGGTGGTGCGTTGCGAGCCCGCCGGGCAGACCCAGCAGCTACCGCCGTTGATCGGGTCCCAGAACCCGCGCATGTCGGTGGCTTTGCATCCGAATCCGGAAATCTTCGTCGCCGGTTTGTAATCGACGAGGCGGCGGCCGCAGGCTTGGCCCGAAGTGACGGCGGGCAGAACGGTGCGCTCGTATCCTGTCGGACACTGCCAGCACGACCCGCCGTTGATCGGATCCCAAAATCCGCCTTTCTCGCCGCACGCCGCAGAGACGAAGGTCGCCGCCCGGTATTCGATAATCTGGGTCTTGGTCAAATCGATGTTCAGGCGCGAACACGATTTGGAATCGTTGACCGCGTTCATGTTCCGCCCGAACCCGGCGGGGCACGACCAGCATTCGCCCTTGTTGCGGGGGTCGAAGAAACTGCCCGCCGGGCAGGTGTTATACGCGGCCAGGCGCTTGGCCGGTTTGTAGTCGCTGAAAACCGGCTTAGAGCCGGCGAACTTGAAACAGGCTTCGTCCGTGTTCACTGCGGCGGTGCCCCGGGCGAAAGTCGCCGGACAGCGCCAACAACCGTAGGTCGCTTCGCCGATGTCTGCGAAGCTGTCGGCGGGGCAGGACGATTTGGGTCTGCCGATTTGTTTGGCTGCGGTCCAGGAGCAGGGTGCCGTCAGTTTTCCGCTCTTGGCGACACCGCCACAGATTGCGTCCGCCGCGGCCTGTTGATTTCCGAAAATAATTCCCGCCATCGCAACAACAATGGCGATTGCCCAAATCCGCATCGTTTTCATCTTCACCCGTCGATTTCGTTCGAAGTTTTAGAAAGGGCATTTGATCGGCCCTCGGTTGTGACCTGGGGTCACACCTTTTGACGGACGGTAGAGGAGGGGATTTCGTGGCGGCAAAGCCAATCCGACGAATTGCATCTATTCGCGACGAATTGCACCGGCCTCGGGTTGGGCGGTGACCCGTCCGCCTAGGCGCGAGGTCTCAGGCCTGGGTCTTTAGGCGCAACGTCGATACGACTTCATCGAGTGCCGTCTCAATCGGTCGGCCATGGCGGCAGACGACAGCACTTGCCGTTGCCGTCAGCATTTCGCGTTGCTCCGGCGACAGGTCGATGGCGGTGATGACGAAGACTGGAACGTCCCGCCACTTGGGTTGCCGGCGCAGCTTGTTCAGGAAATCGAAGCCGTTCATTTCCGGCATCATCAGGTCAAGCATGATGCTGTGGAGGTCAGGCAGATCTTTGATCTTCTGCAAGGCATCCAGGCCGTTCACGGCGGTCTCGGTCTTGAACCCCAGTTCTTCCAGGTTCCTGGCCAAGACCGCCCGGTTGTCCGCCAAGTCATCGACGATCAGGACCGGACCATTGCGTTCCGATGCGGAATGGCGGCGGATAGCCGACAGATATGCATCCCTGCTGATCGGTTTGGTCAGAACCTCGACTGCGCCGGTCGATATGGCTTTTTGCCGATCATCGGAAACGGAGCAAATGATCACCGGAATGTTGCGCAATTCGGGATCGGCCTTGATTTCGCCCAACACGTCCCACCCGTTAAGGTCGCCGAGGAAAATGTCCAAGGTGATGGCATCGGGTTTCATCTGCCGCGCCCGGGTCAGGCCATCTGGTCCGTTCGCCGCGGTGATGACCTGCATCCCCGCAGAGGTGATGTAGCGGGCCAATAGGTCGCGCGAGTTCGTGTCGTCTTCGATAATCAGGACAGTGGTTTTACCGTGATCGTCTATCGTGTCGATGGTTTGAGACGTTGCGGAATCCGCCGGCGGGGCGTCCGAAGTTTCTTGTTCAAGCGCGGCCGGGACCCAGACGCTGAAGCAGGTGCCGACGCCCTCATCACTCTGGACCCTGATGTCGCCGCCCAGAAGTTGAGCCAAGCGTTTGGAGATCGCCAATCCAAGGCCCGTGCCCTGGAACCGTTTGCTGATCGAGGCGTCGGCTTGGCTGAACTCCTCGAACAATTTGGCCAACTGATCGGGCGTCATTCCGATGCCTGTGTCAGTTACTTCGAGAACCAGCAATTCGCCGTCGTTCCGGCTCTCTGGTTCAATCCGACAGCTTAGGGTGACCGTGCCGTTCTTGGTGAACTTGGCGGCGTTGCTTAGGAGGTTCAGCAAGATTTGGCGCATGCGGGTTGCGTCGCTAACAAGCGGGACAGCCTGACACTCGCATTCGATTTTGAAAGTATTGCCGTTCTTCCGCATCAAGGGGGCCGCGGTCGCGGAGATGGCAGGTAAAATGTCCTGCAACGTGAATTTCTCGATACAGAGTTCGAGTTTGCCGGATTCGATTTTGGAAAAATCCAAGACGTCGTTGATCAGAGACAACAAATGGCGACCGGCGGCCAGGATACGCTGAATGTCGTCTCGATAGGAATCCAGGCCGTCTTCTTCCGCTTCTTCGTCCAAGATCTCTGCGTAACCGATGATCGCGTTCAACGGGGTCCGCAATTCATGACTCATGTTCGCCAGGAATTTTGATTTCGCATCGCTTGCCGCGGTCGCGGTCTGCGCCTCCAGTTCGGCCTGGACCCGATCGGTGATGTCGACGGCAACGCCCAGGATCGCGGGGGTGCCGTCGAAATCAAAGGGCATGCGGAAAGTGTGAAGGGTATGCTCCCTTCCATCGACGTCCGTAAACGTTTCGTCGAGATTTTCTTCGACGCCGCCATGAATGAAGGATGCCCGGTTTCTTTCGGCCAGTCTGGCCGCTTCGCCTTTTACGGGATGCAGTTCGTGCTGAAGTTTCCCAACCAGTAGCGAGGACGGTTCTCCGTACATCGCCGCCATGCTTTGGTTGACCATCAGGAAACGCCCGTCCCGGTCCTGGATCGAAATCATGGGCGGAACCAGGTCGATGATCGAATGGAGAAGTTCTTTGGATTGGCTGAGCCGACGAAGCATCTCCTCAAGGCTACGTGACAGGATGCCGATCTCGTCCATTCGCTCGCGGCCGGGAAGGATCATTTCCTGGTCATCGGTGAATCCGGTGGTGGCATGGCTAAGGCGCAGCAAGGGTTTTGAAATCGACTTCGCCAAGAGATAGGCAAGGGCGCCGAGCATCATCACCGCCACGGCCAAATAAAGTAACGTCTCCCGGCGGATGGCTTCCATGTTCCATTCGGCTTGCCGGTTGACCCGTTCGGTGGCGAGTTTGTTTTCTTGGCGGATGATCTTGGTCAAGACGGCAAGGCTTAGGTCGATGCGGCCGACTGCGTCGTCGAAGGCATTCAGGATGAAACGTTCGTCGTATACGAAGTTGGCGCTGGCGGCGGCGATGTTCCCGGATTTGAGCAAGTCGGTGGTGCGGCTGTTGGCCCCTTCAAGGAGGATGAACAGATTTCTGAGGTTGCCGGTCTTGCGGTCGACGATGTTCAAATGTCGGAGATTGGCCACGTCGGAAAAAACGGACAGCCCCTTTATCGCCTTTTCAAACGCGGCGACGCCGGCTGATAGTTCATCCGTCCGATCGCGGAGCGCCGCCCGGGCCTTATCTGTTTTTCCGATCAGGCCTGGGTTCTGAAGCAACAAGCTTTCCTGATGGGCCTTGAGATAGGTTCTGGTCGACGTGACCAGCCTGGTCATGGCCAAGTTTACGTTGGTGACGTTGTCGGCAATGTCGGATTGCTGCTGATCTCTAGCTTTGCGAATTTCCATCGTTTGTTGGAAAAGCTTGGTGACATTCGAAAGCCCGATCAGGCTGGTTCCCGCCATGACGATCAATGGGATCAACGCCGCGACGAAAACCTTGTTGCTGATGCCGCGCGCCGCAAGCGCGCGGAATAGACGGACGGCGAGCGGTATTTCATCGCCGATCCCGATCTGTGTTTTGGGCCTTACATTGGCCATGGCAGCAACCTCGCAACCATGGCTTCGGCCGCGGCGACCGCGCCGAACACGTCAGATGGGGTCTTTCCTGCTTGTTGGCGGGTCATCCGGGTTGGTTCGTCGATCTGCATGCGGGCCTTGATCGACATGACTTCGGCCAGGACGTCGTTCAAGCGTTCCTCGACGTGCCCCGGGACGATGGTCCCTTTCCGGTCATTGGGCAGAACGATGCCCCCAGGTGGGCTGAGATCAGGTTTTAAATCCGCCAATTCCTTCAGGCGCAGCAGGACGCGATGTCCCATTCGGTATACGTCTTCTGGCGCTTTGTCCTGCGACCGAGGGGCGATGGGGAACACATCCGAAATGCCCCTTTCTCGCAACAACAGTTGCAGGTCGGAAACGATGGTCAATGCGACGCGCATGACATCGTTCGGGGCGATTTCCGGAATTCCCAGGCTGTTCAAGGCGAGGCTGGCGCGTCGTAACTCCCCGTAGACGTCCGTTGGCGTTTTGCCGCCCACGAAACCCGGTTCCGTCAAAGGGGCAGAGATGCCGTAGGCGGGGCGAAGATCGTGAAGCGATGACAGGCAAAGCGCGACCAATGAATAGACATCTTTCGGTTCGATGTCCCGGGTCGGCGGGATGGGAAGCGCAGCGAGTTCCAGGTTGTTGAGGAAGCGAAGCTTCTGAATTTTGAAGAACACGGTACGCGCCATTTGATAGACGTGCCGTGGTTGGCGCGGGGTAAGGGGTGCCTCGTTTGGATCGTTTTTCGGCACCTGGATATCCGCGGCGAGCAGGGCCAGGAGTTCCTGATTAACTCCTGAGGCCAACTGGAAGACATGAGACGGGGTGATTTCGTCGCTGCGGGCGGGTGAGACGGCAAGAAAGGCGGCGAGGACGAAAACCGCGAAGCCAAAGCAGGATAAGACTGATCGCTCTTGGAGCTGAGCGCGAGCAGCCGACCAAGACGGGAACGGACGAAAGGGGGCAGGGGTGCTTGCCATGTTTCTCCGCTTACGACGGGTTGCCGGGACATGGCCGGTCAACCGGTGATGTTCTCCCTATTTTTATATAAGGAGTTCCGAATAAGTCTCTATCGGTGCGGTGATGATTGCAAGGGCGACCGCGATTTATCCCAATTCGAAGGTCGTGACGCCGAAGATGCGCGCGGTGTCTATTTTGGGCGCGGGACCGGTGTACATCCGGGCCGTTTCGAACACGGGCGTCAGGCCCAAGTCCTGGGCGATGGTCGCGGCGGCGGCATTGGGTTCCGGCACGTCGAGGAAGATTTCTCCCCCATCCAGATCGGCGGCGTCGATCAAGTCGGAGACCAAGGCGCGGGCGACCATGGCATTGTCGGCGAAAAGCGGGCCGATCTTGTGTCCGGTCCGGCAGGGCCGGATCGCGCCGTATCCGCAGACTTCGCCCGTGGCTGACCGGGCGGCGCGGGCGATGTGTCCCGGCGAGGAAAGCCATGCTTTCATAAAAGTCTCGCGCGGTGCGGGAAACATCTGGCGGTCATAGGCCGCAAGGTCTGCCCCGACGATGTCGAGCGGCTTGATGGTCACGCCCGTCGGCGGCCAGGCATTGCTCGGCAGCTTGGGCGCGCCGCCGTAGCGAATATTATTGTAGGCGAATTCGAATCCCGACCGCCGGTAATTGTCCTGTTCCGCGACCACCCCGTCTAGGCCGATCAGCCGCGTACCCGCGTGCTTGATCGCTTCCTGCCACAGGGCATAGCCATGGCCTTGCCCCCGGTAAGGTTCGGCCACGATGTAGAAGCCCAGGAAGGAAAAGGCGTCGTCGTAATTGACGACGGAGATCGTGGAAATCATCTGGCCGTTCAGCCAGCCGCCGATGAAGCCCTGCGGGTCCACGGTCTGGAAGCAGGCGGCATCGTCCATGCCGGGGTTCCAGCCCTCGGCGGCGGCCCAATCGACGGCGACGGCAATCTCGTCCGGCGCCATCGTGCGGATGATATAGCCCTCGGTCATCGGGGCGGTTCCTGTGTTACTCCGCTGCCTGCGGGGCCTTGGCCGGGTCGGTGAAGCCTGCGAGCAAGTCGGCCTCGCGGGCCTTGGCCTTGTCCACGTTGGCGCTCTTGATATGGCCGAAGCCGCGCATGGTCTGCGGCAATTCGGCGATGTCGACGGCGAGGGCCAGATTGTCGGCGGTGAGCTTTGCAAGCAGCGTTTCCACCGTCGCCTCGAATTCGCCGATCAGGGCGCGCTCCATCTTGCGCTCGTCCGTATGACCGAAGGGATCCAGCGCCGTACCGCGCAGGCCCTTGAACGCCGACAGTAGGCGGAAGACCGGGAATATCCACGGCCCGAATTCGCGTTTCTGCAGATGCCCGGTGCGCGGGTCCTTGGCCGATAGAAGCGGCGGGGCCAGATGCACGGTCACCTTTTTCTCACCCCGGAAGGTGGCGCGCAGGGACCGGCGGAAGGCGGGCGCGGAATACAGCCGCGCGACCTCGTACTCGTCCTTATAGGCCATCAGCTTGAATAACGACCGGGCGACGGCTTCGGTCAGGGCGTCGGAACCCGCACCCAGGGCTTGCTCCTTGGTCCGCACCTTATCGACCACCGCTTTGTAGCGGGCGGCATAGGCCGCGTTCTGATAGGCGGTCAGGTCGGATACGCGCCGGGCGATAAAGGCGTCCAGATCGAAGGCTTCGGTTGCTTCTTCCGGCGCGCCCGCCATGCGTTCGACGACGGCCGGATCCTGGGCGGCGCGACGGCCCCAGGTAAAGGCCTGCTTATTGAAGTCGACGGCGACGCCGTTCAGCTCGATCGCCTGTTCGATGGCTTCGGCGGGCAGCGGCACCAAGCCCTTTTGCCAAGCATAACCCAACAGCATGATGTTGGCGGCGATGCTGTCGCCCATCAAGCGCTTGGCAAGATGGGTGACGTCGACGAAGTCGCTCTGCGACGTTGCCTCCGAGATCGCGGCGCGCAGCTCGTGATCGGGGAATTGCATATCCGGCAGGTTGGTGAACTCGGCGGTCATGGTCTGGCGGGCGTTGACCACGGCACGCGAACGGCCGGGATCGAGCTTGGCCAGGCTGTCGAACCCACCCGAGGTCACCATGTCGGCCCCGACCAGCAGGTCCGCCCCACCGGCGGCAATGCGCACGGCGTTCAGGGCTTCGGGCGTGTCGGCGATGCGGACATGGGCGAACACCGCGCCGTTCTTCTGCGCCAACCCGGCGACGTCCAGCACGGTCACGGATTTTCCGGCGACATGCGCCGCCATGCCCAACAGGGCGGAGATCGTGACCACGCCGGTCCCGCCGATGCCGGTGACGCAGATGTTGTAAGCGGTCTCGGTCGGCGGCAGTTGCGGTTCGGCCAAGACCGGGAACGGCCCCGCATCGGCGGCGGGACTTCGCGGCCCAGCCCCCTTGGCCAAGGCGCCGCCGTGCACGGTGACGAAGGACGGACAGAAGCCTTTGAGGCAGCTGTAATCCTTGTTGCACATGTTCTGGTCGATGGCGCGCTTGCGGCCCAGTTCCGTTTCCTTGGGCATGATCGCGACGCAGTTGGAAACGACGCCGCAATCGCCGCAGCCTTCGCAAACCTGTTCGTTGATGAACACCCGGCGGTCGGGGTCGGGGAAGGTGCCGCGCTTGCGGCGACGGCGCTTTTCGGCGGCGCAGGTCTGATCGTAAATCAGCACCGACACGCCGGGCCAAGCGGCCAGGTCGCGCTGAACCTGATCCAGATCGTCGCGGTGATGGATCGTCGCCCCGGCGGCGAATTCGGTCCCGGTCGGGTATTTGTCCGGCTCGTCGGTGACGACGGCCACGCGCTCCACCCCTTCGGCGCGGACCTGGCGGGAAATCCGCGCGGGGTCGAGCGGGCCATCCATGGTCTGCCCGCCGGTCATGGCGACGGCGTCGTTGTAGAGAATCTTGTAGGTCACATGGACCTTGGCCGCGACGGCGGCGCGGATCGCCAGAATGCCGGAATGGAAATAGGTCCCGTCGCCGATGTTGACGAAGATGTGCTCACGGTCGGTGAACGGGGCCTGTCCGATCCAGTTGGCGCCCTCGGCCCCCATATGGGTGAAGGTCGAGGTATTCCGCCCCGGCATCCAGATCGCCATGTAGTGACAGCCGATCCCGGCGGCGGCCTCCATGCCCTCGGGCACGTTGGTCGAGGTGTTGTGCGGGCACCCGGCGCAGAAATAGGGAATGCGTTTGATGTCGGGTACGGCCCGCTCCAGCATCCGTTCCTTTTCTTCCAGGAACGACAGGCGCTTTTCGATCCCTTCGGAATTGTGGAAAGCACGGATGCGCTGCGCGATCACGCGGGCGATGCGGGCGGGCGTCAGTTCCCCGGCCGAAGGCAAAATCCATTCGCCCTGTTCGTCGAACTTGCCGACCACGCGGGGGCGCACGTCGGCCCGCCAGTTGTAGAGCTGTTCCTTCAGCTGGTTTTCGATGACGGCGCGCTTTTCCTCGACGACCAGAATTTCTTCCAGGCCTTCAGCGAACTGCCGCATGCCGTCCCGTTCCAGTGGCCAGGGCATGCCGACGCGGTACAGGCGCAAGCCGATGGCTTCGCATTCGGCGGGGCCGATGCCCAGGTCTTCCAGGGCCTGGAGGGTGTCCAGATAGGCTTTGCCGGTGGACACGATGCCGAACCGGGGCTTGGAGGAATCCAGGGTTACGCGGTCCAGCTTGTTGGCGCGGGCAAAGGCCAGGGCGGCATAAAGCTTATGCCGGTGCAGGCGTTCTTCCTGTTCCACCGCCTGATCGGGCCAGCGGATATGCAGGCCGCCCGGGGGCATGTCGAAGTCCGGCAGGACGATCTTCACCCGGTCGGGCGAGACGTCGACCGTGCCCGAGGTATCGACGTTGTCGGTGATGCATTTCATGCCGACCCACAGCCCGGCGAAGCGCGACATGGCCCAGCCGTAGATGCCCAGGTCCAACAGGTCCTGAACGTCGATGGGGTTGAGGATCGGGATATTGGCGTCGATCAGGGCATGTTCGGATTGGCTCGGCACGGTCGAGGATTTACAGGCCGGATCGTCCCCGGCCATGGCCAGCACGCCGCCGTTGGGTGCGGTGCCCGCCATATTGGCGTGGCGGAACACGTCGCCGGAGCGGTCGACGCCCGGGCCCTTGCCGTACCACATGCCGAATACGCCGTCGTAGCGGGCGCGTTCGAACAAATTGATCTGCTGGGAGCCCCAAATCGCGGTGGCGGCCAGGTCTTCATTTACCGCCGGATGAAACTTCACATGGTGATCGTCCAGGAACCGCTTGGCCCGGCCGAATTCGCGGTCGATACCGCCCAGCGGCGAGCCGCGATAACCGGTCACGTAGCCCGCGGTGTTCAACCCGGCGGCCAGATCGCGTTGACGCTGCATCAAGGTCAGGCGAACAAGCGCCTGCGTGCCGGTCAGGAACACGCGACCTTCGGAAAGGCCGTATTTGTCATCCAGGCTGACGGTGCGAAGTTTCAATTTATTCCTTCCCCAATTCGGCGGGCGGCTGATTCGATGACGCCCTATCGTTTGTAGCCGGAAAGGGTACGGGAAGGGCGCGCGGCTCGCAATGAGGGCGTAAAAGTCGCAACTTTTTGAAGGAATATGACAGTTTCGCGCCATGCTGTGGCGTCAGGGCCCGTATGGAAAGACATAATATTCGCGCTTCGGGGCTGTTTCCCCCGATTGGCCGAGATTGTCCCGTGATTTTTGATTCCCAAGCGGCTATACCGGCTGCGGTCACTATCAGGGGTCTGTCCGTTCATGAGCATTCTGGTTACCGGCGCCGCCGGCTTCATCGGGTTTCACACGTCGCTGGCGCTGTTGGCGCGCGGCGAAAAGGTGATCGGCGTCGATAATTTCAACGACTATTACGATGTGACCCTGAAGGAAAACCGCGCCGAGCGCCTGTTGGCCCACGAGGGGTTCACCATGGTACGGGCCGATATTTCCGATCGCGAGGCGATGGGACAGACCTTTGCCCGCCACGACGACATCGAGGGCGTCATCCATCTGGCGGCGCAGGCCGGGGTTCGCTATTCGCTGATCAATCCTTACGCCTATACCAAGAGCAACGTCGAAGGCCATCTGGTGCTGATGGAAGCGGCGCGCAAGCTCAAGAACCTGAAACACTTCGTCTACGCTTCGTCGTCGTCGGTCTATGGCGCGAATACCAAGCTGCCGTTCTCGGTCGACGATCCGGTCGAACACCCGGTGTCGCTCTATGCGGCGACCAAGCGGTCGATGGAACTGCTGTCGGAATCCTATGCCCGGATGTACGGCCTGCCGATGACCGGCCTGCGGTTCTTCACCGTCTATGGCCCTTGGGGCCGTCCCGACATGGCGGCCTTTATCTTCACCAAGAAGATCATCGCCGGCGAACCGATCCCCGTGTTCAACCACGGCGACATGCGCCGCGACTTCACCTTCATCGACGATATCGTCAGCGGCATCGTCGGCGTTCTGGCGACCACGCCGAAAGCCGCCGACGGCACGCCGCATCGGGTCTACAACCTGGGCAACAACCAGTCCGAACAGCTGATGCGCTTCATCGGCGTGTTGGAGGAATGCCTGCAGCGCAAGGCCGAGATCGATTTTCAGCCGCTGCAGAACGGCGACGTTCCCGAGACCTATGCGGATATCGATGCCTCGACCCGCGATTTCGGGTTCAAGCCTGTAACCCCGATCGACCAGGGCATTCCCCGGTTCGTCGATTGGTACAAGGAATATCACGGGGTCTGAGGGACGCGCCGCCATGTTCGAAGGTTTCGAAAACAAACGCATGGCGGGCGAGGGGGCCGAGATCAACCTGCGGGTTGGCGGCCCGACCGGCGCCGACGTTCCGGCGGTGCTGCTGATCCACGGCTATCCGCAAAGCCATATTATCTGGCGCCATCTGGCCCCGCGTCTGGCCAAGACGCATCGCGTCGTCTGTCCCGACCTGCGCGGCTATGGCGATAGCTCCTGCCCGCCGACGGACGACAGCCACGAGCCCTATTCCAAGCGCGCCATGGCCCGCGACCTGGTGCGCGTCATGACCGACCTGGGGCATCAGACCTTCACCGTGGTCGGGCACGACCGCGGGGCCCGCGTCGGGCATCGCCTGTCGATGGATTCCCCGGACCGGGTAACTCGGTTCTGTTCGCTCGACGTGGTGCCGACGGGCAGCGTCTGGCAGCGCGCCAACAAGAACTGGGCCATGGGCTCGTTCCATTGGTTGTTCCTGGCGCAGCCCTATCCGCGCCCGGAAACGATGATCAACCACGACCCGGATTATTTCCTGACCTGGCTGCTGGAAAGCTGGTCCGCCGACATGGCGGCATTCGCCGACGGCGCGTTGGAGGAATACAAACGCCATTACCGCAAGCCCGCAGTCGTCCATGCCAATTGCGAGGACTACCGCGCCGGGGCGACGATCGACGACGCCCTCGACCGCGCCGACCTGGAGGCCGGGCGCAAACTGCACTGCCCGGTCCTGGCCCTGTGGGGCGGGGCGCGCAAACAGGGCGGGCCGAAAACCGACGGGGCCACGCCGGCCCTGGATATCTGGCGCGAATGGGCCGACGAAGTAACCGGCGGCCCCTTGCCCTGCGGCCATTTCCTGGCCGAGGAAGCGCCCGACGCGGTCTGGGAACGGTTGGCGCCGTTCCTGGGCATCGCCGAATGAAATCAATCCGACCGTAAGGAGAGCCGGACATGCCGTTCCGCAACGATCTTTTCCTGGGCCGCTTCGGCCTGAACCCCCGCCACGACGACCGCGACTTGCTTTTGGGCGAGCCGCTGGCGCGGATGATCGGCCGCCGGGTCTGCCGCCGCTACGGTCGGGAAAGCATCTCCGACGGGTTGTTGGAAACCCTGTTGGCGGCGGCGCAATCCGCGCCGTCCAAGTCGGACTTGCAGCAGTATTCGATCATCGTCACCGACAAACCCCAGCAGCAGGCGATCACCGGGCTGATCGGCTCCATGCCCTGGATCAACGAGGCCCCGCGCTTCCTGGTGTTCTGCGCCGACATGCGGCGGGGGCAGCGGGCCGCCGAAATTCGCGGTCGCGACTACGACAGCAACACCCTCGATACCTTCATGAATGCCGCCGTCGATGCCTCGCTGGCGATGATGGCCTTCATCACCGCCGCCGATTTCAAGGACCTGGGAACCTGCCCGATCAGCGCCGTCCGCGCCCATATGGAAGCGGTCTGCGACTTGCTGGGCCTGCCCGACGGCGTCTATCCCGTGGCCGGACTGACCCTGGGCTACCCCATGGAAGACGGGCGCTTCACCCTGCGTCTGCCGTCGTCGGTGGTGGTCCATCACGGCAAGTACGACGATTCGAACCTAGAGACCGAATTGAAGGCCTATGACGCCCGGCGCAACGCCGAACAGCCCATCGCGGTCGAAAAACAGATGCATAAGGACGACTTCGGTGTGTCCGACGACTACGGCTGGACCGAAAACACCGCCCGCCGCCTGGCCAAGCGCGAACGCCCGGATTTCGGGGCTTTTATCCGCTCTCACGGCTTCGATCTGGAATAAATCGCTGCCCGGCGACGGGCATTTTGTACTGCGCCGCACAAACCTTGTTCCAATGACTTGTAAAAGTTCATGGAATTTATGTTGCGATGCAACAAAAGCCGTTTATATCTATTCCCGTGCTCACGACTCAGTCTTTGTAAGGCATCAGTCTTCGAAAGACTAATGTGTTGGGGGGAAGACGCTTTCACCTTCGGGGCCATGATGAACAGGCCCGACAGAAAGGATGTCTTCCATGAACGGTTTCACGGACAACATGACAGAGACCGCCGCAGCGGCGCCCGACGGGGCCGCGATGACCGATTCCAATCCCGCCGAATTGCATCCGGCGGCAACGGGCGACGCCCCCCTGTACCGCAAGCTCACGGCGGCGGATACGAACCAACTGGCCGCGCATCTGAAGCGGCTGGAGCCCCATGACCGCTATCTCCGCTTTTCCGGTGGCCTGACCGATATGGCGATCGACGACTATTGCGCGCGGCTGGATTGGTCGGCGGCGATCGTGGTCGGCGCGTTCGTCGATGGCGAATTGCGCGGCGTTGGCGAGCTGGTACGCGTGCGCGTGGTGCCGCGTATCCTGGCCGAAGTCGCGTTCTCGGTCGAAGGGCCGTGGCAGAACGCGGGTGTGGGGACCGAGCTTTTGCGCCGCGTCCTGACCGTCGCCCGCAATCGCTGCATCGACCGGGTGTTTATGATGTGCCTGGCCGACAACAAGAAGATGCAAAAGGTCGCCCGCAAGTTCGAAGCCGTCCTTAGCTTCGAGGAAGGCGAGGTCGAGGCCCGCATCCTGCCGGCCTGGCCCAGCTATTTCTCGTTGATGGAAGAAGCCGTCGAAGACGGCAAGGCCCTGTTCCCCTCGATCTTCGAGCCGCTGGCCTTTGACCCCAAGATGTTCGACCCCACGGCGTTGTGGGCCGACATGATGCCGCCGTTCGCCCCGGGCGGTACGCCGCCCGCCGCGTGACGGGGGCGGCCAGGGCCGACGAGGGCTGGCCTGAACGATCTAAAGGGCGCTACTCTTGCGGAATGATCTTTCTTTTCCGCAACCTTTTTCTGTTCCTCTGCCTTGTGGCGCGTCGCCGGCCTTCGCGCAAACGGGGGCAGTGGATAAATCTTCTTTCCCTCTAAAGGAACATCCAGATGTCGTTTGGGAACTTGCGCAGGAGAGGTTCAAATCGGCCGAACGTTATGACCGTGCTTATGCACGGCTGAAGCTTCAGAACTTAGCGGATCAGGGAAACCGCAGAGCCGCGTTGGAATTGGCCCAGAAAGTAGCGCCGGAAGAACAAAAGAAAATAGGTTTTGCTCTGAAATCAAAAACCTACAGACTTTCGGAAGTCTGCGATCCTTAGGCGAGGCAAGACTTTTCAAGCTCGGTCAGTGGCGGAAACCCAACACCATTGGATTTAGTCCCCGGTCGGGTCCGCTGTGAACTGGTCGATGGCACTACAAGTACGGAAGATGTTTCTTTTCCGATGTATAGAGCCAATCTCTCGCTTGATGTCGGTGCCGGTTCCTTTTTAGCCCTTACAAAAGGCCCGGAGTATCGACATCAAATTTTCCGCATTGGAATAGAGTTGTGGCGGAACCGCTACGGCGTCTTCCCGGATTTTCGTTTCTAATAAAGCAACGAACGTGAGTGGGCTGACGCGGTCGCCTGCGCGCAGGCAAGCCGAAATGTGTGGCGCTGCGGAATCCTGCGAATTGGAATAGGCAACGCCGTCCAAAAGCCCCGACACGTAGTCGATCTGCGCGGCATGAGGCCAAGATAGAAATTTTTTGGGTGAAACGTATTGGTAGGGTTCCTGAGCGGATGTCTCAGATGTCGGGAACACGATTCCGCCAAGACAAATCATAATGATCAATACAATGGATCTCATCCATCACCTCGGAGCAAACACGTCGAAAAGTTGATATTTTATCAGCCTAAATTGAACAGCCTATGGATTCTATTTTTTGCATTATGTTCGCATATATATTCTGCCGTTCCTTTAGTTCAGATTCGGCGGCGTGTAGATTGTCTAGAGCTTTTTCGGCCTCTCCTTCCGCGAGCTTGTATGCGTCATAGGCCTCTAACGCCTCACTTGGAAGGACGATGTCTCGGGGAATGCGGAGCTTCCTGATGTCGTTGATCAGAGTGACAATGCCGATGGCAGCCTGTGGTAACGTGCGGAGCAACTCTTGCCATTTTTGTTTAACCAGGATGGACGCTTCGCGAAACTCTTCTGACGCTTTGTCAAACGCCTGCCGCGCCCTGTTAAGGTTTGATGATGCTGCGTTTAATTCAGCACGAAGTCGTTCGCATTCCTGTATTCCCGGCTTCGGTTTTTCCGGTGGTTTCGGGTCTTTGGGGTGTCCCGGATCGTCCGGTTCATCGGGATCATCCGGATCGCCGGGTTGGGGGTGATCCGGGTCGTAGGGCGGCGGGGTGTCGCTGCCATCGTCCCCATTATCGATTCCGTCATCGCCATCGTCGTCGTTGTCGTCGGCATTGCCCAGGGGGCTGGCGAATTCGGACAGGCGGCGTTTGCCGTCGTCGAAGGCATCGGCGGCTAGGATGCCTTCGACCTCGGTGAACAGTTGGCGGTCTTCATCGTCGGCCAGGCCCATCTTTGCGCGCAGTTGCCCGGCCCGGTCGTGGTCGGTGCGCATCAATTGGGCGAAGAAATCCGTGACCTGCGAACGTCCGGCCCGCGACCCCTGCGCCGTTTCGGACAACAGGTCCGGGTACAGACCGTCGTTGCCGGTCGTGACGAGATGGGTGACGGCGCGGGCATTCTCGGCCACGGCCGCGCCGTCCAATCCCCGGAGCTGGGGGCGGTGCGGCGGCGGTGCTTCGCCTGAGAGTTGATCCGCCTGGGCGCGCAGCGCCCGTTCGGTCGGGCCGCCCGGGTTCAACAGGCCATCGGCTTTCAACCCCCGCTGTTTCTGGAACGACCGCAACGCGCCTTCGACGCTTTGATCGTACTGCCCTTGCGCCGCTTGGGCCTTCGGCGTCAGCAGGGCCGTCCGGGTCAATAGCGCTTCGACGCGGGAGACGTCGTCCAGTTGATTGACGCCCCCGGGCCCGACGACATCTGACAACAGGGGCGGAGCCAGTCGGACCAAGGGAGCGGCCCCGGTGTCGCCGTCCAAAAGGCTTTTCCGAAATCCGGGAGTGGACGAGGGGTAGCGCGCCATTTACGTCTCCAAAAAAGAACAAAATAAGAACATATATCGCCATATACGGGCGCTGAGTTGGGAATGTCAAGCGAAAATGAGTATTTTTTCCTATTACTTAGAAGGCACACAAATACGCCCGTCGCCGGGACGCGGGCGGCAGAGGAAGGGCAGTGCCGTGATGATGGCCTAATAAGGGAGGAGGGTTAGCCGTACAGCTTGATCAACCGCTCGCCATAGACCTCGCGGATGACGTGGCGGCGGACCTTGAGGGTCGGGGTCATTTGTTCGTTGTCGACCGTGAAGGGTTCGTCGGCGACGATGAAGCGGCGGACCTTTTCGATGGTGTTGAGCTTGCCGTTGACCCGCTCCATGGCCGCGCCCAGGGCCTTGTGCAGGTCCGGGTCGGCGGCCAGGGCGTTGAGCCCGCCCTGCTTGCCGTTGGCCTTGGCCCATTCGCTCAGCCAGTCGTCGTCGGGCACGACCAGGGCGACCAGATGAGGGCGCTTGTCGCCGTAGACCATGGCCTGGGCGAATTCGGGCTCCAGGATGATGATGCCCTCGACCCGCTGCGGCGCGATGTTGTCGCCGCCGGAATTGACGATGATGTCCTTCTTGCGGTCGGTGATGACCAGATAGCCGTCGTCGTCCAGATGGCCGATGTCGCCGGTGTGCAGCCAGCCGTCCTTGATCACTTCGCGGGTGGCGTCGTCGTTGCGCCAATAGCCCTGCATCACCAGATCGCCGCGGACCAGGATTTCCCCGTCCTCGGCGATCTTCAACTCGGTGTTCTTCACCTGCGGGCCGACGGTATGCATCTTGACCTTCGACGGGCGGTTGACGCTGATGACCGGCGCGGATTCCGTCTGGCCGTAGCCTTGCAGGATGCGCAGGCCCAGGGCGGTGAAATAGATTCCGACCTCGGGGTTCAAGGGGGCTCCGCCGGATACCAGGGCCTTGAGCCGCCCGCCGAACCGGGCCTTGACCTTGGCCCGGACCAGCTTGTCCAGGATCGCGTCCTGAATGCGCGCGCAGAAGCCCAGGGAATGGGGATCGTGATAGCGCCGCGTGCCCAGGTCCAGCGCCTTGCGGAACAGCTTGGCCTTGGCCCCGCCGGCTTGTTCGATGCCGCGTTCGATCCGCCCGCGCATGCTTTCGTACAGGCGCGGCACGGCGGTCATGATCGTCGGTCGGGCCTCGGCCATGTTGCGGACCAGGTGTTCGACGCCTTCGGAATAGTAGATTTCGGCTCCGATGGTGATCGGGAAGAACTGCCCCGCCGTATGTTCATAGGAATGGCTGAGCGGCAGGAACGACAGGAACACGTCGCCACCCAGGCCGATTTCTTCCAGCGCGTCCTTGGCCCCGGCGACGTTATGCAGGATCGCCTTGTGCGACAGCATCACGCCCTTGGGCTTTCCGCCCGTGCCGGAGGTGTAGATGATGCAGGCCGTATCGTCGATCGACAGGGCGTTGGCGGCCTCGACCATGTTGTCATGGCCCGCCTGACCCATCGCCAGGACATCGTCCCAGGCATGAAGGTCGAAATTCAGGGCCTGCAATAGATTGACCCGGTCCATGGTGATCACGAACTTGCAGGAATCCGCCCGATGCGCCGCCGGGAACAGGCGGTCGGCCAGGCGCTTGGTCGAAACGATCACCCCGACGGCGTCGGAATCGTCCAGGATATGCAGGTGGTCGGCTTCCGTATTGGTGATATAGGCCGGGGTGGTGATCGCGCCCGCGGTCATCGTTGCGACGTCGGCGATCAGCCAATTGGCCCGGTTTTCCGCCACCAGGACGATGCGGTCGCCCGGCTTAACGCCCAGGGATTGCAGGCCCCGCGCCAGCTGCGAAACGCGCGCGGCGGTGTCGCCCCAACTCAGCGGTTTGTACGCACCATCGGATTTTTCCCACAGGAACGGCCGGTCGCCCAGCTTGGCGGCTTGGGCGTAAAACATCGCGGCCAGGTTCGGCCAGTCATAGCTGGTCATATTCCGTGTGTTTCCTCCGGTTGTCGTTAGGGCGCAACCACTCTATATCCTTTGAGAACAATACGGATGCACCGAAGGGATTCAAGTCATGACAGATGTTCGCCATTTCGACCGTTTCGCCCTTCGCGCCCCCGACAGCGCCGCCGCCGCCGTGGCCGAGGATCTGCCCCGCTGGAATCTGACCGACCTGTACAAAGGTCCGGACGATCCGGCGATCGAGGCGGACCTGACCTGGGCCGAGGGCGCGGCCAAGGCCTTTTCGGATGCCTATAAGGGCCGCTTGGCCGATCTGTCGGGCGCGGACCTGGGCAAGGCCGTGGCCGATTATGAAGCCATCGGCGAAAAGCTGGGCCGGGTCATGAGCTTCGCCGGGTTGAAGTTCGCCGAGAATATGGAAGACGGCGCCAGCGCGCGGTTTCAACAATCCATGTCCGAGCGCTGCACGGATATCTCCAGCCTGACCCTGTTCTTCACCCTGGAACTGAACCGGATCGACGATGCGCGGCTGGACGCGCAGATGGCGGAAAGCGACGAACTTGCCCGCTACGCGCCCTGGCTGCGCGACCTGCGCGCCTTCCGCCCCTATCAGCTGTCGGACGAGTTGGAGCAGGCCCTTCACGAACGCCACGTCACCGGGGCGGCGGCCTGGAACCGACTGTTCGAGGAAACCCTGGCGGGCATGCGCTTTCCGGTCGACGGCGAGGATTTGACCCTGTCGGCGGCGCTCAACCGTCTGAGCGATACCGACGGCGAGGTCCGCCGGAAAGCGGCCAAGGCCGTGGGCAAGGGTCTGGGCGATAATATCAAGCTGTTCTCGCTGACCTACAACACCCTGGTCAAGGACAAGGCCATCGACGACAAGGCGCGCGGCTATCCGCGCCCGGTGTCCTATCGCAACCTGGCGAACCAGGTCGAGGACGAGGTCGTGGACGCCCTGACCACCGCCGTGCGCGAGAGCTTTCCCAAGCTGTCGCATCGTTATTACAAGCTGAAGGCCAAATGGTTCGGCGTCGAGCAGATGGATTATTGGGACCGCAACGCGCCGCTGCCCGATACCGCCGACCGCAAATATTCGTGGGACGAGGCGCGGGATACGGTGCTTGGCGCCTATCGCGGCTTCACCCCCGACATGGCGTCCATCGCCGAACAGTTCTTCGACAAACGTTGGATCGACGCCCCGCCCTCCGCGGGCAAGGATTCCGGCGCGTTCGCCCATCCGACGGTGCCGTCGGCCCATCCCTATATCCTGATGAACTTCCACGGCCGGGCGCGTGACGTCATGACCCTGGCCCACGAGTTGGGCCATGGCGTGCATCAGGTCCTGGCCGCCCCGCAGGGCAACCTTTTGGCCGATACGCCGCTGACCCTGGCCGAGACGGCCTCGGTGTTCGGCGAGATGCTGACCTTCCGCGCCATGCTGGCGGGTGAGACCGACCCGGGCCGCCGCCGCGTGATGCTGGCCGGCAAGGTCGAAGACATGATCAACACGGTGGTTCGGCAGGTCGCCTTCCACATGTTCGAGACCAAGGTCCATGCCGAGCGCGCCAAGGGTGAACTGTCGCCCGAGCGGCTGGGTGAAATCTGGATGGAAGTTCAGACTGAAAGCCTGGGCTCGGCATTCCGTTACGACGACGAATACCAGCACTACTGGGCCTATATTTCGCACTTCATCCATGTGCCGTTCTACGTCTACGCCTACGCCTTCGGTGATTGCTTGGTGAACTCGCTGTACGACGTGTTCCAGGGCGGGCATCCGGGCTTCCAGGCCAAGTACCTGGACATGCTCCGGGCGGGCGGCACCCTGCGGCACAAGGAGCTGTTGGCGCCGTTCGGGCTGGACGCGTCCGATCCGGAATTCTGGCATCGCGGCCTGTCCATGCTGTCGGGCTTCGTCGACGAGTTGGAACAGGACGCTTAGGCGTGGCCGATGCCTCCGGCGCCTTGCCGTCGGTCGTGCGTGCCGGCCCGGCGCCCGAGAAATCCAATTATCCGCCCTTGCTGTTTATCCATGGGGCTTTCGTTGGCGCATGGACCTGGGAAGAACACTTCCTGGAGTTCTTCGCTGAACGCGGGTTTTCCTGTCATGCCATAAACCTGCCCGGGCGCAAGGGCATGCCGGATCACAAGCAGCTGCATGATTTCGGGATCGAGGATTTCGTCACCGCGGTCAACGTGGTGGTCGATGAACTGCCGCGCCCGCCGGTGCTGGTCGGCCACTCCATGGGCGGTTTCATTGCCCAGCGCGTCGCCATGAGCCGCGAGATCGCGGGGGCGGTTCTGCTCTCCACCGTGCCGCCGACGGGGCTGGCGGGGCCGTCGGTCATGCTGGCGATGTCGAAGCCCATGCTGCTATGGGAAATTGCCGCCGTGCAGTCCTTCGGGACGACTTTCAACCTGCCGGAAACGTTGCACGAAGCGATCTTCGATGATCATGTTCCCAGGGAAATCTCGGCCAAGCTGTTGCCCAAATTCCAGATGGAAAGCCAGCGGGCCGTGATCGAGCTGAATTCGGTCTTGTTCCCGCCGATCGGCGGATTGCGGGGGAAGCCGGTGTTGGTCCTGGGCGCGGAATGGGACAAGCTAATCCCGACTGCCTTCGTTCACGGAACGGCGGCGTTTCTGGGAACCCAGGCCCATATCTTCGAACGCATGGGCCATGCGGTGATGCTCGAGGAACATTGGAAAGAGGCCGCGGCCTTCATCGCCGATTGGCTGGGTGAACATTATGGCTGACCGAGACCCGTCTGATCGCAACACCATGGGCGGACGCATGCGTCGCTACGCCCGGGTCGGCGGTACGGTCGGCGGCCTGGCGGCGAAGCTGGCGGGCAATCGCCTGTTCGGACTGGAACTGGACAAGGGCGCCCATGCGGCCGATTTGCAGGCCGCCCTGGGTGGGCTGAAAGGGCCGTTGATGAAGGTGGCGCAGATCCTCGCCACCGTGCCGGACCTGTTGCCGGAAGAATACGTCTCGGAGCTGCGCAAGCTGCAATCCAGCGCCCCGCCCATGGGTTGGGCCTTCGTGCGGCGGCGTATGGCGTCTGAACTGGGGCCTGATTGGCAAGGCCGGTTCAAATCGTTCGAGCGCGAGGCCGCGGCGGCGGCGTCGCTGGGCCAGGTCCATCGCGCGGTGTCGTTGGACGGGCGCGATCTGGCCTGCAAGATTCAGTACCCGGACATGGCCTCGGCGGTCGAGGCGGACCTGAAGCAGTTGAAGGCCGTATTCGGCATCTATCGCCGCTATGACAAGGCCATCGACCCGACGCAGATTCATCTGGAACTGTCGGAACGCCTGCGCGAGGAGCTGGACTATGGTCGCGAGGCCCGGAACATGGCGCTCTATCGCGCGATGCTGACGGACGAAGCGGGCGTGCATGTCCCGGACCTGCTGGACGACCTATCGACCGCGCGGCTGTTGACCATGGGGTGGCTGGACGGCGCGCCGTTGATGGATCAGGTTTCCGCCGATCTGGAGCGGCGTAACGCCGTCGCCCTGAACATGTTCCGCGCCTGGTACGTGCCGTTCTATTTCTTCGGCGTTATTCACGGCGATCCGCACCTGGGCAATTATTCGGTGCGCCCGGACGGGAGCGTGAACCTGCTCGACTTCGGCTGCATCCGCGTGTTCCGTCCGGAATTCGTCGGCGCGGTGATCGATTTGTATAAGGCGCTGCGCGACGACGACACGGCCCTGGCCGTTCATGCCTACGAGACCTGGGGCTTCAGCAATCTGTCGGACGAGATGATCGCGGTGCTGAACGAATGGGCGCGGTTCCTGTATGGCCCATTGCTGGCCGACAAGGTGCAGAGCATTCAGGAAACCAGCGGCACGTCCTATGGCGCCGGGGTCGCGGCCAAGGTCCACCGGCGGCTGCGGGAACTGGGCGGGGTCACGCCGCCGCGCGAGTTCGTCTTGATGGACCGCGCGGCCATCGGCCTGGGCAGCGTGTTCACGCATCTGGGCGCCGAAATCAATTGGCACCGCCAGTTCCACGACCTGATCGATGATTTCGATCTGGAGGCGTTGCGCGCGCGGCAGGCGAAAGCCCTTGAACTATCGGGTGTTCCCCCCGTTTACTGACGACCGAATGACCGACGATCCATTTGCACAGGAGATTTCCATGATCATCACCACCACCGATTCCGTCGAAGACCGCAAGGTCGCTGCTTATCTGGGGATCGTCTCCGGCGATGCGGTCATGGGCACCAATATCTTCAAGGACTTCTTCGCCGGTATCCGCGACATCGTCGGCGGACGGTCCGGCGCCTATGAAGGCGAGTTGCAAAAGGCCAAGGCTTTTGCCCTGGAAGACATGCAGGCCCAGGCCGCGGCCCTGGGCGCGGATGCCGTGATCGCCGTCGACTTGGATTACGAAACCATTTCCTCGGAAAAGACCTGCATGTTGATGGTCAGCGCCAACGGCACGGCGGTCAAGCTGGCCTAGCTGCATTCGATATCACTCAATTAAGCAAAATCAACGACTTGTGCGGGCGGGGGCCTCGTCGTTACACTGTTGCACCTGGCCAATGGGGTTGGCTGGTTAGTGTGGGTTGATGAACGACAGAATTTCCGACACGGACTTCACGAGTCCCCCGGTTCTCGATCCGGCGTCGCTTGACGAACTGTCGGCCGCGCAGCGCAGCCGTATCGAAGAGCTGGACAAGGAACTTCATCGCCTGTGGGGCCTGGGCCGCAACATGGTTCTGGCCTGGACGCATGCGGGGCAGGGCATTCGCGTGCTGGTCATTCCCCATTACATCCTGGGCGAGATGGCCGCGCGCACGGCCGACGAAGCCCCCGATAGCCTGCAATTCGTGGACGAGGTCATCGCCGGTACGACCCTGACCGACGAAGAGGGCTTCGACACCATCGCCAAGTATTTCGGCTACGAGCCGCGCTTGATCGAGCTCAGCTTCACCCCCGGCGTGGACCTGACCGACGAGCTGTTGGAAGCGGTCGTGCGCCGCTACAGCATTTCCTATATCCGCAACGGGGCCGTGGCCCTGTTCGACATCGTCGGCTTTTCCCTGTTCTCGCCGTTGGAGCAGGTGACCCAGTTGAACAGCCTGGCCTATTCGGTCAACGCCTCGTTCTCCAAGATGCTGGCCAAGAATTTGGATATCCAGTTCGCGCGCTCGACCACCGGCGACGGGTTCTATATCTGGAACCGCGACCGCAGCATCGAATCGAACGTCAATCTCTATCACCTGATGCATCTGGTCCTGGCCGACAACGCCATCGCCCGGTCCAAGGGCAAGGCCAATACCACGCCGCGTCTGCGCGCCGCCTTTCACATCGGGCCCCATTACGAGTTCTATCAGTCCGAAGGGCTCAGCCCCACGGTCTACAGCTACATCGTCGGCGACGTGACCATCGAGCTGGCGCGGATGATCGATCAGGCCCTGCCGGGGCAGATTCTGGTCGGCGATTTCCGCGTCGATCTGCGCGAGACCGAGACGGGCGAGATCAAACCCTTCGAAACGGCGGAATTCATCGAGCGCACGCGCCAATCCCTCAGCAACCTGGAAGGCATGGTGCTGTCGGGCGAGAACGTTGAATCGATCCAATGCTATCTGACCGGCGACCGCTTGGACTCCGGCGATTTCGGGATCAAGCGCTACGTCCTGAAGGACAAGCACGGTCTGTCGCGCAAGGTCTATAACGCCAAGGTCAACATCTACCGTTCCGGCGGCGGGCCGATCTATCTCGGGTTCCAGACCGGCGATCTGGACAGCTTCTTGGTCGAGTCAGAGGAGTACGTGTAATGGCCGGGCCCCTGTTTCACTTCTTCGACCGGGCGGCCACGCCCGTGGCCCCGTTCAGCCATGCGGTGGAATGCGACGGCTGGGTGCAACTGACCGGCCAGATGCCGACCGACCCCGACGACGACAGCGCCCCGCTACCCGACGGGATCGAAGCCCAGACCCGCCGCGTCATGGACAACCTGATCATCGTCCTCAACGAACTGGGCCTGGACCTGTCGCACGTCCTGTCCTGCCGCATCTATCTGACCCGGTTCGAACAGGACTACGAGACGATGAACGCGACCTATAAGTCCTACTTCCCCCCGAACCGCCTCCCGGCCCGAACCACCGTCGGCGTCACCGGCCTGGCCCGTGGCGCGCTGGTCGAAATCGACATGGTGGCGAAGCGGCCGGACTAACTAGGTGTCGGGGGAAAGATAAGGCCTAGGGCGCCAGATAAGTCTGTGCGGCGCTGACGTATACCGGGATCCCGATGATGATGTTGAAAGGGAAGGTTACCCCAAGCGACAGGGATGCATAGAGAGCGGGATTTACCTCCGGCATGGCGACCCGCATGGCTGCGGGGACGGCGATATACGAAGCCGAGGCGGCGAGCGTCATTAAAAGCGCAGCCGATCCGGCGTTCAGGCCAATTAGAATAGAGGCGCCAAGGCCGAGCCCCGCGCCGATTACAGGCATAATGCATCCAAAGAACAAGCTGCCGGCAGAGAGTGCCCGGCGATCACGCCGGAGCCCATCACCGGTCTTCAGGCCCATGTCGAGCAGGAACAGGCACAGCACACCCTGCAACGGGTCGAAAAAGAACGGGGCAACCGTCTTGCCACCTTCGTACCCGATGAGGGTGCCGACAATCATCGCGCCAAGAATTAGATAGATACTCTCGTTCCAAACGACGACCTTAAGAAGGTCGGCCGTCGGGGCCTGTTTCATGTTGCCGCGACCGGCCAAGGCCAAGCCGCTTGCGATCGCGGGGGCCTCCATCAGTGCCGCGACGGCGACCATTCCGGCCGCGAATGCGATGCCGATGTCATTCAGGACGGTACTCGCGGCGATGAAGGTGACGATGCTGATCGATCCGTAATGGGCTGCGATGGCTCCGGCTTCGCGCCGAGTGAACTTGGTTAGCTTCTTCAAAAGCCCATAGGCGATCACCGGCATGAAAAAGCTGAGGGCGACCCCTGCGGCGGCCGCGCTGAGAATGCCGTCAAAGCCCTCTTTGGAGATGGCGACGCCGCCCTTAAGGCCAATGGCCGCCAGCAGATAGAGAGCGATCCCTTTGGAAAAGTTCTCCGATACGCGAACTTCGACCGAGGCGAGCGCGCCGAGCAACCCCAGGACAAAAAACAAAACAGGCGCGGACAGTATGGTGCTTAAGGCTAATTCCATTTTCCTATTCCCTCGTCGTCTATGAACCCGGACGTCAACAAAACGGCCGGCACCTGATCGGCCGAGGGAAAATGGTCGAAACGTGGATGAATAAAAAATATATTAATTGGAACAAATAGTTCGTATTTTAAGAACGATATGTTGGCGCTGAACTTTCATCACCTGCGATACTTTTATGTCGTTGCGCTTGAGGGGCATCTCACGCGTGCGGCGGAGCGCCTGCGTGTTTCGCAATCCGCCTTGTCCTCGCAAATTCGCCTGCTGGAGGATCGGCTCGGTCACCAATTGTTCGAGCGGCGGGGGCGGGCGCTCCACCTGACGGAAGCCGGGCGGATTGCCCTTGATCATGCGGAATCGATCTTTGCGACCGGCGAGGAACTGCTTTCGATTCTGAGCAAGGAAATCCCGGTGCGCCGTCCCTTGCGGGTCGGGGCCGTGTCTACATTGTCGCGCAACCTTCAACTCGCTTTCCTGAAGCCGGTCTTGGGCCGCGAGGATGTCGAGGTGATCCTGCGATCGGGTAGCCGCGCCGAACTGTTTGAGGCGCTTTCTTCGCTTCAGTTGGACGTCATCCTGAGCAACTACGCCCCTGATACGGGGGATGCCTCTTCGTATATCGTCCATCGGATCGCCGAGCAGCCGGTCGGGCTCATCGGCATCCCGTCCTTGTGTGAAGCCGAAGCCTCTTTATCCGACCGCTTGAATTCGTCGCCGCTTGTCCTGCCTGCGCCCCCAAGCAGTCTCCGGACGGCATTTGATGTTCTCGTGAGCAAGCTGACGGTCACGCCGAAAATCGCCGCAGAGGTCGATGATATGGCCATGGCCCGATTATTGATCCGCGAAGGCGTCGGCTTAGGCGTCATTCCCCCGATCGTCGTGAAGGACGAACTGGAATCTGGCGTGTTGCGGTTGATCGAAGAATTGCCGGGTATCAGCGAGACGTTCTTCGCGATTGAACAGAAACGAGAATATCCGAACCCGCTTCTGCGAAACCTTTTGTCGGATTGACGGTAAGAACCTGTCAGGTGAACCAGACAACTCGGCATCAGTCCTTTTTGGCTGCGTTTAACCCAACGCGGACATCGAGCTGCCCCTTCATCTATATCAAAAGTGGTGAACGATGTTGGGGTGCGCGTATCCCGTTGCATCTCTATGAGACTTACATTAAAGATTTTTCATTTAATGGTTTTCGTTTCAGGGGAGGGTGAAATCATGAATGACGCAGTTGCGATTCCGGCTACGGCTACGGCTACTTCGGATAAAGGGATGGTGCCGGCAGCTCTGCTTTGTTTCTTTCTCGGCTTTTTGGGCCTTCATCGGTTCTATGTCGGTAAAGTTGGCACCGGAATTCTGATGCTTCTGACGCTCGGCGGCTTCGGGATATGGTCGCTTATCGATCTTGTTATGATCATCGTTGGGTCGTTTAAAGACAGCGACGGCCTGCCGTTGCAGCGATGAAGCGCGGGCGCATCAGCGTAATCACCGACATAGAAGAAAAATCATCCAAAAAATACGGCGTCGCCGTCGCCTTTTGCGGCGTTTTTGGTTTGCTCGGTATTCATCACTTCTATCTGGGAAACTGGCTGCACGGATTGTTCGATGCGGGCCTTTTCTTTCTTTTTTTTGTACTGTTGGGGGCAGGGCTACTGGTGCCTGCCTATTTGGTCCTTTTCATCGATGCGGTGCATTCGATTGTGATTTTCTACAAGTTGATCGTGGGTAACCAGCGTGACGGCGACGGTCGGCTGGTGACGTGGAAGGTTTGACCCACGTCCCCAACCTTGCTCAATCCCCCCTCTGAATTGGCTCTCTTGTGGCCTTGGCTTAAAACGCCGCCACGCACCCATCCGACCGCGGATCGGCCGCCCCGGTCTGGACCGTGGGGCTTTGGTCGAAATTGATATAGCCGTGAAGTGCTAGTTTGCGATGTGGCGTAAAAAAACACATTGTGGGCGGTGGTTTTATGTCTGAGTGTTTTGAATGCTAGACGCTGTCATTCCATGATGCAGGGAGTTGTACTCCTGTCTGATCGACGATAGCGCGGACTGATTTTTTCCCAGCAATTTCGTATTTTAGATTGCTGCCATCACGACCATACCGAATCTTATATTCAATCAGGCCTTCTTGAGGTTCCGGGGTCGAAGCTACTTGAATTGTAATCCCGTGGTCATCACACCAAGCTACGCCGAATGGTGGCACGCTTGATTTTAACTTCCCTAGTTTATCTCTCGGCACACGTCCGTTGAATTGCGTTCGCAACTCATCTACCTCCCAGGTTAACTCAAATGGGGAGATATTTCTCAATTCTATTCCAAGATAAATATCACCTGTCAGCGAATGCTTCTGTGTTCGAACTAGACTGAAGACCAGTCGTCCTTCGATTTTGTTGCGATCGCTCCAATTGCCAAACATAACTAAGCCATGTGTAGTGCCAGCGAACGCTATTATAATTCCGATGGCTATGTGCATTAGTGGAAGGCCTTGTATATACCCCAGCCACCCCGTAAATATTGGTAGGATTATTGGCGCAGCAAAAGTAAAGGAAATATACTGAACAATTCCTTTAACCAGCTCTTCTCGTAGCCATTTCAATATCGTTGACAAAATCCAGGCCCCTCTCCTTTGAGGGGTTAATCCTGCCTATTGGATGAGTAAAAGTCGAGAGAGGTCTGTAGCGCGCTACTTTACTAAAACGCCGCCACGCATCCATCCGACCGCGGATCGGCCGCACCCTCCAGCAACCCGTCCGGATGGCGGACGATGGCGCCGGCGTGGCCCATCAGTTCTTCGAACGGGCCGACGATTTCGACGTCGTGGCCGGCGGCCTTCAACGCATCCAGGACCGCCGGGTCGAAGCGGTTTTCGATCCGCAGGTTGGTCGCCTCGGCTCCCCAGGTCCGGCCCAGGAGCCAGCGCGGCGCGGTGACGGCCTCTTGCAAGGTCTGGCCGTGCAGGACGTGGCGGGCGAAGACCATGGCCTGGGTCTGCGGTTGGCCTTCTCCGCCCATGGTGCCGTAGACCATGGTCCGCCCGTCGGCCAGTCGGCCCATGGCCGGCTGAATGGTGTGGAACGGGCGGCGGTGGGGGCGCAGGCTGTTGACCGCGTCGGGGGCGAGCGAGAACGATGTGCCCCGGTTCTGCCAGGTGATGCCGGTGTCTTCGAGGACCACGCCCGAGCCGAATTCCCAATACAGGCTTTGGATCATGGAAACGGCGCGGCCTTCGCCGTCGATGCAGCCGAACCAGACCGTATCGCCGTTGGGGTCGGCGTCAGGCCAGGGCGCGGCGCGCCGGCGGTCGATGTCGGCGGCCATGGCGTCCAGCTTGTCCTTTGTCAGGAAGTCGTTGGGATCGACGGTCATATAGGCCGGGTCGGTAACATGGCGGTCGCGCACGCGGAACGCCTGCTTGGTGCATTCGACCAGGCCGTGGACGAAATCGAAGCCCTCGGCCTGGGGCACGCCCAGGCGTTCGTACAGCGCCAGAATGATCAACGATGCCAGCCCCTGGGTCGGCGGCGGCATGTTGTAGATCGCATGGGGGCCGACCGGCACGGTCAGGGGCGTGACGTTCAGGGCCTGATGGCGTTCCAGATCGGCCAGGGCCACGGGGCTGCCCGCGCGTTCCAGGTCGGCGGCGATGACCCGCGCCAGATCACCGCGATAAAAGCAATCCAGGCCTTTCTCGCCCAGGATTTTGAGGGTTTCGGCCAGGGCCGGAAATTTCTGCGTATCGCCGATTTCCGGGGCTTTGCCGCCGCGCAGGAAGGTCTCGGCGAAGCCGGGCGAATTGCCCATCTCGGCCATCTTGGCCAGGGCGTTGTTATGCAGGGACGGCGTTACGGGCGCGCCCTCGGCGGCATAGAAACGGGCGTCTTCGAGCAACCGGTCGAGCGGCAACTTGCCGCCCCAGGCCGTGGATATACGCAGCGCCTCGGCCCAGCCGGACACCGCCCCGGCGACGGTCAGCGCCGCCAGCGGCCCGCGCTGCGGGATCATGTCGGCATGGCCCGCTTGGGCATAGAAGGCGGCATCGGCGCGCCCGGCGGCGGCGCCGCAGGCGTCGATCCCGACGGGGGCCTGATCTGGCCCGGCAATCAACCAGAAATTGTCACCGCCCAAGCCGTTCATATGCGGATAGACTACGGCGATCGTGGACGCGGTTGCGATCATCGCCTCGATGGCGTTGCCGCCGTCCTGCAACACGCGCAAACCGGCTTGGGACGCCAGATGATGGGGGGCGGTAACCATGCCGCGACGGGCTGTGAGCGTATTCAACATTTTATATCGCCTTATATTTTCATTCCGTGAAAAAGGCCTAGGATGAAGCGTTTAAAGCCTGTACGACCCTTGATCAAGCGCTGGGGCGTGTTCACATAACGGTTCGTGCATAAGCTGAGGGGGCCTCCAAGATTATGAAGATCGCCATACCCAAGGAAACCCGCGCCGGGGAAACCCGTGTCGCCGCATCGCCGCAGGTGGTGCAGAAACTGATCGGCCTGGGCTTCGACGTCACGGTCGAGAAAGGTGCGGGCGACGCGGCAAGCGTCTCCGATGATGCGTTCAAGGACGCGGGCGCGTCGATTGCGGCCAATGCCGCCGCGGCGGTGAAGTCCGCCGATATCGTGATGATGGTCAACCCGCCCGTGACCTCGGGCGCGGGCGCGCTTCCGGCGCAGATGAAAAAGGGCGCGGTGCTGATTTCGCAGCTTTCGGCCCTGAACTCGCCGGACGACGTCGCGGCCTATGCCGAGGCCGGGATTACCACCTTCGCCATGGAACTGGTGCCGCGTATTTCCCGCGCCCAGAGCATGGACGTGCTGTCCAGTCAGGCCAACCTGGCGGGCTATCGCGCCATTCTGGAAGCCGCCGCCGAATACGGGCGCGGCATGCCGATGATGATGACGGCGGCGGGCACCGTGCCCCCGGCCAAGACCTTCATCATGGGCGTCGGCGTCGCGGGCTTGCAGGCCATCGCCACGGCCAAGCGCCTTGGCGCGGTGGTGACCGCCACGGACGTCCGCCCGGCCACCAAGGAACAGGTCGAAAGTCTGGGCGGTAAGTTCCTGGTCGTCGATCCGGAAATGGAAAAAGACGCCCAGACCGAAGGCGGCTACGCCAAGGAAATGCCCAAGGAATACTACGACAAGCAAAAGCAGGTCGTGGCCGAGCACATCAAGAAGCAGGACATCGTCGTCACCACGGCGCTGATCCCGGGCCGTCCCGCGCCCAAGCTGATCACCAAGGAAATGGTCGGCACCATGCTGCCCGGATCGGTGATCGTCGACCTGGCGGTCGAAGCGGGCGGCAATTGCGAGATGTCCGAGCCGGGCAAGACGGTCATCACCCCCAACGGGGTCAAGATCGTCGGCATCACCAACCTGCCGGGCCGGTTGGCGCAGACGGCGTCCGACCTTTACGCCAAGAACCTGCTCAACTTCCTGACGCCGCTGGCGGACAAGGAAAAGAAAGGCACGCTGGCCATCGATTGGGACGACGAGATCGTTCAGGGCTGCTGCGTGACCCGCGACGGCGCGGTCATCAACCAGCGGGTCAAGGACGCGATGGGCGACAAGGCCCCCGCGGCGAAGAAAAAGGCTCCGGCCAAGAAGGCTGCCGCGAAGAAAGCGGAAGCCGAACCCGCCGCCGAAGCTAAGCCTGCCGATACCGAAACCCAGGGTGCCGATACCCAGGATAAGGGGGAGTGACGATGGATACCGCAACGATTGCCAAACAGGCACAGGAGCTTGCGGCGGGGGCCGCGCAGCTGCTGGAGCAAACGCAGAAACTGGCCGCCGACGCGGCCACCGTCGTCGCCCAACAGGCGCCGGGCATGGCCGGGCACGATAACTTCCTCGGCCTGTTCACCGTGTTCGTGTTGGCCTGCTTCGTTGGCTACTACGTGGTTTGGTCGGTGACGCCGGCGCTGCATTCGCCGCTGATGGGCGTGACCAACGCCATTTCCTCGGTGATCATCGTCGGCGGCATTCTGGCCGCCGGGCCCAAGGGCATGGATTTTTCGTCGTGGATGGGCTTCATGGCGATCACGCTGGCTTCCGTGAACATCTTCGGCGGCTTCATCGTGACGCAGCGAATGCTCGCCATGTTCAAGAAAAAAGAAAAGAAGTAAGGGGAGGCTGATCGATGACTGCAAGCTGGACCGGCTACGCCTACCTGATTTCTTCGGTTCTTTTCATTCTCGCCCTGCGTGGCCTGTCGTCGCCGGAAACGGCGCGGCGCGGCAACCTGATGGCGATCGTCGGCATGACCATTGCCGTCGCCACGACCCTGATGGATCCGGGTGTCATGTCTTTCGGCATGATCGTCCTGGCGATCCTGATCGGCGGGTCGATCGGCACGGTGGTCGCGCTGAAAATTCAGATGACCGCTCTGCCGCAGCTGGTCGCCGCCTTCCACTCGCTGGTCGGTTTGGCGGCGGTGTTCGTGGCCTCGGCGGCCCTGTTCAACCCGCAGGCTTATGGCCTGGGCGCTATCGGGGAAATCCCGGCGGGCTCCCTGGTCGAAATGTCGCTGGGTACGGCCATCGGCGCGATCACCTTCTCGGGCTCGCTGATCGCCTTCGCCAAGCTGCAGGGCATCATGTCGGGCGCGCCGATCACCTTCCCGGGGCAGCATAAGCTGAACGCCCTGGTCGGGCTGGCGATCCTGGCCCTGATCATGATCTTCGTCGGGTCCGAATCCCACACCGTCTATTGGGCCATTGCGGCCCTGGCCTTCGCCATCGGGTTCCTGTTGATCATCCCCATCGGCGGCGCGGACATGCCCGTCGTGGTCTCGATGCTCAACTCGTATTCGGGCTGGGCGGCGGCCGGGATCGGCTTCACCCTGTCCAACCCGGCGCTGATCATCACCGGCGCGCTGGTCGGCTCGTCGGGTGCGATCCTGTCCTACATCATGTGTAAGGGCATGAACCGCTCGATCCTCAACGTGCTGTTGGGCGGCTTCGGCGGCGATTCCGCGGCAGGTGGTGCGGCGACTTCGTCCGAGGGCAAGACCGTCAAATCCGGTGCGGCCGACGATGCGGCCTTCATCATGAAGAACGCGTCCAAGGTCATCATCGTGCCCGGTTACGGCATGGCCGTGGCCCAGGCGCAGCACGCCCTGCGGGAAATGGCCGATCTGTTGAAGGCCGAAGGGGTCGAGGTCAAATACGCCATCCACCCCGTCGCGGGCCGTATGCCAGGGCATATGAACGTGCTACTGGCCGAAGCCAACGTGCCCTATGACGAGGTCTTCGAGCTTGAGGAAATCAACCACGAGTTCGCGACCGCCGACGTCGCCTATGTGATCGGGGCCAACGACGTGACCAACCCGACCGCCAAGACCGACCCGTCCAGCCCGATCGCCGGGATGCCGATCCTGGACGTGGAAAAGGCGGGCACGGTGCTGTTCGTCAAACGCGGCATGTCGTCGGGTTATGCGGGCGTCGATAACCCGCTGTTCTTCGCCGACAACACCATGATGCTGTTCGGCGACGCCAAGAAAATGACGGAAGAGATCGTCCAAGGCCTGGGTTAAACGCCCAGGGTAGATCGACCAGGACGGATCGACTTCGTTGATCGAATAATGCGCGGGCGGGTGGCCTCAGGCTGTCCGCCCGTGACATTGTTTGAACCGCTTTCCCGAGCCGCAGGGGCAGGGGCCGTTGCGTGGGATCGCGGGCGGATCGAAGAATTTGGCGTCGTCCGGGGTGCGGATGTCTTCGAATTCGGGTATCGCGCCGATCTGCGCCCCGCCGATCCAATCTTCGCAATCCCGTTCCAGGTTTTCCAACTCACGGATGAACGCCGCGCGCGCCGCCGCGCCCAGGGTGTTCAGGTTGGCCGGGGTGATCATCCGGTTCAGGTAGTATTCCAGGAACAGCAACAGCGAGCCGACAGCCCCGCGAACCAGCATGCGGGCGGCGCTTTGCGGGCCGGGCGGGGCGGTCTCGATATGTCCTTCGACGAAGCGCAGGCGCGTCGCCACGGCGGCCAGGTAGTCCTTTCGCCCGAAATCCCCGACGCTGCTCAGGTCGGCGCGAATCTCGGCCAGCAAGGGGCGTATCGTGGCCATCATTTCCGGCCCCGGCCAGGTCGTCGGCATGCCGTCTGAGGCCCAGTCATCGAAGCTGTCTACGATGCCTTTGACGGTCTGGCCCTTCGGCTGCTTGGGGGCGGAAAGCTCCAACTCAGACGCATGCACGGCGCGGGCACCGGTGATCGCGGCGCCGTCGCTGCAGTTCACATAGTCGCGGTTGCGGGCGTCGGCCCGGACCGCGACGTCCAGGGCATGGAGAGCCTGCAACAGGCCCGAGGTGGTGAAACAGTCGCCACCGAAGTTGGCGGGCACGCGATGCGGATGATCTACCCCGGCATAGGTCGAGGTCGGGTCCTGGTGCCAGGTGCCGGCGGCGTGGTCGCGGGACGGATCGCGGGCCCCCATGTCGATCCCGAACAGGCAGACCTGGGGAAAGCCCTGTTCCCGGGCGAAGGCCAGGCCCATGTTGGCGACCGTCGGCTCACCCGCCAGGGGCAGGGCAGTGTCGGGGACGCCGTAAAGGGGTTGATTGGGCAGGTTCTGGCGGAACGAAAAGATGATCGGCCCGAACCCGTCCAACACGATGGGATCGACGCTGGCCGGAACGAACAGGGGAATTCCGGACAGGTCATATTCCCGTGCCGGCTCCAGGGTGGGGGCGATGTTGATGTTTTCCAACTCGACATGAACGTCCGGGGTCACGCCGCCCGCCAGCAAGGCCGACAAGGCGGAGCCGCAAGAGATAATCAACGCCTTGCCCTGGTTGGCGCGAATGAACGCCATGTCGGAATCCAGCGACGGGCCGCTGCCGACGACCCAGGCGGGCAGGTCCGGCGGGCTTGCCGCCGGTCTGTTCCGATAGATCAGCGCCGGGCGGTGGCGCAGGTTGATCTCGGAATTCTTCAGCATCAGGCAGCCGTCATAGAACGTGCCCAGGGTCGTCAACGCCCGATAGGCATGGCGGGTCATGATCTCGGCCACGGCGCGGGTCAGGTCCGGCTTGTCGAAGGTCACGATGCTCATCCCGTCCAAAACGAACGGGGCCGTGCCCGAAACCGATAGGTTGATCACGGCGGCGACCGTTTCCGGCTGTTTGGCGACCTTGAACATCACCTTGCCGCCGCGCTGGCCCAGGGCCGCGTCGATAGCGGGCCAGTCGATGGCGTCGCAACTGCTTAAGAATTCCGCCGGATCGGGGATCACGACGATCAGGTAAACGCAGCCCGTTTGCCGCATGATCTGGCTCAGGCCGTCGGGCGTGGCATTGCCGACAACGGCCAGCGCCGGCGACAGGGTGAAGGTCGGCATGGGAAAGACCGGCAGGTCGCTTTCCCGCGCGGCCTGGATCACGCTTTCGACAAAACGGGTCAGATAGGGGTGGCGCCCGTCGGGGCGCGGCGGCTCGATACAGATGCGCGAGGTCACGACCGGCGGGCCATCCGGCACCGTCGGTGGCGTGGCTTTAATCTGGGGGGCTGTCAGCAGGGCATGGATATCGGCGGCCCTGTCCTTCAGGAACGCCAGATTTCGTTGGCGGAGGTCGGAATCCGTCATATGCCCCGTCTCATCGGTGGGGCCCGCAGAAATGCCGGGGCCCGGTGTGCAACCTTGCCCCTGTTACGGCAAAGGGCGCGCAGGAGCAAGGCTCCGGCAGCGCCCGGTATAAGATCGGAGAAATTCTGGAAGATCGGCCCAAGCGGGCCGAGAGGGCTTAGAAGCCCTCGCGCTCAATCCGCTTGCGCTCCAGCTTACGGGCGCGGCGCACGGCTTCAGCCTTCTCGCGAGCACGACGCTCGGACGGCTTCTCGTAGGAACGGCGCAGCTTCATTTCGCGGAAGATTCCTTCGCGCTGCATCTTCTTCTTCAGGGCCTTGAGGGCCTGATCCACGTTGTTATCACGGACAATAACTTGCACGGTAAGCTCACGCTCCTAATCTTAGAGTCAACAAAAGCCGCCGAACCCGTGCTATCACCGGTTCGGGAAGACGGGCTTCTATCACATCAATTCCACCTTGTGAAGGCGCAAACGTGTTATTTTCCGGGGGCGCCTAATAGGGCATAACCGGGCATTCATTGTAACATTTCGGGGAAAACGATGGCCATTTTGAAGATCGCGCGAATGGGACACCCGCTGTTGATGGGAACGGCGCAACCCGTACCGGACGCCACGGACCCCCGCATCCACGGTCTGATCGCCGATATGGTTGAAACCATGGCCGACGCGCCGGGCATTGGCTTGGCCGCGCCCCAGGTGCATGTGCCGCTGCGTATCGTCGTGTTCCGCGTGCCGGGCGAACGCTGCGAAGATAAAAAAGACGTGCCGCTAACGGCCCTGATCAACCCGGTGATCGAGCCCTTGTCCGACGAGATTGAAGAAGGTTGGGAAGGCTGCCTGTCCCTACCGGGGATGACGGGCCGGGTTCCGCGCCATACCCATATCCGCTATCGTGCCCAGGGCCTGGACGGCAAACCGTTGGAGCGTGAGGCCAAGGGCTATCACGCCCGCGTGGTGCAGCATGAATGCGACCATCTGGACGGCATTCTCTACCCCATGCGCATGACGGACCTGTCGACCTTTGGCTATGCCGAGGAAATGGCCCGCGTCTCGCGCACGGTCATGGACGAGGCGCAGGATTCCGACGACGAAGACGGAGAAGCCGCATGACCGCGAAGCAAAGCCAACGCATGACCGCGGACGAGGCCCGCGCCCGCCATCGCGACCTGCGCGACCAGATCATCGAGGCCGCGTTGGAACATGTCGCCTTTGACGGCTGGTCGCAAAAGGCCTTGGAGATGGGGGCCAAGGACCAGGGCTTGAGCAAGGCCGACGTGCTGCGCGCCTTTCCGGGCGGCCCGGCGGATGCCGCCGATCATTTCGCCGACTGGTCCGACCGGCGCATGCTGTCGGCCATGCTGGACCTGGACCTAGCGGCGATGAAGGTCCGGGACCGCATCACCGCCGGGGTGCGCCTGCGCCTGGAAATGAACGCGCCTTATCGCGAGGCCATGCGTCGTTTGCTTTCGTTCCTGGCCCTCCCGGTCAACGCCCCCTTGGCGGCGCGGATGACCTGGCGGACCTGCGACCGCATCTGGCGGGCTGCGGGCGACCGGGCTGCGGATTTCAACCACTATACCAAGCGCGGCCTGCTGGCCCCGGTCTATACTTCGACCATTCTGTATTGGTTGAGCGATACCTCGGACGATTTTCAGGAAACCTGGGGCTATCTGGACCGCCGTATTTCCGACGTGCTGAAGATTCCCGTGGTTCAGGCCAAGGCCAAGCAGGCCCTGGGCCGGTTGCCGTCGCCGATCGGCTTCGTGCAGCGCCTGCGCCAGGCCGCCGGCCGCCGCCGCCCCGGCATTCGCCCCGTTATTTGACGGTCTGAAACCGGGCGCAGCGAAGTCTTTCGACAAATCGCCGTGTCGGCTATGCTAGGCATTGGAATCGTTGGGGTGCCGAGCAAAAGGAGACGCGGCCCGTGAGCCTTGCCCAGACCGACTCATCCGCTGCGAAGCCCGCCAATGACAGGGCGGCAAAGACCGGGGGCGCCGTCCCGCCGGTCAACATGGCCAACCACTTCCTGGAATGCTGCAAGCTAAACCGCTATCTGACCGTCGCCGACGGCCATCGCTTCGTGATTACCGAAGACTTCGGGCGCGATGCGGCGATTGCCGCCGACGCGGCCGCGATGGCAGCGATCTATTCCCGCGACAAGCTGGTCGCCCAGGCGGCGGTGCTGCCGTTGGGCCAGCACGCGAAGAAGCTGAAATCCAAACGCGATCGGGCGATCTATGAGCGCCTGTTCACGCTGATCGAGGCCCAGGCCCTGGACGAACGCGTCCGGGACAGCGCCCATCACCTGTTGGAAAATGGCTTCCGCGAGGCCGAGATCAAATCGATCGAGGCCGAGTTGAACGATCAGATGAGCCCGGCGCGCGCCCGCTATCGCCAGTTCCTGGATATCGTTCGGCGGATGATGGACGGCGCGATGTCGCCGCAGATCTTCGTCGAGGAATTCAAATCCTTCACCGCCGATGTGGCCGGTCGCCTGGATTTCGGCATCTACAGCTTCTGCCTGGACCGCCTGTTCGGCAGCCTGCGCATCCCGATGGACGTCAAGCAGATGCTGGTCAGCGAATTGTTGGCCTTTCCGCCGCTGGTGCGGCGCGAACTGCTGACCAACATTCTGGTCTTTCCGGGGCAGTCGGAAGATATGAAGCGCTATGTCCGCAACACGGTGCTGGCCGAACTGGGCCGTTCCGTGGCGGTCGAGATCGAGCTTCTGGAGGCCTATCGCCAGCGTCGCCTGACCCTGGACGATCTGGCGGGAACCGCCTGATCAGGCGTTCGGCAGTTTACCCTTCGGATACAGCCGGTTGACGTGGCCCATCTTGCGTCCGGGGCGGGCTTCGGCCTTGCCGTAAAGGTGCAGGCGCGCGCCCGCTTCGGCCATCAGGTCCGGCCAGGCGTGCACATCGTCGCCGATCAGGTTCTTCATCACCGCATCGTGGTGGCATTCGACCGAGCCCAACGGCAGGCCGCAAACAGCCCGGACCATCTGTTCGAACTGGCTGGTGGCGCAGGCGTCCATCGTCCAATGCCCGGAGTTATGCGGGCGCGGGGCCATCTCGTTGACCAGGATACGCCCGTCGCGGGTGACGAACATCTCGACCGCCAACAATCCGACCAGATCCAACGCGTCGGCCAGATCGTGGGCGATGGCGATGGCATCGTCGGCCATCTTGCCGGGTAGGTTTGCCGGGGCCAGGGTGGTGTCGAGAATATGGTTCACATGGCGGTTTTCGACCGCCGGATAGGTCGCCCAGCCGCCATGGGGCGAACGCGCGGTGATTACCGAGATTTCGCGTTCCAAATCGACGAACGCTTCCAGGATGCCGACTTCGGCGCCCATTTCTTCCCAGGCGACGGCGTAATCGCAATCGGGCGCGATCAGCACCTGACCCTTGCCATCATAGCCCATGCGCGAGGTCTTAAGCACCGCCGGGCGGCCGATCTCATCCGCCGCGCGGGCCAGGTCCTCGGCCGAGGTGACCTTGCGATAGGGCGTGGTCGGCGCGGTGTTGTTGATGAATTCCTTTTCCTTCAGCCGGTCCTGGGCGATGGCCAGGCAATTCGGGCCAGGCCGGACCAGGGCGTGTTCGGCCAGGAATTCGGCGCTTTCCGCGGGCACGTTTTCGAATTCGAAGGTCACGACGTCGACCGCCTGGGCGAACGATTTCAAGGCATCGCGGTCTTCGTAGTCGGCGATGGTCGCCGCCGCCGAAACCTGTGCGCCCGGAGAATCGGTTTCCGGCGTGAAGATATGGCTTTTGTAGCCCAGCTGCGCGGCGGCCAGGGCCGTCATCCGGCCCAATTGCCCGCCGCCCATGATGCCGATGGTGCTGCCCGGGGGCAGCGGATGGGCCGAACGCTTGGTCATGACTTTCAGGAACCTTTAGGCTTCGTCGACGGGAATTTCAGCGACGGACGCGGTCTGCTTGGCGCGGAAATCGTCCAGCGCGGCGGCGACCTTGTCGTCCATCAGGGCGATCACGGCGGCGGCCAGCAGGCCCGCGTTCTTGGCCCCGGCCTTGCCCACCGCCAGGGTGCCGACGGGAATGCCGCCCGGCATCTGAACGATCGACAGCAGGCTGTCCATGCCCTTCAGGGCCTTGCTTTCCACCGGCACGCCGAACACGGGCAGGGGGGTCAGCGCCGCGGCCATGCCCGGCAGGTGCGCGGCCCCGCCGGCGCCGGCGATGATCGCCTTGATGCCGCGGTCGCGCGCCGTTTTGGCGTATTCGTACAGGCGGTCCGGGGTGCGGTGGGCAGACACGATGCGGGTTTCGTGCGCGACGCCCAGTTCTTCCAGAACTTCAACCGCGTGGCGCATGGTTTCCCAGTCGGACTGACTGCCCATGATGATACCGATCAGGGGGGTGTCGGCGGCCGTTTCCGGCATGTCGTTTCCTCGCTTCCTAACCGTAAACTGAAAGGCGTTTTCGGCCCGGCTTTGCCGGTTTGGCAGAATTCAAAGTCATCGGGCCGCCGATGGGGCGTCCCGTGACGGGAAGCGCGCCATTATATGTGCCGCCGCCGCCGCTGCAAGGGGGCAGAATCCCGTTGAATCGTAAGGCATTCTTAACCACATGAACTTAGTCTAAAATGAAGAGCAGTCCGAATTTTCGCCCAGAAGGGCGGCCTGGAAGGGAGACCGGTCATGGATGTGAATATGGCCACCCCCGTCCAGCCGGTAGGACCTGGCGGTGGGCGTGGCAGTGATGCCGGCCCGGGCGGTGGTAAGAAAGACGAACACCAAGAAGACGGCGCGCAACACGGGCATACGGACCCGGCGACCAGCGTGTCCGGCTTGCTGTCGATGGAAGGGCTGACGCCCGAGGCGCAGCATGCCCTGGAACGTCTGGCGGGCGAGGTCGATACCTTGCGCCGTCAGCTGACCCATACGCAGCAGGAATTGGCCCAGTCGAAGGAACGCGAATTTCGCGATGCCGTAGCCCCGGCGCTGAACCGGCGTGGCTTCCTGGCGGAACTGGAGCACCTGATCAATCGGCTGGGTATCGTGGAATCGCGCCCGGCCTTGATCCTGGTTCATCTGATCAACGGCGAAGACATTCGGCGCACGCATGGCCTGGAAGCGCTGGACAGGGCGTTGGCCCTGGCCTGTGGCGTATTGGAAGCGGATCAGCACCAGGCAATGCTGGTCGGCAATCTGGGCGGCAACGATTTCGCCGTAGTCGTGCTGGAAGACGGGATCGAGGGCGCGCGCCGCAAGGCGGCGGAACTGGAAGCGGCCCTGCATGCCACCCATACCGAACAGCATACAGCACTTCAGGCTCGGACCGGCCTGGCCCTGGTCGAACCGGGGATGACGGCCGAGGCGGCACTGGCCGCCGCCGACCGGGATTTTCGATGAGCATAAGGTGCGGGCTTTACAGACTCCTTCGCACTAACTACAACACGGGCCGACCAGCATATGCCGCTCTACGTGAGCGGCGCTTGCGCGCAATGAGCGCCGGGGGCCGAGGGCGGCCCGCGAACCACGCATTCCGAAAGATATGACATGACACAATTCGATGGCGTCGTGGCGGCGCTTGGCCAAGCGTTGACCAAACGCGGCTATTCCGTCCTGACGCCCGTACAGAATGCAATTCTGGCCCCTGAGCTTCAGGACGCCGACATTCTGGTCTCGGCCCAAACGGGGTCGGGCAAGACCGTTGCCTTCGGCCTGGCGATGGCGCCGACCCTGTTGGCGGGCGAAGAACGGTTCGGGCGGGCGGACAAGCCCCTGGCCCTGATCGTCGCCCCGACCCGCGAACTGGCGCTGCAGGTTCGCCGCGAACTGGACTGGCTGTACGAAATGACCGGCGTCGTCTCGGCGTCCTGCATCGGCGGGATGGACATGGGCAACGAGCGCCGCGCCCTGAGCCGGGGGGCGCATATCGTCGTCGGCACGCCGGGCCGCCTGCGCGATCATATCGAACGTGGCTCGCTGGACACCGCCGACCTGCGCGCGGTCGTCCTGGACGAAGCGGACGAAATGCTCGACCTGGGCTTCCGCGAAGATCTGGAATTCATCCTGGATGCCGCGCCCGAGGATCGGCGCACCTTGTTGTTCTCGGCCACCGTGCCGCGGACCATCGCGACCCTGGCCAAGCGGTATCAGCGCAATGCCGTGCGCGTGGCCACGGCGGAAGAGCGCGAACAGCATCTGGATATCGAATACCGGGCCCTGGCGGTCGCCCCGAACGACCGGGAAAACGCGATCATCAACGTGTTGCGTTATTACGAAGCCAAAAGTGCTCTGGTGTTCTGCACCACCCGCGCCACCGTCAACCATATGACCAGCCGTTTCGCCAACCGGGGCTTTCCGGTGGTCGCCCTGTCCGGTGAATTGAGCCAGAACGAGCGCACGCATGCCCTGCAGGCGATGCGTGACGGGCGGGCCCGCGTGTGTATCGCGACCGACGTCGCGGCGCGCGGCATCGATCTGCCGAACTTGGAACTGGTGGTGCATGCGGATATCCCGAAAACGCCGGAAACCCTGCTGCACCGAAGCGGTCGCACGGGCCGTGCCGGGCGCAAGGGCGTCAGCGTCCTGATCGTGCCGCATAACGCGCGCTACCGGACGGAACGCCTGCTGGGCAGCGCCAATATCGAAGCCGCCTGGGGCAAGGCCCCGTCGGCGGATGAAATCCTGACCCGCGACCGCGAACGGATCCTGGCCGACGACAGCCTGAGCGAGCCGCTGACCGACGACGAAAAGTCGTTCGCGGCGGAACTCATGAACCGCTACAGCGCCGAGCAGATCGCCGGGGCCTTCCTGCGCAATCAGATGGCCGGTCGGTCCGCGCCCGAGGAATTGCTCGATACCGCCCCGGCGGAACGGCAGGAACGCCGCCGCGATGCCTTCAACGGCGTCTGGTTCTCGCTTTCCGTTGGCCACAAGCATAATGCCGAGCCGCGCTGGCTGCTGCCGATGCTGTGCCGTGCGGGCCATATCACCAAGCGGGACATCGGCGCGATCCGTATCTTCAATTCGGAAACCTTCGTCGAGATCGACGCCGGCACCGCCGACGCCTTTTTCGAACTGGTCGGCCCGACCCAGACCCTGGAGAAATCCATCAAGGTCGCGCGGGTCGACGGCGTGCCCGATGCGGTCGCCACCGACCGCCCGGAACCCCGCGCCAAACCCCAACGGGCGAGAAGAGAATCCTGGGACCCGCAGGCCGGTGCCCGCGGCGACGGCCCGGATAAGCGCAAGTTCAACCGTCGGGAAAAACGCCGCGAAGACGCGCGGGATGAAGCCTTCAACGACGATCGTCCGCCGCCCAGCGATCGCCCGGCGAAACCGTTCAAAGACAAGCCGTTCAAAGATAAGAAGGCCAAGGGCAAGAAGCCGCATCGTGGCAAGGGCGGCCCCGCTGGTGGCGGCTCCTTTGGTGGCGGCCCTTCCGGTGGTGGGAAGCCGGGTGGGAACGCGCCGCTCAAAAGAAAGAAACCAAAGAAGCGCAGCGATTGACGCACGCGCTTCCCATTTGACGATCGCATAAATACTGGAACTGATTACCTTGTCTTCTCGTCTGCTTACCGCCTTGGCGGATTTCCTCGCCGTTTCCGATTGGAAAGGCGACGGATCGCCCGCCGCCGTTCTGTCCCGCCTGAAAACCGAATTCCTGTCCGGGCTGACCGTGGCCCTGGCCCTGGTGCCCGAAGCCGTCGCCTTTGCCTTCGTCGCCGGGGTGCATCCGCTGGTCGGTCTGTACGCGGCTTTTCTGGTCGGCCTGATCACGGCATTGATCGGTGGACGGCCGGGGATGATCTCCGGCGCGACCGGGGCCTTGGCGGTCGTCATGGTCGCCCTGGTCTCGAGCCACGGGGTCGAATACCTGTTCGCGACCGTGGTGCTGATGGGGATTCTGCAGATTTCGGCCGGGCTGTTGCGGTTGGGCAAATTCATCCGTCTGGTGCCGCATCCGGTGATGATGGGCTTCGTCAACGGACTGGCGATCGTCATTTTCCTGGCGCAGCTGACGCAGTTTCAGATTCCGGGCCCTGATGGGGTCAAGGTCTGGATGACCGGTTGGCCGCTGGTGACGATGCTGGGCTTGGTCGTGCTGACCATGGCGATCATCTGGCTGATGCCGAAGATCACGACCATCATTCCGGCCCCGCTGGCCGGGATCGCCGTGGTCGCGGCGATCGTGATCGGATTCGGGATCGACGTGCCGCGGGTCGGCGATCTGGCGGCGATCAAGGGCGGTCTGCCCGACTTCCACATTCCGATGGTCCCGCTGAACCTGGAAACCTTGGAAGTCATCGTGCCCTATGCGGTGATTTTGGCGGCCATCGGCTTGATCGAAAGCCTGCTCACCCTGAACCTGGTCGGGGACATCACCAACAAGCGCGGTGGGGCCTCGCAGGAATGTATCGCCCAGGGCGTGGCCAATACGGTCACCGGCCTGTTCGGCGGCATGGGCGGCTGCGCCATGATCGGGCAGTCGATGATCAATGTGCAGTCGGGCGGGCGCACGCGCCTGTCGGGTATTTCGGCGGCGCTGTTCCTGTTGGCCTTTATCCTGGTTGCCTCCAGCCTGATCGAACAAATCCCCCTGGCCGCCCTGGTCGGTGTGATGTTTATGGTCGTGATCGGCACCTTCGCTTGGCAAAGCTTCCTGATCCTGCGCCGCATCCCGCTGACCGATGCCCTGGTCATGGGGTTGGTGACGGTCGTCACCGTGTTCAGCGATTTGGCCGTCGCGGTGGTCGTCGGGGTGATCGTTTCGGCCCTGGCTTATGCCTGGAACAACGCGACCCGCATCCATGCCAAGGCATACGAGACGCCCGAAGGCGGCAAGGTCTATCAGATCGAAGGGCCGCTATTCTTCGGCTCGACCGATGGCTTCGTCGAACTGTTCAAGCCCGAGAGCGATCCCAGCCTGGTGATCGTCGATTTCATGAACAGCCGCGTCGTCGACCATTCGGCGCTGCAGGCCATCGAGGCCCTGGCCCAGAAGTACGAAGCCCAGGGCAAGACCTTGCAATTGCGCCATCTGTCCAGGGATTGCCACCAGTTGCTCAGCCGGGCCGGGCAGTTGATGTTGGATTCCGATGACGATCCGACCTACGGGATCGCGGTCGACTATTCCGTCAAAACCGGTAGTCTGGGCGGCGCCCATTAACGACGTCGCCGCCGGAGGATCAATGCCTTTGCTCCGCACCCTGGTCTTGCTGGGCGGCCTGTTGATTTCAGGAGCCGCCATGGCCGCCGATACGACCAAGACCGCCCATGATTTTGCCTTCACCGCCATCGACGGCGCGCCGCTTGCGCTGAAGTCCTTCGCGGGAAAGGTGGTGATGGTCGTCAATACGGCGTCGCAATGCGGCTTTACCCCGCAGTATACGGCCTTGCAGGACCTATGGTCCCGCTACCGCGATAAGGGCTTCGTGTTGCTCGGCGTACCGTCCAACGACTTCGGCGGGCAGGAGCCGGGATCGTCGGCGGAGATCAAGGAATTCTGCGAGGTCAATTTCAGCGTCGACTTCCCCCTGACCGAAAAGGTCCGGGTCAAGGGGCCGGACGCCCACCCGTTCTATCAATGGGCGGGCAAGGAACTGGGGGCGCTAGCCAAGCCGCGCTGGAACTTCCACAAATACCTGATTGGGCTGGACGGGCGATTGATCGACTGGTTCTCGACCCCGACCTCGCCGACCGCCCCCCGCGTGATCAAAGCGGTCGAAGCGGCGCTGCCGGAATAATACCCCGCGCCGTCAGGCGATGATGTCGGGCAGCAGTTGATCTTCCAGAATCGAGATCTGGTCCTTCAGGATCAGCTTGCGCTTTTTCAGGCGTTGCAGCTTCAGTTGGTCGAACGGCGGCGCATCGGCCAGATGGCTGATGGCCTCATCCAGGTCCCGGTGTTCAACCTTCAATTCCTCAAGCTTGAGGCGTAACGCTTCCTGCTCGTCCATGATGCTCCACGGGGTGTAATGCGCGGCGGGGTCACCGCTACGCCCGTTTCCGTTCGTGCGGCATTCATGATACCAAATCGATTATCGATCCTATAGACGCGAGTCTGAAATATGCCAAGGGGGCGGATGCAATGAAACGCCTGGGAGTGCTGACAAGCGGTGGCGATTGCGCCGGATTGAACGCGGCGATCCGCGCCGTGGTCAAGCGGGCCATCACGGGGCACGGGGCCGAGGTTTCCGGCATTTTGCAAGGCACCAAGGGGCTGATGGAGCGCCCGGTCAGTGCGCGAAAACTGGATTTGTCGATCTTTACCGGCGACATCCTGCGCCTGGGCGGGACCATGCTGGGCACCGTCAATACGGGCGACCCCTTCGCCTATCCGGACGGGAAGGGCGGGTTTTCCGACCGTTCGGCCGAGGTTCTGGACGGCATCCGTCAGTTGGACCTGGACGCCTTGATCGGGATCGGCGGCGACGGATCGATGCGGATTCTCAAACGGCTGGCCGATCAAGGGGGAATCCCTTTCGTCGGCATCCCCAAGACCATCGACAACGACGTTCCGGGGACGGAGCTTTGCATCGGTTATCACACCGCCGTGGCCACGGCGGTCGAGGCCCTGGACCGTCTGCAGCCCACGGCGGCGAGCCATCACCGCGTAATGGTGTTGGAGGTCATGGGGCGCGATGCCGGGCATATCGCTCTGGCCTCGGGGATTGCGGGCGGGGCGGACGTCGTGCTGTTGCCGGAAATCCCCTACGACATTCAGGCGGTCGCCCGCAAACTGGCGACGGTCAAGGAAGAGGGGCGCAACCATGCCCTGGTGGTTTGCGCCGAAGCGGCGCGGCCCATCGACGGCGCGGTCACCACCCATGCCGACCCGGGCGGCACGGTGCATTACGGCGGGGCGGGGCAGGTGGTCGGGGCAGAGATTGCCCAAGCCACGGGCGCGGATGTGCGGGTCACCGTGTTGGGCCATGTGCAGCGCGGCGGCATGCCGACCAGCGTCGATCGGATGCTGGCCTCGGCCTTTGGCGTGCATGCGGTCGATCTGGCCGCTGCCGGACGCACCGGTCGTATGGTCGGTTGGCGCGACGGGGACACCACGGATACGGCCCTGGAAGACCTGGGCGACGGTCCGCGTTGTGTCGATTTGAACGGATCGCAGGCCCGAACCGCGCGCGGATTGGGCATTTGCCTGGGCGACCGCTAGGCCGGCTTTCACACATTCACAGCGTCGGTCGCTCCAGCCGTCATTTTTGCACGGTTATCCCTAGGAATATCCGCCGAAAGTGACGGAAATCTAATAAAAACAGCTGGTTGTTGGTGGGTAATATTCTTTCGTTTTCCAGACCCAGGATTTCTTTTTGTTCCAATTTCAGCTAGCATGACAGTGTTGTGACAATCGTGCTTATGAGGGCCGTCTAGGTCCGGCGGCCCACCATCGAGGAAGGAGTTCGTCACCATGAGTCTTGAAGAACGGTTGGTAGCCCTTAAGGCGCGTCATTCATCGCTGGAAGACATGATCGACCAGGAACTCTCAAGACCCCTCCCCGACGAGATCGAGTTACTCGCACTCAAAAAGCAGAAGCTTAAGATCAAAGATGAAATGGCAGGTATCGCCACCCGACATTAGGGATGGCGGCGCTTCAGCGCGAACGGCCCGCAGGCGTTAGGGCGTCGGGCCGCGGTCGCTGCGAAGCGACTTGAAAACTCGGGGAAACAAAGACGCGGCAGCCTGCGAGGGCTGCCGCGTTTTTTGTTTAAATTGCGTGGGGTTGAAATGCGGTGCGAAGGGATGGCCGGGCTGGCCCCGCGCCGCCCCCTAGCTCAGCCGTCGTTCGCCATTTCCCGCAGCCGGAACTTCTGGATTTTGCCCGTGCTGGTCTTCGGCAGGTCGCAGAACACCACGTGTTTCGGGCATTTGTAGTGGGCCAGGTTGTCGCGGCAGAACTTGATGATGTCTTCCGCCGTGGGCGCGGGGACGCCGGATTTCAGCTCGATGAACGCGCAGGGGGTTTCGCCCCATTTGTCGTCTGGCTTGGCGACGACGGCGGCGGTCAGGACCGCCGGGTGTTTGTACAAAACGCCCTCGACCTCGATCGACGAGATGTTCTCGCCGCCCGAGATGATGATGTCCTTCGACCGGTCCTTGAGCTGGATATAGCCGTCGGGATGCATGACCCCCAGGTCACCCGAATGGAACCAGCCGTCGGATAGCGATTTGGCCGAGGTGTCCGGGTTCTTCAGGTAACCCTTCATGACGATATTGCCCTGGAACATGGCCTCGCCCATGGTTTCGCCGTCGGCGGGCACGGGCTGCATGGTTTCCGGGTCGATGATCTGCAGGTCGTTGAGCACGTGATAGGGCACGCCCTGGCGCGATTTCAGGCGCGCCTGTTCCTCGATCGGCAGGTCGTTCCATTCCGGATGCCAGGCGCACATCACCGCCGGGCCGTAGGTTTCCGTCAGGCCGTAGACATGGGTCACGTCGAAGCCCTGGCGCTGCATCGCTTCCAGGGTCGCGGCGGGCGGCGGGGCAGCGGCGACCATGGCATGAACCTTGTGGTCGAAGGGTTTGCGTTCTTCGTCGGTGGCGTTGACCACGAAGTTAAGGACGATCGGCGCGCCGCAGAAATGGGTCGCCTTGTGATTGGCGATGGCGTCGTAGATCGTCGCCGCGTTGACCCGGCGCAGGCAGATGTTGGTTCCGGCCAGGGCGGCGATGGTCCAGGGGAAGCACCAGCCGTTGCAATGGAACATCGGCAGGGTCCAGAGATAGACCGGGTGATGCGGCATGCTCCAGCCGACGGCGTTTCCCAGCGCGTTCAGATAGGCCCCGCGATGGTGGTAGACCACGCCCTTCGGATCGCCCGTGGTGCCCGAGGTATAGTTGAGCGAGATCGCCTGCCATTCGTCCTTGGGCAGTTCCCATTCGAAATCGGGATCGCCCTCGGCCAACAGGCTTTCGTAATGGGTTTCACCCAGACGGACGTGTTCGTGGTCGGCCTCGGAATCGACGATGTCGATCACCGTGATGTCCCGGCGCCCGGTCATGGCCAAGGCGGCGCGCACGGTCGGCGCGAATTCCGTATCGGTCAGCAGCAGCTTGGCTTCGCCATGATTGAGGCAGAAGGCGATGGCCTCGGCGTCCAGGCGCACGTTCAGGGTGTTGATCACCGCGCCCATCATCGGCACGGCGAAGGTCGCCTCGTACATCTCGGGCGTGTTGGAGCCCATGATCGCGACCGTTTCCATGCGCTTGACGCCGCGTTTGCGCAGGGCCGACGCCAATTGCCGCGCCCGGGTATAGGTCTCTTTCCAGGTAAATCGCTTGCTGCCGTGGATCACCGACGGATGGTCGGGGTAAACCAGGGCCGCGCGCTTCAGAAAGGTGCTCGGCGTCAGGGGGGTGTAGTTGGCGCGCACCGCTTCGAGCGCAAGGTCATACATATTGATTTCGCTCAAATCAGCCTCCGGCGAAAACCGTTACGATCGGCCTATTCGTTGACCGCGGGAATACCTGCAGCTTGCCACAAAGCACCTTGGCAAAAAACGCCGTTTTGGACCAAACTGCCTTTTAACGGCCCGACCCTGGAATTAGCCTTCGGGTGGGTAACGAAAACGGCGGAAACGCCGAGAAGTTGGGAGATTCAACCGATATGACCAATCCATACGATATCGCCTATGCGCGCTCGATCGACGACCCGGAGGGCTTTTGGGGAGAAGCTGCCGAGGCCATCGTTTGGACCAAGAAATGGGACAAGGTGCTGGATGACAGCGCCGCCCCGGTTTATCGCTGGTTTTCCGGCGGTGAAATGAACACCTGCTACAACTGCCTGGATCGCCATGTGGACGAAGGCAATGGCGGTCGTACGGCGCTGATTTACGACAGCCCGGTCACCGGCGGGACCAAGCGCTCCTACACCTATGAGCAGCTGCGCGACGAGGTCGCCAAATTCGCCGGCGTGCTGGCCGCGCGGGGCGTGGGCAAGGGCGACCGGGTCATCATCTACATGCCGATGGTGCCGGAAGCGGCGGTCGCCATGCTGGCCTGCGCGCGCTTGGGCGCCATTCATTCCGTGGTGTTCGGCGGCTTCGCTTCGCACGAGTTGGCGGTTCGTATCGACGATGCCACGCCCAAAGCCATCGTCAGCGCGACCTGCGGGATCGAAGTCAACCGCGTGATCGAATACCTGCCGCTGCTCAAGGGGGCCATCGATGCCGCCAAGCACAAGCCGGAAACGGTCGTCGTACTGGGCCGCCCGGAATGCGAGGCCGATGTCGCGTCCATGGGCTATTTGGATTGGGCGGCGGAAATGGCCTCGGCCCAGGCGCACGACTGCGTGCCCGTGGCGGCGACCGATCCGCTTTATATCCTCTATACCTCGGGCACGACCGGCCAGCCCAAGGGCGTGGTTCGCGACAACGGCGGCCATGCGGTCGCCCTGAAATGGTCGATGAAAAACATCTACGACGCCGATCCGGGCGACGTCTATTGGGCGGCCTCGGACGTCGGCTGGGTGGTCGGCCATTCCTACATCGTCTATGCGCCGCTGCTGCACGGCTGCACGACCCTGATGTACGAAGGCAAGCCGGTCGGAACCCCCGACGCCGGGGCGTTCTGGCGGGTGATCGCCGAACATGGCGTGAAAATCCTGTTCACGGCGCCGACGGCGTTCCGCGCGATCAAAAAGGAAGACCCGGGCGCCGACCTGCTCAAGAACTATGATATGAGCAAGTTCGAGTTGTTGTTCCTGGCCGGGGAGCGGACCGATCCGGACACCCTGAACTGGGCGCAGAAAATCCTGGGCGTGCCGGTCATCGACCACTGGTGGCAGACCGAAACCGGCTGGGCCATCGCCGCCAACTGCATGGGGCTCCATCGCTTCCCGGTCAAACCCGGGTCGCCGACCAAGCCGTGCCCCGGCTGGAACGTGCAAATCCTGGATGCCGAAACGCACGAGCCGGTGGCCCCGGGTACGGTGGGCGCGATCTGCATCAAACTGCCGATGCCGCCGTCCAGCCTGCCGACCCTGTGGAATGCCGCCGACCGCTTCCGCCAGGCCTATCTGACGGAATTCCCCGGATATTATTCGACCTCGGACGCCGGTTTGTTCGACGAAGACGGTTATGTCTCGATCATGGGTCGCACCGACGACATCATCAACGTCGCCGGGCACCGCCTGTCGACCGGCGGGATGGAAGAAGTTCTGGCGTCGCACCCCGATGTCGCGGAATGCGCGGTGATCGGCGTCGCCGATCAGATGAAGGGGCAGTTGCCCGTCGGCTTCGTGGTCCTCAAGGCCGGGGTGACCAAGGAACAGGACGACGTCGTCAACGAGATCGTGCAATTGGTCAGAAATCAGATCGGCCCGGTCGCGGCGTTCAAACAGGCGACGGTGGTGCCGCGCCTGCCGAAAACACGGTCGGGTAAGATCCTGCGCGGCACGATGCAGAAGATTGCCGACAATCAGGAATGGAAGATGCCGGCGACCATTGATGATCCGCTGATTCTCGACGAGATCGAAGGCGCCTTGGAAGGCATCGGCTACGCCAAGGCGCGCAAGGACTGATCCACCTTGGCACGGGTCTTGTGACCGCACTGGTGCTTGAGCCACGTGCGATCCTGGGGCTAAAGTGCGCGCCAGTTGATATGTCGGGGCAGGGCGGCGCCCCAGCGGTTCCGCCGACGTGTGCGGGGAGGAGTTTTCAAGACCGTCCCATCCGGGCGGAACCTGCCGTTCCGGCATATAGATCAAGTTCACGGCCAAGCGCGTGGCTGAACCGGAAATACCGGTGCGTGCCGCTTGGCTACCCAAGACCATGTGAGGAAACCAATAATGTATCCTGATGTTTTGTTGTTCATTGACGGCGAGTGGACCAAGGCGGCTTCGGGCCGGACGATCCCGGTCGAAAACCCCGCCACCGACGAAGTCGTCGGCACCGTCGCCCACGCCGACAAGGGCGATCTGGACCGCGCGCTTGAAGCCGCTGAAAAAGGTTTCCGGACTTGGCGTAAGGTTTCGGCCTTCGATCGTTCCAAGATCCTGCGCAAGGCCGCGGACCTGATTCGCGAACGCGCCGACAAGATCGCGCCTCTGATGACCCTGGAACAGGGTAAGACCCTGCCGGAAGCCAAGGGCGAAACCCTGGCCGCCGCCGACGTCACCGATTGGTGCGCCGAAGAAGCCCGCCGCACCTATGGCCGTGTGATCCCGGCTCGTGCCGAGGGCGTCTATCAGTTGGTTATCAAAGAGCCGGTTGGTCCGGTCGCGGCCTTCACGCCGTGGAACTTCCCGATCAACCAGATCGTCCGTAAGCTGGCCTGCGCCCTGGCGGCCGGTTGCTCGATCATCGTCAAGGCCCCGGAAGAAACCCCGGCTTCGCCGGCGGAACTGATCCGCTGCTTCGCCGACGCGGGCGTGCCCAACGGCGTGATCAACCTGGTTTATGGCGTTCCGGCCGAGATTTCCGAATACCTGATCCCGCACCCGGTGATCCGCAAAATCTCGTTCACCGGTTCGACCGTGGTCGGCAAGCACCTGGCGGCCCTGGCCGGTCAGCACATGAAGCGCGCCACCATGGAATTGGGTGGTCATGCGCCTTCGATGGTGTTTGATGACGCCGACGTCGATCTGGCCGTCAAGATTTTGTCCGCCAACAAGATGCGCAATGCCGGTCAGGTCTGCGTGTCGCCGACCCGCTTCCTGATCCAGGAAGGCGTGTATGAAGACTTCGTCGGTAAGTTCACCGAAGTTCTGAAGAACACCAAGGTCGGTAACGGCATGGAAGCCGACAGCAAGATGGGCCCGATGGCCAACGCCCGCCGCATCACCGCGATGGAGGAATTCATCGGCGACGCGACGAAGAAGGGCGCCAAGCTGCGCACCGGCGGCAACCGCATCGGCAACAAGGGCAACTTCTTCGAGCCGACGGTCCTGACCGACGTGCCGATGGACGCCCGCATCATGAACGAAGAGCCGTTCGGCCCGGTCGCCGTGATCTCGCCGTTCAGCACCCTGGACGATGTGATCGCCGAAGCCAACCGCCTGCCGTTCGGTCTGGCGTCCTATGCCTATACCGGCTCGGGCAAGACGGCGCAGACGCTGGCCGCTTCGGTGGAATCGGGCATGCTGTCCATCAACCACCACGGCATCGCCCTGCCGGAAACGCCGTTCGGCGGCATCAAGGACTCGGGCTACGGTTCGGAAGGCGGCACGGAAGCCATCGAAGCCTATCTGAACCCGAAGTTCGTGACCCAGGCGAACCTGTAAGAAGACCCGTGGCGGCGGGCTTTCGGGCCCGCCGTCCTTCTTTCTCCGAACGGAGCGCAGCATGACTGATCTGACCCAGGCGGGGGCCGAAGCCGTCGCCCAATCCCTCGGTACGGCAAAAACCCGTTACGACGACATCCGTGGCCGCAACCTTGCCCTCGACATGACCCGGGGTAAGCCGTCCGCCGCGCAGTTGGACCTGTCCGACGAGATGCTGACCAACGTCTCTCATGAAGACGTCGCCAATTTCGAAGGCACGGACCTGCGCAACTACGGCGGTCTGTCGGGCATTCCGGCGGCTTGCAAACTGTTCGGCGAATATCTGGGCGTTCCGGCCGAGCAGGTCGTGATCGGCGGCAATTCATCGCTGCAAATGATGTATGGCGCGTTGGCCCGGGCCATGACCTTCGGTGTCGTCGGCGGCACGGGCCCGTGGCGCGATCAGGCGCCGACGGTGATCTGCCCCGTGCCGGGATATGACCGGCATTTCGCGATCTGCGAGGAACTGGGCCTGAAAATGGTCAACGTGGACATGACGGACGAAGGTCCGGACATGGACGCGGTCGAAAAGCTGGTGGCGTCGGACCCGTCGATCAAGGCGATCTGGTGCGTGCCCAAATATTCCAACCCGACCGGCGTGACCTATACCGACGCGGTGGTCGAGCGGCTGGCCAAGATGAAGACGGCGGCGCCCGATTTCCGCATCCTGTGGGACAACGCCTATGCCGTCCATCACCTGGGTCAGGGACTGGACGACGTCGCCGATATCCTCACGGTTTGCGAGGCCGCTGGCTGTCCGGACCGGCCGTTCATTTTCGGTTCGACGTCCAAAATCACCTATGCCGGCGCGGGGATCGCCGTGTTCGCGGGATCGAAGGCCAACGTCAAGGACGCCCTGGACCATCTGTTCTTCGAAACCATCGGCCCGGACAAGATCAGCCAGCTGCGGCAGGTCAAATTCTTCGGCGATATGAAGGGCATCCTGGCCCATATGGACGCCCATGCCGAATTGGTCGGGCCGAAGTTCCAGGCCGTGGAAGAAGCCCTGAGCAAGCATCTGGCGGGCAAGGGCATCGCAACCTGGACCAAGCCCAAGGGCGGTTATTTCGTAAGCCTGGACGTGCTGGACGGCTGCGCCAAGGAAGTCATCCGCTTGGCCGACGAAGCCGGGGTGAAGCTGACCCCTGCCGGTTCCTGCTTCCCCTATGGCAATGATCCGCACGACCGCAATATCCGGCTGGCGCCGACCTTGCCGCCGCTGGACGAGGTCAAACAGGCGATGGAAGTGGTCTGCGCCTGTGTCGAGCTGGCCTGCTTGAACAAGCTGGCTGCCGAATAACGATCTTCGCGCGTTTGCCCAATCGCTGATCTGTGCGGTGGGCGGGCGCGCGATTTTCGTTTCTAGGATGCCTTGGTGAAGAAGTCCGGCCCGATGTCGGACTGGCCATAGGCGTCCACCAAATCCCGAATATGCCGTTCCACCAGGGACCGGGCTTGACCCGCGTCCCCTTGTTCCATCGCGGCCAGAATCTGTTTGTGTTCGGCGACGGAGCGGGGCGGCAGATGGGGGATGTTGGACAGGATGGTTTGATAACGGCGGAAGCGGATTTTCACCCGGTTATAGGCTTCGCTCAAAAGCTCGTTGCCCGCCGCGGCGACGATGGCGTCATGAAACCGCGTGGCGACCGCGAAGTAGGTATCGAAATCACCGGTTTCGATGCTGCGTTCCATATCGGCGTTCATCTGGCGCATCGTCGATAGGTCGGGGCGGGGCTGTTTTTCCGCCACGGCGGCGGCGGCGAAGCCTTCCAGCGCCATGCGCAGGCCGAACAGGTCGTGCAATTCCGATTCCGACAAGGCGGCGACGACCGCGCCCCGATGGGGCTCCTGCACCAACAGCCCGCGCGATGCGACGATGCGCAAGGATTCCCGCAGCGGCACGCGGCTGACGTTGCAGCGCTTAGACAGGGCCTGTTCGACCAGCCGTTCGCCCGGTGCGAACCGGCCGGCGATGATTTCGTCGGTGATCCAATCCGCAAGCCGTTCCGGCAACAGGTCGGGACGGGGGAATTCGCTGGTGCTGTCGGCTGTATCCATGGGGAACCTTGATAGCCCGCTGGGGTTGATGTCGGAAGGATAATATAAAATCCAATTGACTAATTGTATAACAATCTTAGAGTCCCCGCATGCCCGCCGCCAAAGATGCGGGCGATTGAACGATAAAATCGGAGGAAAGAATGACGCTGCCCCTTGCGGGAATTCGCGTTCTCGACCTGACGCGCGCCCTGTCGGGGCCGTTCTGCACCATGATTCTGGGCGACCTGGGAGCCGATGTGCTGAAGGCCGAACCCGTGGGCGAGGGCGATATGTGCCGCGCCTGGGGCCCGTTCGACCAGGGCATCGGCTGCTTCTTTCTGTCCGTGAACCGTAACAAGCGCTCCCTGGCCGTCGATTTCCGCAGCCCCGAGGGCCAGGCCGCCCTGCGCGACTTGGCGCTGAAGGCCGACGTCCTGGTCGAGAACTTCAAACCCGGCACCATTGCCAAGCTGGGGCTGGATTATGACAGCCTGAAGGACGCCAATCCGGGCCTGATCCATGCCACGATCACCGGCTTTGGATCGGACGGCCCCTACGGTTCCTGGCCGGGTTTCGATCAGATCGCGCAGGGCATGTCCGGGGTGATGAGCATTTCCGGCGAGCCGGATGGCGCGCCGACGCGCCTGGGCGTGCCGCTGGCCGATCTGGTGTCCGGAATGTGGCTGTCGACCGGGATTACCGCAGCGATCCATCAACGCACCGCCACCGGCAAGGGGCAGAAGGTCGATACCTCGTTGCTGGCCTCGGTCGTCGGCATGCTCTGCGTCCAGGGGCAGCGTTACCTGAGCCTGGGCGAAGTCCCGGGGCGGGTCGGCAACGAACATCCGGTGATCTATCCCTATGGGGCGTTCCGGGCGTCGGACGCCTTGGTCAACATCGCCGCCGCCAATCAGGCCCAGTGGCGCAAGCTCTGCGACACCTTGGGGCTGTCGCATCTGATCGACGACCCGGACTTCGTCGACAACACGGCCCGCGACCGCAACCGCGATCGTCTGCGTGATCTGTTGAACGAAAAGCTGGCCGCTAAGACGGCGATCGACTGGTCGCGCGAATTGATGGAAGCGGGCATCCCCGCCGGTCCGGTTTACGACCTGGGCCAGATGTTCAACGACCCGCAGGTCAAGCACGCGGGCATGGTCGAAACCGTATCCCATCCGGTGATCGGCGATTTGAACGTCCTGTCCAATCCCCTGCGCCTGGGCGAGATCGGGCCCAAGACCGTGCGCTTCGCGCCCCCGGCCCTGGGTGAACACAGCGCCGAGGTGCTGGCCGACTGGGGAATTGCCGAAGCCAGAATTAAGTCGCTGATGGATGCCGGATGCGTCCAGGGCCCTGCCTGATCGGCCGTTTGCAAGAGTATGAACAGGAGAGACGGAACATGAGCTTAGTCCCTCATCAAGCCCCCCAACTATCGTATGTCGCCCTGGTGTCCCGCGATATTCCCGCCGCCGCCGATGTTCTGGGCGGGGTATTGGGCCTGACCGCCACCGATTGCACCCTGCCGTCGGGCGGCACCGCACCTGTGTTCGCGGTGGGCGATGCGGCCCTGGCGCTGTGCGAGCCGGGCGATCCCTTCGTCGGGGGAACGGACAAGACGGGCGTGCATCACATCGGGTTGAGCGTCGATGACATCGACGCCACGGCCTCGCGCCTGACCGATGCCGGGATCGGCGCGGGAAAGGCCGAGCCGGGCCTGGGCGGCGTCCGTCGGATCGGCCTGGACGCGGCGGCGACGGTCGGCGTGCGGACCTATCTGGTCGAGCCGCTGGAGATTGACCGTTCGACCTCGCCACGGATCGAGCGGATCGACCATCTGGGCGTCGCCAGTTCCGACAACCGGCAGGCGATCTCGGTCTTTACCGATGCCATCGGCCTGCCGATTGAAAGCCAGCAGACGGACATGGAAGTCGAAACCATCGTCGAAAGCTTTACCTCGGACAAATACGGCGTGGTCTACCACAGCCGCCCGCCGCGCCCTGTCGGCGGCCTGCGCGTCGCGTTCCTGACCGCCGGTGACTGCGAACTGGAATTCCTGCAGAACTTCGACCCGTCGCACGGCGCCGACATCGACCACGGCGCGTCTGGGACGACGCGCCAGGATCAGGGGGCAATCACCCGCTATATCCAATCGCGCGGCCAGGGGCTGCACCATGTGGCGCTGAAATCGCCCGATATCAACGCGACCCTGGCGGCTCTGGCCGATGCCGGCTGCGCCATGATCGATATGGTCGGGCGACCCGGTTCGCGCCGCGCCCTGATCGGTTTCATCCATCCGAAAAGCCTGGGAGGAATGCTGTTCCATGTCGTCCAGCGTGATTGACTTGCCTGTTCGTAGCGAAGAACGCGATGGCGTTTTGATCCTAACCATCGACCGGGAGCATGCCGGTAATTCGATCTGCCGCGATACGGCGCAGGCCATGCGCGATGCCTTGGATGGGATCGCCGGGCGGACCGACCTGCGCGGCGTCGTGATCACCGGGGCGGGGGATAAGTTCTTTTGCAGCGGCGGCGACCTGAAGGCCTATCGCGCCATCGAGACGCCGAAGGAATTGTCGGAAACCTTTGCCGTGGTGCGCGGTTTGCTGGACGCGCTCGAGGCCCATCCGCTGCCCATCATCGCCGCCATCAATGGCTATGCCCTGGGCGGTGGGGCGGAATTGGCGGTCGCCTGCGATCTGCGGTTCGCCAAGGCAGGCGTCAAGCTCGGCATGCCCCAGGCGCGCCTGGGGATCATTCCCGGCTGGAACGGGACCGAACGGTTGATGAAGGTCGTGGGCTATCCCAAGGCCATGCGGATGCTGCTCAGTTGCGAGCAGTTGACCGCCGAGGCAGCTCAGGCCGAAGGACTGGTCGATACGGTGACGAGCTCGAACGTGGTCGATGAGGCCGTCGGCTTCCTAGCCGGACTACCGGCGGCGCCTTTGGCGGTCTCGGCGACCAAGCGGGCCCTGCGTGCCGCTGCCGTAGGTGACGGCAAGGGGACTGGCGAGGCTATTCTTGAGGAACTATGGTTCTCCGAGGATCACCGCGAGGCCGAACGGGCTTTTGCGGAAAAGCGCCCGCCGGTGTTCAAGGGGCGCTGATCTGCCAAAGATAAAGGGGGCCGAGGCCCCCTTGTTTCTTTCTTGGCGCTGTCCGTGATTTTAGGACGGCTCGGATCCGCTGTCGACCGGCGGCCAGGTCGGCGCGGGCGTCGCCGCCGGGCCATGCACGGTGCCGGCGCGGGCGCGAGCCACCGCAATGACCTTCTCCAGATCGTCCGACGAACACAGGCCGAGACCGACCGGGTTCTGCGGCTTGATGTTGGCGGCGTTCCAATGGGAGCGATCGCGGACCGAGGTAATGGTCGGCTTGGTCGTGCCGATCAGCTTGGAAATCTGCCCGTCCGACATTTCAGGGTAATTCTTCAACAGCCAGGCGATGGCGTCCGGCCGGTCCTGCCGCTTGGCGACCGGGGTGTAGCGGGCGCCCTTGGTCTTGGCCTTGGGCATGGGCAGGTTCGGCTTGGCGGCCTTCAGGCTGGCCGTGGGGTCGCCTTCGCAGCGGTCCAATTCCGCCTGCGTCAGCTCACCGGCTTGCACGGGGTCGAGCCCCTGCATTCCGACGGCGACCTCGTCGTCGGCGATGGCCTGAACTTCAAGCTCATGCAGGCCGCAGAAATCGGCGATCTGCCTGAACGTGAGGGCCGTATTTTCCACAAGCCAAACGGCAGTGGCCTTCGGCATCAAAGGACGCGCCATGGTTACCTTCCCATTGGTGTCGGATTTCGGGATTGCTCTGTCGACCAGCACGCCCCCGCGCGTACGGGGGACGCACCGGAACTGCGATGTTATATAATGACTATGACCGCCCGGGTCAAAGAATCACTTTGTTTTCCGGGGGCTTATTCCGCGACCTGGAACACGATCTTGCCGATGTGCTGGTTGGATTCCATCAGCTCGTGGGCTTCTTTCGCCTGATCCAGGGAAAAGGTCTTATAGATCACGGGCTTGACCTTGCCGGCTTCGATCAGCGGCCAGGCTGTTTCCTTCACCGCTTTACCGATCTTGGCTTTCGCGGCGACGGATTGGGCGCGCAGGGTCGAGCCGGTGATGGTCTGGCGCTTCAGCATCAGGGGCATGAAATTGACCTCAATCTTGGCCCCCTTCATGAACGCGATGTTGACCAGACGGCCGTCGCGGTTCAGCGCCTTGAGGTTGCGGGGAAGGTAGTCGCCCCCGACCATGTCCAGGATCACGTCGGCGCCCTTGCCGCCGGTGAATTCCTTGGCCGCTTCGACGAAGTCCTGTTCGCGGTAGTTGATCGCCAAATCCGCGCCCAGATCGCGGCAAGCCTGGCATTTTTCCTCGGAGCCGGCTGTGGCGATGACCTTGGCGCCCAATTGATGGGCCAACTGAATGGCGGTGGGGCCGATGCCGGACGTGCCGCCATGGACCATGAAGGTTTCACCCGGCTGCAGGTTGCCGCGGTCGAACACGTTGCCCCAGACCGTGAAAAAGGTTTCCGGCAGGGCCGCCGCTTCCAGCATCGACAGGCCTTTCGGCACCGGCAGGCATTGTTCGACCGGCGCGGTGACGTATTCGCCGTAGCCGCCGCCCGCGACCAGGGCGCAAAGCTTGTCGCCGACGGACCATTCGCTCACGCCGTCGCCCAAGGCGACCACGGTGCCGGAAACTTCCAGGCCCGGAATGTCGGTCGTACCCGGCGGCGGGGCGTAATGGCCCTGGCGTTGGACCACGTCGGGGCGGTTGATGCCTGCAGCCGCGACCTGGATCAGAACCTCGCCCTTTTCCGGGCTGGGAACGGGGCGGGTGGTGGTGCGCAGCTGTTCCGGGCCGCCGGGTTCGGCGATTTCGACGCAGGTCATGGTTTCAGGGATCGACATGGCGGCCTCTTCGGGTCGTTGTGGGAATTTGCAAATGCCCCTTCACCTAGTAGATTACATCCCGCCTTGGCAAGGATATTGCCGAAGGAATAGGGCCAAAGGCATTCGGGAAGGAACGGGATCATGGACACGGACGATCTGGAACCGCGCAAGAAAAAGCCGGAATTGAAAAACCTGGAGATCCTGTCGATCGAGGCCCTGCACGAGTATATCGAAGAGCTGGAGGCCGAGATCACCCGCGTGCGCGCGGCCATCGACGGCAAACAGACGGCGCGGTCCCACGCCGACAGCATTTTCAAAACTTAAGAGGCGTCGTTCGGCCTGGTTTCCTGGGCTGCCTGTGCTTTTTCCCGGGCGGCGTGGATCGCCCGTTTCTTGCGCCGGGACGCCATGAACATCAGCCAGCCGATGGGCCCCAGGAACAGCACGATCACCAGCCAGCCGATGCGCGGGCTGAACGGACAGGTGCCGCCGTCATGCGGGACGGGCGCCGATGTGATGTCTTTCGACAGGGCGACATGAAGGAGCGGCAGGGCGAAGCCGATCACGATCACGGCCCAGGCGGCGGCTGGCGACATTGGGGATGCCTTTTTTCCGTAAATTGGCCCGATTTAGGTGCTGATTTAGGGGAACGTTAACACCCCGGGGCTAGCCTGCAAACAGGACACGCGGCGAACGTGTCCTCATTTCATTGCCTATGAAAACACACGGCGATCGCCCTCCCGACCCGAGGGCGGTCGCCTTGTCGTGGCCAGGGCAGGGGGAATCTTTTCGGGGCAAAAATCAGACCCTTGTCAACCAACCTTTGTAGTTGACCGTTATGTTACGGCTGGATACGCTTCACGTGTCATTCAGGCGAGTTTGACAGGTTTGAGGCATTTAAATAATTAAAGGGCCGTCGGGAACAACCCGGCGGCCTTATTAATTTCGGCCATAATTTCCGCCAACCCACGATGCCCAGGAGCCTTCGCCATGGCCGACGACACGTCCCCGCAAACCCGAGATTCCTATCCGCATATCCTGCCGATCCAGACGCGCTGGGCCGACAACGACATCTACGGCCACGTCAATAACGTGACCTACTACGCCTATTTCGACACGGTGGTGAATTGCTACCTGATCGACAACGGCGGGCTGGATATTCAGGACGGAACGGTCGTGGGCTTCGCGGTCGAGACGACTTGCCGGTTCTTCAAGCCGGTCGCCTATCCGGAGAAGTTGTCGGCGGGCCTGCGGGTTTCGAAGCTGGGGAATTCCAGCGTCCGTTACGAGATCGCGATCTTCAAGGACGGGGAAGATACGGCGGCTGCCGCCGGGCATTTCGTCCATGTCTTCGTCGACCGTACGACAGACCGCCCGACGCCTATTCCGGCCCAAATCCGTGCCGCGTTGGAGAAACTCCTCGTCGCTTGAGTGGCGGGGAAGTCCCCCAAAAGAAAACGCGCCCGGTCTCCCAGGCGCGCCTTCCGTCTGACGTTCTAACCTAGAGTGGATTACCTGGTTAGGCGGCCTTGTTTTCGACGAGTTTCTGGTTCCCCGCGATCGCGATCTTGCGGGGTTTCTTCTCTTCCGGGACGACCCGTTCCAGTTCGATATGCAGAAGGCCGTTTTCAAGCGCGCCGTCCTTGACCTCGATATGGTCGGCAAGCTGGAAGCGGCGCTCGAACGCGCGCCCGGCGATGCCGCGGTGGACGAAGACGACGTTCTCGTCCTGTTTGTCCTCGCGCTTGCCGGTGACGATCAGGGTGCCTTCGTTGACGGTGACGTCCAGGTCGTCTTCGCCGAACCCGGCGACGGCCATGGTAATCCGGTACTTGTCGTCGCCAAGCTGTTCGATGTTGTAGGGCGGATAGGAATTGCCGTCGTCGTGGCGCATCGCGCTGTCGAGCATACGCTCAAGACGGTCGAAGCCGACGGAATGACGGAAAAGGGGGGTGAAATCGATGGTACGCATAACCAAGTCCTCCTAGACGAAGCGATATGGTGCCCGGCGGTGCGTATTCGTTTCCCGGTCGCCATAAGGGCCGACCGAACGAACCGCGCCGGTCGGGCGGTTCAACAGACGCGGACCCCATCTGGGCGTCCCGTCAAAGCACAGATAGGCCTGCGCCCGAATGTGCGCAAGTCTTGCCCGGCGAAAAAAATCACCAGGTAATATCGTTATTTTTCAGGGAATTAAGAGGCTTTGGCCGCGGCGCCCGATTGCCACATGACTTCGTAAAGCTGCACATCGCCGTCGAAACCCTTCATGGCGTAACCGCCGGCGGATTTGAAGCTGATGCCCTTGCCGGTGCAAATTCCGCGCACTGTTTCCGAGACGAAGATCTGGTCTGCCTGGGCCTTGTCGACGATACGGGCTGCCAACTGGACCGTGGTGCCGAACAGATCGTTGTCCTCGGCGATGGGCTCGCCCGCGTTGATGCCGATCTTCAATTTCAGGGGCAGGTTCGGGTTCGAGGACCGAAGCTGGATCGTCTCTTTCTGAATTTCGATCGAGGCCTCGACCGCGTTGGTCGGCTGGTCGAACGAACACATCATGCCGTCGCCGGTGTGTTTGACCTCGCGACCTTTGAAGCGGGTCAGGTTTTCGCGGACGATCTTGTTGTGCGCGCGGACGACTTCCTGGGCCCCGGCGTCGCCCAACTGCTGCGTCAGCGCGGTCGATCCGGCGATATCGGTGAACAGCACGGCGACCACGCGGGCTTGTGCTTCCTTCGGCTTGGGCTTGTTCCAATCCTCGAGCGCCGTCTTCAGGTGCGAGGGGCCGGAGGTGCCGTCGCTCAGGTGTGTCGCCATCGCGTTACGGCCTGCCTGGAACATGCTCATGTAGCGGGAATCCTGCAGCAGGTATTCCTCGTAGCGGTCGGCGAAGGACGAGGCATGGGACTTCTTGAAGCCCATGACCTGGACACTGTCAGCCAGGATGCGCGCCCGCGTCGAGCCATCCAAATCCCGTTTCGAGGACAGGGATTCGCAGGCCCCCGCCAGGAACAGGTTGATCCCGAACTTGGTGAAGTTATCGAGCTTCTTCTTGTCCTGGCCGGTGACTTCGAGCAATTGGCCCAGGAACCGCATCATATAGGCTTTTTGCTTTTCCCCGGCGGCGTCCAGCATCGGTTGCTGTTCGGCGGCGCCGTACTTATCGGCTTCCAGGGTCACGCCGCGTTTGTTCTCTTCGCTGGAGCTCCCCAACTCGTCACGCAGGCGGTCGTTGGTCGCATCGTCGCTTTGCGCATTGGCCGCGTCTTCGGCCTTGGCCTGTTCACGCCAGTCTCCGACGGAGCCTTCCGTCTTCTCTGCAGTCACGTCGACGTCGATATTGTTGGCGGGCGGCTGGCCAAGGGCCGATGCAGCCCTATCCAACAGAGAGTTCACGGCGCCGCCACCGGCAACAGGTCGTCCGGTCATGCCGCCGGCTCGGCCCTGTCGGGCGCGCAGTTTGACGTTTCTCAGGTAGGTGATGGCCAGGGTCGATGCCGTCAGCAGGAAACTGACGACGAAGACAAGGAAGATGGCATTGGCTTCGATCGCGCCGGAAATTTTATAGCCGAACAGCATCTTGCCGCTGAAGTACCAGGAGAAGGCGACCGCGAACCCGCCTGAAACCAACAGGCTGACCAGGGCCAGCATGAGCATGCGGATAACGACGGTCGTCGCCGTAGCGGTGATGCTGTTGGCGCTGCTGGTACGACGTTTCTTGGGCGCATCGTCGTAATCGTCATCGTCGTCGTAATCATCGTCGTCGTCGAAACTGCTGCGTGCCGAGGCCCAATCGCCGCCGTCATCGCCGCCGTCGTCGTCGCGATTGCTACGCCCCGCGCCAATATCCCGATAGCCGCGATGTTCCGCCTTGTCGTCGCGGGGACCGCGATAGATGGTCGTGTCCTGGTGATTGCCGGCATCGCTGTCATAGGTCTCTTTGACGACCTTGACCGCATCGAACCCCGGGGTCTTTTCGATCTTTTTGGCTTCTTCGATGGCTTTCTCACGCTGCGCAGCGCCGAACTGGGCGTGGATCGACCAACGCCCTGCCTGCTGCACGTGAACCTCGAAATGGATATGTCTCGCCATGGGCGATCCCTCATCCGCTCCCCGAAAACTGGACCGTTTTCAGGTCCAACCCAAACATCGCCCCTCCCGAACAGGTACCCCGTTCGGCGGAACGCTACTTTCCCTTAAGAGCTATCATTATCGGTAGGAGTAAATATTTTCCTACTCATTGTCATAAAAGTTACCACAGCCGGAAATTTCGCGGGAGAGGGTGAATTTAACCTTTTTTCTGCGAGATTTCCGGTTGCGGGCTGGCCTGACTCGCAGGCACGGAAAAGGGCGCGCCCGTGTGGGGTGCGCCCTTGATCGCGATGATCGCGCGCCGATGCGGTGACCGCTTCGGCTTCGCCCGAAACGGGCGGCGAATTACATCTTGAGGCCGGTGTTTTCGAACCGCTTGTTGAAGCGCGCCAGACGGCCGCCGGTGTCGAGCAGACGATGGCCGCCACCGGTCCAGGCCGGGTGGCTCTTCGGATCGACTTCCAGCTTCAGCACGTCACCGGGCTGACCCCAGGTGCTGCGCGTGGTGAACGAGCTACCGTCGGTCATCTGGACGGTAATTTCGTGGTATTCCGGGTGGATATCTTTTTTCATAGGGCTTGGCTCCGGCAAACAAGGCGCCCTATATACAGACATGCCCCTGCGGGCGCAAGGCTTCATGGGTATTTCGTCGTGCAGCCGATTTTTCCTAGAATTTACGAGGAGTTTTCGAATGTCCCTGGACGAGAGCACGTTCGCCCGTATCGCCGATGAAACCCTGGAATCCTATATGGACGTCATCGACGAGGCTTTGGGCGATCAGGCGGACATCGATCTGGAAGGCGGCATTCTGACGATCGAGTTGGATGACGGCGGTCAATACGTCATCAACAAGCACGCGCCGAACAAGCAGATTTGGATGTCGTCGCCGAAAAGCGGGGCCACGCATTTCGATTACAACGGCGACGATGAAACCTGGTGCTGCACCCGGTCCGGCGTTCGTCTGGACGAAACCCTGGCTGCGGAGCTGGCGGCCTTAACCGGCGTTACCGTCAGCCTGTGAGGCCTGCTCGGCCGGGCGTGACGGGGGAATGGCCAGGGCCAGCAGCATGACGGCGGCCATGATCAGGGCCCCCGAAAAGTAAGGCCAGTCGCGGCCGAACTGCGCGAACAACATTCCGCCCCAGGCAGGGCCCAGGACGCGCGCCGCCGTGGTGACCGAGCGTGTCACGCCCATCACGCCACCTTGATCCGTATCGGCGACCTGTTGGGAAATCAGGCTGTTGTAGGCCGGGTTGATGATGCTGAAGCCATAGGCGGCAACGGCCATGGCCAGGCCCAACTGCCAAATCTGGGTACAGAACGGAAGGCCGCCAATCCCAATGGCCAGCGCGAAGGCGCCCTGGATCAGCAGATTGCGTTCGCCGAAGCGCTTGGCCAATCGGCCCATCAATCCGCCCTGAACGGCGGCGGACAATAGCCCCACATAGGCAAACAGCCATCCGTTCTGTTCCGGGCCCCAGCCGAAAGTGCGACGCGACCACATCGCGAAGGTCGTCTCCAGCCCGGCGAATACGAAGGTCGCGAGGAAACCCAACAGCATCAAACGTCCAACGCCGGGAAGCTGCAATGCGGCCAGGAATTGTCCGATCCGCCGTTGCCGGGGCAGGGCCGCGGCGCGGGCGCGAACATCGGCCGAAAGGGATTCCGGCAACCGGAAGATACCCAGCACCAACGCCAGCAAGGACAATCCCGCCGCGGCCAGGGCGGGGTTGCGGAAATCGGCGGTAGTCGGGTCCGACCCGGCCAGAATGCCGCCGATCGCCGGGCCCAGGATAAAGCCGATGCCGAAGGCGGCCCCGATCAGGCCCATGCCCTTGGCGCGGTTCTCCTTGGTCGTGATGTCGGCCATATAGGCAAAGGCGGCGGCGATGTTGCCGGCCATCAGACCACCTAGGGCGCGGGCCGCGAACAGCATCCACAGCGCGTCGGCGAAGGCCAGCCAGATATAGGCCGCTGCCGCCCCGGCAAGACTCAACAGCAACACCGGGCGACGGCCCACGCGGTCGCTCAAGCGGCCCCAGAACGGGGCGGCGACGAACTGCGCCAAGGAATAGGTCGCCATCAGCAGACCAACCGTCTGCGGGTCGGCCTGGAAATGTTCACCGTAGAACGGCAGCAGCGGAATGATGATCCCGAAACCGACCAAGTCGACGACGACGATAAGAAACAGGGAAAGCTTCATGGAAGGCGGCAATCAGCGCTGAGTCAGTTTCAGTTCGATACGGCGGTTACGCCGCAGGGCGATCTCGTCCTGTCCGGGGTCGATCGGGCGGTTCGCGGCGAACCCGGCGGCGACCAGGCGCACCGGCGGCAACCCCAGGTCGATCAGGTATTTGACCACGGAAATCGCGCGCGCCGCCGACAATTCCCAATTGGAGGGGAACCGGGCGTTGGAGATGGGTGTCTTATCCGTATGGCCGTCGACCCGCAAGACCCAGTCGATATCCTGGGGAATGCGCGCCATCAGTTCGTTCAGCGTTTGGGCCAGGGCCTGCATCTGTTCCTTACCGGCGGGGCCCAGGTCGGCGGAGCCGACATCGAACAGAACCTCGGACTGAAATACGAAGCGGTCGCCGACAATGCGAATCCCCGGCCGGTTGCCCAAGACCTCGCGCAGGCGACCGAAGAACTCGGACCGGTAGCGCGACAATTCCTGAACCTTGGACGCCAGGGCGGCATTCAGCCGCTTGCCCAGGCTTTCGATCTGAACGCCCTGGGCTTGGGCCTTTTCCTCGGCGGCGCGAAGGGTTGCTTCCAGGGTAGCCAGTTGTTCGCGTAAGGCCGCCAATTGCCGGTTCATCAGGGCGACCTGGGCGCGCGCACTTTCCGAGATTTCCTTCTCGGCGATCAGGGCCTTGCCCTTTTCGTTGGCCTGGGCGCCCAGTTCCATGACCTTGGCCGTCAACTCATCGCGCAGCGCGGATAGAGCCTCGACCTCGCGGGCCAGGGCGGCGAGCTTCTGGGCCCGGTCGATCAGTTCCTGTTCCTTGACCTCGACGGCCTTGTTGGCGTTGGCCAATGAGGTTTCCAAGCCGCCGATGGTCTGGCGGTTGGCCTCCATCGTGACCATGGCATCGACCAATTGCTGCTCGGCCGACTCGGCGCGCATGCGCAGTTCCGCCAGGTTGGCGTTCAGGCGGTCACGCTCGGCGACGGAGGCCTGCAATTCGGTATTCAGGCGCGACACGTCGGCACGCAGGTTATCGGTGGTCTTGCGCTCCAGCGCCAGCAGGTTGGCCAGTTCGCTGATCTCGCCCTCGAGCTTGCGTAGGGCCTGGTCCCGCCCGGTCAGGGCCTGTCCCAGAAAGACCTGGGCCATGATGAAGATCAGCAACAGGAAGATGATGACCATCAACAAGGTGGCCAGGGCATCGACGAAGCCGGGCCAGATGTTGGTCGATCGTTCGTGGCGTCGGGCAAGGCTAGCCATGGCGGATCACTCCGCGCGAAAGGCCTCCGGGGGCCCGCTCACCGCTCATAGTCGCCTTCGGCGATATTGGCGATGGTCCGGGCCAGCAATTTGATCTCGGAGCGGACCTCTTTGATGATCTCCCCACGGCCATGACTGACGTCGTCGACCATGCGGGCGAGGGACCGGTCCAGATTGCGGATGCTGGCCTTGGTGTCGGCATCGATACCGCCGCCGTCGGCTCCGCTCAACCCTTGGGCCATTTCCTTCATCAAAAGCTGCTGCGTGCGCATGTGCTCGGTCAGGGTGTCGAGCTTGTCGGTCAGGGCCAGGATGCTCTGGTTGGCTTCGATCCGGCTCTCCTCACCACGCGACAGGATGCGTTGCAGGTTTTCGAGGTTCTCCGCCGATTGTTCCAGCAGCGCCTGAACATAGGCGGGCATGGATTGATCGCCATCGCCCGACAGCGCGCCCGAGGACAGGCGGGTCAGGCTGGACAGCCATTCTTCTAGGTCGTTGTAGAACCGGTTCTGGGCCTGACCGGCCTGCAGGTCGAGAAAGCCCAGGATCAATGATCCGGCCAGACCGAACAGGGAGGACGAAAACGCCGTACCCATGCCGGAAAGCGGCGTTTCCAGGCCCTTCTTGAGCTTTTCGAACACGGCGTTGATGTCACCGCCATCGACGGTCAACCCGACGATCACGTCCTTGACCGAGCCCACGGTCTCCAACAGGCCCCAGAAGGTGCCGAGCAGACCGAGGAAGATTAGCAGCCCGATGATATAGCGCGAGATGTCGCGGGATTCGTCCAGGCGCGAAAACAAACCGTCCAGCAAGGTGCGCATGGAGGTGGTCGATAGGGTCAGGCGGCCCGAGCGCTGTCCCAGCATGGTCGCCATCGGCCCCAACAGGCGCGGCGGCTGGGCCTGCGACAACTGCGCCCCGTCGCGGCGGTAGCTATCGACCCATTCGACCTCGGGCTTGAGGCGGACGACTTGCAGGAAGTTGTAGGCGATGCCCAGGGCCAAGACGGCCAGGATGCCGCCGTTCAACGGTGCGTTGGCCATGAAGGCGTCGCGCAGCGGCGAAAACAAAGGGGCGCAGACGGCAATCACGGCGCCGAGGAAGATGACCATCCGGATGAGGTAGCGGTTGGGGCGCGTCATGACTTAGGCCGTTGCTTCGTCCTTTCGGGGAGCAGCCCCGGGCAAGGCCCGAAGCCGCGGGCACTCAGCGGGCGATTATCGTGTGCCCAGCGTAATATCGACCCGGTTCTTGGGTTCGTCGGAAGTCTTGTCGCCCAGGGCGCGGACATCGATCCGTGTCGACCGGATGCCGCTTTCGATCAGGAACGAGCGAACCGACAGGGCGCGCGACAGCGACAGCCGACGGGCGCGGTTCGATTTCAGATCGCCGCCACCGGCATAGGCCAGCAGCTGCAGGCGAACGTCATTCTGGTCCTTCACCTGATCGGCCAGCTTCAGCAGGTTGGCTTTGGCGGCGTCGGGCAATTTGGATTCGCTTTCGTCGAACACCACGCGAATCAGGCGACCGTCTTCACCCGGCGTCAACGATGCGACGCTTTCCGCTTTCGGTGCGGGGGGCGTGGGGACGGGCGTCGCCGTGGCGGGCGGCGGCGGGGGCGGCGGCGGTGCAACTCCAGCCGCCGAGGCAGGCGGCGGCGGGGGCGGCGGGGCCGCATTGGATTTGGGGGCAGGGGCCGGCGGCGCGGGCGGCGCCACTTCGGCAGTCTGCATGTCCAACGGTTTGTCTTCCGGCGCGGCAGGCGGCGGCGGGGCCGCGGTCAACTGCGCGGGGGCGGCGGCGGCCGGTTTCGGCACGGCGACGGGCTTCGGCGGGGCCGAGACCGCCTCCTTGGTCACGGCCGGGCGGGGGGTGACCTCCAGGCGGCTGACGCGCGACGTCGGTATCGGGGTCGACGTATTGCGGGTCACCTTCAGCTTCGGCGCGGCCCCCGATTTCTGCGGCGTGACATATAATTCGGAGCGGGGGCGATTCGGCCCGGGCAGGCGCAGCGCGCCGCTATAGGACGGGGCGGCTGACGGCTCGGGCGAAATGGTTTCGGTATATCCGTATCCGCCGCCGGCCAGCGCGCCCATGTCGATGGTCACGGCGCCGTCGGCGTAATCGTTCACTTGGGCATCGGCGGGAAACGAAGCCAGCATCATCGGCGCCAAGGCGCAGACCAGGAATCCGGTCACAAAACGCGAGGATGTCATTGAACGGCGTCTCCCCAATCTTCCCTAATGGTTCTGTTCCGGTTGCGTCGATTGCCTGTCCGGTCGCCCGGTCAGGCGCCCCTCTACGGCGTCAACCACGGCGCTCACCTTAACCAACGGCGGTGCGCTGGACAACCGTAAAGCCCTTGTAGGGAAACAGGGAATTGTGACGCTTTATGGGCGGGAACAAGATCGATTGGGGCGCGGCGCGAAGGCTCAGCGCGTGGTCGGGCCGCTGCCGGACAAGGTCTTGAGCAACATCGCATGCATGGCGTCGTTACCGGCGACGATGTCGCCGCGTTCCATGATGTCGCGCCCACCGGCCAGATCGCTGACGAAACCGCCGGCTTCGGTCACCAGAAGCATCCCGGCGGCCATGTCCCAGGACTGCAGATTCTGTTCCCAGAACCCTTCGTAGCGTCCGGCGGCGACCCAGGCCAGGTCGAGCGAGGCCGCGCCGAACCGGCGCACTCCGGCGGAAACCGCCATCACCGACTGCAACTGCTTCAGGAATTCGGCGTGATTGCCGCGGCCAAGGAAGGGAATACCCGTGGAAAACAGCGACTGCGACGCATCGCGGCGCGCCGAGACGCGCAGGCGACGACCGTTCAGGAACGCCCCCTGGCCTTTCTCCGCGGCGAACATTTCGTCGGTCACCGGGTTGTAGACGACCCCTGCGAAGATTTGGCCGTCACGCTCCAGGGCAATGGAGATCGCGAACTGGGGGATGCCGTGCAGGAAATTGGTGGTGCCGTCCAGCGGATCGACGATCCAGCGGTTCGAGGTGTCGGAGCCTTCGACCTCACCCCGTTCTTCCATCACGAAGCCGTATTTGGGGCGGGCTTTCTGCAGTTCTTCGAACAGAACGGATTCGGCCTTTTTATCGGCGGTCGAGACGAAGTCCGACGGGCCTTTCTTGGAGACCTGAAGATGTTCGACCTCGCCGAAATCACGGACCAGGCCCCGGGCCGCTTTCTGGGCGGCGGAGGTCATGACGTTTACGAGGGGCGTGCGCAGCATAGCGGGCCTTGTTCTTCAGTGTATCGGGTCGGCGGATGGGCGTCGGCGGGAAGGGGCTTTAAGGATCAGTCCTTGGCCCGCTCCACATAGGTGCCTTCGGCCGGGTTCACGACGATCCGCGTCCCGGTTTCGATATGCGGCGGGACCGATGTCTTCACGCCGTTGTCGAGCAGCGCCGGCTTGTAGCTGGAGGCCGCGGTCTGGCCTTTCACCACGGCTTCGGTTTCGACCACGGTCAGGGTCACGCGGTCCGGAAGCTGAACGCCGATCGGGTCGCCGTCGTGGCTTTCGATGGTCACGCTCATGCCGTCCTGCAGATAGGGCGTTTGATCTTCGCCGATCTGGTCGCCGTTGAGCATGACCTGTTCGTAACTTTCATTGTCCATGAAAGTGTACATGTCGCCGTCGGCGAACAGGAACTGATAGTCTTTCTGCTCCAGGGTCGCGCGTTCAACCTTTTCCGACGAGCGGAAGCGTTCGTTCAGCTTCGTGCCGTCGCGCAGGTCGCGCAGTTCCACCTGAAGATAGGCGCCGCCCTTGCCAGGCTGGGTGTGGGCGATCTTGACCGCGCGCCACAGGCGTCCTTGATGTTCGATGACCATACCGGGTCGAATGGCGTTGCCGTCGATTTTCATATCCGTTCGCCTGTCTGAAAATGGTTGGGGGCTGAAAGCGGCGCGGTTCTAGCAGGTTGTCCGCGGTGTGGCAACGCCGACGAAAGACCTAGTGGGGCGTCAGAGTGGGCGGTCAGTCGGGCGTCGCCTCGGCGATAATCTTGTTGAAGGCCGCAACCGCCGCCGCCGGGCCGTCCGAATATTGCCAAACGCCGGAAACCACGGCCAGGAAATCCGCCCCGGCGGTGACCAGTGGCGCACAATTGGCGACGGTGATCCCGCCGATCGCGACGCAGGGCACCACGAACAGCTGGCTCCACCATTCCAATACCTCGACCTCGGCATGATGGGCGACGTCCTTGGTTCCGGTCGGGAAGAACGCGCCGAAGGCGACATAGTCGGCCCCGGCTTCTCCAGCTTCCATGGCCAAGTGGCGCGAATCATGGCAGGTCACGCCGACGATGCCGTCGGGCCCCAGGGCCTTGCGGGCCTGTTTGTAAGAGGCATCGCTCTGCCCGACATGGACGCCGTCGCAATCGGTCTCGACCGCCAGATCGGGGCGGTCGTTCATGATCAACGGCACGTCGCGGTCATGGCAGATCGGCAGCAGGATTTCGGCGGCCCGGCGGATGACGTCGTCGTCCACGTCCTTGAGGCGCAGTTGAACCGCCCCGACCGGACCGGCGTCCAGCGCCGCCTTCAGGTCTTCGGCGAAGGCCGTCGGCTCGAACGCCGGGGGCGTCACCAGATACAGCAGGCAACGGTCGTTTTCGGCGTCGTCAGCCATCTTGCGTTTCTCCCATCAGCCAATCGGCCAGTTGTCGGTCACTCGCCGGTTGGGCCATGTCCAGCGCCTTGTCAGGGCGCGGCACTAGCCTGGCCCCGCATTGTCGGGCGACATCGGCGATCTTGTCCTGCACGGCCGGGGGGGCTGTCAATGAAATGGCGTCGATGCCGTGGCGCAGGGCGGCCAGGGCCGTGCCCGGCTCGTCCCCGCAATCCAGGCAAGCCGTAGCCTGCGCCGACGGGTGGTCGATGCGGGCTTGTTCGATCATGGAATTGAAAAACGCCGGGCCCAGGTAGGGACCGGCGTCGGGCGGGCTGACCAGCAGAACCGGGCGGCGCGTTCGTTCGGCGGCGGCCAACACGCGGCGGGCCTGCGCCAGATCGTGAATGACGACGGCGGCCGGTTCCGTGGTCGCGGCCGCCGTCGCTGTCATTCCGGGTCTTACTTCGCGTTGAACATGGCCAGAGCGGTGTCCGGCATGCGGTTGGAGAAGCCCCATTCGTTGTCGTACCAGGACAGCACGCGAACGAAGTTGCCGTCGATCACCTGGGTCTGGGAGGCGTCGAAGGTCGAGCTCGCCGGGTTGTGGTTGAAGTCGATCGAGACCAGCGGCTTCGTGTTGTAGCCGAGCACGCCCTTGAGGCGGCCGTTGGCGGCTTCTTCCATGGCGGCGTTGATTTCTTCGGCCGTGGTCGACTTCGACGCCGTGAAGGTCAGGTCGATCAGCGACACGTTCGGGGTCGGCACGCGGATCGCGGTGCCGTCCAGCTTGCCCTGCAGTTCCGGCAGGACCAGGCCGACGGCCTTGGCCGCACCGGTCGAGGTCGGGATCATCGACACGCCGCAGGCGCGCGCCCGGCGCGGGTCGGAGTGCAGGGTGTCGAGCGGACGCTGGTCGCCGGTGTAGGCGTGGATCGTCGTCATGTAGCCTTTTTCGATGCCGACCAGCTTGTGCAGGACGTCGGCCACCGGGGCCAGGCAGTTGGTCGTGCAGGACGCGTTGGAGACGACGGTGTGGCCGGCTTCCAGCTTGTCGTGGTTGACGCCGTAGACGACCGTCAGGTCAACGCCCGAAGCCGGGGCAGAAACCAGAACCTTGGAGGCCCCGGCGTCCAGGTGCTTGCCGGCGCTTTCGCGGTCGGTGAACAAGCCCGTGCATTCCAGGGCGATGTCGACACCCAGTTCCTTCCAGGGAAGGTCGGCGGGATTGCGTTCGGCGGTCACCTTGATCGGGGAGGCGCCGACGTTCATCACGTCGCCGTTGACGGCCACGTCCATGTCCAGCACGCCGTGGGTGGAATCGTACTGCAGCAGATGGGCGTTCATTTCCGGCGAGCCCAGGTCGTTGATCGCGACCACTTCGACGTCGTTACGCCGAGATTCCAAAATACCCCGAAGTACCAAACGCCCAATACGTCCGAAACCGTTGATCGCAACCCGAACCGCCATGAATGCCTCCGTGAATTCTCGATGAAATTTTGTGCGTCGAGGCCCCTGCGAAGGAAGCCTCGGTTCGGCGTGCATATAGGCTACCGGGCGGTTTCTGTAAACCCGCGAACGCCCGGTTGTCCGGGCGGGATTGGCGCTCAATTCATGTAGTGGTTGAACTTCGATTGTTAGACTCCTATTCTGCATCCTGTTTTTGCCATTGGGCGAAACGCAGTATTTGCAAGGGGTGGGGATACGCGTGGCAATCATCAGTAAACCGTCGAGGGTCGACCGAGCCTTCGAGAGGGTCGAAGCCGCGTTGACGCGGCTGGAACAGGCGGCAAAAGCCCGCCCGGCGGCCACGGGCGGCGGCGATAACGCCGATGCCGAGGCCCTGCGGGTCGAAAACCAGCGCCTTCAGGCCGTCAATGACGAGGTCAAAGGTCGGCTGGACGGTGCTATCGAGCGTTTGGAACAGGTTCTGGGCGCGCAGAACAACGGGTAAAACCCGAATAAGAATAAAGAGATAACAATAAAGAAGGGGACGCATGGCATGGCCCATGTGACGGTAACGATCAACGGGCGGCAGTATCAGGTCGCCTGTGACGACGGACAGGAAGCCCACCTGTCGCGCCTGGGAAAGTATGTCGATAATCGTGTTCAGGAACTTGTCGCCGCCGTGGGGCAGGCCGGTGACGCGCGGCTGTTAGTCATGGTCAGCCTGCTGCTGGCCGATGAATTATCCGATGCTTATTCGGAGTTGGAGACCATCAGCCGGAAGAGCGAAGGCGTCGCCCGGATCATCGAATCCGAGGAAAAAGTCAGCGCCAAGCTGGAACAATTCGCCGAACGCATCGAAGGCATTGCCGCGGGGCTCGAACAAGCATAGGTTCTGCCTCAGGCGGAGCGCTGCGGAGCGCGTTAGGCACTATATCCCTGGGGCGATGCGTCCTTTATGGGAACTGTCCCTGCCGGGCTGCACGGGTTTGTCCTGGACACTCGGTATTACGGTGCCCACCTGCTGAGAGCAGGCCACGGAGGATATTTAACGCCGACGGCTGCTGTGGCACCGCCACCTTCTTTCTTCGCCGCCAGCCGGGCAATGGGGCCCGGCGGCGCGAAGAGGAGCCAACCGAACCATGGATCTCATCGAACGTAAAAAGCTTCTGCGGAAAAGCGCCGCCGCTGTCCGTGCCAAGGCCTATGGCAATGCCCCGGACGCCCCGGCAATGCTGGCCCGCAATGTCGCCGAGGTTGCGGCGAAGCTGACGCCCGGCTGGGTTTCCGGCTATCTGGCGTTCGGCGAGGAAATGGATGTTCTGCCCGCGTTCGAAAAGCTGATCGATGCCGGATGGCGCTGTTGCCTGCCGGTCGTGACCGGTAAGGCCCAACCGCTGGAATTCCGGGCCTGGTCGCCGGGCGATCCGCTCGAGGACGGGGTGTTCGGCACCCGCCACCCCGCGACGGGGGCGGCGCCTGTCACCCCTGATCTGCTTCTGGTGCCGATGCTGGCCTTCGACCGGGCGGGGTATCGCCTGGGCTGGGGCGGCGGGTTCTATGACCGGACCCTGGCCGGGCTGCGCGAACGCGGGAACCCCCTGGCCGTGGGCGTAGGCTACGCGGCCCAGGAAGTTGACGGCGTGCCGCGCGCGGGGTACGACGCACGCCTTGATTGGGTCGTCACCGAAGGCGACATTATAAAAATAGCGTCCTGATGGACGCGCAGCGTCCGTTCCTTGCTAAGGTTGCCTTATGAAGATTTTGATCGTCGGAGACGTGGTCGGCCGTAGCGGCCGACAGGCCGTGGCCCAGCACCTACCCGTATTGCGCCAGACACTCGGTCTCGACTTCGTCATCGTCAATGGCGAGAACGCGGCCCATGGCTTCGGCATTACCCAGGCGATCTGCAACGATCTGTATGCGCAGGGCGCGGATGTGATCACCACGGGCAATCATGTCTGGGATCAGCGCGAGATCATGAACTATATCGACGGCGACGACCGCCTGCTGCGCCCGTTGAATTTTCCGGCGGGCACGCCGGGCAAGGGCGCGGGCGTGTTCGAAACCAAGGACGGCCGCCGCGTGATGGTCGTCCATGCCATGTGTCGGTTGTTCATGGATCCGCTGGACGATCCCTTCGCCGGGGTCGAGGACGCCTTGAAGAATCATCGTCTTGGCGCCGGTAGCGGTCAGGGCACGGTCGATGCGATTCTGGTCGACCTGCACGGCGAGGCTTCGTCCGAAAAGATGGCGATGGGGCATTTCCTCGACGGCCGGGTTTCGGCGGTCGTCGGAACGCATACCCATGTGCCGACGGCGGATGCCATGGTCCTGAACGGAGGCACGGCCTATCAGACCGACCTGGGCATGACCGGTGACTACGATTCCGTGATCGGCATGCAAAAGGAAAACGCCACCGCGCGCTTCACGACCAAAATGCCGCAGGGCCGGCTGGAGCCCGCCGAGGGCGAGGCCACGTTCTGCGCCATGTATCTGGAAACCGACGACGAAACGGGCTTGGCGGTCTGCGCCGAGCCGGTCCGTCTGGGCGGTCGCCTGTCTTCGGCCATGCCGGCGTAACGGGGGCCTGCGACAAACCTGATTTTCCCGGGCCCGCGCCTCTTTTCCGAACGGCGAACTTTTGCCATATTGCGGGCCTATCTTCACCGCCGGTGACACTCGCACCGGTCCCTTCATTTGGGTATAATCCCGACGAATCGCCGCGACATATAGGGGGTTCCCGCCGAATGGCTGGTCATTCAAAATTTAAGAACATCATGCACCGCAAAGGGCGCCAGGACGCCAAGCGGGCAAAGGTATTCGCCAAACTGGGCCGCGAACTGGCCGTTGCCGCGCGTGTCGGCCCCGACCCGAACTTCAATTCAGCGCTGCGTCTGGCCATCGCCAACGCCAAGGCGCAGAACATGCCCAACGACGTCATCAACCGCGCCATTCAGCGCGCGCAGGGCGCGGATGCGGATACCTATGAAGAGATCCGCTACGAAGGCTACGGCCCGGGCGGCGTCGCCGTGATCGTCGAGGCCCTGACCGACAACCGCAACCGCACCGCTTCGGAAGTCCGCACCGCGTTCTCCAAGAACGGCGGCAACCTGGGCGAAACCGGTAGCGTCGCCTTCATGTTCGACCGGGTCGGCGAGATTTCTTATCCCGCCGCCGTGGCCGAGGCTGAAGCGATGTTCGAAGGTGCCCTGGAAGCCGGCGCCGAGGATGTCGAATCGGACGACGAAAGCCATACCATCACCTGCCAGCCCGACGATTTCGCTGCTGTCCGTGATGCCTTGGAAGAACGCTTCGGCGAGCCCGAGGAAGCGCGCCTGTCGTGGAAGCCGCAGAACAGCATCGCCATCGACGAAGCCGCGGCGCAGACCTTGTTCAAGCTGATCGACGCCCTGGAAGACAACGACGATGTGCAGCGCGTCGCCGCCAACTTCGACGTCGATGATGAGATCATGGAACGGCTGAGCGCCTGAGGAATCGGGCGGGCCGCCGACTGATACGGATACGGAGTGGATTGGAGCGCGAATGCGGCTGATCGGGTTTGACCCGGGATTGAAGAACACCGGATGGGGCGTCATTGAACACGCCGGCACCCGGCTTCGTTACGTCGCCGACGGCGTCGTCTCTTCCGATCCCAAGGCAGGCCTGGCCGAGCGGCTGGTGCAGCTTCACGACGGTCTGGTCGAGGTCATCCGCGCGATGGCTCCGGCCGAGGCAGCGGTCGAGGAAACCTTCGTCAACACCAACCCGACGACGACCCTGCGTCTGGGGCAGGCCCGCGGCATTTCCATGCTGGTGCCGGCCCTGGCGGGGTTGCCGGTGTTCGAATATACCCCCAATCTGGTCAAGAAGACCGTCGTCGGCACCGGCCACGCGGCCAAGGAGCAAGTGCAGATGATGGTCAAAACCCTGTTGCCGGGCGCCAATTTCAAAAGCGCCGACAGCGCCGACGCCTTGGCCATCGCCATCTGCCATGCCCATCACCGCAACGCGCCCGGCGCCGCCGCGGCCTATGCCGGAGCGGCCCGATGATCGCCCGCCTGAAAGGCATCGTCGAAGCCGTCGGTACGGATACGGCGGTGATCGACGTCAACGGCGTCGGCTATCTGGTCCATGCTTCGTCCCGGACCCTGTCGCAATTGGCGCAGGGCGATGCCGTGGCCCTGTTCATCGAAACCCATGTCCGTGAGGACCATATCCACCTGTATGGCTTCCTGGGCGCGGATGAGCAGGATTGGTTCCAGCTTCTGACGACGGTGCAGGGCGTCGGGGCCAAGGTCGCGCTGGCCATGCTCTCGGCGCTGACCGGCGACATGCTGATGCAGGCCATCGCCGCGGGGGATAAAACCGCCGTGTGCCGCGCTCCCGGTGTTGGGCCGAAACTGGCGCAGCGTATTCTCAACGAATTGAAGGACAAGGTCGGGGCGATGGCGCTCGGCCCGGCCGCGACCGCCAAGGGTAAAACCCCGGCGGGGGCGACGGCCGCCGCGAGACCCGCGGCCGGCGATGCGGCGGGCGACCTGCTGCGCGATGCGGCCTCGGCCCTGGTCAACTTGGGCTATTCACCGTCGGAGGCCTTGAGCGCCGTCAGTCGCGCCGCCCAGGGGGAAGAAGGGTTGACCCTGGAAGCCCTGATTCGCGCCGGACTGGCCGAACTGGCCCCCAATGATCAACGGCGGGGAGCCTAACGCGTGGCCGACGAACGCATGATCCAGCCGGAAATCGTGGAAGACGACCTTGCCGCCGATCCCAGCCTGCGCCCGCAGGTTCTGGACGATTTCGTCGGCCAGGCCCAAGCCCGCGAAAACCTGAAGGTCTTCATCGAGGCCGCCCGGGCCCGGTCCGAAGCCATGGACCACGTGTTGTTCTATGGTCCGCCGGGGCTTGGGAAAACGACCCTGGCGCAGATCGTGGCGCGCGAATTGGGCGTCGGCTTCCGCGCAACCTCCGGTCCCGTGGTGGCTAAGGCGGGAGATCTGGCCGCGATCCTGACGAATCTTCAGCCGCACGACGTTCTGTTCATCGACGAAATTCATCGTCTTAATCCGGTGGTCGAGGAAATCCTCTATCCCGCGATGGAAGACTTCCAGCTGGATTTGATCATCGGCGAAGGCCCGGCGGCGCGCTCGGTCCGGATCGACCTGCCGCCGTTCACCCTGGTCGGGGCGACGACCCGGTCGGGCCTGATCACCACGCCGCTGCGCGACCGGTTCGGAATTCCGGTGCGCTTGAATTTCTATTCGCCTGAGGAACTGGAAGGCATCGTTCGCCGGGGCGCGCGCCTGTTGGGCCTGGACCTGACGCCGGATGGCGCCTTGGAAATCGCCCGCCGGTCGCGGGGCACGCCGCGTGTCGCCGGGCGGTTGTTGCGCCGGGTGCGTGATTTCGCCGTTGTCGGCGGGGCGGATGCGGTTGATGCGCCGGTCGCCGATGCGGCCCTGACGCGGCTTGAGGTCGATAAGATGGGCCTGGACGCCATGGACCGCCGGTACCTGACCTGTATCTGCACGACCTACGGCGGCGGGCCGGTCGGGGTCGATACCCTGGCTGCCGCATTGTCGGAACAGCGCGACACCATCGAGGAAGTGATCGAGCCTTATTTGATCCAACAAGGCTTGTTGATGCGCACGCCGCGCGGCCGCGCCGTGACGCCAGAAACCTTCCGCCATTTGGGGCTGAACCTGCCCAAGAATGCGCCGCAGATGGATCTTTTGGCCGGGATGCAGCAGGCGGAGGACGAGGCTTGAGCGGCGCTTCCGAAACCTGGCATCAAACGCCGATCCGAATCTATTACGAAGACACCGACACCGGCGGCATCGTCTATTACGCCAACTATCTCAAATTCGCGGAGCGGGCGCGGAGCGAGCTGCTGCGCGACCTGGGGTTTGATAATTCCTCGATTTTGGCGCAGAAGGGCGTTGCGATCGCGGTGCGCCGGGTCAATGCGGAATACCTGAAACCATCGCGTTTGGATGATCTGTTGACGGTTCACACCTGCGTGCGGGCTGTGCACGGGGCAACGGTGGAGATGGAACAGATCGTGCGGCGCGACGCGGACGACTTGGTGCGGATGAACGTGACGCTGGCCTGTATCAATACAGTCGGGCGTCCGGTACGACTTCCGACTGAAGTTCGCGAAGTTTTGACACAATTCACCGGCAACGTCGCCGGCACGGAAACGGAAGGCTGACCCCCCGCAGCGATGCGGAGACGCCAAGCCGACAACGAACAACGACGGGAACGAAGACGACGTAAAATGGAAAACCAAGCCGTGGAAGCAATGGCCCTGGCGGGCTCGACCAACCTGGATTTCTCGGTCGTGGCGCTGTTCATGAAGGCCGATCTGGTGGTCAAATCCGTAATCGTGATGTTGGTCGCGGCCTCGATCTGGTGCTGGGCGATCATCATCGAAAAGTCCATTTCCGTGCGGCGGTTGAACAAACGGTCGGACAAGTTCGAAGATCGCTTCTGGTCGGGCGACTCGCTGGACAATCTGTATGACAAGATCGGGACCCGCCCGGGTGACCCGATGTCGGCGGTGTTTGCCGCCGCCATGCGCGAATGGCGCCGGGCCACGCCGAACGGGGGCGGGACCTCGGCCTCGTTGGCGCAACGCATCGACCGGGTGATGCAGATTACCGCCGACCGTGAAATGGATCGCGCCGAACGCTACCTGACGTTCCTGGCGACGACCGGCGGTACGGCCCCCTTCGTCGGGCTATTCGGCACCGTCTGGGGGATCATGAATTCGTTCCAGTCGATCGCGATTTCCAAGAACACCTCGCTGGCGGTGGTCGCGCCCGGCATTGCCGAGGCCTTGTTCGCCACGGCGCTGGGCCTGCTGGCCGCCATCCCGGCGGTCATCGCCTACAACAAGTTTTCGCGGGACCTGGACCGGTTCGCCGGGCGGTTGGAAAACTTCTCGGGCGAGTTCTCGGCGATTCTATCGCGCGAGCTGGATTCCTAAGGCCGGGGAGGGCGCTACCGTGGCCGTAACCATACAGCGGACAGCGCGCCGTCGGCGTGGCGGACGCTCCCATTTGATGAGCGAGATAAACGTCACGCCGTTCGTCGACGTGATGCTGGTTCTGCTGATCATATTCATGGTCACTGCACCCTTGCTGACGGTCGGTGTGCAAGTTGACCTGCCGGAAACCAAGGCCGGCGCCGTATCGGGTCAGGACGAGCCGCTTGCGGTCAGCGTCGATGCGGGCGGACAGATTTATCTGCAGGACACGGCGGTCGACTTGGACACATTGGTGCCAAGATTGAACGCTATCACCGGCACCAATCCGGATGTCCGGATTTTCGTCAGAGGGGATAAGGCCATCAACTACGGTCGTGTCATGGCTGTGATGGGGCAGATCAACGCGGCGGGTTACCGGCGTGTCGCCCTGATCGCACAGGAACCGGGCAAAGCGTCGAAGCGCGCGCCCGCCAAGAAGTAGCGGGAGCCCTTGCGCAGCCCGCTGATCATATCCGTTTGTCTGCACGTCGGCCTTGTCCTGGCGGCGTGGCTGGGCTTGCCGTTCCATGCGGTCGAACCGCTGTTGGAAGAACAGCCGGTATTCGTCGAAATCGTCGACGTCGACGAGATGCGCAACGCGCCGCCGATTCCGGTTCAGGAAACGCCGAAGAAGAACGAGCCCAAGCCCGAAGCACCCAAGGAAAAGCCGAAGGTCGAACAGGCTAAGCCGCCGGCCCCGCCGAAACCCAAACCGGCCCCGCCGGCGCCGGCCAAGCAGCCCGAGGTCGCGGCCCTGCCGCCGAAGCCCGAGCCGGAACCCGAGCCCGCCCCCAAGCTGGAGCCGGAACCCAAGCCCGAGCCGAAGAAAGAGGCCGAGCCGAAACCGGAAGCCAAGCCCGAGCCGCCGAAGCCGCAATTGGCCGAAGTGGCGGTGCCGAAAAAGCCGAAGAAACCGAAACAACCGGCGTTCGATACGGCCTCGGTCCTGAAGACCCTGGAAAAGATCAAACAGCAACCGCCCGCCGAGACCGAGGACAAGGCCAAGAAGAAGCAGCCCGAAAAGCCCGCCGACGACACCATGGCGCGTATTCGCGCGGCGCTTCAGAACAACGCCAATTCGATCAAGTACGATCCGACGAAGAAGGTGTCGCAGCTTGAGATCGACCAATGGCGGACGATGATCCGCAATCAGGTGTCTAAATGCTGGTCGCCGCCCTATGGCGCGCCGGGGGCGGAAAAGCTCAAGCCTGAATTAAGCCTGACCCTCAACCCCGACGGTTCGGTCCAGTCGGTCGAGGTTTCGGATACGGGGCGCATGTTCACAGACCGGTACTTCCAGGTCGCGGTCGAGGCCGCGCGCCGCGCCGTGCTTGACCCTCGTTGCAATAAATTCAACCTGCCGCCGGACAAGTATCAGGTCTGGCGTGATTTGAAGTTCGTATTTGACCCGAGCGGAATGCTGTGATGACGATTAAAGCCATGAATATGCCCGAAAAAATCTTTGTCCGGACCTTCGCCCCGTTGTTCGCGCTGTTGGCCTTCGCCGCGGTGTTGGGCGAAGCGCGCATGGCCAAGGCCGAAATCACCATCGACATCACGCGCGGCAATGTGGAACCGCTGCCCATCGCCGTGACGGACTTCGTCGGTAAATCCAGCACCGCCGCCCGGGCCGGGCGCGAGATCGCGGGCGTGATCGCCGCGAACCTGGAACGCTCGGGCCTGTTCAAGCCGATTGACCCCAAGGCCTTTATTCAATCTTCGGGCTCGCTCAATGCGTTGCCGCGTTTCGGCGATTGGCGCGTGATCAACGCCCAGGCCCTGGTGCAGGGGCGGACCGAGGTCGTGGCCGACGGACGGCTGCGGGTCGAATTCCGGCTGTGGGATGTGTTCTCGGAACAGCAGATGATCGGCCTGGCCTATTTCACCGTGCCCGACAACTGGCGGCGCGTGGCTCACATCATTTCCGATTCAATCTACAAGCGGATCACCGGCGAAGACGGCTATTTCGACACCCGGATCGTCTATGTCGCCGAGCAGCCCAAGGACGCCAAGGGCGTGGGGCGCAACCGCCTCAACCCGTTCGGCAAGCGGCTGGCGATCATGGATCAGGATGGGGAGAACCACCGTTTCCTGACTGACGGAACGACGCTGGTGCTGACGCCCCGGTTCTCGCCGACGTTGCAGGAAATCACCTACATGTCCTATTTCCGCAACAACCCGCGCGTTTACATCTTCAACATCGACACCGGCCGCCAGGAAGTCTTGGGCGACTTCCCGGGCATGACCTTTGCGCCCCGGTTCTCGCCGGAAGGCAAGCGCATCATCATGTCGATGGCGAAGGACGGGAACTCGGAAATCTATGTGATGGACCTGCGCACCCGCGTGGTGCGTCAATTGACCTTCCACTCCGCGATCGATACCTCGCCCAGCTTCGCCCCCGACGGCTCGCAGATCGTTTTCAACTCGGACCGGGGCGGATCCCAGCAGCTCTATGTCATGGACAGCCTGGGCAAGAACGTGCGGCGCATCAGCTTCGGAAACGGGCGTTACGCCACGCCGGTCTGGTCGCCGCGTGGTGATCTGATCGCCTTCACCAAAATGGCCGGCGGTCGGTTCTTCATCGGCGTGATGAAGCCCGACGGATCGGGTGAGCGCCTGTTGGCCGAAGACTACAAGATCGAAGGCCCGACTTGGGCGCCGAACGGTCGTGTGCTGATCTTCTACCGCAAAGGGAAGAGCGCCAAGGACGGTACCGGCGGGTCATCGAAATTGTGGTCTATCGATCTGACCGGACACAACGAACGGGAAATTCCGACGCCCATGGACGCATCGGATCCGGCATGGTCGCCGCTGATACCCTGACAGTTTGCTGAACAAAGGGCGGTTCGCCTGAGCGAATGACATTTTCGCATTTCGCGTATGCGAAAATGAGGGCTATCCGTCTATTCGAAAAAGCAAAAAGTACTTGGAATCAGAACGTTTAACCGCTAATACATCAAACATTAGGCCTTAATTTTCGGCCAAAAGGTTTCTGCCGTCGGCGGCTCCGGCGGCTTTGCAATGCACTAAACCCGATAAATGGGGGATTACATGCGCTTTAAAGTTCTCGGAATGGTCGCCGCCCTCGCTTTGGTCGTCTCGGCCTGTGAATCTACGTCCGGTTCGGGCGCCGGCGCTTCCGGCACCGGTGGCAACGTCACGCCGCTTCCCGCCGCGCAAGAGTTGTCGCTGAAGGACCAGTTCGTGGTCGACGTTGGCGATCGCGTGTTCTTCGCGTTCGACCGCTTCGATGTCGAGCCCGACCAGAAAAAGACCCTGGATCGCCAGGCTGCTTGGTTGAAGAAATTCAGCTCCGTCACCGTGACCATCGAAGGCCATGCCGACGAACGCGGTACGCGTGAATACAACCTTGCCCTGGGCGAGCGCCGCGCCAATGCGGTCAAAGAATACCTGATCTATCTCGGCATCGACGCCAAGCGGATCAAAACCGTTTCCTACGGTGAAGAGCGCCCGGTTGCGCTCGGTTCCGACGAAGCAGCCTGGGCGCAGAACCGCCGTGGCGTGACCGTCGTGACGGGCCCCGGCTCCTGATCCTGGGTTAACCGTTAAGCGTTTCTAGGGCGCTTGTCCGACCGCAATGCGGGATGGGCAAGCGCCTTAGTTTTGCCTAAAATTCCTGTGATTTCCTATGGTCGAGAGAAACCGTAGGAGAAGCGGATTGACCCGCGACTTGCCGATTTCCCGCCAGATGAATGGCGATCAGAAAATGTCCAGAGCGCCCATGCGACTGATTGTTTCGAATTCCCTGTTCCGCTTCCGGTTTGCCGCCGCCTTAGCCGTGGCCGTTGTTTGCGCCGCCCCGGTCCAGGCGCAGGATGCCCAGGCGCTGTCCCAGCGGTTGGAGCGGCTGGAGCGGGATATTCAGACCCTGTCGAAGATGGTCGTGCGCGGTCCCGGCTCCGTCCCGGCGGCCGAGGTGCCGGGGGCGGCAGCGTCCGAACCGGCCCTGCCGCAGACAGCGGTGGCGCGGATCGGCGTGCGGCTCGACACCATGGAAAACGAATTGCGCGACGTGACCGGGCGGATCGAAGAACTGACCTACAAGATGGAGCAGTTGAACGCGCGGGTTGACCGTCTGGTCGCCGATGTGGATTTCCGCCTGTCCGGCCTGGAAGGCAAGCCGGTCGGCCAAGCTCCGGCGGCTGCCTCCGGCATGCAAGCGTCTCCGACCAATGCACCGACAACCGAAGGCCGCATGATCGGCCGCCCGGCGGGCTCCCTCGGCAAGATCGAGGCCGATTTAGTCGAACCCGCCAAGGCTCAACCGCAACCGGGTCCGGGCGGAACCGTCGCCGTTCAGTCGGCGCCGGTGCAAGGTGCGCCGGTTCAGGCCCCCGCGGCCCAGGCCGCGCCGTCTCCGGCGACCGTATCGCGGGCGCAGGCCCCGGCCCAAATCGCATCGACGCCGCAACCGACCGGCCCGTTGCTGCCCGAAGGAACGGCGGAAGATCAATATCAGTTCGCCTTCAGCCTGTTGCGGAAGCATCAGTACGATCAGGCGGAAGTGGCGTTCAAGGAATTCCTGGCCAAGCATGACGGCGGCACCTTGTCCGGCAATGCCCGCTATTGGCTGGGCGAAACGCACTATGCCCGCGCCGAATACGTCAAGGCGGCGGAAGTGTTTCTGCAGGGTTTCGAAAAGGACTCTAAGGGCAGCAAGGCCCCGGACAGCCTATTGAAGCTGGCCATGTCCCTGGGACAGTTGGGCCAGACCAAAGAGGCCTGTGCGGCGATCGATAAATTGTTCGCCGATTTCCCCAATGCCAACAGTTCCCTGAAGCGCACGGCGACCCGCCAACAGCGGCAGATGAACTGCAAGCAGTAAAGGCGCGCAGCCACAGGAAGAGAGACAATGACGGCATTCGCCCAGCCTCTTCCCCATCCTGACCTATCCAATCTCGACCGGCGTTTCGCCGCAGCTATGGCGCGTCTGGGCCCGTTTGAAACGTCGCCTCATTTGGCCATCGGTGTTTCCGGCGGGGCCGACAGCACGGCGCTCTGTCTGCTGGCCGACCGATGGGCGCGGGCGCGGGGCGGTCGGGTCTCGGCGTTGATCGTCGATCATGCTCTGCGGGCCGAAGCGGCGGACGAAGCCCAAACCACGGCGGTGCGGCTGCGGGCCTTCGGGATCGAGGCGACCATCCTGACCTGGCGTGGGGGCAAACCCTCGGCTGGTATCCAGCATGCGGCGCGGGTGGCGCGCTACGGCCTGCTACGTGATTGGTGTCGTGGGGCGGGGGTGTTGCATCTGTTGTGCGCCCATCACGCCGGGGACCAGATGGAAACCTATTTGATGCGCCAAATGCGCGGCGGTGCCTTGGGTGCTGCCGGGATGAGCGCCGTGATCGAATTCCCCGAGGTCCGTCTGCTGCGCCCATTGTTGTCGGTTGAACGGGCGGACCTGATCCATTTTCTGAAAAGTAAGGGCGCATCCTGGGTCGAGGATCCGTCGAACGCGAACGAGGCGTTCGAGCGGGTGCGCATGCGGCAACGCCTGGCGGCGGATGAAGGCCTTGTCGAGATGGCGCGGGCCGGACTGGCCCAGGCCGGAGCAGGTCGGATCGATCTGGAACGTCGGGTCGCCGAGGCCTTGGCGGAACGCGTTTCGATCCATCCCCTCGGCTTCGCCCAATTGGATCGGGGTTCTTTCCGGGGGCTTTCCGACCAAGCCGCAGTCGGCATGCTGGGGCGATTGGTGCAGTCATTAGGCGGCGCTGAATATGCCCCGCAAACCGCGCGAACACGCGCTCTGGTGAATCGTCTGCGTTCGGACGAAGGCTTTCGGGGCGCCAGCCTTGGGCGCTGTCGTTTGCTGGCTGACGTCGGCGGGCAGGTAATCCTGTGTCGCGACCGCCGGGGGCTACCGGGCGCGCGGGCTGCGGCTGACCTGTTCCACATCGATGGTTGGGATGGGCGCTTCACGATCGACCTGCCGCGAAGCCTGGGTTTCGAAGCGGTTGTGGCGCCCTTGGGGCCGGACGGCTGGCGGCAGGTGCCGCGCGATTTGCGCCGGGAATGCACCGTGCCCCAAGCGGCGGCGATGACCCTTCCAGCGCTGTTTCGGGGCGGGGAATTGGTCGCTCATGGCCTGGAAAACGGCGGCGGGGGGCTGAAAATGCGCTTTCGGCCAAAAAATTCCGCAGCTTTCATCGGGTTTTGTATTGCTTAGCCGTTTCGGAGTACTATCTCTGACAAAGGACTAGGTGGGTGCCCCATACGGCTTCGGGTTTGCCCTCCCTGGGTCCTTGTCCAACACCCTTTAAAGGACTTAAGCGTTGAATTTCAGCCGGAATTTCGCCCTCTGGGTTATTATCGCCCTGCTTGTGTTCGCCCTGTTCAATCTGTTCCAGGGCACCCCGCAGCGTTCCATGCAGAACGAATTGGCCTTTACCGACTTCCTCAACAGCGTCGAAAGCGGCGAGGTGAAGGATGTTTTGATCCAGGGGCAGCAGATTTCCGGCAACATGCGCGACGGTCGCCATTTCTCGACCTATGCGCCGGACGACCCAGGTTTGGTCAACCGTCTGCGCGAACAAGGGGTCGGTATCCGGGCGAAGCCGTCGGACGAAAACTCGCCGACCCTGTGGGGTATCCTGATTTCCTGGTTCCCGATGCTGTTGTTGATCGGGGTGTGGATTTTCTTCATGCGCCAGATGCAGTCGGGCGGCGGCAAGGCCATGGGCTTCGGCAAGTCGAAGGCCAAGTTGCTGACGGAAAAGACCGGCCGCGTGACCTTCGAGGACGTGGCGGGCATCGACGAAGCCAAGCAGGAGCTTGAGGAAATCGTCGAATTCCTGAAGGACCCGCAGAAGTTCCAACGCCTGGGCGGCAAAATCCCCAAAGGCTGCTTGCTGGTGGGCCCTCCGGGGACCGGTAAGACGCTGCTGGCGCGCGCCATCGCCGGCGAAGCCAATGTGCCGTTCTTCACCATCTCCGGTTCGGACTTCGTCGAAATGTTCGTCGGCGTCGGTGCGTCGCGTGTCCGCGACATGTTCGAACAGGGCAAGAAGAACGCCCCCTGCATCATCTTCATCGACGAAATCGACGCCGTTGGCCGCCATCGTGGCGCCGGCCTGGGCGGCGGTAACGACGAACGCGAACAGACCCTCAACCAGTTGCTGGTCGAAATGGACGGCTTCGAAGCCAACGACGGCGTGATCCTGATCGCCGCCACGAACCGTCCCGACGTGCTGGACCCGGCGCTGCTGCGCCCCGGCCGTTTCGACCGTCAGGTCGTGGTGCCGAACCCGGACATCCTGGGCCGCGAGAAGATCTTGAAAGTCCACATGAAGAAGGTGCCGCTGGCCCCGGATGTGGACGCCAAGGTCATCGCCCGCGGCACCCCTGGTTTCTCAGGCGCCGATCTGTCCAACCTGGTGAACGAAGCGGCTCTGTTGGCCGCCCGCGCCGGGCACCGCGTCGTCACCATGAACGATTTCGAAAGCGCCAAGGACAAGGTCCTGATGGGTGCCGAGCGTCGTTCCATGGTCATGACCGAGGAAGAGAAAAAGCTGACCGCCTATCACGAAGCCGGTCACGCCATCGTCGGAATCATGGTGCCGAAGCACGATCCGATCCACAAAGTGACGATCATTCCCCGTGGCCGAGCCCTGGGCGTAACCATGTCGCTGCCGGAACGCGACGTGCTGAGCCAGTCGCAAATTCAGCTGGAATCCAAATTGGCCATGGCCTTCGGCGGCCGGGTCGCGGAAGAGATCATCTTCGGCAAGGAAAACATCACCACGGGTGCCGGTAACGACATCCAACAGGCGACCGGCATGGCGCGGCGGATGGTGACCGAGTTCGGTTTCTCCGACAAGCTGGGCCGTCTGCGCTATGCGGATAACGAGGAAGAGGTCTTCCTCGGCCATTCCGTGGCGCGCCAGAAGAACGTTTCCGATGCCACCGCGGCGCTGATCGACGAAGAGGTTCGTCGCTTGGTCGATGAGGCCGAGGAAAAGGCGCGCAAGATCCTGACCGAGCATAAGGACGATTTGCACCGTCTGGCCGAGGCCCTGCTGGAATACGAAACCCTGACCGGGGACGAAGTTCAGAAGGCCATGCGCGGCGAGCCGATCACCCGCGAGGACAATGACGGCACGACCCCGCCCGAAGGCACGGGCCGTCGGGCGTCTGTCCCCGATGCGGGCAAGGGCCGCAAGCCTCACGGCAAGTCGGGCGGCGGCTTCGGTCCGGAACCGCAACCAGAATCGTGACGACGACCGTTTCGGCGGGCGAGGGGGTGCCGCTTGCGGCGCCCTCGTCGTTTCCGGGGTCGTTTGCGGGCCTTTCCCTCGACCGGCCGCGCCTGATGGCGGTCATCAACGTTACCCCCGATAGTTTTTCTGACGGCGGCAAGGCCTTTGCTGTCGCCGACGCCCTGCGCCGAGGCCGGGAACTTATCGCCGAGGGTGCGGACATCCTGGACGTCGGCGGGGAGTCGACCCGCCCAGGCTCCGACCCGGTTCCAGTGGATGAGGAAATCCGCCGCGTCGTTCCGGTGATCGAAGCCCTTGCCGCCGAAGGGGCGGTGATTTCCATCGACACCCGGCGGGCCGAGGTCATGGCCGCCGCCGCCGATGCGGGCGCCAAGATCATCAACGACGTTTCGGCCCTGCGCGGCGAGGGCTCGCTGCAAACCGCCGCCCGCCTGGGTCTGCCCGTGATCCTGATGCATATGCAGGGCGACCCGGGAACCATGCAGAACAATCCGACCTATGACGACGTGGTCGCGGACGTTCGCGATCATCTGCTCGACCGCGCGCGCGCCTGCATGGCGGCGGGGATCGATGCCGCCGATATCGCCCTCGATCCGGGCATCGGCTTCGGCAAGACGGTCGATCATAACCTTCAACTTCTGGGGCATTTGGATGCCTTGGGGCAAACCGGGTTTCCCGTGGTCCTGGGTGTTTCCCGCAAGACCTATATCGCCAAGGTTGACCGTGACGTGCCGCCGGTCGAACGGGTCGCGGGTTCAGTCGCGACCGCTTTGGCGGCCTGGGATCAGGGGGTGCGGATTTTCCGCGTTCACGACGTGGCCGAACACCGCCAGGCCCTGGCGGTCCATCGCGCTATTGCGGAAGCCGCCCGCTAGGCTCATAAGGGCCCTGTTAACCAACCTTTTGCTATATACCTGACCCATGACACGTAAACTGTTCGGCACCGACGGCATTCGCGGCACCGCCAACTCCGACCCCATGACCGCCGAGACGGCATTGAAGGTCGGCATGGCGGCGGGCGCGCAATTCATTCGCGGCGACCATCGTCACCGGGTGGTGATCGGCAAGGATACGCGCCTGTCGGGCTATATGCTGGAGCCGGCGTTGGTCGCGGGCTTCGTTTCCGTCGGCATGGACGTGCTGCTGGTCGGGCCGATCCCGACCCCGGCGATCGCGATGTTGACGCAGTCGCTGCGCGCCGATCTGGGGGTCATGCTCTCGGCCTCGCACAATCCCTTTTACGACAACGGCATCAAGCTGTTCGGACCGGATGGCTACAAGCTGTCGGACGATGTCGAGGTCGAGATCGAAGCCCGTATGGCAGGCGATCAATCCGGCGATCTGGCCGAACCCGATAAATTGGGTCGGACCTGGCGCTTGGAAAGTGCGCGCGGCCGCTACAACGATTACGTTAAGCGGACCTTCCCCCGGGAACACACCCTGGATGGGTTGAAGGTCGTGCTTGATTGCGCCAACGGCGCCGCTTACCGCGTCGCGCCCGAGGTCTTGTGGGAACTGGGGGCCGAGGTCGTGACCGTCGGCGTCGATCCCGACGGCTTCAATATCAACAAGAATTGCGGCTCGACCAATACGGATGCCCTGCGTTCCCTGACCCTTGATCATGATGCGGACCTGGGTATCGCCCTGGACGGCGATGCCGACCGGGTCATCATCGTCGATGAAAAGGGCGAACAGGTCGATGGCGATCAGATCCTGGGATTGGTCGCGCACAATTGGATGGAGCGCGGCATCTTGCAGGGAGGCGGCGTCGTCGCCACGGTGATGTCGAATCTGGGCCTCGAGCGTTTCCTCACCGGGTTGGACCTGAGTTTGGAACGGACGCAAGTCGGCGATCGCTACGTCGTCGAACATATGCGCGCCCAAGGCTTCAACCTGGGCGGCGAACAATCGGGCCATATCGTGCTGGGTGATTATTCGACCACGGGCGACGGCCTGATCGCGGCGTTGCAGGTTCTCTCGGTCATCAAGAAATCCGGCAAGCGGGCCAGCGAGGTCTGCCGTCCGTTCGAACCCTTGCCGCAGTTGCTGAAGAACGTCCGTTTCACCGGCCCGTCGCCGCTGGATGCGACGATCGTGCAGGATGCCATCGCCGACGCCCATGCGATGCTGAAGGACAAGGGCCGCTTGCTGGTCCGTCCTTCGGGCACCGAGCCGCTGGTCCGTGTCATGGCCGAGGGCGAGGACGATATCCTGATCACCCGCGTGGTCGATGAGCTGATCACCGTTCTGGAAACGGAAGTTCGGGCCTGACCGCGATGCAAAGCAAGGGGCGGGTGCTGATCGTGGCCGGATCGGATTCCGGCGGAGGTGCCGGAATTCAGGCCGACATCAAGACGGTGACGGCCCTGGGCGGCTACGCCATGACGGCGATCACGGCCCTGACCGCACAGAATACCCAAGGCGTTTCCGGTATCCATGCCGTCCCGGCCGACTTCGTCGCGCAGCAGATGACCCTGGTGCTGGACGATATCGGTGCAGATTGCATCAAGCTCGGCATGCTGCACCGGGCCGAGGTCATTCACGCCATCGCCGACGTCCTGGCGGAAAAGGCGGCGGACATTCCCCTGGTTCTGGACACCGTGATGATCGCTAAGGGCGGGCATGCGCTGTTGGCCGAAGACGCGGTCGATGCCCTGAAAACGCGGCTGTTGCCGGGGGCGACCCTGGTCACGCCGAACCTGCCCGAAGCCGATGCCTTGACCGGCCTGCCGGTGCGGACGGTCGAAGACATGCTCGACGCCGGACAGGACTTGCTGGAAATGGGGGCCAGGGCGGTCCTGATGAAGGGTGGTCATTTGGAGAGCGATACCGTCACCGACCTGCTGGTCACGGCGGAGGAAACGCTCGGCTGGGAAACGCCGCGTATCCAGACGGAACATACCCATGGCACCGGATGCACCCTGGCCAGCGCCTGCGCCGCCGGGATTGCCCAGGGCATGGACTTGCCCGATGCCGTGGCCCGCGCCCGCGCCTATGTGGTCGAAGCCATTCGCACAGCACCCGGATACGGCCATGGTCATGGACCGCTGAACCACGGGCATACGGTCGGCCCGTTTCCCGCTTCTAATTAAACGTAGGTCGGCTCGATCGTTTGGCTGGTGCCGGCGGCGACTTCGGCGATGATCGCCAATGCACGGTCCAGGCGTTGCCGATCTTGCTCGGCACCCAAACAGATACGAACGAAATGGCGATCCGGGCGATGGCGGTCGTCCATGATGAAGGCATTGCCCGGCGTCAGCGAGACACCGCGTTCCAACAGCCGGGTGCGGAATTCCGGTCCGTCGAACCCGGCCGGCACGGGCATCCAGGCATGCAGGGATCGTGGGTGGGTCTTCAGGTTCAGGTGCCCCAGCCGGCGCATCAATTCCTGCTGACGGCTTTCGACTTCGCGCCGTTGGCGATTGATCATCTCATGGGCTTCGCCGCCGCGGATCATCTCGCTGGCGATCTCGACCGAGATGGGCGAAGCCATCAGGGTCGAAGCGCGTAACGCGCCGACGAAGGCCGCCATGCGTCCGCGCGGCACCAGCACGTAGCCGACGCGTAAGCCCGGCGAAACCGCCTTGGACAGGCTGGTCACATAGACCGTGATATCCGGCGCGATGGTATGAACAGGCGGCGGGCCCTGGTCCAGAAGGAAGCCGTAGACGTCGTCCTCGACGATGACCACGCCGTGGCGGCGGGCGACCTCGGCGATCTGTCGCCGCCGGTCCTCGGGCATGATCGAGGCGGTCGGGTTCTGCAACGTCGGCAGCAGATATAACAGGCGCGGCGCGCGATCACGGCAGGCTTGGTCAAAGGCTTCGGGGATCAGCCCGTGTTCATCCATGGCCAAGCCTTCGACGCGCAGGCCGAGCGGCGCCGCCGTCGCCTTGACGCCGGGCCAGCTGAGCATTTCCGCCAGGATCAGATCGCCCGGTTTGGTCAACGCCATGAAGGTCGTCTGCGTCGCGGCCTGGGCCCCCGGTGTGATCAGGATGTCTCCGGGATGGGCTTCGACGCCCAGGCTGTTCAGCCATTGCGCCCCGGCATCCAGATGCGGAGCCAGGCCGTTGTGCGCCTGATAGCGGGAGACCGCATCCCAGACGGCTTCGTGATTGACCCGGGCGACGGCCTGTTGGGTCAATGCGCCGACCCCGTTGGTCACCGGATAGTTGGAGGCAAGCTCCAGCCCCTCGGAGCCCATGAAGTCGGTGCCGTATAGCGCATTATAGGGGGAGGGGACCGTATCGACGCTGGTGCGCAGCGCCACGATGTTCTGATCCAGCTGGCCGTTGTTGCCATTCGCCGGGCGTTGCCCGGGGGGCATTGCGCATTTATCCGTGATGAAGGTGCCGCGTCCGACCTCGCCCCGGGCCAGACCGCTGCGCTCAAGCTCCTGATAAGCGCGGGTCACCGTGCCCAGGGTCACGCCCAGGTCATAAGCCAGATTGCGTTGCGGCGGCAGCTTGGCGCCCGGCGCCAGGTCGCCCGATTCCACCGCATCGACGATGGCATCGACGATCGCTTGGTATTTCGGCCCCTGACGGCCACGCAGCTCGGGCATCCAAATTGTCATGATGCGATTTTATGGATTGTCCCAATTGTCTGTCAATTGTATTGAGTAAATTACAGATTGTTTGGGGGTAATTTGAAATTGATGGGGTGCAATTTGTTCGAAATGTCTGGAGACGCCTGATGGATGGCCTGACCAAGACCGACTTGCTCGCCGCCCGCGCCATTGTCGCGGAACACATGCCCCCGACGCCGACCCATACCTGGCCCCTATTGAACCGGCGGACCGGGGGTGAAACCTGGGTTAAACACGAAAACCATACGCCGATCGGTGCCTTTAAAATCCGTGGTGGTCTTGTCTACCTGACGCGGTTGAAAGCCGACTATCCGGATGTTGCGGGTGTATTGACCGCGACCCGGGGCAATCATGGGCAGAGCATCGGGTTGGCGGCGCAGCGCTTGGGGCTCAAAGCGGTGATCCTCGTGCCCGAGGGGAACAATCCGGAAAAGAACGCGGCGATGGAGGCCCTGGGTGTGGAGCTAATCGTCCATGGCCGGGATTTTCAGGCGTCCTTGGAATACGGCCTGGGCCTGGCGGCGGAACGGGGCCTGCACGTCATTCCGCCGATCCATCCCTGGCTGGTCCAAGGAGTGGGAAGCTATGGCTTGGAGCTGTTCGAAGCGCAGTCGGACCTAGATACGGTTTATGTCCCGATCGGCATGGGATCGGGCATTTGCGGGCTGATCGCGGCCCGCGACGCCCTCGGCCTGAAAACACGGATCGTCGGCGTGGTTTCCGAAAAGGCCCCTTGCTATGCCCTGTCGTTCGCGGCGGGAAAGGTCGTGCCGACGGAAACGGCGGACACCATCGCCGACGGGGTGGCGACGCGCAGCCCTGACCCCTTGGCGGTCGAGATGATTCTGCGCGGGGCCGAGCGGATCGTGCAGGTATCCGAAGACGAAATCCTGGCGGCGATGGCGGCTTACGTCACCGATACCCATAACCTTGCCGAAGGGGCGGGGGCGGTGCCGTTGGCCGCTTTGTTGAAGGAACGGGACCGGATGGCCGGTAAGAAGACGGGCGTGATCCTGTCTGGTGGGAATGTTGATCGCGCGTTGCTCGTCCATGTGCTTGCCGGGGCGCGGGACGAGGGCTAAAACCGATGACCAGCCGCCCTGGGCGAACAATCGGCCAAGGCGATAAATCGATAAAGGGAGCCATCCATGTCCACCAATGCCTACCGCATTGCCGTCATTCCCGGCGACGGAATCGGCAACGAAGTGATGCCCGAAGCGTTGCGGGTCCTCGAAGCCGTTGGCCGTAAACACGACCTGTCGTTCCAATTCGACGAATTCGATTGGAGCTGCGAGCGCTACGCCAAAGAAGGCGCGATGATGCCGGAAGACGGCCTTGAGACGATCAAGGGCCACGACTCGATCCTGTTGGGCGCGGTCGGCTTTCCCGGTGTGAAGGACCACGTCTCCCTGTGGGGGCTGTTGATCCCGATCCGTCGCCAGTTCCAGCAATATCTGTCGCTGCGCCCCGTCAAGCTGATGGAAGGCATGCCGTGCCCGCTCGCCAATCGTAAGCCGGGCGATATCGACTTCCTGGTCGTGCGTGAAAACAACGAAGGCGAATATTCGGATATCGGTGGCCGCGCCAATGTCGGCACCGAAGAAGAATTCGCGACCCAGCTGTCGGTCTTCACCAAGAAAGGCTGCGACCGGATCATCCGCACGGCGTTTGAACTGGCCCGCACGCGCAAGCGCAAGAAGGTCACCTCGGCGACCAAGTCCAATGGCATCTCGATTTCCATGCCCTATTGGGATGAGCGGTTCGCGGCGATTGCCTCGGAATATCCGGATATCGAAACCGATCAATTCCACATCGATATCCTGACCGCCCATTTCGTGCGGAACCCCGATTGGTTCGACGTGGTCGTCGGCTCCAACCTGTTCGGCGATATCCTGTCCGACCTGGGCCCGGCCTGCACCGGCACCATCGGCATCGCGCCCTCGGCCAACATCAACCCGGAACGCGACTATCCTTCGATGTTCGAGCCGGTCCACGGCTCGGCTCCCGACATCGCCGGGCAGAACATCGCCAATCCGATCGGCCAGATCTGGTCGGCGGCGATGATGCTCGACCACCTGGGGCAGAAGGAAGCCGCCGACGAAATCGTTCGCGTGATCGAACAGGTCGTCGCCGGTAACGGCCCCAAGACCCGCGACATGGGCGGCACGGCCTCGACCCAGGAACTGGGTGCGGCCATCGCCGAGGCCCTGGCCTAAGGCCTCGGTCCCGGATGCCGGAAACGGTCATCACGACTGTCGTTTCCGGCTGCGATCTGGTAGCGGCGCGGGAGCTGTTCGCCGAATACGGCGAAGATGTTTCCCGCGCCCATTGCCTCAAAAATTTCGTTAGCGAGCTTGATGGCCTGCCTGGCGAGTACGGTCCGCCGCGCGGCGCGTTGTTTCTCGCGCGCGTCGATGGTTCGGCGGCAGGGGCGGTCGGGTTGCGTTGTTTGGACAACCGAGCGGCGGAGATGAAGCGCCTTTATGTTCGCCCCCATTGGCAAGGCCTGGGCCTGGGGCGGCAATTGACCGTGGCAGCCATCAATCAGGCGCGAGACCTTGGGTATTCGGCCTTACGTCTGGATACCTTGGGTCATATGACCGCGGCGCAGGCCCTTTATGCCGATCTTGGGTTCGTCGAGATTGCGCCCTATCACCCAGATACCGCCTGCGGCATGCGATTCATGGAATTGGGCTGGTAGCGCTCCGCTTGGTCGGGGAATTTCCCTGACGGCCGGGCCGAATGATTCCTCCTTTTTTACCAATTGTTTACCCCAATGGTTTTCACTATCCTTGAATTGATCCAGACGTGCAGCCGCCCGCCTGGGATTTTTGGCGTTTTCTCGGGAGTGAACGCCTGGGCGGTTCCGTCTTAGCTGCGGGAGAGGATCATGACCGGTCGAGGTCTTATGACGCGGTTTGCGTTTGTCGCGGTGGCAAGCATCGGGCTTTCTGCCTGTGGCGCGCTCGCGGAAAAGGATATTTTTAAGGAAACCTTCTGGGCGGGTAGCCCCCTGAAGCAGAACGACGAGGCCGAATTGGGCATCGCCGAACTGGCCAAGGGCAATTTCGTCGCCGCTGAAGGACATTTCCAACGGGCCTTGCAAGCCAATCCGAAGGATGTGGACGCCTTGCTCGGCGCGGGCATCCTTTATCAAAACACCGGCCAGATCACCAAGTCGCGCCAGATGTACGAAGCGGTCCTGGCCCTGCGCCCGGAAGAATCGCAGCAGTTCATTGTGTGGAATAACCTGTCGACTCGACCGGCCTCGCAGATCGCCAGCGTCAATCTGTCGCTGCTCGATTCCGGCGAAGTGCCCAGCGCCGTGCGCTTGGGACAGTCCCCGGCCGGGTTCCCCGGCGCGCCGACCGCCGTTTCGGCCGCGCCGACCGGGCATCCGATGCCCGCGCAATCCTCATTCGCGCCGCCCCCCGTGATGCAGGCCGCTCCGCAGCAGGCCATGGTCAGCCCGGCCGCGCCCATGACCACCATGGACTCGTTCGGTGGGGGCGATCAGAACATCATTTCGCGCTTCGCCACGATGAAGGCGCTGAAGGACCAAGGGCTGGTGACGCCGCAGGAATATGCGGCCCGCCGTCAGGCCAACGTCGGTGCCTTGTTGCCGCTGACCTCGCCGCCCGCGTCCGCCGGGTTGGACCGACCGGTCCCGACTACCGAACAGATTTCCGGCCGCCTGCGCGCTATCGGCCGCGCCTTGGAATTGCGGGCGATCTCCGTGTCGCAGCATGCAGCGGAGCGCAACATGATCCTGGACGCCCTGATGCCGTCGGCGCCGGTGCGTCTGGTCAATCCGGCCCCGCCGCCGCAGGGTTTGATGGAGGCGGCCGACATGGTGCGCCGCCTGGAACAACTGCGTGACGGGGGATACATCTCTTCCGACGAGTACACCCGTGAACGGGCGGCCATTGAAAAGGCCATGCAGCCCGAGGGGCCGAAGATGGCCTCGGCCGAAGCCGCGCCGACCAAGCTGGTCGAAAAGGAAAAGGTCGAAAAGCCGAAAGGCCCGCAGCCGGGTGTTCACCTCGCGTCCTATCGTTCCGTCAAGCAGGCCGAGGACGGCTGGAAACTGATCCAGCGCCGTCACCGTACTGTGCTGAAGGACATGGAGCACGAGGTCGCCAAGGTCGACCTGGGCAAGAAGGGCGTCTACTACCGGCTCAAGGCTGGGCCGCTCGACTCCGCCGCCGAGGCCAAGCGCGTCTGCGCCGATCTGAAGAAGCGCCGCCAGTTCTGCGAACCGACGACTGTCGGCGGTTGATGATTGGCGGGGCGGCTTACACCGTCCCCGGATCTTCCGTTCTCAAGGACTTCGTCAGTGCCGACAGACTTTGGCGCTGGCGTTCGTCCGCGTCGAAATTGTCGGGTGACAGCCAGGTCACCATGGCCGACTTGATGGTCGGCCAGTCGGCATCGGTGATCGAGAACCAGGCCGTGTTGCGGCTGCGCCCCTTCACCACCATGTGCTGGCGGAACAATCCTTCATAGGAAAAGCCCAGGCGTTGCGCCGCGCGACGCGACGGCGCGTTCAGGGAATTGCATTTCCATTCGTAGCGGCGATAGCCCAGCGCATCGAAGGCATGGGCCATCAGCAGATACATCGCTTCCGTCGCCAGGACCGTGCCTTGCAGGGCCGGGGAATAGGCGATGTTGCCGACCTCGATCACGCCGTTCGCCGGGTCGATCCGCATCAGGCTGGCCACGCCCAGGGCGCGGTCGGTCGCTTGATCGACGATCGCGAAGAACAGGGGATCGTCGCCGGCGGCGGCGCCGTCGCACCAAGCCCGATAATCCTCGAACCGCTCATAGGGGCCATTGCCCATATAGTCCCACATGCTGCCGTCGGTGTTTTCGGCATTAGCTTGCCACAGGTCCTCGGCATGGGCGCCGGTGCTGAGCGGCTCCAGGCGGCAATGCGCGCCGATCAACGGAATCCGCCCGGGGCGGGGGCGGGCGGTCCAGCCGGGAAGTTCGGGGCCGATGGGGCGCGGGTCGGTCATGAGATGGGGCTCCGGTTCGTATGATTTGAGAATCCGATTTCCGGCCTTGTAACTTTGCCGGTTGCGATACAATAGGGCCATTCCCGCTCGTGAGAGCAGACCAAGGTGAGACGCCCGATGGTGAGACAGCGATGAGCAAGGCCTTCGTGAAGGAAGACGCCAATCTGGAATTCGACGGCGCCGCCGATGACGGCGACGACGATGCCCCCTCGGCGGCGTTTCGCGTGCTCCTGACGCCGGATGGCCATACCCGCCTGAAGGACGAATTGAAGACCCTGCGCCATGTCGAGCGGCCCAAGATCGTCGACATCGTGTCCTGGGCGGCGTCCAACGGCGACCGCTCTGAAAACGGCGATTACATCTACGGCAAGAAACGCCTGCGCGAGATCGACCGCCGCATGCGGTTCCTGATGAAGCGCCTGGACGTGGCCGAGGTCGTCGACCCGGCCCGTCAGACCAATCGCGACAAGGTGTTCTTCGGAGCCTGGGTAACGTTCGAAAACGGGCGGGGCGAGGAAAAGACCGTGCGCATCGTCGGCGTCGAGGAAGCGCGCCTGGAAGAAGGCGAGATCAGCTGGGTCTCGCCCATGGCCCGCGCCCTGATGGGCAAGGAAGAAGGCGACATCGCCCAGGTTCAGACGCCGCAGGGTGGCGACGAGGTCGAAATCATCGCGATTTCTTACGAGGGCCAGCCCGGCTGAGGCGCGGGTTTCGCCGCCTCAGCCGGTTCGGTTCAAGCATTCCCTGGGGTCAGGGGTGGTAGACGTGGCCGTCCATGATCCGGCGGAAAGTCCGGTAAGCCGTGGTCGATACCAGGTTCCAGGAGCCGTCCGGGTTTTTCTGGGCATCGGCCCGGGTCCGCAGCACGCCGGACGGGTTGCCGATCTTCAGGTCGTCCGAGGTATCCAGGTCGACCGCCATCTCGTTCAGCAACGTGCCTTCGACGACCAGGCCCGCGGAAATGCTCATCGCGCCTGTGACCTGCACCGCGCGGTGGATGTTCTCCATCGAGGCGACGCGCACGGCGATGTTGTATTCGTCTGCGTTGATCTCGGTCCCTGCCAGGGTCTTGTAGGCGACCGGCGGGGCGATCAGGGCGACGCGGGGGGCGGCCTGGGCGGCGGCTTCCGGGGTCTCGGCCATGCCGGCGCGCACGGCGGCGTCGCGGCGGACGTGTTCCATGGCGGCCATCACTTCGGGCATGGCGTCGATGGCCATCGGCGATTCGGCGCAGGTCAGGCCGAAGACCGAGGCCGGGATATAGACGCAGACCGCCGCGGCATCGACGATCGAGCCGGGGAACTCGCCAAATCCGGGGGCGGAGAACATTTCCTGCGGCTTGCCGGTGGGCAGCACGCCGCGCCCGGCGGTGCCGGCCGGGTCCATCCAATCCAGGCGCATCGGCGCCCCCGTGCCCGACACGCCCGGGATTTCCATGTCGCCCGTCGAGACGGCTCGACCGTCCTGAATGGTGAAGTGGGCGTGCACGACCTTGTTGGTGTTGGTGTTGAACATTCGCACAGTGGCCGGGCCGTCGGGCAGGGGAAAGATGCCTTCCTCGATCGCGAACGGACCGACGGTCGACGTCATGTTCCCGCAGTTGGACGACAGGTCGATCACCCCGTCGCGAATGCCGACCTGGGCGAAGGTATAATCGACGTCGGCGTCGTTACGAGTCGACTTCTTGACCCACATCGCCTTCGACAGGGACGAGATTCCCCCGCCCAGTCCGTCGAGCTGACGGCCATAGGGGTCGGGGCTGCCCATTACCGCGCGCAACATGGTGTCTCGTTCCTCAATATTTTCGGGCACGTCCTCGGCCCGGAAGAACACGGCTTTCGAAGTGCCGCCACGATAGAAAACGGCAGGGGTTTTGCGGGGTAGAGCAGTCATCGTCGATGTTCCTTCGTTTCGTTTATCGTTGGCCGTACGGATACCGCATCGGCATTTTGTGGAAAAAAATTTGTTTTCCTGCTGGACAGGGTCGTGAGGTTCACCTATATCACCGCCCGAGCCCAGCCGCTACACGGTGTTCCCTTCCTGGGGGTGCCGAGGCGGTGCAGGATTTCGGCGAAATCCTGTCTGACAGGTCTTGTCAGATACGCTCGTTGCCGATAGTATAGGAACTTCGGTTCCCATTTCGACGACGCCGTACCAGGCGCCATTTTCGGGTTTTCCCGGGTGATGCGCGTGCTGGGTGGCTGCGTCTCTGAAGTCGACCTGGGATGACGTTCTGGCTGTTTGACATTGTGGTTTAAGGAAGGGATACGCGGGCGGCGTTTACGCTGTTCGAGTAGGATTTAGAGCCGTCTGGTTTAGGTGGCGACGACCTGT